>Ga0302271_10000598_pt1 | contig 35624 bp, 39 predicted proteins | sample III_Bog_N1_1_FD_198767 | JGI IMG/M metagenome (GOLD analysis project Ga0302271, IMG submission 198767) | Peat permafrost microbial communities from Stordalen Mire near Abisko, Sweden - III_Bog_N1_1 | ecosystem: Environmental > Terrestrial > Soil > Wetlands > Peat | place: Sweden: Abisko... | reverse complement strand
GAGTTGTTGATATTTTGGAATTGTTGTTCTTCCTCAAATTTGTTCATTCTTTCTTACTCAGATCGGTTGCCCTTTTACTGAAGATGAGGCTCACTGATAGGAACTAGTTGAGTCTGGACATGCTGTATATTAAGCCACCGTAATAGGGGTTGTCCTTTTAAGATGGAAAAGAACAATTAGTAACAAATATTCAATTCTCCAGTATGTGGTGTATTAACACGCACATTGGACTCAGTCTCCTTTTTGACTTTGTTATTTTGGAAAACTTCCCCCTTTTTGTATTAAATCATAATCAGTTGTTTGTTTTACTGCAGCTCTGAATTGACTGCAGATGTATTTCAAATGTGTGTCGCTTGAATTCTTTATCTAGCTCGGACAGTCTAGGCTGATCTCTATCTTTCTAATGAATGTGGAAGGTACTGAGAGGTAGAAACCAAACAAATCAGTAAAGAAGATACTCAATTTCGAGCATAATATATGTGTGGTTTTTTAATAATATTTTTCTTCTTGCGAAATGCCCGAAAAATTATAGTTATGCTGTGTTAGCGTTGATACCTGCTAGTGTGAGTGCGTAGAGCATGGCAACAATCATGAAGAAAGAACACCAAACTGAAATAATCTTTTTATTCTAAGTAGTATCCGCATTTACCTTGATCAATCTTGTAGAAAAGAAACAAACATGATTATCGAATGCACCATCGGAATTATTGAATTGTTTGAATGGTTGAAGGTAGATTTCACCAAAGCCACAAATGTTGTTTCATACGTTGATGATTGATGCACTTGGCTTCCAGGTGGAATCTGCTATTCTTGCTAATTCTGAGTTATCTCACGCACGAGTTACATGGCTTTGGGATGATTAGCTTAGCTACAGAAGAAATACGAAGATTTTAACTATTCTTGCTGGAAAACTATTTGGAATAGAAAGACAATAAAGTGAATTTCTTTTTTTTGGAGATAAATTATTTGTTGGGGGGATGTATTTCTTCCTGATTTATCCCAATAATAGAACAATTTAAATACTAATTACACAGATGTATATCTTATCTAGCTGAATAACACATTTGCAAAGAGTAGAAAACAAAAATGAGATGAGTGAGCGCATTACTAGTACTCACAAAAAATGAAGCCAAAAATAATAAATAATAAAACAGAAATGAAGCCTTAACAAAAGCTAAAATGGTTAGATTAGTGCTCCAGTTAAAATTGCAAAGTTCTCACGCTTTGAAAATTATTAAATCTTCCAAAAGGAGGTATTTTATTCATTTAGCTGGTGATGCTGTTACTGTTTTTGTAATTTTAAGCCCTGAATCCATGTTTGCTCTTGGGTTTCTTTGCTACTTCACCGTTCTAACTTCTCCAATTCCAGTGAGGATTTTAAACTTCTTCGCGTTAAAATTATCATCAGCTACACCAGAGCTGCAGTACGAACCTGGTCCAGGACTGATCGTAGATGGATCTAAGAATCTCCTTGATTCTGGAATAGAAAATTTCGGAACAGACGACTAAAGTGTCGATGAGCTCTCTAGCGTTGAGAACCCAACCCCATGGACATCCCTGAAATATTTTTTGTCGAATTCCGTAGGGACGAGCACGTGATTGTTCGTTTTAAGATTCGGTAGTTTCACAGTTGTTGTAGAAATCACAATATCCTTCTTCATCAAGAGATTCTTATCTTCATTTTTCCTGTACAGTGCACTGGAATTATCTAACATCTAGCTGCTATTACTCGTAGTTGACGAAGGAGGGATTGATCTCCCAGGGATGGGCAGAACACTACTAGACACATGATGCCTTCTCATCATCATCGATCGACGCTCTAATAAATTATTTTTTTTGAGTTCCTAATCCAATGCATACCGCATAGGAGACAGCCAGAATCTTTCTTTTTTCTCTCGTTCCTTGATTAAAGCACGGATATCCTAGCTGGATTGACGAGTGACATGTTTTTCAATTTAAAGTTATGATTCACCTTCGATTTCAGGTTTTTTCTTCTCCCAACTTTCAAATGATGTTTTACATTTCAATTACCCAATATTCTTGCCTCGCTGTTTGACAAGCAGAGTCTGATCACCATCGGATGTGCATTTCTCTTCGTCTAAGATGCATATCCCAACGAGATCATCGCCGATAATTATGTCATCTAAAACTTCGTCTTTGATTATTTCTTGCACGTCGAAATATACGATTTTCAATCCTCTAAAATACACCTAGCTTGTTTCAGTGAAGCTCATAGATGCTGCACCAGGGAGTTGCTCCGTTTAACCAGTTGAAGTTGAGTTCCGAACCTTTATGTAGTAATTCTAATAATTGAAAATAGTAATGTGAGTAAAAGGAGTTAAAAATAGCCCTAAAATAACTACTTAAAACTTGAAAATATCCCCTTATCAATCCAATCTTTCTTTATATGCTATTCAATGTATTATCTAATTTCCGTTTGCTTACAGATGAAGTGTTAAAGTTCTTCAGAGTCAGCACCATATTCGAAACAACGAGTTAACTTGAATACTGCGCTTTAAGTATTTTATCTTCTTTAGATTATCTGTATTCTTCGAGATTCGCTACAGGTGTGAATTATATCACCAGATGCGCTTACCCAGCGATTTTGTTATCAAAATCATAATATAAATCGACGACTATTTCCAATGGCTTTTTAATGGCTTTCTTGAGGGTTGCCATTTCATTCATACTCCCCTATCCGACAAGCAAATCCTGCTCCTTTGGGTTGCGATTTGCATCGATGATAGTCTCTTTTTTAAAGATCTACAGTTGTATTTTCAAACCAGCATTTCGCTGAAATGTCCACGTCTAATCGAATTGAGGTTCTAAATTCCCCTTATCAACGGGCTAAGTTGTTTTTTTCTGTCCTTCAAACATCACCACAGCCCAAGGATTCTGATGGCAAACATAACCAAATGAGCTTACGAGAATAGTGAGATAAATGGAGATGTTATGAATCTGTCTTAAATGCTAGTTTTCCACAAAGAAATACACAGCAAAATATATCCCAAAATACCAAGGAATAAACATGCCAAAAATATATTTCTCTGCTAACTTCTGGAACTTACCATGCTCTTGAACTGTTCTTCTTTGCGAGTGATGACCGCTTTCTGCAGTGTGACTGTAACTTTCCCTGGCATCTCGCACAAATACTTGTAGATTTGATTGGTTTTTTACCCTTTAATAACACAAAACCAAAACCAATCTTTGGCCAGCTAAAACACAACTTCAATTCATACAAGAAATTTGTTACTCCTTTTCTCTTTTCATCTGTTAATTTCCCCTTAAAGTACCTTCCCATTTAATAACTCTCTCTCTCTTTCTCTGTGTTCTTGGCTCATTCCCTCTCAATCGTTTTGTTTCTCCCCCAAAAAAACGTAATGATATCCTCTTCAAGATAATATCTTAGATCCTTCATTTAAATTAATCTTATTCCGTTTCATGTTTCCCTTTCCCTGTGTGTGTGTGTGTGTGTGTGTGTGTGTGTGTGTGTTAAACAACAAAAAATTTAAAAAAAAGATCTTTTTGTATTTAGATTTTTTAATTTGGCATTAAAAATATCATTATTTAAAGAAAAGCAGATATCAGAGCAATCGTATCTTTACAAGAAACCAAATCGTAAAATGGAATTCACTGCTAGTGGTAAGAAATCAGATAACATTGTCAAACCTTCTACTGCGCCGAAGTTCAACATGAACATGATGGTGTAGTAGTAAGGAGCTGGAAAGCAGCAAGCAAATGGAGGATAATTATAGCCATCAACATAGCAAAAGTAGTAAGAAATCTAAGCTTTATCACCATCCCTGCGTTCACCTCATATGAATGCCAAACCATAATAGTAGCTACAATAAATCATCCAACCATAATATCAGTAACCAGTTCCATAGTTTCAGTCACTCGGATAGCAGTAGTAAGGTTAGTTGACAATCTAGCAGAAGGTACATACGTAATTGCAATAATAGCAATAATAGCAATAACAGCAGCAGCAGCAGCAGCAGTAGTAAACCATTCAGCTGTAATCACAGACACAACCTGGACCATTTCGCCTAAGCTCACCATATAAATCAATCCCTGCGTAGCAGTAGTCGTAATAGTAATTGTAGCAATAACTGCTACCTTCCCGTGAAGTTCAAATCCTCAAGGCTCCTTTAAGACCTACCAGCCCAATTAGGACTGTGCCTTCTCAATCATATGAATCTCAAACATAAAATAGCTTTAGTTCTTCTTCACAGTAGAAAGCTTCCTCCCCAAGAATCCAGATGAACACATTTACATAAGGATTCAACATTCATTCAAAACCAAAATAATAGATCCCTTTGTAGCCGTAATAGTTCCTTGTAGGATAGCCACGATAGGCATTCCATAGTCCTCCATAAAGAATCGAATTTCTGAATAATAATAATATTAATAAAACCCTATCAAATCCTTAATTGCCGTTATAATCTTCCTCAATTACTCTCTTGCAGTAACAATAGTAGAATTAACAGCAACAGCATGATGAGATCAATGGAAAGATGGTAGCTATGGATCACAAAGTAAGTACATTAGTCAGTGAAATAAACAGTCTGCAGATCTTGGTCATCAAGAAGAACAAAGAAGCGAAATATTGGAAGAGCAAATACGATGCAATTGATTAAAACATCATCTCCTTCCTCAGCGTATAAGAGAGAAAGAGATAAAGCTAAAGACAAGTTTAGATTATTGGATACGTTTATTATTCAAATTTAATATCTGTGTTGAGCTTTTTGGCTTGTGTTTATGGATTATTCACACAGGATGAAGACCACAACAAGCGAGCAAAGAAAGAGAGTCCAGAGAAGAGAAAGTAGTCTGAACACATTGATGAAAGTGAAGAAGATTAGCCAGAAGATGGCAGCAAAAACAATCAGCAGCAGAACCATGATAACATTTCTAATAAACTTGATGATGAGAAGCAGCAGCACAGTGTAGTAGCAAAGCTGCAGAAGTAACTCAAAGAACTTTAGCAATCACTCTTCGAGAAGGAAGTCACACACAAGGAACAAACAGATGGATTGGCACAACTGCTGAAGTAATTATAAACACATTTGCTAGTTGCTCTTTTGTATTTCTAACACTTTTAAAAAACTAACAAGACAAAAAGATGATTATGTCAGTGAGTACGCACAGTTAAATGAAGAACTTTTGAAAAGAATCGAAGCTATGGGAAATAACAATCACAACAACAACAACATCAATGCTACACAAAACAGCTCCAACAGCATATAATCGCAGCAATAACCCTAGGAAATACGTGAGCAATCCAGTAAATAGGAGAAAGTTAGACTCTCAGTGAATAGTTAAGGGAAATCAATGAATCGAAGATCTGTAGAGCTTAGCAGTGGGTTAGCATTGCAAGCTGCTAGAATCAAGATACTGGAGTCAGATCTAGCGTTAAAGGAGAGTGCAAATAAGTCTCTCGAAGTTGAGAATCGATAACTAAATGCGTAAATTCATTCGCTGCAAACGTAAATACTCTAGCTGACCTAGATGAAAGCAGCAGAGAAAATAGCATTCTCATAGTAGCAGTAGCAATAAATGTAATTTCCATCGCTGATAACATAATAGACAGCAAGTAAAGATATCAATGAGGCAGCGGGAAGGAAAAGTTATCAGCAAGAATTAACGAATAATGTTACATCTGCTGCAGGGTAAGGGATTGGATTATCAAGTAAACTAGCTCCTTCTGCTTCTTTAGGCTCACTCTATTCATTGAAACCATAGGATAAAGTAGAAACAAGCTAGATAGAATAATGGCAATAGCAATAATAGAAATTAAAAGAATTGGTGAATCATAATAATTTTATGAATAATGCCGCTTTTTCAAAAAATGAATAACAACAACAACAAACCACACAAAAAACTGAAAATAGCTCATAGCAGTAACAGCTGCAGAACGTGGAGCAGAGATTGAAACAGTTTTCTTCGTTTCTTAGCTCTTTGTAAGGTACCAAGAATGTACTGACAGCTACGGGAACAACGACGACGACGACGACGACGACTGGGTTGACTGCACCTATCTAAGAATAATCAAAATTCCAATCAATTTCGCAGTATCTAACTCAATAGAACTAGGAGCAAAGCCAGGTGATTCATTCTCACGATTAGCAGCAGTTATCTTCTTCAGCATCATCATTATCACCACTTGATATGCTATTCTAAAAATAGCAAAAGGAGCAATCATCTGCACAGGTCTAGCCAGAGTTTAATTTCCTCAATCCAGTAAGTGAATATATTCCATATTCGTCTACGAAAAAGGAGAAATTAAAGGCTGGTTCTTGAGAATATTGATAAACTGGAGGATAGGGTGTTTTACAAAAAAGTCAGAAATTGGAGAGAAAAACAGCTTTAATTATTATTGTTTGTATTCATTCTGTTCGATTAACTTTATATGATTTGAGAGTTCAAGAGAATGAGGAATGATTCGTCTTATTCTATTGATTTGTACTCCAAATCATACAGGAGATAATAAAGTGGATATAATTGATTTAAATTTACTTTTCTTGGTATTCAAAATGGCTAAAAATCGCATCAGAACAGCTTTTATTATGTTCAAAATTGATTATTCATGAAAAAGAAGAAGTCAGATTCGAATCAGATTTCATCGTTCTCTCTGTTGTGAAAAGATCCAAGTAAACGATTGTAAAAGGGAGACGCTTCAAACACCCTCCACAGATTTATTGCATTCTTTTTAAGCAAAACAAAACAAAAATAATTAATTTTTTTAAAAATCTGCAAAATATTATTCCCAAAAAAAATCTTTTCGAAATGGCTGAAGAATCGAGTGAAAATTGGTTCCCCTTGGAATCCAATCCTGAAGTCATGAACCCATACGTAGCGGGGTTAGGATTCAACACTGCGGAATACTCTTGGGTTGATTTACTATCAATCGAAGAGTGGGGCTAGGAAATGGTTCCTCAGCCATGCATTGCGTTGGTGTTTTTATACCCAATCAGTGAGAACACTGTTCGCTATGACTTAGAAGAAGAATCGAAGGCTCAAACTGTCAGCGACAAAGTGTATTTCATGCGGTAGTATGCTAGAAACGCATGCGGAACCGTTGCTGTCATGCATGCCATGCTGAACTCCAATGTAGACTCCCTTGTCAGTAAGGACTCCGTTATCGATAAATTCAATAAAGAAACTGCTAATCTAACCCCCGAAGAGCGAGGAAACTACTTTATGCAATGCACTCCACTCAAAATCAGTCATTAATCGGCTGTGCAGCAAGGACAATGCAACTAGCAAGAAGAAGTCGATACTCATTTCATCGCATTCATCCACAAAGAAGGTAGACTCTACGAACTTGATGGCAGAAAGAAAACACCAATTAACCACGGCGAAACAACCCCAGTAACTTTCCTATCAGATGCGTGCGTAGTCGCCAAATAACTTATGGATAGAGACCCTTTGCAGTTGAATTTCACACTTGTTGCTCTTGCTAAAACACAGCCATAAGAATGAATAAACACCAAAAACACAGAAAGAGAGAGAGATAGAAAAATAAAAAGGAGATTTTTTTTGAGTATTCTGTGTATTTTGTTTTTTGAGCAATAGTTACATATTACATTTCAGAAATTGAAAAAATATGATTCGGTATTCCAATTTAAAAATATATTTTAAAAATTAGCTAAAGGTAACACCTACAAGAACACACTCACATACACACAAACACACGGATGCATAGCCCTTCCTGTTTCCTTGTTTATTTCTTCCCAACTCACAGATCTTTAATGTCGTGCTTGTTTGCAATAACCAACAGCTATTCTTTATCTTGTGTCTCCGTAATCAACTCCTTCATCTATCTCAGCAACTAAGTCGTTGCTTCTATTTGCTACTACTTTGACACCATCTTGCTTTCAACTTACAGCTACAGTGATTGATCTATCCACTCTAAGCATTTCCCGTATTCCTTTTTAAGCTGATACACAAAGATAAACACCCTCGCAATCGAAAGTGAAATCTCCGCATTCTTATTCTACTAGGTTTACTTCAAATCGATCTCATGCGCTTTCTTCGCGAAGACTAACGCCTCATCGAGATTATCTAATCTAATCAGCACACTTGCTAGCGAAATCAACGCTCCGAGCTCCAGTTTTTCAACTTTAATCTAACTCGCTGTCTAAACTGCTTTCCTGAGATACACCTCTGCAGTTTATAAATCACCTGACATGGACGTCAATCGCCCTAAGCTCATCTCGATTAGTTACCTCTCTCTAGTGTATGCATTCTTTCCTTCGAATATCTCCTATTTCTTCAGATACTCCTGCCCATAATGTATAATCCGTTTTTCGTCTTGCACTTGCAATGCCAACGCTGTAATGTTCTTCAATAGCATATACGATTCTTCTTTCATTTTTTGACTCTGCTGTTACTGCTCGTTTGTCTACGCTGGACCAGTTTTCATTGCTTCGTCGTCTTGCTGCAAGAGCTCACCGAGATACTTGTACGCATCCATCGCACTAGCTAATGCTCCTGGGAGATCTTTATTGTAATAATTCAGTTCGTATTGGAGTTTCCGCACTGAGAAAATGTAAGAAGGATCGTTTTTGAAGAATTTCATAACATACGCTTCAAGTAACTTGCAGTAAGCAATAGCATCAGCTAGTTAGTTCAGCTCTTTCAAGGCTAATATCTACTGGATCATGTACTCCTCTACGACAGAGTTGTAGGTATTGAAAGCGCCAATCGATTCGCATACTTTTTGCCATTTTTTCCCCCATTCGACGGATTCAGCATATTTTCCGTGCTGATAATAGAACACCTTGAGATTCGAGAGATTCTAGAACATTGCTTTATCAGGGAATATCTATTTATTTTGTTGTTTTCCTAAGAGAATCTCATGCGCTGCAAGACTGCTATTCACGGCGTTCTTAAAATCACCCATCTCGTAATAAACCAACCCGATGCGATCGTTGATAGATATCCTCTTGTCGACGCTATTCAGACTCAACTACGCTAGCTTCTAAGTGTAGAACTCAAGTGCTTCCTTGAAATCCTTCATGTTTTTCAATTCCATGCCTTGATCGTCTTCTTCATTCCAAATAGTATCCTCGTTGTTGTTGGAAGTTTCCCCCTTTGAAGGTTATGATGATGCTTACCCTCCATCTAACACACTTGCATTCTAAGCTGTTTAGTACATCCTAACAATCTTCTCCCTGATTCCTTAATATTCCTTCTTCTTTGCTGCTAAATCTCCGAAATCTTTTTTATTCGGAATGAGCTTCAGAATCTCTATCGCCTTATCAAGATAAACGTCACTTTCACTTGGGTTTCCAAGTTAAGCATAGCAGAACGACACACCAATCAGCAAATAATGCATCGTAGCATTCTTTTACTTGAGCTTATCAATCTACTCCACTGCTTTTAACCCTTGACTTAACGCTTCTGTGATGTCATTAAGTCCATATGCGCAGTCAAACAACGAGGAATACACTTAGACTAGATAAAATGGTTCTTTTGATTTCACTGGATCAGATTCAATCAATTTACAGTATTTCTCCGCATACTTCTGTGCTCGCATGTAATCCTCTGTTGTTTGGAATACCTCCTGTAGCAGCTTCACCGCACCGATTTTGTCTTCATTGTTGAGTTTTTCTTAGACGCTATCGAATTGTAGTTCTTGCTCTTGTGCTGCTTAATTCGCTTCTTCTTTCTTCCCGAGCTTGTACAAAAACAATGCACGCTAGCCCTTGAACATCACTAATAATGGCTCTTGGTTTTGGTTATTTTTCAAGCAGAACTACACTGCAATGTCACATACTTCTAATGCTTTTTCGACTTCCATGCGCTGCTTCATTATGTCGAGGATAAACAAACAGTAATTCAAAACAGCTTCGTGGCCGTTAAGCGAACTAACTTCTTCTTTAAATTAATCGAAGATCTCCTTGGAATCTACATCCTTGAGTTTGTTGTAAGCTTGCTGCCACATCATATCGAAACTACCACTCGATGATGGAGAAGTAGCAAATGTATGAGAGAGCTTAAGAGTATTTAGATTCATGAATCTTGAAGGATTGCTAAACCCAACGAACAACCCACGAGCTAGTTTAAAGCTGTTGTTGTTCTTCTTGCTCCATTGTTGAGTTAACGTTGAATAAGTGTTCTGTAAGATTCTGCTTCGAAGTGCTCTCATAGTATTTTTTTGTTTTGTTGGTAATTTTGTTTGTTTTCTGGATTATTCTGTACTTAAAAGTTCTTATTTCTGGTAATTGAAAAGAGAATCTCCAGTTAGGTCATTCGCTTTCTCTTTGGATAATTTATTGTTCTTATTGTATCTAAAGAAACACACAAATATCTTTTGAGATTTATTTCATTTAAATCTCCAATGACTGCCAACAATATCTTAATAAAGTATCTCCCATCAATGATTTCCTTTTATTGTCTGATTTCGTTTTTCTGTTTGCAGTTCAAAACTGTTTTTGTACAACAAACACAGAAATCAAAACATCGAATCAATATAAAAAATACACTCTTATTCACATGTTCATACGAAAGAAGTATTTCTAAAAAAACAGCCTACCTGATCAAGCTAAAGTTAAAGTAAATGAGCTGCATTAACCTTAAAAGGCTTGTATGTCATACATTCGTGAGGGGGAAATGAGAGAGTTTTACATTTTCAAAATTAATTTTAAAGTCCTCTTTTTAATCTCTTTCTTTCACTAAGCGATCAATTCAACTATTTCTCTCAGTGTAGACGACATCGAGTAGCTTTAATCTTAACAGTTATCATTGCTACCAACCTACACAATAACCTCAAACTCATCATTATGATCTTCTTCTTCGTCGTTTTTAAGAATCTTTCTATGAATATCTTCTGCATGTCTAGCTAGATTTCCATCATTAAACTGTTCTTTGATATTCAATATGTTGTTGTTTTATTGAACTCGTGAGAGCATTTCCGTCAGCATTCTTGCAGAGACTACTTTTTTCTCTTTAGCCACCGTCATTTAGCATACCATTTCTCCTTCTTGTGGTGTTTATTTTTATCCTAGGCTGTTTCTCCATTTATTGCTAATACTTATGACATTCACTAGATTTATATCGCTGCTTAGTTGAGAGATTCTGCTTTTGTTGCTCTTGGAGTCCCTAGCAGAGTTACAGCCCTTGTTATTATTATCCTTGTTTTCAAAATGATCATGAGAGATAATTTTCTTCAAACATGCTTCTTATTCATTTTCTTTTGTCGATTCAGTGCTGCTATTAGATTATTATTATTACTTCCTAACATTTGGATAGCTTCTGTTGTTGTTGCTATTCCCAATATAATTTGCAATAATACCCTCAATGTCCTTTCCTATTCCTCCAAAATAAAAACGCTGTTTTGTTGTTTTTTCCTATTCAACTTCTTTCTCCATCAGCAATTTCTCACTTTAGTCTCCTAGATCGTTCATGTTATTCCTATTTTTGCTGAGTGCTTTCCTATCTCGATATGGATTTATTATCTTGATCATCTTCTTCCCAATTTTCACAACTTAAGAACTCACAGGATTATTGCTGCAGCTGCTACCGATGTTTGAAGTCTTATCAGCTTCTGCAACAGTATTACAAGGATATTGTGTGCTCAAAACAGGAATATTGTGAGTTTAATCAGAATCAGGAACCCATTAATTGCTCGGTTACCACATGTTCATGTTAATTATCTTATTGTCTTTTTCATTGAAACTCTAGATCTTATTCAAAGATAATGTTTTGGTTACTTATTAGAATACGTCAACTTGGGAAGAAAATGAAGGAGATTATGACGACTACGATGATTGCTACAATGGTGACTGGGAAAATTCTACTTTCCAAGTATTTGTCCCAATCTAATAGCTGTTACTATTGATTTTATTATTTTTCTTACTTTCACTCATGTTAGCGATATTTTTGGATAAGATTCGATATTGCCTCTAAGGGAATGGCGTGTGTTTCTCAGCGATGCCTGTAGATTTCTATGATCGATTTGGTTCGATGGAATGTTGTGGTTGTTGTTGCCCTGCGCATTAAGTAGTTGTTTTCCTAGAATTATGGGGCGTTATTTCTTGTTAGATTTCATTTTCATAGTAATTATTGGTTTCATCATCTTTGTCAGCGATGATCAAGTTCATCGTATTGAGGTTGTTTTTCTTCTAAAATTGCCTGCCAAGGAATTGATCCATATGCTTTTCATTGGAGACAGCACGAAGCTTACGGAACGAGTGCTGTTACTGTGATTGCTAAGGGTTTGATTCGTATGGAACCTGGGGGGCTTTTGGAGAAGAAGAACTGTTGTTGGAGCTTGGAATAATTTGTTAATTAGTTGTACTGATTTTTCTGGTTATTTGCTCTGAAGATTGAGTGGATATTATTATACCATTGGGGTCTGCAGAAGATCTACTCGATTTAAGATTTAAAACTGGATATTTTACAGAAAATTAAGAAGAAGACGAAGAAGAAGAAGGAACAGAAGGCTTAAATGCGAATCCAAGTTGCTTTGATTAGTAAGGCCTGTGAATTAAGCCAGTAGTTGGCTAAGGAGACTTGAAAGAAGTAGAAGAGGATTACTACTATTACTACTAGACATTTTTCTGTGAGTTACTTGATATTCTTCTTTGGATGATTTCATTTTTTTTTTGAAGGCTACCGCTATGCTGAATGTCCCTGAGATCTTCTGGATGTTCATACAACTCTCTATTAATATCCTTCTTCTCAGTTTGTTTCTCTGAGCCTAACCGTTTTGCGTACTTGTTGACTTTCTCACCATATGAAGTCCCTCGATTTTGAGAACCAAGCGCTAACTGATTCAACACTTCCAAGTGGATATTATTTGGAGAAGTTCTTGTGAAGGCTGCTACAGGCTATTATCCTCTTGCTCCTGCATTAATCTCTCCATTGCTCTAAGCATTCCAAGCAGTCTTTACTGGTAAAGCAGGGCTCCAAGCTGAGTTTGCTTTTGGACGAATTTATTCCATGAGAATAATTGGTTTTTCAAAGGGCATAGGTGCTGCTCTGTAATGGCTTTGATCCATATTAGACGTTTAGTGTCTAACATTCTTAGTATTTTCTAAATCGATGAGCTTACTAGAAGATACAGTGAATAGATTCTTAGCGGAAATTATTTTCAGCTATGGTACTTCACCTAAAAAGGGGATTATTGGAGCAGACATCACAGATGGGATCAACTACTGGGCGATTACAGCACGAGGACAGCTTGAAACCATAAAAGAATCCTAAAATCGAGGCTGTCTCTAAGGAAGTTACTGCTGAATGCTAATCAATTAAGGATCTTCAAAAATGCCATTGAATTCCTCGATTTACTGCTGAGTTGACTATTATCGTTAGTTTAGAGCAGGATTAATGGTAGCCTTGTAGGTAGAATGCATCCGCTGTGTTGGCTTGGTGATTCTCATCATATCTCTCTCTCAATTTTGTTTCAATAATATTTCTGAATATGCGCGTATTCTAATCTACTACTCTTTTGGGAATCAATGATATTAATAATAAATAATAATAATCTTATTTGATTTGTAATCCCATTATGAGGGAGCACTAATTTATTTAATGTTCCAGTATCTGTCTCTCCCTTCTTATTAACTCTCAGCAATCGATCTACAATTCATATAGACTATTTTAGTAAATAATAATTGCTGATAATTCTCACTGGTCTCTTTATGTCTCTCCACAGGAACAGATAATTTTGTGGAATATCCTAGCAGTAGAGAGATTCTCAAAAAATGATTAAAAATGGCATATGCCTACACGAACTCTTTTGCACGTTAACATAAAAAAGAGAAATTGATTTGTTACTTTCTGTTAGTTCAGAAAATTAACAAATTTAAGCACATTAACTCCCACGTTACAAATTCATGATAAAGCAAATTAAATTGCATGTTTACAGACTTAAGCTGTGAATTATCTTTGAAAGGTTTTAAGATTTGAAAAACAAACCAATTATAATGTTTAAACTCTCTCTCTCTTTTGTTTTACTTAAAGAGTTCAATGTTGTGATGTATAATAAGAAATATAAAAAAAGGATGAGAAGAAGAAGCAGTAGGTATTTAAAGATTAAGAATGTGAAGTTTAATACTTCTTTTAGCAAGCTATTTTTCTTTTTTGTAGGGAATCAGTCCAAATTTTTGACAGGATTCTTATTGAAATATTGTCTTGATTTAAAAAATGATAAAAATAGAACAAAGAAATATCTTCTTTTTAGGTTTTTTGTTCAAATCTTTATTATTTTTATATTTTTCCTATTAAATTACATTCATAAAAAACATAAAAAATAAGAAAGATAAAAAGCTTGAATAGATAGATTTATATGTTTTCTATTCTAATTCGACTAATCTATGATAAAATAACGATGTAAGCTGTTTCAGTTATTGCGGAAAATTAACATTACCAAAATTGGAAAATTGTTGGAATGCACAACTAAAATATTAAGATTCCCTTTTATTTTCTAGGATGACTTAGAAATTTAAGAAAATATTTAAGAAATGTTCAAAGCTCAACAATTTGTAACACACACATAAATGATTAGGATATTTTATCACTTATGAGTAATAATAAAAGTAAATGCACTTTTCACCTTCTTCTACCCGTTAAGTGAAGTACGACTAACAAGTTAAATGAAATTGAAATCTCAATCAAAACAAAAGATGCATAGATTTGGCGGGAATTATCTAAACACAGACAAGGATTGAGTGAATTGACTGATCTTGGCGGTATTCTCCTCCGAAAACACCAATCCAAAATAATTAAAAAAAACCAAATGAAATAATCCACAAATCATATTATGTATTTAGTACTCTCCAACACAATCAATAGCAGATTAAAACTAAAATCAATTCAAAAACAACGAATAAAGGTGTGCATAAGAGAATCGCTTGAAAAATGCAGAAGAAACTCTTTTTCAAAGGACAAAATGGAACAACAGCTGCTCCGTCAGCTCAGTCAGCTATGGAAGTTGAGAAACAATCAGATAACAGCCATTTGCTCCCATGGGTTGAAAAATAGTAAGATTACAAAGGAATCAGCATAGTCATGATAGGAAAGAATAAAAAATAAGAATGCCTTGAGATTCTAACAACTTTGTTATTTTTGTTAATTTTAGTCGTCCAAGTAAAATCGAAGAAGTGAGCTATTAAGAGGAAGTAATCAAATCACTCCAAGGTGTCCTCTCCTCAGGAAATGTAATTGAACTCTTATTGATTTTTTCATTTTTATTAAAGTCCAAGGTCGAATCAAAGCCAAATGTGAAAAAAACAAAGAAATATATTATTGCTGTCAAAAAGCAGATAGACAGAATCTCATTATGTTTTTTTTGCTGTGATTTATTTATTAGCTACCACATCTGTTATTGCATGGACCTCCAGGCACAGGGAAGACATCAAGTATTCTTGCATTTGCAAAGCAACTTTATGGGTAATAAGATAAATGAGAAATAAGATGCATTTTAGAGAATGAAGAAGAGTGTTCTTCTCAATGTAGCTTTAATATTGATTTCTTTCAAGGCCTCATTTCTATAAAGAGCGTATTCTCGAGCTGAATGCATCAGACGACAGAGGCATTTAAGTTGTCAGAGAAAAAATCAAAAAATTTGCTTAACAAATCGTCTCCAAAAATCCAGATAAGTAAGAATGAATAAAAAAGATAAAGGGAGATAATATTGAATTGGAAGGTGAGCTCCTTTTCAAAGCAAAAATCCCAATGAAATCAAAGAAAAGAACTCGCAAAAGACAGATACTCTTATTAATATGATTTGGCTCAGAAAACAATTATTTTTATTCTGTGCCAATTAGATCATTCAAATGCCCAGACTTTAAAATTATCATCTTGGATGAGGCTGATTCGATGACAAATGAAGCATAATCTGCTCTCAGAAGAATCATCGAAGACACATCAACCACGACTAGATTTTGCATTATCTGCAATTACATCACAAAGTAACCAAGACATCAATTAGGGGAAGGAGAATCTAATTTGTATTTGATATTAAACTTTTCCTTTTAGAATAATTGAGCCATTAGGTAGTAGATGCGTGAAGTTTAGATTCAAGCCTATCCCTATGGAAGCATAAATCAAGAAGCTCGAGGAAATTGCTGCTTCAGAGACTATTTCTTGTGAAAAAGGTGCACTCGAAAAGCTTATCGAAATATCAAATGGTGATCTCAGAAAAAGTGTTAATCTTTTGCAATCTGCAGCTACTCTCTATGATCATGACATTCGCTTGGAGGCAATGCTAGAAATCTCTGGTGTAATAGATAGCACACCCATGATAAAAATCTAATTCATAAAGTTTTTATCTTTTTTTTTATATCATTAGGCGATCCCTGACAGTGAAGTCTAATAGTTGTTTAGTTTGCTTCTCGGCAAGGATCTTTCAAGACTGAGAGCTGGTCTCTAAGCGTTCATGTACATGGGATATTCCAGTGATTAGTTGCTATATTAGTTCGCCGAGTTGGTCATGGCTTCAAAGGAATTCAGTGAAATCAAAAAAGCTAGGATGCTCGAAAAAATTGCATTAGCTGATAAAGGGTTAAACGAACGAGCTGATGCGGAATTACAAGTTCTCAATATGTTCTCAAGCTGTCTCTCGATATTAATAAACCCAGACTCAAGTAGCAGCAATGTCTAAGGAGTAGGATAATCAAAATGAAGATTAATAATTTTGAAGGAAGAAAAAATGAGAGTTTTGTATTTATATTTTAGTGAATGAAATAGTGAATTTGTTAAGTTTAAACAATTAAACTGGTGTAGATCAGATTCTGTAGGTATATCCCTAAATCACTCGATCGATTAATCCATTTAATCTATCTCAAAAAGTGCTCTTTTTGTGAAAGTAAAAAATAATTAGTTAAAAAGAGAAAAGAAAAAATAATTGATCAAATAATTGAAAGAGTTTTCAGAGTTATCATCCCCAAAATTTCTAAAAATATTAATAATAAATTCTGTAAAACCATAGCAATAGGCGCGCGTGTGAGACAGTGATATTCTGAGAATTCCATGAGTTATTCATATTTATTCAAGTACATCGTCATAGGTGATTCAAGTAATATAAATGTTCGCTGAAGGAACAAGTTTGTTTATTTATTATGTACGTTAGTATTGCCGTGCTTGATTTCATTCTTGTTTTTATGCGATCTTAATCAGGCGTTGGAAAATCAGCTATTCTATTGCAGTTTATGGAAGGAAAATTCAAAGTTGAGCATGATACAACTATTGGAGTCGAATTTGGATCGAAGATACTTCATGTCAAAAACTAAGACATCAAATTATAAGTCTGGGATACAGTAAGGCATCAATTTTTCATGCTTAAAAGGATAATAATTTTATCTGCTCTGCGCATACTTTTATCATACTCGATTCAAGAAATTATAGGGAAGGAATGAAACCCAAACATATAAACAGATTATGCTTGAGGGAGGTGATAAAGAGTAGATATGAATGAATATGATCTTGGAGATAGTGGATAAGAGAAATTCTAAATAAAAGTGTTTAAACTCACAAGTTTTCAATAGAATTAAAAGAGGTTGTTAGCAGCTGCTGAGGCTATCTTTTTTCCTCAAACAACACTTTCTATTTTTGAAAAATAAACTTTTTTTCTTTCTTTTCTGAACTAAATTCTCTCTCTTTCTCTTTTTCCAGGCAGGCTAGGAATCATTCAAGTCGATCACTCGTTCATATTATCGTGGTTCTATTTGTGCATTCTTGGTTTATGACATCACAAGTCGTGAGAGTTTTGCGAATATTATGAAATGGCTCGAAGACATGTAGACCTACGCGAACGATAAAATAACTCTAGTGCTGATAGGGAACAAGACTGACTTAGCATCGAAGAGAACTGTGACATACGAGGAAGGTTAGGAATTTGCATCGAAAAGAGGCATAACATTCACGGAAACATCTGCGAAACTAGGTTAGAATATTGAGTAAATTTTTAGGAAAAGCACTGAAGATATTCTTCAAAAAATTGAGAACAGACAAGTCGATGCGACTAACGAAGTAATTTGAATTTTGATAAGATTTCAAAAGGAGGGAATCTTTTTAGATTTATCAGCTGATTTTTTCACACAAACTAGGGCTATTTCTGACTGTATTTTATCCTTTTTTATTTCCTAGTCCCTTGGTGTAAAAATTGGACCACAACTCACCGAAAAGATGGTGCAGGATACCAAAAAAGCAAAAAAGGAATGCTGCTGAGATGGAACACTAATAGCTTGATCGAAATAGTTATGTTTCAAGCCTCGAGACTGTTGACTGTTGCTGTTTTCTCTTATTTCTATGCAAGAATATCTCAAGTTTCTTCGAATGTGTAGCTCAGTTCCATATACATTCTTTATATTCTCCTTTCTTCTTTAAGTTTAGGTTTTTTTTCATTTTAGTAACTTATATTTTGAGATTAATATGGCAAACTTTGATGTAATCTATGCATTATGTTATAATAAAAATTGTATTATTAATAGCCTTTATTCGTTTTTGATTTGTAGTTTTATTACTCGATATTTCTTATCTTTTAAGGGCTTTAATGCAATTTTGTGTAAGGAATACTTTGAATTAATTACTATCTTCTTTTCTTCTTTCAGCTAGATAAGAAATATCCAATGATAAATAATTTCTTAGTGAATTTTGTTATTTTTTCTTCGCAACTCAACACTTTATTTAATGAAATTCTAGTAGTACTCCTCATTCCCCCACGCTTTACCACTATTTTTTTTAAAAATTATTGTTTCCTTTTCTTTTCTCTTTGTCTTTGCTATTTTAAATTCCAAGACATAATGGATGATTATCACCTAATATGAAGAAGGTTTTTTAAAAAAAATAACATACAAATTCACACATTTTCTCTTGGGCTCATGTCATTTGTCGATGATGCCAAAGATAACATATAACACAACTCCTAGAATTATCAGAAAGAAAATGAGATTCAACTTGTAGTTTCTCCATCGCATGATAGATTCTAGATCCTTTGCGTTGTTTTTTAGCTGCTGGGATTGCAACTGGAGAACATCTGACTTCTCCTTTGTTCTCTCGAGATTGCCAACATTATCAATCGCCGCAGTGAGATTGTCTTACAATCCAGCTTTTGTTTCTGCTAACCTCCCTTGGACTTGTTTAATCTTGTCGACTTAGTCAGAGTTATATTAAATCAGCATATTTTCAGCTGCATTCTTCCCGTGCATTTTGAGAACGCTATCTGTTTCATCTCCGTAATTCTCGCTGATTTGCATGAAATGCTTTCTGAGATCCTGTATCATTTGGTAAGCGTGTCGTTCAGGGTAGTCAAGTGAGCAGATTGCCATGTAGATTATATCTTAGTTATCACATAAGCAGAACCATTAGAACTATTGACCTGTGCTTTCTAGAGTTATTTTCTGACGTTCATTAGCGACAAGACGGATTTCTTTTAACTTGCCGATGACGAATTCACTTTCTGTGCTGACAGATTTCTCCTAGCTGCGATCACTGCAGGCACTGTATAAAATTTTACCGCTAGCATAGCGACCATAGATGAAGGCTTTTATCTTACCCATTTTAGAAACAAAAATTAATTATTTTTTTGTTTTGTTTTTTTTCGGCTATCAAATTTCGATTGATAAATCAAAGATCAACAGTGTCTCAGCTACTGCACCAGTAGGGTAACTAACCCCTTGAGATTGGGGGGATTTTAGAAATAATTTAATAAATTTAAAAAAGATACAAACTCTCTTTTCTTTCTTTCATTAATCAACAAACAAGAGTAAATGCAAAAATGTCCAAGCCAGATTATTTGTCTTTCCGCTTGAGAAATTCAACTGCGAGTTAGAATCCTAAAATCAAAAGAAAAACAAACTCTTTTGCAAATATAAATATAAACTCTATTATTCCTCTGGCACTGTGTGCAATTATTTCTCCTTATTCTTTGATGTTTTTGTTGTTGATTTGCACGATTGTTAGCTACCCTTTCCTTTCTTTAATTCCTTCTTTGGATCATTTAAGAAATTATGTCCTCTCAAATTAATAAAAGCAGATTCTACACCATATACTCTGTTGTTTTTTTGAAGCTACACTACATGAAGAAATTACACACCAAGATGAGGCGCGGATACTTATACACTCAACTCACTTATATTCAAAGAGCTCGAGATAGCGATTCTCGATGTAAGAGAAGTTTTTAGTCTTAAGTGCACGCTGCGATTCTAACTCGTCTTCAAATGTGACAAGAGCAGACCCACTGAATTTGCCGGAGTGCGAACACAGGAGATGGATTTCACGTTCGTTGACTTCAAACCCTTTAAAGAATTCTAGAATTTTCTGTTTTGTGACGCTGAAAGGCATGCCCATGATCATAAGGGTAGATTTGCGCTTTTCGGGAGGGATATTAGGCATGTTGTCCTTGCTGTATACGGGTGCAGAGTTTACGAAATTATGAGCCATGTAATTCTCAAATTCCTTGACAGTTGCAAGGAAAACCTCTATGAATCTATTGTGAATTTTTTCCATGTGATAGTTCAAAGCTTTATGCGCGTCTTCTTTGCTTGAGAAGATAACAAAGCACTCACCACCGGGTTTACCGCCCAAGACAGCGCGCTTTATTCCTAGGATATTTACATGCAAAAGTCAGTTTATTGTAATTTGGAAAACTTATTAGCTCATAAAAATTGTCAGTTTACCTCCTTGATAGACTGTGAGTCCTTTGAAGAATTTTTTGATATCTTCTTCAGTGCAAGAATATGGTAATCCTCGAATGCGGACAACGCCAGCTCCTTCCGTGACAATTTTATTCAAGTCTAAAAACGATTCCGAAGGCAGATCTTCATCAGCACCACGTTTTTCAGGGAATTGGGATATTTTTGCTCTGTTGAATTCGTTTTCAGTGGTTTCAAAAATCTCCACGAATCTACCTTCTACTCTATTTAGATTATAACAAAGGGCTTCTTGCTTGTCGATAGAGCTAGCCACTCTGACATAAGCTTCGCCTGTGAATTTACCCTCGTTGTCATAGAGGAAAGCGATATCTTCCTTGTAGACACGCACATTTCTCAGTAAATCATTGATTTCTTGTTCCTTGGCTGAAGGTGGTAAACCACGAATTCTAATGAACTACTGCTGGGTAGGGTTACGGAAAGGCTCCGGGCTTCGTCCACGAACATAACTATTCTTCGATTTCCTTTCTCTCTGTGTAATATATCTGGATTTCTGATCTGTATTATCGACAACAACTTACAGCTGATTATTGATCATTTTCTATATTTTTATTTCAAATAAACAAACAACATCAACATCAGCTATTTTTACACCAATTAACCCAAAATAGCACAGTTAGCATTAAAATCAATAGTTTACAGGTAATGCGAAGATGTATCCAGACCGGATAAGAAGATTTGAGAGTCTCACAATGTTGCTGATTTCGAACTGCGAGATGGACTAGTCGAGCAGAGGTTTTTCCTATAAATTCGTGTAGAGAAGCATTTCAGGAAGGGTTTTGATGGAAATCGCATGTGGAAAGTTCTTTTTGAATTCGAGAGCGATGTCAAAGTAAGAAAAAAAATGAGAAGGTAATTTCATTTGCATTAACTATGCCTCCCTAGGCAGTATCCTCGTCATGAGCGTGTCCCCATTCGTGACAAAACAAAAAGACTTGTTTGCTCTTGTGAAGTTCATGTAAGCGTAGTCGTTGAAATCGCTTATAATATCATTGAATTATTAAGCTCCATCGAATTTATTCAAAGTAAGTTTATTCTTGGAGAACGTCTCCGGAGTGACAGTGAAGTCATCCCCTTTCACCATTTTTTATCTGGTTTCCATGATGATTTACTTTTTCACATCATACACACACCAGTTCAGCTCCACTACTCTCCCAAGTACTTCTGCAGTACCTTCATTATCCTCTCTTAGCTAGCTTCTCAGTTTATCCACTGTAGGATCATCACTGCCAGCTACTTGGCTATTCTCTCGAGCGGAATCTCTCATCACGCCACAACTCATCATCACTAAGTAGTCAAAACCTTGGTTCATTTTTTCTTTCAGGATTCCTTTCCCTCTCTTTCTGCACCAAATCTCAAATTTTCAAATTTTTTAATTTCCCTCCCACCCTTTCGTACAAAGTCAAATCTTTTCCCTCTTTTGATTGATTCTATGTTTTTTGGGGATTCTTTCGGACTGTGTATGGATTTTGAAATAAAAAGTCTGATCTCATCTTTTGATTTGTTTTCCTAACTGAACCATGCATATTGTCATGAGAAACTGTACTTACTTCCAAAACCCAGAGAAGTCCTTTATTAGTTGTTTTTTTCTCATTTTCATCTCGGCCAAATACTCCAAATTCCAAACTTTAAGAAGGCACAAAGCAATTTAATTCTAAAATTTGTAGTTTTATTCTCAACTAAGCCTTAATTGGTAAAAAAATGCAATATTTCTTTTGTAATTCGAATATGTGTCCTCTTGAATGCAAATTGATATTTTTGCATGATTTTATGCATGTTTCGCTCCTTTTTTGAACTGATGCTTTATATTATTGAAGCTTCCAAAAAATCTTCTGAAAATACAAGTAAAATTTCCCATCCAAATTATCAAAAAACTAAGATAGAATTTAAAAACAATGACAAAAAACATCAGAATACATAGAATACATCATTTTTTTAAATTTCCTAATTTTTATGTCTATCCCAATAATTCAATTGACAAATTCATCTCCTAAACTCATTCTGGAGAGCTTAGCAACCTTTTTGCTGTTTTTATCATAATCTTTTGCTTTTCCTAGGAGAATCAGTACCCATGCAGAGATACTTGCACCAGCAGGAATTAAAACCATAATCCATCGAATGAAAGTAGGATCATTGTTCTTGTAGGATTGAGACTCAGTGATCGAAAAGAGAACCACTCCTGTGACAAGTTTATCTAAAAAACTGTATGCACCAAAGACAAATGCTCCTCCAGCTCCTCTCAGCCCAATAACTTCAGAGATCAGATTAATAGCAGTATTCAGTTAAAGTGCTTAGGATGCACCGATAACCATTGCAATAGGGTAGATTAGATTCTTTAAAAATGCATTATCAGCTTTGAGGAAAATCAGTAATGTCTGAGACACACCCATAAGAATGACACCAAGAGTAAATGTCATTTTCCTTCCTATTCTTTAGTAAAGGACGTTGAGTATTGAAGAAGCCCCAACTGAGGATAAATACAGCAGCAATGGAATAAGTGCAAGTTAAAAAGTTAATTCAACCTAATCGTCATCTGTTTTGTCTCCACTGATTTAGATAACATAGTATAAATAGAAATTCAGCATAGTTGTTGTCACATTGCAGAACAACCGACTAAACATGAATACCAGTGCGTACTAATAGAATTGCACCTCGCGGAACCATTATCTATTTTTTAGTGTAAATAATAAACCAAAATGAAGAAATGGACAAAGGGCATAGTAAACATCATGCAAATTTTGGATAATTTTAGATTCTTTTTTTGAAAGAGATTCTAATTTATTTTACTTCCAACTATGGACATGATCAGCAACTTAGTCTGTCGTGCTGTGCTTGGTGGTAGACATTCGGAGCTCATTTCGAGGTCTTTCTACTTGTTCTTAAACTTCCTCTTTTTCTGGTTCTTACTCTTACTCCTCCTCCTCCTCCTCTCCTTCAGCTAGGTAATTATCAGCTCCAGAGAATACGCAATCCTCTATTATTGGATTTTTATCTTCATCTTCTTTGGCATTGTTATCGAATTATTTATTTTATTTCTTCTTTTTCTCTTCATTTTACTTATCTAATTCTTATTTTTATTCCTAATTCTGTAGTTTATTCTTATTAGAATCCATAATCTCACTGGTAGCTCCCTTGTAAATAGATGAATCCTAGTTAATGATATCTTTTTTAGGAGTATTTCCAGCCATTTTATTGTTAAAATTATCGCTGTTATTGTCGTTACTGTTTTCTGAAATCACCAGTTTATTTTCATCATCTCCTTCGTTTTCAAGAAGCAACGACTATCTATGTTCACCTTCTCTTTCTTTTAGTGCTTTTTTCAAGTTTTTCACTGCTTAATTGCAAGCTATTGTCAAGGGTACTTCTTTAACTGTTGACAAGAAAAATATACAGAAAAACGATCCTATTGCGGAACATGCAATTCCGATGGCTTAGAATTGTTACTCACTGTCGTCGATGATTTAAAAAATTATTAAAGCTAGAACTAAGAGTAGCATATTCGAGAAGAAGGTGAACGTGTTACGCCTTGTGTTTAGAATGTCTCTTCGAACTCTAGAGCAAGTCAATGAAGGTACCAAGGAAATATGAGCGATATACCCAAATGCCCAGAAATAATTGAATAAAGCTGGGAAAAATATGAAGAAGAATGTCTTGAATGAGTCATTGTCTAAGGGAAGGATCTTGCTCATAATGGGATAGCACCACATTGGGAGGAACGTGAGCAAGACTAATATGAAGGAAAGGAAATACCATGGAGTTCGTTTCCCAAATTTTGTGGTGTATTTATCGGAGAGAATGCCTGCAGAAGGTGTGCCCAAAGCATCAGCGATTTACCCAAAGAGCATTGAGTAAGAGCCATTTTCAAACTTTAGGACTTTCGTCAAATAGAACAGCAGGAAGCTAATAAAAGCATGGGAGAACAAAAGAATTGGATTCAAAATATCAACAAAAAATATGGAAAATTATAGATTATTTTTATGGTGGTACTTAAACCATGCAGCCGCGCATAGATCGTTGAAGATGTGGCCAACGGAATACCCCCAAATGTCGAGCTTCTTGAGGTTATCAAAGACATAGTGCGGTCGTTTTTTTTTCTCAGGGAGGAGTGGCTCCTCACTTGTAGTTTGTTTTCCTTTCATGTTTTGTTTAAACTTAGATGTATTTATCTATCTTATGTATCTACGTTTTTTATTTGATTTAATGATTTATGCCTTGTGGGAAAAAAAGATAGTACTTTCAGAGAGAATATCTCGACGCATTCATGAAATCTATGACGAGTATTGCGGCATTGAAAATAATATTGAATCATTTTGGGGTTATTATTAAAGTGCATAATAACCTCTTATTTTGATTTGTTTTCCTAAAAACACTGAGTTTGGATTAATCTTCTTAAACTGTCACCACAAAATATTGGATTTTTTTTTTTTTACTTGAAAAAGGAATTCTATTTGGAACTGAAAAAGAAGAAGTGTTAATGATCTATTTAAGATTACTGTCAAACTAACAAAATTCTTTCATCATTAGAGAGAAAAAAAGAATAAATTATTTATCAAAATATATTTCATTTATTATTATCTACAAAAATATGATATTAATGAAATACTTTTTGAATAATATTCTTGGTTTTGACATTTCTCGAGCGCATATTGAAAGGAAAAAATAAAGAATTGAACAACTTTTAAACTAATAACTTTTTTTCTTTTCTTCTTAAATCCCTCGTTTTCTAATTGTTATTTTTTTATTTATTATTTTTTCTGATTTTGATATTTTCATCTTTGAGTGTTTTCTTAAGGGCTAAGCAATCAATTTCTATTGCCTTTCTTGGACATTCTAAACATCAAGAGATATTTAAATTTGTTAAAAAGTAGACTTCCTTATGTGAGCTTTTTTTTGAAAAAAATAATATTCTTTTATCTCATAATTAACTATTTATGTCTTTACAAAACTCACTCACTGGAATGATACATTTTAGTAGCTCTATATTTTTTTAAAAGCTTTGTTTCTTGTTGTGATACCAAAGAAATTCACAAATCTCTAAGAAAAGGAAATAACATTCTCGTTGCCTGTTAGTTATTGAAGTAGTTCTATTTTGGAATTATTTCAAAGGAAACAAAGAAAGAAATAATAAAAATGGTTATTCACAATACAATAAAAACTACAACAAGAATACCTTTTTTTCCAAGTGTATTCCCTCAATATTTTAAATAGGGAAGACTAAAAATTATTCAATATGTGAATAGCCTTATGGCCAGAAACTAAATAACAGCAAGAACATATTTGTTAAAGATATGTGAAAAGACATAGAAAACAAATTATCTGCTCTTGCATGATGTTCTTTCTTCTTATTATTTTTTTTTTCATTCAAAAATTATTAAATATGAAAATTATTTGTTTTCCTTTTTCATCTATTCACAAAAAATCAGCAAGGTTTCTTTCCATTCTTTTGAACATTTCAATTCCTCTCGCATGCCATCTGCTGAGGTCTCTCTTCTTTATTTAATTTATTCAGGAATAGGCCAATAGCATTAGATGGATAAAAAATAAAAGACAAATTTTCCCTCCTTCAAAATACTAGAAATTTAGTAGGATTGTAATTTATCAAATTCTGGAAGCCAACCTAATCGGTATGAAGTATATTTACCTTTCGATAAGCCCTGTCAAAGCTAAATATCAAGAATAACTTAAAAATCTCAATGGTTTTCATTTTTTTCTTTTTTTAACATGAATGCAATAACTTCCCTTTTTTTTTGTTGAATTAAAATCTGTGATAAAACAAATCACACTTTATTATCAGTAAAACAATTTCAACGCTTTCATTGTTTGCTTTAATTTTCTGTATGAGGTTCCATTTAAGTATGATGAAACCAAGATGAAAAGGGAGACAAACAGAAATTTGAAAAATTTGACTTCTCACTTTTAATTAATTATCTTGATACTAGAATCAGCCGAAAGAGGAACAGATACAGATTTTTTACTTTTGAATGGGCTATTTTCAGAAATTATTATCCCCCCCTTCTTCCTCTCCTCTTTTTAAGCCATTGTTTTGGGATTAATTTCAGATCTTCCCATCACCACCATCAGAAAAGCTGCTCAAAATTGATTGATGTTCCTTTCACTTTACATTTTGTTTTAGTATTGACATTTTCATTTTTCTATGTAAGGAATTGCTAAAAATAGCACTTTTCAAGGCTCCAAGTACTTAAGGATGCGTTTAAATCAGCAAAAACAATCAACTCTCCTGAAGCTAATATGCCTCAGTGCTTTATTTTAAGCCCTCCAAAAAAAGTAATAAATAAATTAGGTTACATATTACCTCAAATAGGCTGCCTTTTCAAATGTTTCTTATTTCTGCTATCTGTTTAAAGAACAATAAAGATCACAAGACTATTGTTCAACTAATCATCTAAATCATCTTTTTGAACACCCTTTTCGAGTTCATTTACAATATTCCATATTTCTAGTCACTTCCCCTCTAAGATCAGAGGAATTATCTCGTTATATTGATGTCAATTCCATCCCATAAATTAAGCGGCCTGAAATTTTGTTACGAAAAAAAGGTGTAAAATGCTAGCAATTTTAAAATCTCTTTCGGATTTTCGGAAGAAGCAATACTAGTATTTTTGAGAGTGGTTTATCTCTAAAATAGCATATCAAACTGCTTTCCTTCACTTTCACTTCACTTTTCCAGATAATAATTTGAATAACCTATCACTTTTAGCCACTCTTTTTTTTGCTGAACTTTTTATGCAAAATGCTTTGAAGGCTCTAAAATTGTTAGAACCCTATCCATTCAAAATTACTAAAAGGTTTGTCTGTGTCAAAGTCAAAAAGTTAGTGGGGTTTTGAAAAATCCTCTTCTTTGTTTTCCTTTCTTTTCAACAGTGTTTTTCATCCCAAGGTGAAGAAAGAACAAATTATAAAAAGGTAAGGGTTGTATTTGAGCTTAAAACATTAGGAGGATACTAGAAGTCTTTCTTTTGCTAAGCTTGAAATCGCTAATAAAAGAGTGAAAAGACTTGGCAAGCTATTTTTAGGCTTCCAGGGATTTCAAAGCCCAGTACAGTTTTCCAGGATTCAGGATGTTTGGTTGGTTAGTAGGCATCACAAGAAAATTGAGAACTTTTTCAATATTTTTTGGTGAGCAATTTGAAAATGAGTGGGCTTTTCATTGATTTTGAGACAATATTTAAATATGATTTAAGATAAATGTCCAAAAGGGTTATAATTTGAGAGAAAAAATGTGTAAGAAAGACAGAAATATCCACACAAAGACAAAATAAATAAATCAGAAGAGACAAGGAGAGTCAAAAACAAAATGGGGAGAAATCGTCGGGAGATAGCTCTCATTCGATGATTTCTTCTAGTAAGAGAGTGAGCAAATCAGTTGATTAAGGGAAATTTACCCACCAAATCAATTATGGAAAAATCAATTCAGCCTTACTAGAAGACCCGCAAGCACCTTTTGTAACAATCTCTTGGGATGTGAGACTCAAAGAAAAAGAGTTAATTGCTTTGAAATGCCTGTTTTTTTTCAAAATTGAATACTAGAACTGGATTTTATGCACAATGAAAGATAATGAGAAACTAACAAAGATCGTTTTAAGTTGAATGGCATTTCCGAGAAAGTTAAGGGATGGTTTTATCAATGAAAATGTGAAAATAAAAGGAAAGAGATAAGGGATTTAAATACTTAGAACTGATAGTCGCTGTTCGATCAGACAACTAGGAATAAAGTGATCTGTATTTTTCTCCCCAGATGTATTGCACGACCACATTAATTCATATCAAAGTTGGTTTTGATGGATAATCGTAATCACAGATTCGCCCTTGATTTCACTTTAACTAGTAATACTAAAATGTGTAATGATAAAAATAATAATCTCTCAGTTTGTGTAGCAACCAAGGATTGGTTGGTAGGATGAGCATACATCAATGGTAGTTTTAGCATGTTTAGGGAAGGAAAAATCGCGCAATTTTTAGTTTATTGTACTTTTTGGGGAGTTTTAATAAGAAAAAGTTGTAGTTTTTGAGAGGTTACAGAAAATAAATGCAAGGCCACGGAATATATTTAATTAATTAATTAATTTACAGGGAGGGTTATAAAACCCCTCTGAAGAAGCACGACAAATAGATATAATGACATAAATCATAAAAAAAATAGCAAACCATCTCTTGAAAAAGAAGAAACAAACATGGCATTTGAAAACCCATTGCTCAAATACTCATACGAGACGAGAGGCTGGATCACTCTAGCTTCAGGTTTCTGCCTTCATTTCGTGCTTGGAAACTTCTATTTGTGGGGTTCAATTTCGACCTACACTACTTCCTATCTCAACTAAAACGGCAGTGATGTCACCAAAGACGACACTGGGTTAGTCTTCCCGTTCACTTTCTTCGCTATCAATCTTGGAACACCCTTCGGTGTAGGATTAGCTACTTATTTCGGGTGGAAGAAGTACATCTTTGTTACAAGTATCCTCATGGGTATGTCCGTCGTGATTAGCTCCTTCGTCGTTGGCACATTCGGACTCTTCATTCTTTTCTATGGTATCTTCTTTGGTTTCCTCGTAGGAGTCCTCTACATGGTCCCCTTCAACTCCTGCTACTTGTAAGAATATTTCTACAAACCTCATATGGGCTTTTTCTCTTTTTTTCTCAATCTTTTCCCCATTTTTTAATTAATTTTTCTCCAAAAATACTCATATTTTTTTAATTTATCACAAAGGTACTTCCCTCACCGAAAAGGTCTAGTCAGTGGTGTGATCACAGGAGGATTTGGTTTTGGATCTGCTGTCTTTATCTGGGTTATTTTCTACATTGTCAATCCTGACAATAAAAAAGCCACTTAGACCATATTCGGACATAAATACTTCACCAAAGATGTCACTGATAAATATCCCTTGTCCCTGTAAGTTCTTGGCATCTGCATTATGGCTATCGGATGTCTCAGTTCATTCTTTCATATCCGACCATCACACGAAGAAGCTGTCGAATATGAAGCTAAACTTAAAGCCTAAGCTATTGCTGAGTTAGCTAAGTAAGGTAAACTAAAATAAGTTGAACTTGGACCTTCCAAAGACATCGAGAATAACGTCGTCGCTCCGGAACCAATTAACCCTGATACAGCCTTAGCAGTCGGATCAGACGATGCTTTCAACGAAAACTAAGCTGGACAAGGTGCTCCAAATAAACACCGTCACAATGCTGACCACCACAATAAACAATTGAACACTTATGAACACATCCCTGTTGCTCTCGGTGTGAAATCAAAGGAAATCTACCATGAATTCAAGACCTTCAAAGATGGTACCAAAACAAAATTCATTTACATTTCCATCCTCTTGACTGCATTATACACTGTCTATGGCACGATGATTGTCTCAAATTACAAGGTCTATGGTGAATATTAAGGCTTCCCTGATAGTTTCAACAGCGCAGTCGGCACAGTCGGATCGATTATGAACGGATCCGCTAGAATCTTCTGGGGTTTCCTCATGGAGAAATTCACAATCATGCAACTTCTTGTCGTCAATGTGTGCTGCTAAATCGCTGTATCTTTCACCTTCCATTGGGTTGCATCAACCCAAGGACTCTTCTTCTTGTGGGTTCTTTTCGGATATTTCCTCTATGGAGCTTGGCTTGCCATCATGCCCGCTCTCATCAACAGAATCTACGGAAAAAAGATCGGCACACAAATTTACTGCTTCACATTCTTCGGATTCGTCTTAGCCTCTTTTGTCTAATATTTCCTCATGCTCAAATTGAAGCCCTCCATCGATTGGACCTACATTTTCTGGGTATTCACAGCCATGTAAATAGCTGGTCTAATTATTGCCATGTTCGTCCGCTTCAACGCTGTGCCTCCCAAATACGAACAAGTCGCCAAAGCAATGACAGAGCCTATCCCCACAGAAGAAAAAGCCATCATCACATGAAACTGGATAAGATCACGATCATCTTCGGATTTTTTATTTCCCTTCTTTTTTTTTCAGTCAAATATTTCGACAATAATTTCATAATATTTTCTCATATTTTTCTCATGGATTTGCTTTCCCCCCTCATTTCGAGTAAAACTTCATATAAAAACCCTTTCGTCTCCCATATTTTTATTGCCAATTACTTCTAAAATACAGTCTTATTGTTGAGTAGTTAAAGAATATTTTTTAAATAATAGGGAAAAAAGTTAGTTAACAATGCAAATCAATCACTTCACAATAGAATGTAGATTCTTAGAATTCATAAGAAACGCTTTAAGCTTGATGGACTTTTTCCTTTTCGCGATGTGCGAATAATAGACGATATTCCACCTTTTCAGCACTAGCGGACTGTTGTAGTATGGGTAATAAAATGAGAAATCTTGAAGTTTATCGAACTTCCAGAAGAACGCTTCACCTTCAAACATCCCCTAAGTACTCGAATATACTGAAAAACGTTGCTATTATTATGGCTATAACTGCAGCTACCCTAGTTACTAGTGATTCTTTTGAATTGAACTGGAATCCTCTCTCAATGCTATCGAGTAATTCTCAGCTGTGATTGATTTCGAAGTATACCTCATAGGAGACTTAGCGAAAGAGACTTGCGTTGGTACAAGTGCTTAGAAAGTCTTGCTGCATATTCCTTAGGAGAAAAATACTTAATCTCTTTAGTTGATTGTGTTTGGTGACTGCATTGGATCTTCATAATCATGAAAGCTGCGAGAGGAAGATCTCCCTTTTTTGTAGCCGTGTTTAGGAGATGATAAATGAGCTGAGCTCCTGATTTTTCTAGCGGATTCTAATTAAATGAAGCACAAATAATAGCAAGTCAACTTTTTTACTTCTTTCTAAGCATCAGCATTACAATAAACATATAAGATCTAATAATTTCTTTTAATTCTTACGGTCTTTGGATGGTTTCTTCGCTATTTTGTCTTCTTTTTTCTTGTGAAACTAATTTACATTTTTGAAATAAAAAACATCGATTTTAATTCTAAAAAACTCGAAATTATCTCATTTTTTTCTTTCTCTCTCCTTACTTTCTTGACTTTCAATGGTGAATGCGGCTATTTCGCTTAAAACTCACTTCCACCATTAATCCCATCTTTCTCCATCGGATCAATAGATGTCATGTAATTCTCCATTGTATGCCCTGCAATGGAAGGTTCAGCAATCGAAGCAGGAGCTGATTAATCATGTAAATTCGCTGTTTATGTCAACGAATAGCTTTTTCTCGCAAAGCTAGGCTCATTTGGTAAAGATAACCTCTTTCTCTCGAAACTAACTGTCCTAGTATTTTAGTTAAACGTCGGCTGCCTTGACCGAGAATATTCACTACTTAGATTCTCCGGATCATCAGCTTCCCCACCAGAATGCTGTAACTTACTCTCCTAATTCCCACTATTGTTGATGTTTGCATTATTATTTGTATTGATGGTTTTCTACGATGGATTACTCCTTTTACTAGGGATTTCAACATCTCCTACTCCTCCTTATTGTTCTTTCTCCCCTTCTTAAATCTCATCATCTTCTTCTTCGTCATCATCATCTTCTTATTCTGAACTTTCCTCATCTGAATGCGAATCAGCTAAAAAATCATCTTCCGATGACCCAATCAGCTCGTTCACCTCTTAGAACACCACTGCTTTCTGGAATATCACGTGATGCATGCCAATGGAGTTGCAATGCTAATATGATTTCCTAACAACCTTCTCATTTCTTTCCTACTCCTCTGATCTGTTAAACCTGAAAATCACAAACGGATTGGACTTATCAAATTAGATTTTATTGCAATCTGGGAAGATATGCTCCTAGCTACTGCAAACTTAGCAATAAACCCCCTCAGCTTTTCGGTAATTTTTATCAAAAAGCGCTTTATCTTTGAGTTCCATGAATTTCTCAAAATCTTCTTTGTTTTCTCTGATAATATTCATAAACTTATCTCGTCGCATTTTAATCAGCTATGTGAATTTCGTGCTCATCACGTTCATTGCTTTGTCAGTGCCTGTTAAGAAACTATACACACCGAAGCATTCACCTTCTTTAAGGATTTAGATGTCCTTCCGCCAACTCTCAGAAAAGGTTTTTTTTTCCTAACCAAGTAAACCGTCTTGTTTCATTTCGTTTTAAGAAGAACTCGCATGCTGCAGTGCCACTTCTCTTCTCTCAATGTACAAGGCAACTATGGATTGGCATCAAAATGTTAATAAATAATCGGAAATATCTCAAAAATGCTGTTATTTTTTCTAATTACCTTTCCCCTTGAGAATCAAATAGATTGTGTCATTAAAATGTGACTTTGTTTAGCTGTAGATCACTTGATTCGGTGCATAGATTTCCTCCTCCATGATCGAGTACAACCTCGTCATGGTTTCCTTGGAGAATAACTCATGGAACGTTGGAAACATTTTAGCATATTTCTGATTGGACTAAATCAGAAGATCCCTCTGCATGTATCCACTGAGCTTACCGATGATATCTTTTTCTTGCAATACCTTATCCTTGCTGAGTTGCTAGTAGTATTTCAATAAATTCAGATTTGCACGCCTTCGGAGACTCCTTTTTTTTGTATTGGTAAATACCCGAAAAATAAAAATCCGTGAAGCTAAACCCATAAAAAACACTTTAATTTTCCTTACAATTCTATTTTCTTCCTCTTCATGAAGTGATTGAGGATATTTAGATCTTTCTTGTAATCTTCTTATTGCTTATCGATATCAGCTAGAATCGCACCAATGGAATTTAGCAAATAAACAAATACGATCGATGACAGCAGCATAGTCAACGAGGCATATGCCAATTCCGTGTCAGTTTCTGGTTTCTCAGTGGAATTATGCATCATTTACGAAAACGACCAATACAAGGACTCTAAATAATAATCCTACCAATGTAAATCCATCTCAGCTTCCCCTCCTCTCTGCAGGTTAACTCTCGTAATCCAGCTGTTTCCTTCATCCATCAAGGACTTCTCAAGTCTTGCAACAGTGAACCACGAACATGCGATGATATGACTCAGCAGAATGATCTTCATGCAGAGTTAAAATAACTGCAGTAAATATGCTTTTTCAAGGACTTACAAGACATAAAACTCTAGTTTATTGATGATAATACTCATTCCCTTGATTTTAAGTAGAATCGGGAGATGATAGAGGATGTTAATCGCTGGATGGGAAGACTGCTGTCCTTCAAAAATCAGTGGTAAAATCTCAAAGAAAAAGTATTCTTTGAGATATATTTTCATGATAATAGATCGATCAGTGATGAAATGGTTGTGATGATAGCAAGCGGTGTTCATTTGTATGACCATTTCTGATATCCAAGCGATCAAAGCGATGTTGTTGAAATACTGAGATGCTGTACCTAGTTCTGCTTCGAAGAACACTTCGATGGATATGATAAATAAGTAAAACATATTATATGCAGCGATTAGACTGTTGATAAAGAGTTTAAATGGATTCTCAGGGTTTATTAATGGCAGTCTGTCAAGTCGGAGAGCGGAAAATATCCATTTGATCTTCCTCAAAGCGGATACCAATGCTAACCTGACTAGTTATTCGCTTTCATCTAGTGCTGCATCGGAAGCATCTCCGATGTATTTCCTGATGTTTAACGTGAGAAACTTACTTCTCCCTGAGTACGTTCGTTTTTCGAAGAATTTCCTCATTTTCGGGAGAATGGATGTGAGGAGCTTGAACTATCCTTAGATTTTCTTCTTTTGCTCGCTTCGTTTAGTTAATCGAGAGTTTTCATCACTCCTATTAAGGGGAGAAATAAGTCAAATTATTAAGAAGAAGTGATTTGTTTTTCCAAATCTTCTATAACTCCCCCCTTGATTGTTACATAAGATTGCGATTTCGGAGGGTGTCATCAACATGAAGATGGTTATTATAAGACACTTAGAACTCAGGTGGGACGACTGAATCATTTTTAAAACTCGAAACAGACCCGTTGTATTGGTAGCTGCTGCTTACATTGAGAATCGGAAATTATTAGGAAGGGTTCCTGGAAGATCTTCCTAACATTGGCATGTCTAATTTCTTTACTACCTGCTGAACTGAGTTCAACGTATGTATGTCATCTAATACTTTATGTTCACTTTTCATGGAATTAAGAGAATCGTTGATATCATTGGAGTTCGAGGGGCACACGCTAACACGCTCTTCGCGAACTGGTAGCATGGACAATGAAGCTGATGTTTACTATTTCATTGAAATAGGTGGCTGAGGTGATAAGATTAGTTTATTGTTTGAGAGTTTATTTGTGGATATTTTTTCTCTCGAATCCAAGCGCATTTCAGCGGAACACATCGAATCTGTGCGCTCGTTGATTTTCTTGAGTTCCAAGTGGTCGTTCATGTTGAAACTCTATCGCATGTTAGGCTCTTAACTCAGGAACATTTTTGGAAAAGCGCAACCTGATTATTTTTGTGGTTGTTCTTGGAGAAGTTTTCTGTTACAATAAAGAGATCACACACACACGCACACACACGCGCAGGAGGGTTTATCTTCTAAATATTTAATTCACATTTTTGATTTTATGGGATTCTTGGGGAATAAGAATACTTTTAAAATTAGAACTTTTTACTCAGTAAATAAACGGAAGTAATTTTTTTCTCCTAAATCATTCATTATTTTATTCTTTGTTCTCTCCTCCAGCAGCAAGAACTAGTTTTATGATTATTTTTAAAACTCAATGGATAAGCTTAAATCTACAAGAAAAAATACTTAATTTTTACATCCGTTCGAATCTTCTTTTCATTAGAGAAAGAGTAATTAATAATTTTTCTGGTTCAAAAATTGGTTCTAAATAATTCCCTTTGATTATGAAAATCCCTTCTTGGAAAACCTTCCACTCTCTTACTTAAGAGGAAGTTTATTTAAAATGTTTTTGATCATACCTGCAAAACTAATCTTAATTTGAGGTTTCTTTCATTTTATTCATTTGTTCAAGGAAATGAGATTGCGAAATAATTATTTAGTTAAAGAGG
>Ga0302271_10000597_pt1 | contig 35635 bp, 17 predicted proteins | sample III_Bog_N1_1_FD_198767 | JGI IMG/M metagenome (GOLD analysis project Ga0302271, IMG submission 198767) | Peat permafrost microbial communities from Stordalen Mire near Abisko, Sweden - III_Bog_N1_1 | ecosystem: Environmental > Terrestrial > Soil > Wetlands > Peat | place: Sweden: Abisko... | reverse complement strand
CACATGTGGGGTGATGGAATTGTTCTGCCAGAATAAACAAGAGAACTTCTTGAATTGAGTCTTCTTACAACACTTTTAAAGAAAGAAAATTAAGCCCACTAAATTTGGAGTCTTCAGAATGTGAGATGAAAAGATTGAATAAGTCAATTTTGTCAATTTATTTTTGAGCAATGTACTTTCTAGTCCTTGTGAATTCCCAATTTGTTCCAATAAAGCAAAGAGAAATAATATTATTCGCATATTTTTAAAATAATTATCCCCAAGCTTCTTTTCATAATTGTTTTTCTAAAATAATCAAAGGGTCTAACAACATTTTATCTAAAAATTGTTCAAAATGAAGCCAAATTATGCATTTATTAAAATAAATAGTACTTTTACTTACTCAATTAAAACTAAACTAACTCACAAATCAGTTGAGTAGTTGCTTAAACAATATCTTTGTTTTTCTACATATTTAATGTCATTTTTGATTATTCTCTTCTCAAAGATTTTTTTTGGAAAGGTTTCTTTGCATGGAGAGAGCTTAGAAATGAGGAGGCTACTATACTCCATAAGCTGAATTTATCTTTTCTTCTAGCCTCTTAAGTTCCTTTTCTCTTTTGTCAAGCTTTTCTTTTTATTTGACCATCGCTTAAACTTGCATTTCTATCTTTTTAGAGATGATTTCTTCGTTTAGTTTAAGTGCACTGAGTTTTAACTCCATTTCTTCTTCCTCTCCTAGATATTACTCTTATAAATTAATTTCATTATTATTATTCTACATGACTTAATTAAGAAGATTATTCAGATTGGTTGTTTGATTAAGCGGCTATGTTGAAGTTGATGTTAACGAACTTGGATTATGCAACTGCAAGAAAGAAGCTTTATTTGGAGATATAAATGGCATTGTATTTATTTCTGAGCTTGCAAACATCTTAAGTTGCATTATCTCTTCTTCTTTCTTTGCTAGCTCCTTCTCTATCATTTCTGTTTCTTTTTAGAAACTGGCCTTTTCAGCTTCGAAGTTTTGTTTTTCTTGCTAAAATTATTGCTTTTATAAAACTAACATGCTGATATCTGCTTCTCTTTATCTCAGAAGTCGCTCCTCACTCTCTAAAATCTAATCACAAAATCATTTACAATGTATTCTTTGAATAATCATATTTTCATTACTGCTTTTTTGGTTGCTAATTCTTCTGCTTTCATTCCAAGTTAAGCTCTTTCTCTCTGCAAGTGAATAGATTCCTCATTTGAAATCGCTTTTAATTTCTCCAACTCTTATCTTGATGAACACGAACAGATATCTCCTTTAAGTAAACTTTCTGTTTCTATTTGATTTCTTTGATACTATCCTTAGTTCCAACCATTGCTGCTATCTCCTTTAAATTAATATTCTTCCAACTACGATTCTAAAATTGAAACTTTTTCTCTTAGAACTGTGTTAATATTTTCTAATTCTTGCACCTTTATTTTATCTTTTTTTGTTATATTTTCATTATTGTTTCTCTGTGTAAGATCTTATGCTTTAAGATACTATTCCTTAGCTTTGACTTCTTTCGATAACTGCTACAAGTATGCCTCTTTTTCTTCTAATTTTAGATTAATTTATCCAATAAATCCTTCATAATTCAACTGCATTTTCAACAACTTTTTCTCTTTCATCAGATCATTCACCTGCTCTTTGAGAATACTAGCCTTTTCTCTAATTTAATCTCGTTCTTTGATTGCTTATTCTTCTTTTTTAGCTTACTCTATTAGAAACTGTCTTAACTCATATCTAGTTCCACACCTACAATCCAACTCTTTTATGACCTACTCAATTTCTTTGCTTAAAGACTCTTGCTTAGTATTATCCTTCCCATTTATGTCTTTCCTTAATAGCGATCTACTTGTATTGCTTTCAGTTCTTTTCGTGAGGGCATCTTAGGGAATGCTAAGATTCTTTTTGTAGTTATGCTCTTAATCTTTATTCTTTTCTAAGCCTTAATAATTCCTTTAGTTCTCATAATTATTATGAAAAAAGTCTTATTTATGAATATTTTATTAATTCGAGTGTATTTCTTTTAAGAATTCCATATTTTCCTTGTTATTTAGCTTCTAGTTTTAATCATAAAAAGTACAAGATTTCTCAATTTTTTCTATGTGTTTGAGTTATTCTAATTTTTGAAAGTAATTTGCTTTATCATTTGTGTTCTGCTCAGCCATGGATTTACCTCCAACTACAAGCTAGCTGTGAGATCTTCCAAGAGAGGTATGCTGTTTATTTAGAAGACTGATGCATGATGGAACTTATCTCATTGCGATTCTATTTTAGGACATATTCATGTGTTTATTTTCTGCTAGAATGATAGCTTCTGACTGATTTTAAATACTTTCTTAGTTATGATTAGAGTGCTAATATTAGTTTAGAACAAGTTTATCTTTCTGATTAGCCTTATCTTGAAGCTATAAATCTTCATATCTTAAACCTACCTATCGTTACATTTAACAAACAATCCACTGTTTTTGATTAAATGTTCTCTTTTTATTTATTTTTGGGATGTTTTTCAACTGTTTTTGGTTCAATTTAAATTCGAAAGAAATCAAAAAGGATACTTATTGTGATTAATCTAATCAGATACTGTTCTGTTTTCCAAAAACAATAATAATCAGAATATTTAAGTAAACCCTTAAATCTTTACAGAGAATCAAATGGCATCTGTTGATTAAATCCTAAATCAAAACAAAATTTGCAAAATTATTCTACACATAAATGAAAATAAACTTCTACTCATGTTTCCTCAAGTTCTAAAATAGGATACTAATGATAATTTAGAGGGTCATTTTTTTTTATTGTCTGGATGGGCATTATACCTATTTAATTATTAGCTTTGAATAAAAGCTAGAAGTTCCTTTTGCCTCTGCATTTCAGTATTCTCGATTTCTTTAATGCGAGTCAGCATAGAATTCCTCCCAATATGATCTCCTCCTTAAAAGTTATTTAGCTTTGATGAACTTTCCTACCCATTTCTTTATTAATTTTAAACAACGAGTTTAGAAGATGCTCCTGATCCAGCAGATCCAACTAAGTAGCTATCTCCTCCTCCTGCGAAATTATTTTAATTAGAAAACAACTAGGAATCCCTAAAAAGATGTTTTTGCAATGGTGGATTGAGATTATTATTAGAAAAATAAGATTATTGATTGATCGTATTAACCTAGGTGTACTCATTATTAAGGAAATTGCTCTCATTTTAGAAAAATGAAGAAATACCTTTATTATCATTATTATTTGCTTTTTCTTACAAGTTGGCATTGCTTAATTAAGATTTATTGATGATGCTATTCTCTGAGCTGATCGCAGGAATTTAGGAGGAATCTCCCCATTCAATTGGTTTTCTATTAATAAACATATTTAGTTAATACTATCCAATTGATTTAATAGGAGCAGCTGAAGAATTTCTTTAAGCATTCTGTTGTTTAGCTTTGCTTCCACCTATTTAATCATAATCTAGTTCATGAAGCTCAGGAAGAGATGGTGATCCAGATTTAATATTATTATCTTATGGAGATATTAATTAGTTAATATAAGTCGCACATTTCATCTTCATTTTACGTTTGAGAGCTGGCATCTCATCGATTTGCATATACTAATAAAGTGCTTCAATTTTATCGAAGCTAGTAATTAGAAGATTGTTGTTATAAAAAAATATCAGAGATATCTTCTCAAGTGAACTGATAAATTCAGGAAAGTTCATTTCGCCCCCTTGAGAAATATTGTTATTACTCAAGATGCTACTGCTTTCCTAAAGATGAGTTAATGATCGTTGATAAATTTATCTGAGTGCTGACTCATCAACCTATTCGTTAGACAGCTTGAACTCTGCTGTAAAGAGCATATACATTTCCTCATTTACAAGAGAAACAGTTTTTTTGGATTTAACATGGCTATTTTATTGGATAGAATTGTTGCTAACCAGTAGAGCTAGGCTTTCTCCTTTTTTACGCTTTGCTTTTGGGTCTTATTATGACAAAATCTACTAAGTATCAAACAATAGCTTTGCATAATTGTCAAAAATGAAGTGAAGATTTTTAGTCCTCTTTTCGCGAAAATCTAGAACGTTCTTAAACATAACTGATGGTTTTAAATCTTCAAACACAAATTATTCCTTGTATTTACCAGCTTCGTCTATTTTAGACTACATTTCCTTCTTCAGCGCTTCAAGCAGAGCTGCTGTTTTTTCTTACTCTTTCTTTGCTTCCTCACTGACTCTTTTGGATACTAACTCACTCATATCCTTCTCAACTTAGGCTCTAGCTTGAGCTTTTATTAAAAGATCTTCTTCTTCCCTGAGTTTCTGCTCTTCTTCAGATATTTGTTCAGTTTCTTTTTCTACATTGCTTTCAGTTATGGCATCTAAAACAACTTCAACCTAAGTTGGAGGACTTTTTGATACTTTCTTACTCTTTCTTTATTTTTCAATGCCTTCAAGTATTTCTTTGACTTTAGCTTAAGCAATATCAATATTTGCTTTTTAATAGCTAAGAATAGTTTCATCGCTGAATTCCTCCTATGGTCTTGGAGATTTTTTGACAGATACTATTGGAGGCATGCATTTTGGCACTTCTTTTTTACGAAACTGCTCTGTCTTTTCCTTAAGATAACCGAAATGAAGAGAGAAATATCGAGAGTGATTCTTGAAAACAGTCTTTGCTAGAGTCATTTAGGCATTGTAATGATCTTGTCTCTTTTTGACGAACTCTTCTCGTGTGTCCTTGACATTCATCATGCCTGCTAAATTAAACTCATAGCTTTCTAAATTGTAGTTGTTCATTAAGAAAGTTTTCTTGTCATAGTACTTTTAAAACTCTTCGCCTTTGTCGCATATCATTCTTAGACTGGTAGCAATGTACTTCACTTCCTCTTCCTTGTGTAATGCGCTAATCTCTAAAGACACACAGCCGACTATGGAATCAGCTTAACAAAGAGTATTCATCGAAGAAGAAATGTTAGAAGGTAAATTTAGCAGCACTTGCCCATCTGGAAGCTTCACACTTGCCTTGAAGACAACCATTATCCCGAATATATCATTGAGAATGGAACACACCAGCTAAGGATGTAAATAGGCTCTGTTTTCTCCATCGAATGTTTCACTTCCTGGTGCATATAAATTAAGATTAAGGTTTCCACATGTGAACTCAGACTTCGAAGCAGCTGCTCCCCAGATATTTATACTGCGGATTGGGCTATTCTTGCGTAGTTCATCGTTTGCTCCGACAATTTCTGACATGAAAATACTGACATTTTTTTGTTCGGTTGCTGCTAGTTTGTCTGGTCCTAGATTTGAGAGTAATTCAAGAGACAAAGCGACTCTATACAGCTTCGTTACATCACTGTTTTCTTCGATTGCTTCTAAGATATTGTTGTTCTCGTCCAAGACAGGTCTTTAAGAGGCGAGAAGGTAATTAGAACTCTCTTTTTTGCTAAAAAGTAAATTGGTTGAGTTAAATCCGCTTCCTATTAGTTTCGTGGAGTGAAGGATAAAGAAGTCAATCTCCTTGAGATAGCTTTAGGCAACATTTATTTTCTGTCTGAAGACTAGGTAAGTCACATTCAGACAGATAAAGATACGAATATTCTTATTCCTAAGTGCTAACTCTGTCCTCAGCTAGACTAGACTCTCTATTATTTTCTAAAGATTTGGAATCTTTTGTCCAGTGATGCTCGAAACAGCTGAAAGACTCACAAAATGATTATTAATAGAGCTAAGATTAGATATTTTAGACTTCAACCCTTCAATATTCACTTCTGAGTCTTTATTTGCCTCTATTGTTTCAATCCTACAGCCAAAGTACTTCCATCCGAGCACATTGAAGTAATTCTCGCTGGAGCTGATATAAATTAAAGGAGCCTTAGCATCAATGTTAGTATCATCCTTCCCTCCTGTCCATTTACCATTCTCGTAGTTTACTCTCAAGATGCGTCCTAGCCAAGAATAAGGAGACATTTCATGAGGACCACATTCCTCTATCTGATATATTTTATCACTCATGCCGAAGAAGTCAAAAATCTATTTTTTGCTGAACTTATGAAGATTCGTTGCTAAAGTACCATCAAACGATGATGGTTAATGTCTCGATCCAATATGAGCTCTTAATTTTGTAACTGAATCTTCAATCGGAATGTAAGGACGCCCATTATTTGTAATATCACAAGCTAAAGAACAAACTTCTCCAAATGGTGTATCTACTCTTTCTGCAAATCCTACGACATTATTGACTACATCATCAATGCTTAAGCCTGAGCTTGCCATTTGTACTTCTCTAGTTTTTGTGGTTTTAATTTGCAAAAACTGTATTATTTAATTTCTTTCAGAGTAGATGCTTCGGTTGAATGAAGAGAATCTCTAATATTGCTTTGATTTGTTGCGAAAATCTTAATAAAAAAGATAATTCAAGTGTTCTCTCCACCACACCTAAGTAGAGGCTCTGCAAAAGAAGGGATGTTATACTTTTTTATCAATTTACTGAATATTTTAATATATCAAAGTTGACTTAAATCAAACAATTAGATTATAAAAATGTTTGTTATTCAATACAGGCTCAAGGGAAAGACAAGATTAGATAGTTCTCTATTGTTTTGAATTGAATTGACATCATAGAAATAAAATAATAAAAGGAGAAAGAAGCTGAAGTGGTTTAATCAATTCAGAAAAAGACTAATTAATATAATAATACGGGGAAAAACAAAAAGGAATAGTTGACTTATAGAAGATGTCTTAAATTTCAATATCTAACCTTGATAAGCAGATCGCATAGCTTTATTAATGCAAGCATCTGTCCGAAGCAGAAGTTAAAGTTCTCTGCGAAAAAGTAGACATGTTTTTTATTATGAAGTTTTCATACATTTGCTGTCTGATTATCCGATCTAACAAATAGTGTGTCTTTAGGCAAAAGAGATTTTCGGGTAAGAATCGAATGTCTAACCAGTGAGAGCACCTGTGACTGTCTGCGGAGATATCCATGGTTAATTTAATGATTTGTTGGAGTTATTTAAAATCGGAGGAAGACCTCCTGAAACAAACTATCTGTTTACTGGAGATTACGTAGATAGAGGTAATAATACATAAATCGTTATTCATTTATTGAAAAGGTAAACTTAACATTTTATTAAAAGGATATAGCTCAGTGGAGAGTGTGAGTCTACTATTTGCTTTGAAAGTTCGCTTTCCAGATAGAATTACTCTCACTAGAGGAAACCATGAAAGCAGGACGACTACTTAAGTTTATGGTTTTTACGATGAATCAGTGCGTAAATACGGAAATGCTAATGTCTGGAAATATTTCACAGAAGTATTTGATTATCTTCCTCTCACTGCTCTTGTTGAGAATAAGGTAACTTAAAGTTTTGCAGCCAAGTAAAAAATCCCTTATTCTTTTTATAAAATCACAGATATTCTCTCTGCACGGAGGGCTATCTCCATCCCTTGATACTCTCGATAATATCAGACAATTAGATAGAGTACAAGAAATTCCCCAAGAAGGACCCATGTGCGATCTGCTTTGGTCTGACCCTGATAACATTAGCGGTAACTTCAAAAAGAAAGCTTATTTTTATCAATCTTTTAATTGTGTTATTATTTCAGGATGGAGACACTCACCTAGAGGAGCAGGATTCATTTTCGGATAGGAAATATCAGAATAATTTAATCACACAAATGATCTAACCAAAATTGCAAGAGCCCATTAGCTTGCAATGGAGGTAATAATAGTGAATTTTATTACTGTTTATTGAAATGTAATCTGTTTTTACAGGGATACTTAGAGACACATGATAAGAATGTGGTAACAATATTTTCAGCTCCTAATTATTGCTATCGCTGTGGTAACTTGGCAGCTATCATGGAAGTTGACGAACACATGCGCACTACGCTGTAAGCAATAGCTATTTTCTTAAATAAATCTTTTAAAAAAGAAAGACTCTTTCGTTTCTGAAGTTAAATATCATATTATTTTAATAGGCTTCAATTTGATCAGTCACCTTAGCAAGAAATAGACACTATCGAGAAGAAAAGAGTACCTGATTACTTTCTTTGATAGGTCTACTTTGAATAACGATATGTCTTTTATCTGTAATACTTCATTTGAATTATCCCTAGTCAAAGATACAAATAATCTTAAGCAAAAAGAGTACATATTCTTTTGTTATCAACATTCTGTTAGCATTAACATTCATTCTATTTATCATTTTTATCATCAATTTTCAAGAATTAAAATATAAATCCACAATAAGAAATACCCTTAACCATTTTTGTATTTTTGTAGCTTTTTACTGCTGAAAAAGGGCATTTTTATTAGTTAGCAGATTTATTTCCTTTCTTTGCTTCTACTTATTCTTCTTTAAACAATATCACACCAAAATTCATATCTTATCTTCTTAAAGTATTCCAGTTATGTTGCTGCTTTTTCAAAAAAAGAAACTAGTTCGCTTCAAAACTAAATGAAGGGATTTCATAATTTTAAATAGGAAAAGACAGAAAAAATAATTTAGAAAAAGACATACAAGAAAACACTTAGTTTTTTTCTAAAATGCAACTTCGTTTCCATGGAAATCTTATTCCTCCTGTAGATGGGATGCAAAAGATATCTTCTATTGCATGGGCTCCAGGTGGAAAGAAACTAGCTGTTTGCACGGCAGAGCGAGTAAGAAAATCCTTATAGCTGTAATTATGGTAATTGAGTAGATTATCCTGATTTACCTAGGTTGTTTATCTGTTTGATGAGCAAGGATAGAAAAAAGACAAATTCATGACCAAACCTTCTGACAAGGTCTGATACATATTTATTGACAATAATTAACGTTTTTAATAAAATAGGGCACCAAATCTTATGTTGTAAGGGCAGTTGCCTTTTCACCTGACGCCGAAAAAGTAGCTGTAGCTTAGTCTGATAATATTGTGTACATCTACAAGATTGGAAAAGAATGGGGAGACAAAAAATCTATTTGTAATAAATTCCCAACTTCTTCTTCAGTCACTTCTATGACATGGCCGCATGAAAGAAGCGGAGAAGTCATATTTGGGCTAGCTGAGGGAAAAGTTAGAGCAGGCGTCCTTCGTTCTAATAAAGTATGCAATTATTTTAAAAATCTTTCAATACTTAAATTGCTTTGTAGTCTTAAGTTATCTACACAACGGAGAGCTATGTTGTGAGTCTTGCAAGCTGTAAAGATGGATAAAATTTCGTGAGTGGTCATCTTGATGGTAGTATTTATGCTTTTAATAAAAAAATTGCTGTGCATCATTCAATTCCGTATGCTCTTGGGTGGGGTGAGCAAATAGTTGCGGCTGGAAATGACGGAAAGGTTTCATATTATGATGCAAATGGCAATTTTATGCAACGCTTTGACTACACGAATGATGATAAAATCAGAGAATTCACAGTTGCAGCCTTTAATCCAGCAGGAGATACATGTGTTCTAGGCAACTTTAGTAGGTAATTCAGACATCTTTTGGTCTTGAAAAAGAAGTGATTGATAAATAATATTTTTTTTGATTTTTGTAACTTTCAGATTCTATACTTATCACTTCAATTCTCGTCGTAGTTAGTGGGAGGAAGTTGGAGTTAAACAAATAGATAATTACTATACCATAACTGCATTGAGTTGGAAAAGTGATGGCTCTAAGCTTGTTACTGGATCACTTTGTGGTAGTGTTGATTGGTATGATGCATCCATGAAAAAAGTTAATTACAAAGGAAAATTCGAGTTAAATTATGTTTCTCCTTCGTAAATAGTTGTAAAAACACTTTCATCGAGTCAGAAATCAGTAATCAGAAGTGCTTAGTCTTTTGAGATTACTCAAATTAATATATTTAAAGATCGGTATGCAGTGGCGAATACTCATGAGACAATTATTGTCTGCGATTTGGAATAAGATAAGTGCTCTGAAATTCCTTGGCGTAACGATTGCAGAGAAAAATATGATTTTTCAAATCCTGGAGTGTGCATGGTTTTCAATGGATCTGAATTGACATTGATATAATATGGAAATAATGAAGCTCTTGGGACATGCCGCACAGAACACATGAAAACCAAATTAATCTCAGCAAGAATCAGTAACTAAGGGAGTAAATAAGTGAAGATGATTGCATATCTGCTTGATCAGCAGACCATATTCATCTAAGACTTAGCAACGAATACAAACATTGCTTAAATTGTGCATGACTCTAAAATAGATTATTTAGAATTGAATGCACGTGCTAATAAATTACTTTTCCTCGATAAGCACAAATAACTCTATCTGTTTAACGTAAAGACTTAGACTAAAAATACTCTTCTGAGTTATTGTAGCTTTGCTTAGTGGGTTCCAGATTCAGAAGTTGTTGTTGCGTAAAATAGATAAAATCTTTGTGTCTGGTATTCCATTGAGAATCCAGATAAAGTCACCATTTACAATATTAAAGGCGATGTTGAGTCGATTCAACGAAATTAGGGAAAAACGGAAGTAATTGTTAGTGAAGGAAATAATTCTGTTCCATATTGCTTGGAAGAGCCTCTCATTGAATTTGGATTTGCAATTGAGTAAAGCGATCTTGAGAAAGCGACTACTATCCTTGATCAACTCGAAATGAATGCAGATGCTGAGGCAAATTGGAAAGTTCTTTCTAAACTTGCTCTAGAGTAGTAAAATATCACTGTAGCTGAGCACTGCTTCGCTTCTCTTGGTGATATTTCTAAGGCAACTTATTTGAGGCAAATTGCTAAACTGATTCGTCATGCAGAGGATGGCATAAATAATTATAAAGTCTAAGCGAAGTTAGCTATTCTTGAGAAATAATTCCATCGAGCTGAGGCTATCTTGTTAGATCATGAGGAAGTGGAAGAAGCTATGGAAATGTACTAAGAACTGCATAAATGGGATGAGTCAATCAAGATTGCAGAGAAGAAGAATCATCCTCAAGTCAAAGAACTCAAAGAAAACTATTACATGTGGTTGATACAGACAAAGCAAGAAGCGAAGGTAAAAAGGAATACTTTTATGAACTTATTTTTGAATTGGCTGTTTTCTATTCTATTGTAGGCAGGTGAAGTTAAAGAAAACGAAAAGGAATACACAAAAGCTATTCAGCTTTACTTGCAAGCAAATCTCCCTGCTAAAGCTGCCAACATCGTTTTTACTTATGATTATAGTTTTTCCTAAGATATCTTAGAATAAATTGCAGCATCCCTTAAGAACGCTGGGATGTATGAGAGAGCTGGTGAATTTTACGAGTAAATGGATCAAAATACTAAGGCTTTGGCAATGTATCTGGAAGGAAATTCGTTTAAGAAAGCAATTGATTTAGCAAAGAAAGTTGAACCTAGATAAGTGTAAGTCTAGTTTAGTTTGATTTAATTATTAGTTCACTGATTTATGATTTGTTAAGTGTTTAATTAGAGGAAAAATGTGGAGATTGGTTGGTAAGCCAAAAATAAACAGAAAGTGCTATCAATCATTACATTGAAGCAGGGACATTTTAAAAAGCCATCTAAGCTAGCATAAGCGCTAAGCAATGGAGTAAAGCTATTTAGCTTTTGCAAAATTAAAGTTCTGAATTAGCAAGACCTTTCTACAGACAAATTGCTAAGCACTATTAAGATATTAGGTAATATGATTTTGCAGAGAAATATTACTTGAAATCTAACCAGGCAGTTGAGGCATTCGAAATGTATGCTAGTGTATCGAAATGGGAAAATGCACTTCGCGTCGCTAAAGAGAATCTACCAGCAAATGAAATAGTCGCTCTTTATGTAAAGCAGGCACTTAAATTTCAAGAATAAAAGTTATTCAAAGAAGCGGAGCAATTATTCTGCACAGTTGAGGACTTCGACAGAGCGATAGAAATGTATTAAAGAAGCGAGTAATATGAATCTATGATTAGAATTGTAGCTCGATATCGTCCGAAATAGCTCAAGGAAGCGCACATTTAAATTGGCTAAAAATTATAAAGATCTAACAATCTTAAACAGGCTGAGCATCACTACATAGAAGCAGGAGCTTGGCATTCAGCAGTAGAGATGTATTAATAAAATGGCTTATGGGAAGAAGCAGTGCATTGTTGCAAGCTATATGGGTCGAATAAAGAGACTAGTGAATTAGCAAAGTAATGGGCAGAATCACTAGGACCTGAAGCTGGCATGAAAACTCTTCTAAAATATAATTTAATCGACTCACTCATTGAATATCTTTGTGATCAAAAATAATTTGAAGAGGCTTTCAAGATGACCTAAAAAGCTATCCACAAGAAGCCTGATGTTCATCTCAAATATGCTTTTGACCTAGAAGATGATAAACGCTACAAAGAAGCAGAAGAACATTTCATAAAAGCAGGAAAGCCTGAGGAAGCTATCAATATGTATGAGCATCTTAATGATTTCAATTCTGCTTAATAAGTTGCAAGAAATCACTTTAAATAAGGCATCAGTGGCATTTTAATTAATTAAGCTAAAGGATTAGTAATAAAGAGAGAGTATAAAAAAGCTGAAAACTGTTTTATCCAAGCAAAGAAACCAGAACTAGCTGTGAAAATGTATAGAGACATACAAAATTATTCAGAGGCACTTCGTGTTGCCTACAAAGAAGCCCCTCAGCTTGTATCAGAGATTTAATAGTAAGCAAGTGGTGGAAACTAAGGTAATTCAGGAGAAAATATTATCTAATATGCAAAGAGCGCAGAAGAGTCCAAAGATTTTCATAAAGCAATAGATCTTTATCTGAGCATTTCTCCAGATAATTATGAAGACATCGAGGAATTGGTAAGCTTTAATGAAACCCTTTTGTATTAATTTGTGTTTAATGTATTTTGATAGTCAAAAATGTGGAAGAGAGCAATCTAAATAGCACAAACATATTGTAAAGATAGGCTTCAAGAAGTAGTGCGAATAGTGGCTAAAGGACTTCAAGATTTAGGAAAGATACTTGATGCTGCAGAAATTTATGAAAATTTTTAATTTTTTTAAGAAGCATCAATTTGTTATCTTCGAATTAATTCCTTTGAAAAGTCAAAGTCATGTGCACAACAAGTCAATAATACCGATGTAATGCTTATTTCAAATTTTCATAAATAGACCATGGACTATTTGTTTTTGTTTAAGTTCTAATAGAAAATATTGCAACGGATTAACTAAGAAGAATATGAAATGAATAATAATACTAAAAATACGGCTGGAATGATCGATAAAGGTCAAGTAGATTAGGCAATAGAGGTCATGATTAGCCAACAAAGTAACTAAAATATATGATCAAAAATAATTGTTTAATGTGTTTGTCTTTTCCTAGATTGGAAATAAGCTCTGGACACAGCTTAAAAACAAGGACCAGAAATTCTTTCTAAAGTCTTGCGCCAATATTCTAAATTCACAATGGAAAATGGGAAGTTTGGAGATACAATAGAAGCGTATGCAAATTATGGCATGCAGTTGATATCAGAAAACATAAAATTATATAAGACACTTTGCTTGGAAATATTTGTGGAGTGCGAACCAAAAGAGATTGGAAACCTTCGCACTGCACTGTACAATTTCTATTAACTAATCGAAGGAGCAAGGGAAGATCAAAACTAAACTGGAAGGCTATTTGCAAAATATTTGACTGCCGCTCATCTCGCAAATCTTAATAATCTGTATGATCAAAAGAATATGCAATCCCTCAAAACTAGAGTTTCAATTTCACTAATTCGCTACGGAGACCTTATTCGTTTGGATAAATTATTTTATGAAGCTGGAATTGCATGCAAAAAATAGGTATATTTTGAATCGAACAAATTATTTATTTCGATATTTTAAATACCAACAAATGCTTAATGTAATTTGAACAGAATCTGATGTCGTATGCTTTCATGATCTTGAACAAATATTTAGATATTTATGAAATTATTGAAGATCCAGATATTGTAGATTTTGGTGACAATTAAGAATTTTTAAACACTGATATTCCTTTTGAAGTTGATCTAATTCCAGAGAAAAACTTAATTAACAGTTCACAACTTGATGAGCTCAAATATTGGGTTTTAGACTGCTGTTAAAATCTGAAAATTGAAAAAGAACTCCCACTTCGAGCCTGTGAATCTTGTCAAGCATAAATCTATGAAGGATGTGTAACCTGCCCTAAATGTAAGGCAGAGAGTGAAGTTTGTATAATTACAGGATAACCGCTACTTAAGGGATAAGTAGTTAAATGTAGGAGCTGTGGAAAAGGAGGACTTAAAGAATATTGGAGCATTTATTTAAAAAATTTAATAAATTGTCCCTGGTGTCACAATCTACCTAACTGAACTAGCTGTTTCACTATTATTGATTCTTTAGTTAATCAAATTTCCTTATCTATGTTCATAATTATTGTGTAATAATAGGGAAACTTAAATAAATACAATTTTTAAAAAGAGATGTTATTTAATTATCCTAGCAACAAGTTAAACAAGGATCAAATAATAAGGGAGAGGGAAAATAACAAGTTAATGTTCTTAACACTGCTTCAAATGAGCTTACCAATTTAAAAATACGTAAATTGATTGCTTTGAGAAAAATTAGAAGGACTCATCTATTTAAATCCACGTTCTTCGTAATTAAGGGATCAAATTTAGAAAGGAGGTTGAAAAGAATAAGAGAAAGATCAAATCTAGAAACATTGATTGTTATTGAAATAGAAAAGGAGAAGAAACTAAGAGATGGCAGAGGCATTCGAAAAATTCAAGAAGTTTGATTTCTCATAGAGCAATGAATGGCAAAGGTACTACGATGATCTCTTGCCAATCCCAAACTACACTTAAGTTGAGAAGTTCAAGCGTAAGTGGTATAAAAAGACCATCGATCCCTCTTTTGATGTAGAATTCAAGGAAAGTGATGCATAAGAGCAATAATAGTAGGGATAATAAATGCCTGCAGCCACACCATATAAAAACCCAACTCTGTATTTTGTTGAAAATGTTCTAAAGGCTCTTGTTTTCCCCTGTTCAATCTTCGTTGACCCACTCTTTGTCAAAATCATGATCGTCTTTGCTTCTATCTTTGCTGTTATCAGAAACAAAGGAATGATCAAATTCTCAAAAGACTACCTGATTCTTGCAGTTTCTAGTGAGTTTTTCCACAACATTGTTTTCACTATTGGCATGCCCCATGGTAGAAATTCAATTCTTTATTACCTTCCTATCTACATCTAATTCTTAAGTGGACTCTGTGAATTCTTTTCCACACAGCCTTCTGCTGGGGCACTTCTTTCACGCTTTGAGCCTGCTCAGAAATTAATTAGTTATGTAAAGGCGAATAGATAATTCCTTATCATCACCAAGAATAAACTTGAAATCTATCTCTTCTTCTACACAATCGTTGGAGCATTCTTTGGAGCCACTTCATTCATCAACATATTTCTTATGTATTAATTCCTTTCCATCAAGGACAAGATGATCCCTTCTATGAGATAGGCACAATACGAGTTCAAGGCTCAAATTGTCTCTGCAGCTCCAGGACCTCTAAAGCCAATAGCTCAAAAGTTCGTGTTATATTATGAGAAGCTTCTTAACCTCATGACTCCGAAATAATGAATTTCAAATATACTCTATGTTTTTAGTTCTAAAATCCTCCATATTTTGTACAAAACATTTAAGGTATCAATCATTTTAACTCCAAGGACATTAATAAGAAAATATTGTTAAGTAGATTCTCATTTTTCATTAATGATCTTTCTCAAAGAAGAGAAATTTATAGTTTTGACAACTCTCTTTTCAAAGATTAATTCTCTTTGTGTTTTCTTCGGAAGTATTAATATGATGAACTGATGAATTAGAAATTAACATAAATCTAAATATCTTATTGAATAGAAGTTATAGTTAATAATGATTGATTTTTAAATTATATTAAATCACTTTATGATATTTGTTTTTCATTGTAGAAAAGATAATTAACATTATTAGATACATTTTTATGAAGACCGCAGTAGCTTTTGATTGAATATGTTGATTAAAAATTGATAAGAACATTACTTGCGTTTCTCTGTAACATTTAAAAGCTTGAACGTTTTTCAATTTAAATATGGGCTGATTTTTTTATTTTTCAATCTGCGTTAGGTAATTGAACAGCTGTTTTAATTGCAGTTTATGACATATTATGAATTAAAATTAAAAGAGAAGCTGCATCGCCACTAGAACTCCTCGAATCAATGGAAACTAGTTGAAGATGGGAGAAATTAAAGCAAGAACTGCAATACGTTAGTGTGAGTGACGTTAATCATTTGCAGTTAGTGACGGAGAATAGAATTTATTGTTAAAACCAGTTGCTCTTATTTGGGGAGATCAAGAAAACTAAACAACATAATTAATAACAAAATCCTAAAAATTACTAAACTGATAAACTAATTTTCTTAATGGAAAACCTTAAATAAACTTAAGAAGATATCATTGCTTAAATGAAGATCCACTTGTAGAAGAAGTGCTGTTCTCGCTCAAGTGAAGAGTTTCTCGATTTAAATCCAACTGAACCTGGAATTGCTTTTTCTGATGGGTATTTCACCTATTAAAGTGACTGTCCAGAAGCTAGAATTCTTAATGTTCGAATGAAATAAGTTCTAAGTAAAATGGAAAATTCTGTCTTCCATAGCCACTGTAGTTATTGATAAGATATTTTTATCTAGTATCCATCCTTGTAGTCCAAGGATATATGAACTGTTAATTTATATCAAGAATTGTATATTTCGTACTTTATTTTAAAAAAATATATTAAGTAGATAAAACAATATGAATTCTAATACTAAATCAAATACCTTTTTTAAAAACCATAACTTTTCTATGTTTGAATTTATTAAATTATTTCTCTCTTTTTTTTAATTTTAAATTGCTTATCTCGAGTCAGTTTTTTTAAATATGTTTATGAGGGCTATGAGGGCGATGGATTTCTCGTTTTTTTTAACTTGTTCTAGCAGAGATATTTTTTCTCTTACTTATTTTGTTTTATGCTTCAAAATAATAAATGAAAATTAATTCGTTTTTTTTGCATTTTCAGGAGATATTCAATTCAATAATTATTTCCCTCTGTTTTTCCCCTTATTTTTTGAATTCTTTCTCGTTTAGGATGCCTAATAAAGTTGTATTAGTGAAAATTATTTAAAGAAAGAACCAAGTGCATCACTTTGCTGCAATAGCTCCTAAAAACATAAAAACTAGAACAATAAGAACTACTTGCCAATACTCATAGCCTGTTTATTTTTTGGCTGCAATCTTATGAGCGTTCTAGATCTAGTTCCATTTTTCTCTTTCTTGGTTAGTGGCTTTGATTTCCTAGTCTAACTATTGAAAGTTTTTTTCATATTCATGCACTTTTTAGATAAGTCTCTCATATTCAGATTTATATATTTTTTCTTTGTCTACAGTTCCAACTTTGCTTCTTGTAAACTAAGGGCTCATTAGATTCTTTCCTGAAGAAACAGAAATACTTCCCATCTAGAGTTAACTTAACTTATTTTCTGTAAAGCTATTATGAGATAGTCCACTTTTGAATGCATCTCTCTATAAAAGATGTGCAGATGAATCATATTATTAGAATTAGATGTTCTCAGAGCCTTACCCTCTGACGCTGCTCCTGAATTTATTTGTGTCAATTACTTCATCTTCAAGTAAGATATGTAAAATTATTTTTTGCTATGAATTATCTTTGGCTGATCGGAAGAATGATTCATCCACTTTGCCTGAACTTGGCTGTTCGCCTTAATATTCCACTGCTATGAATTGAAACTTATCAGATTCTATACTATGAAGTTTGTGGTTGTTGCGAGTAAACGAAATGATTGATTATTGGCCTGGAGAAAGAAAAATCGAAGAAGGCTGAACGATATACTGAGATGGATTATTAGATTTAATTTTAACTGCAACAGTCTTTCCATTTATGTTCACTAATGATACGTTTCCTCTCCAATTGTTATCTGAATTAGCTCTCTTTAGGCTTAGGTAGTTCTCATTTACTCTAATAAGTCGTGGGCCATCCATTTAAGCAAACTTCTTTAATGTGTGTCAATTTGTTTTCTCGCTAATAAATTAATTAGATTATTATTAAAAACAGAAGCAATGTAGAGCTATCTTTTAGTTTCGCAACGTTTTTCACTAAAAAAAGCACACAAAAACATCAAATGAATATGAAATATTTTTATTATTTTTGGTTATTTCTTTCATTTTTTAATTCAATTTTCTATTTCCATAAAAGCTATTCTCATGCTTGAATATCTGGCAATCACAAATAGACTAAATTGTCTTTTTGGAATCATAAGATATTTATTAGCTTTTCCCTGAGGATAATCAAAAAGATAAAAGAATAACATTTTGCACAAAACCAGAGGAGATGATTGTAAATTAAGCGTTCTTGGATGAGCTAAAGACTGTTGAACAGCTCGATCTTGAAGGTAAAAACTGTTCAAACTGCCATATTTGATCTGAAGTTATTTCTGCGAAGGGTTTGAAAGGACGTTGAATTACACAGTGAGTTATATTGCAAAGAGTGATACGACAACTCGTCTTAATGGTGAGCAAAACTGCACGTCCTTTTGATTCTAATAATTAATTTGCAAAAAGAAATTTTGGAGATTGAGGAAGAAGATGCGAATGAACTCCTAAGAGTTTTCTTAAGATTAGTCTCATTCTTTGCGAAATTCAATGCAGGAGAAAGAGAGTTCAAAGCTCATCTTGAAATGGTTAACTTGACTCCAGAGCAAAAACAACTTTTCACTTACGTACATCTTGCCATTATTTCTCTCTCTCTCTCTCATTGTTACTTTCTTAGAAAATGAAAGAAAACGAAAAGCATTTAAGAAAAACTCTTGGATTACTGGAGAGGGACAATGAACCAGAATACTCAAATCTAAAATGGCGATTCGACCTTTAGGTTAATTTTTAATCTTTGCTTAAAACTAATTGAAATAAATAACATCGTGTTATATTTTCTTTACTACTTTATTCATAAAGGTGGCCTCTCGTTGCAATGAAGAAGAAACGAAACCTAAAATTCTTTTGGAGCTTGATCTTCTTACAAGTAAATTTGGATTCAGATTTAACAGTTTATTGATAAACTATTAAGATGGAAAAGTCGAAGGAAATTTGATAGAGACTGATTATGCTGGATTAAAGCATCTGCATGAAGAACTCAGCGCGGCTCTCAAGCTTCACAATTCGCTTTAGCAGAAAAAAATACAAAAGAAGTTTATATGAAATATGAGTAGTATCATCATTTTATTTTTGAAATTCATTATCATCCAATCAACATGCTTTCATTATTTGGAAAAATAAAAATAAATTTATTGATTATTATTGAGAATAATAAACAAACTTACAGTAGTAGATATTGAAAAGCTAGAGATAAGGATCTTTTTTTTCATCTCATACTCAACGGTTCTATCTATGAGAATGATTTAATATTATGTGCATAATGATTTTTTATATTTCATTTTCAATTGATAAATACAATTTAATTGCTTAGGAGAGCATTAAATTAAGAAACTACTCACAAAAAAATAAATAATTTCCTACTTTTCAGTTTTCTCTCATATCCTTTAATTTTGTTTGCTTCTTCCTTCTAATCTCCAATCATTGACTCTTAAAACCTGCCTTGCCTGATAAAGTACTACTCTTTTCTTTTTTTTGAAATATATTTCAGTTAAGAAAAAAGTTCTTTTATTTTTTTTTTGTAAATTTGTTCATTTATTTTTCCATTTGAAACCTCATTTAAACCACTTGCCATCTTTTTTCTCATCAAATTATTAACCTTTCCCATCTTATTTTAAATAAAATCTTTTTTGTTTTGTTATTATCAGCTGATATTCCCTTTCATTACCTCCAAATATCTGAAATTAAAGAGTCTTTAATACTTATTTCTAAACGATCTATTGAAACATAAAAAATGAGATATGTTAAAATCAAGTGATCAGAAGAAAATTCATAAGATTTCATGAATCAAACTAGAATTCCTAACTGAAAAATAGGTATTTGACTTCTTTTTCCTACAAGAAAAAATAATGCAAAATTAGATATTCAAAAATTTTATTTTGGGATATGAATGAAAAAAGTAATATATTTATTTTCAAAATTCAAATGTGTTAGGTATTTTTTTATTTAATTTAATTTTGTTTGATTTGATTTGATTTGAATTTTATTTGAATTAATTTTTATTGAAATAATCTTAAGATCAAGCGAATTCAAGAACATTTGCATAATAACTTCTCATTGCAATCAAAGAAAGGGAGCTTCTAAGCTTTAATTATGCTCTAAATCAATAAATAATTGATTTTCTTCGAGCTTTGCAATAAGGAAAATAGATCTTTTTTAAAATTGTTTCAAAATGATATCAAGCTTTTTAACATGTTTTAAGAGGGATGAGGAATCGATTCAGTCTTGATAAAGCTCTCTTCATTCCCTGTAGAAGAGACTTTTTCTAAGAAAGAATGATTGGAAGCGGGCTTAAAAATTAATTTTTTTACTTCATCAGCTGGAAAAGCTATGAATTGCTTGATAATATCATTTAATTAATTTGATTGTTTTCCTTCTTTTCTAAAAATGTTTACGATTGTTTTTATTTGAATTAATTATATCAAATTTAGTGGGGCGAAAACATCATTAAGGCAAACAACATCATTCTGCAGTGACGCTTAATTAAAGAATAAAATTTCCCTCGCAATTTCCCGAATTATTATTAATTAATTTATTGAAAGAACAATAAAAAAAATCTGAAGATACCTCTCTTGCAACTAAGCACAATCAACAGTTTTTAAAATCTATCCTTCCCAGAGCGTTGCTTGTTCGAGCGAATAGATATTTTCACTTGGAAACAGACATGCGGACTAAAATCGCTTAGCGAGCTGCCTATCCATGTGTATTCAAATATCTAACGGATCGCAAATTACTCGCTCGAAGCAAACAACCTCTTACGGACTGCGCAAAAAAGGAATATCTAACTCAAGAAATTACGCATGTTTGTCCTAGCTATTTGCGCTTCATTCTTTCAAAAACCTAATTCATACATATTGTTATCAACTCCATATTCAACTAAAGCATATCCTAAATCATAACTTTCAAAATACATATCTCTCAAATTGTTTTAAAATTTATGTGCCAAAAGAGAATAAAATAAATACAAATCAATATTATTGAATCCTACAAATGAATGAATGAACGTATTAAATAAGACCTGTGATGTTTTATTTTTAAGTAATTAATTTAGAAACAGCCAGACTTTTAATTTATTTTTGTACAATTAAGAAAGAGATGAGTAGATTGTAAAGTCTATGCTCTCTTTAATTCCCAAAATTTATTTAATAATTCTAAACTTTGATTAAAACGAGAAATGAAAAGTTAGAGTGTCTCTCTCTCCGCGCAGAGCTTATTGCGCTTTTAAAAGTTTTTGTTTCAAAAGGATGTGAAATTTCTGAATATGCTGGGAAAGTTAGATCCTCCTGTGCAAAGCTATGCTCTCACTTATCTCAAAAGGCATTGGTATCGTTTGAACATCGATCCTGAATTTGACCCTGATTTTGATGGATATATTACTCAAGTTAATAAAGTTCTGTCTGAGAAAAGTCTTAATGCAGTTTCGAAGAGAAAATCACTTCACCAAGAATATCTCAGGGAACAGAATAAGAAAATAGCTACGGACTTAGCTTCTATTTTCAAATTACTCTTCTTAATAGCAGTGATATACTCTAAGACTCTTTCTTTTCTTATTGCCTTAGCTGTTTCTATTCTCACTGTCTATTCAAATGCTAAGCAACCTCTCAAATTTTCTCGTGCTTGCTTGAGAAAAATATCTTAAGATTAATTCTTTCATGCCATTCTTTACATATTGCCTCTTATCATCTACAGAGAATTTATTGGCTCGATATTTTTAGTTCCGCTTTTACTTCTTTTCTTCCTTCGAATTAGTGAACGACTCGCAACGGAAAAAAAATTCTAACAAATTAGTAAGTGGATACCTGCACCTGAAACTCTTATCATTTAGAAAACATCAATGGAATTCGGTCTCTTCCTTCTCCTCGTATTTCATTTGATATTTTCAGGTGGAAACATTTTTTTGGTTATCTCTTATCTTCTTTATCTTCGCATAAAATACCTAATATGCTCATACTCTAGAGGAATATTTAAATTTCTGGATGTATTCTCAACAAACTTAGCAAATAAACACGGCATTACTTCCTTCATTAAATACGTCAATAGCCCTATTAAGAATCTGTTATTAAAAATGAGCCCTATTGAAGCTAAAAAAAAGAATAGTTGATCATTCGAGAAACATTTACAAGAATTAATTTGAAAATAATAACATTTGTAGGATAAATAAAATGTATTCTTCATTTCATATGAATTTGTCAACCTAGTCCGATTTGACGTTTGAACAATAATTTTTTTATCTTAAAAATTTCATTGAATTCTAATTCTCTCATTAGGAATTGCCCTTTTCATTTTTTTTTTCATTAGAAATACTGCTAATTAATGATAAGTTTAGTGAATTGGATTTTAATATGTTGAAGAAAATGAATTCAGTTCAATATTTGTTAAAAAAGGCTCACGACATTTATTAGTAGTTAGATAAAAAATACAAATCAATCTAAAATATTGCTCTAAAGAAATTGAAGCAAACAGCATGAGAGCGGGAAATTTAGATAAAATAAATACAAAGAGACAAACAAGCAAAGGAAGAAGAGATAAAAAAAGAAGCACAAAATCCAAAATAAAATGAATTAATTCAAGGAGATACCTAACCAGAATTACATTGTACTTAAAGACTAAGATGATCTTGTAGTTTATTAATTTGTTTAAAGGAACTACGCTTTGCCAATAAGAACGCAAGAGAACTTAGTTAAGATGAAGCATTGATCAAATATAAGCGCAATGTACATTTAGTTTAAAATTCAATATTTATTATGATTTTCTTACTATTGGAATTATCTTAGAACTATATCCTTGGTAGGATATTTAGTTATGAAATCGAATAAGAGGATGGAGCTAATGCCCTCGGATTTGATTCCAATTCAGTTGAAGCTACTGAAGGTATAAAATGCTAATGACTTCAGATAATTTATGTTTCTTTTCTTTTCAAGAATAAGTTGAACTTGTAATGGCATAACTTGATGAAATAAGAGCACGCCACAAAGACACAGTAGAAGATTTCAAAAAGAAGCAACTAGAGTTTAAAAATATCTTAGAACAGTAATGAAAAATGAATGATATGCAGGTAATAATTAAAAAAATAATGAAATAGGGCAAGACATATCAAAGAGAATGAGGGATTAGAGAAATTCCTTGAAGAAATGATGGAGAAATAACTTCTGACAGTGGATCATCCTTTTTTCAAGAAACTCTCTCCGTTTTTCCTTTCTGGAGACAAAGCATTAGTTAAGGAAGTCACTCTTCCAGATCATAAAAGTGCATACATCGAACAACCAGATGAAAAAACATTTGCTGTCTTCGATTCTACAGGGCTTCCAAGCAGCGCTACTTCTAGTTGAATATTTATTTTTTCATTGTATGAATAAAATCTAATTACTAGACTTCTCAGAAACTAGATTGCTAGGGCGATTATTTTGGGAAATACTTAATAATTATTTGATAAGAAGCTCATTTTCAAGGCGTTTAGTCTCACGAAAAAACAGTTCGTGGTTTTTATCCGTTTAAAAGAAATCAGTGTCTTAAAGCCAAGTATATTTTTTGTCTTAAGAGTTAATGAGACCTTGTTATTGAGAACCTTTATTGAGAAACACTAAACTCTCTGGGAATGTTGTTGGCTTTAAGTAAGGACTAAAGAAAATACCAAATAAGTTTAAAAATATTTTTGTAGTATTTTACTTTTGATATTCAACGAGTTCGCGATCGTATGTCTTAGAATCGGCGATATGTATCTTTATCTTTCCCATTATGTCAATAAGGAAGCACTTTATTAGATGGAAACAATCAATATGTGTTAAGGAAACAGTTAAGAATTACTTTTGTTTCATTTTAGGAAGAAATCTGTGATCCCTCAATAACTTTTTTTGCATTGGAGTAGCTGTTGAATTCTAAGACACATATGTGATTTGGTCTTTGAGTCTATGTGAGAAGCGACAAATCTTCAAAGTAGAACATCTGCTTAACTTCTGTTTTAATGTGATATTATTAAAACTCAATATGCAGCAATTGATGGTTGCTTACTTTTACTCTTTGGAAATATGCGTGCTATGTGAGCAGAAAGAATGGGCTCTTTTGAGTAATTATACATGAGAATGAATCGAAGATATACTTTCCCTGTTGGGACAAGTTATTTGTTAAGAGTGCTAACTAGATTCTCGTAGGATTTAATATCTCCAAAATAGTTCTCCTTTTCAATTAGCAGGAGATCAAGAGCCATTTGAGTCTTGCCTTGCTTATGATACACAGTAGCGAGATCTTTAATGGCACTGTCTCTCTTTTGGTTTACTTTCAGACATTTATTGTAAAAGTAAACTGCTCCGTCTAAATCTTAATCATAAAGCTCGCATCTTTTTGCTTCTTAGTAGTAATTTATATCATCATTTTGGCATTCTGTAGGCAATCCTCTATGAAAACCATACTCATTTACAGATTATTCTTCGAATTAACTAGATTTAAGATCTATCATGGTCTGAGAGTGTTATCCTTGGTCTTGAACCCATGCATGTTTCCCTCTTTACCCAAAATACTACTCGTTTTGTGATTTCACAGAAGAAGCACAGTATTATTCTTGCTACACTTTGTTGACTGAATTACATTCTGTTAAGATTTTGGATCCAGCTTCATAGTTATTACAAGAAAATAACTGCATACAAGCTTCTCCCTTGAGGTTGATTGATTGGTTAAGTATATCTTTAAACATTTTTTGTTTCTGATTTATTTGTTTTTGCGGCTTTTATTAAATTGCAGTTGTTGAGATTCTCTTTTTAATACTCAAGCTACACCAATCGTATCTTATTTAGACTCATTTGATACTTTGATTTTTCAATTAGTATGATACTTGATTAATTCCTGATGAAATTAATAAAGATTCGATATCTTCGTCGAAGACCCAGCTTAGCTTAGTTTTAAAGCTTTGCTGATTAAGAAGAAGAAAAGAATTCAAACAAAAAAGATAATTGAGTGATGTAATTTTGCTTTTTTTTAAAACTTTTTCTATTGTTTCCATAAAATTCAATCATTTTTAATAGGAATCCTTTAATCTTCTTTGTAATATGTGAAAGAAATCATTTTTTACATTAGTAGTAAAGCAATATTGTTATTAAAATGAAAGAAATTGATCACATATTAAATGAAAGGATTAATTGTTTTGTGACTTGATACTATTATGTATTTTTATTTTTTAATTTCACGTTGATGAAAATCGAATTGATTTGTATTTGAAATACAGAACAGTATTTACGGGCTAACTATTATTGAGCCCGCAATTCTGTTTCTCTCTTTTTTTAAATTTATTGTTTTCTTTGCTCGAATTTCGATATTTTACAGATAAGTTTCAATCTTAACTTGGAGAAAAATAGAATCACCTGAAATAAATTTAATCAAACAAACATTTGGAACCATGCTCAACTAAATTTCTAAGAAAATAGGACTCAGCTCAAGTGCTGTAGAACCCAAAAAGAATTAAAATGCTCCTGCTGAGGTAACTTATCATTCTGAAAATAAACTAATTTATTGATAGCTTTAGGATGTCAGCGGAGTTGAGTAAGGAAACAAAAGTATGTTCGATAAGCTGAAACAGAGCGCTCTGGAAAAATATGATGAGTTCAGATAGAGTGAACATGTCAAGAGATTGTCTAATGCTGTCAGTGAAAAATTCAAGATAATAGATAACCAACTGAAAGCGTTGATACTAGCTTAGAAAGAGAAAGTTAATGGATATATCAAATAAAAAATAGAGGTTAATATTCTAGAATATATGAAAAAGTAACAAGAAACAGTAGCTCGAAAGCTAAAAGATCCTGACATGTGCCCTTGCATTAAAAGAGCCGTAGATGGGCTTGTGGAAGAAACATGGCCAGTTATAATGGAGGAAGTTAAGTTTTAGCTAAGAATGACTAACAACAATCCTTAAGTTGAAGTGCCTTTCAATAAAGTCCATTGCTGTTGCTTACCGCTGCACTGTATTAGAGTTTGGTACACTTATTCAATGCAACCGTATGATAAAAGTATCTGGAAAAAATTTAAGACTTTTTCGTGGTGGTTTTTCACTTTGATTTCGATTTTCCCTTATTTTGGAGTGTAAGCGTGCTATTTCGTCTTTTCATTTCTTTGCATGGACAAGTCAGATGAATACCAACTAGTGAATTACATTCTGGCCTATAAAAAAATGTAGTTTATTTCGCAGGTACCTATCTATCTATGAAAGTGCTTTTCTACTTGAAATAATAGCATTTAATAATACTTTTATTTTTATTTTATTAGGGTTTCATTTAATGTTCGGTTGGATATTTTCTCTACTTCAATTGTGTTTCTATGATCAGAAACTCAAGTGTTAATCCTTATTAAGAGTGTGCTGACGTTGGTCCAGGAACAGGAACTAATCATATTTATGACATAGTAATCTATTTCTCCCAAATATTTTTTATCTGGGTAGCATTCTTTTTGCTTCCTTGCTCCAAACCTAAGGGAAATGTGAGGTTCAAATATCTGAAAAAGTAAGAAGAATAAGAGACGGAAGAAAATGCTTCTTCTTGCTGCTGCGTTCCTTGCAAGTTGTCTAGTGGAGGAGCACTGTTTAAGTTTATGATTTATGATGCTTTAACATTTGGAATAAGTATCGGAGTGTATTTCTGGACTTTTGACTAAAGTCTTGCTTCGGATTTAGATTAAAGCAAAGCCTAAATATTCATGGCTAAAATTGTCTATGGCATTCTCAGCCTTCCTTTTGCTATTTTCCTCTTCTTACCCCTTCAAATCCTTCTCACAAAATCAAGACCCACTGCATATGACAAGTACTTTTGTTTTAAGCCCTCATATTTTATTAATTTTCATTTTATCTTAAGATATGGGAATACAGTGCCCTCCGACAAAAGAGTTTCTATCATCTATAATCCAGACGAAGAAGCAGCACTATTTGATAATCAAGTTCAAGTTGATATTGAAGAATTATTTGAGTGAATCTCAGAACAATAATATTTATCTGTTTTTGCATTGAATATCACCCAACAATAATGTGTACAAGATCCAACATTTTAACATAAAAACTGATTCAAAAGTAGAAAAAGATATCTTTATTTTCAAATAGCTCCTGTATCAAGATCATTCGGAGAGAAAGCAAAAGGTAGAATATCCTTCATCAAAAAAATCTTATAAAGCCCTTCGTTGTCACTCATTAACATTTCTGTTTCATTGTCTGCAAATTCTGCAAAGACTTATCTGCAAGCACCACAAGGGCCTGTTTTTAGTTTATCGCAATTAACTACTACAGCTCTAAGTTTTATTAATCCCTTAGCGACTGCTCCAGCTATTGCAGATCTTTCTGCGCAAGTTGTTAATCCGTAAGAAGCATTTTCAACATTCACTCCAAGAGTTTTAGTTCCATTTTAATCAACTACAACACAACCAACATGATATTTAGAGTAAGGTGCATAGGCCTTTGATTTAATAGCTTTGGCTTCTGCAATCAGCTCTTAAATTTCTTCTTTGCTTAGTCCCATTTTGTTTTCCTAATTTTGCAATTGATAATTAGTTTATTTTTAGATTTTACGAAATCAGATTTATTCTTCAAGCATATTATTGTTTGCTTTAATTCAACTATTTTTGTTAAAAGCCCAGCAAATGATTTGTCTAAAGAAAATACAAAATAATTGTTATTGATTTGAGTAAAAATCAATCACATAAGAATCGACTATGATTCTCTTTTCAGTATTTTAGTTAGCTTTCTTTTTCAACAATAAAAAGTTTTGCTCGTACTATCATTAGAAGGTTTCTTTTGTTTTTTTATCATTATTAAATCAAGATAATATTTTAATATCCCAACCATTTTCTTCAATGAAACACTTTAGCTTACTTTAAAAACAAGTATCTGGATTCTATTGAAGTTTAACTACTAACATGCAAACTCTTTAAAACAAAACTATGAAACATACTAATTTGTTATCTCAAAGACTCAATGATCAACTCGTTTAGATTAATCGCACTCACAAGGTTCGTAAGGTTGTTTCTTTATGATGTGGTTGCAAGTTGAGCACTTAACTACTTAATCCTTGCATCGATTGCAGCAAAATGGAATTAGGCCAGGGATAAGCCCTACAATACACCACAATAAACAGCAAAGATAAGTTCCTGTTCCTACCTCGTAAGTTTACTCATTGACAGTCTAGTCCTTCTTACAAATAGGACAAAAAATGAGCTGAAGAGAAATGTAATCCTTTCTATCCGCTTCCACAGAAGGGTCTTTCAGACTTTGATTTTCTTATGGAGTTTACATATTTGTGTTAGCTTTTATCTTTTTTATTATTGTTAGAATGATTCCTTTTCCTATACAAATAATCGTTCGTTTTTTAATTATTGAAAAAAAAACATAAATAGCTAATCATTCTGCGTTATTGAAAGTTGCTCTACACATAGGGCATGTGGAATTGACCTTTAGCCAGTCGCGGATGCATTCATCATGAAAATAGTGGTGTGCTTGACAAGGTAAAATAATAATATTTTCTTCCTCTTCAAAAGTGCTAAGACAAATTGAACAGTCTTTATCTTTTCGTGATTATATTTTCCCATACTTTTCAGGCTGCAATCTCTTGATAAATTTAGTGCGTCTCCTTTTTTCTCTGAGACTCTTAAATAAGTAGAATACTAATCCTGCCAAGATGAACACAGAGCCTATTTCAATAAAAATAATTACTCATTAAATACTGAACACTTCTTTCTTATTAAAGAGACTTACAGAATACAAAGAGGACGAATATGATATAGTAATCCAAGTATTGAAAAAGTCCTAAAAGAACAACTATTAAAATGAACCTGTATATATTAATAATACAATCAGATTCACTTGATGCGAATTTATCGAGAAACTAGTCCATAAAAACGAAGCTAATAATTGCCCATGCCTAAAGTCCAACGTGCATAAAGAATTGAGAGTAGCCTGTTAGCATGGCGATTTTATCTCTCTTTTTACATTCAAACTTTAATTAGAGGACAAGCTGAGAGGATTTTCTGTAATCCTCTTCCTAATTCTAAGATGAGTCAAAAATTATTGTATGAAAAGGGATCATTCTTAGATTGTTAGATTCTTATGAACCAGCTTATGGAACATCATCGACAAGATATTCCGCATAGCCATCGTATTCTTAAGCGTCAATCGAAAAAGCATCGATTTAGTGCATGTCAATTGCTGTAAAAAATACAATTTTTTACTGAATTCATTTTAAATGTTAGCAAACTAATAATAATGTTTGTTACCAAGTTACTCTGAAAAAATGGGATTCTTCATTAAAATCATACTGCGGCGATTATAAATAGCACAGAGAACACTCTAACATAAGAGAATCACTACCCAAAGCTAGTACTCACTGTATCCACAGCCAGAAGAAACAAGAAGAACAATTATTGCAAAGAATATTTTGACTAAAGAAAAGTAATAGCTGAACAGCATTCCTGATAAAAATTGCCTTACAGCCTTCAAAAACACAATCTTAACCATATCTATTATTTCTTCTTGTTCTTCAGGATATCCATCAACTTGCTATTCCTCCTCTAATGGAGGCCCTATGCTAAATGTTGAGGTAGTTTTGATGTTATCTTCTGCTTCTTGATGATAAATTGTGGAATTGCGAATACTACCATTAATATTTTCTGTTGGAGCAATAATAGTCTAAGAATCTATTAAGCCATCTCTCTTTGGTAACTATGTAGAGAAAAGTGCTTATTTTTCCTATTTGTTACTTATATTTTCCTTTTTGGCTTCAAAAATGTCAGGAGAGTGACTTCTAAGATCATAAGTTTCATTCTCAGCAGACAAAAGAGAGACTTTTAACCCTTAGTTTTATTCTTTGCTACTTTCATAGTTTGTGTCTTTGATGAAAATATTCATTAAAAAGTTGCTTTGCTGGTGTCAGAGAAGCTCTTTTTATTGTTTTGTCGAAAGATTTTTAATTTAATGCGTGATTGATATCAACACCATCAAAACGATTGATTATCTTGAATATGTTTGCCAGATTGATTTATGATCACTCAAACTATAAAATAATAGTTGCTTTCTCAATTCAAAAAATATATTTTCTTTTATTATTTTAATAATTCACTCCAATAACGGCAATTTAATAATTAGTTAAAATCGATTTTAATTGAAAAATAGTTATTGTTTTTACTAACTATTTATGAAAAAAGCAATAATATTTGTTCTTTTAAAATAAAGACTAAAGCTTTTACAATAATTGACAAAAATCATTGAAAAGAGATGCTCAATTATCATTGATAGTGTATACTTTTTTATTTTAAAAACTAGATAGAAACGCTGTGTAATGGATGTAAGGATAGAGGTATTGTTATTAATTTGATTGAATTGAAAAATAAAGAAGGAATAAAGTAAATGCAAATTAAAAATACACTCTTAGAAATACAATTTAATGTTGTGAAATTAAAGAAAAATCCTATTAGTTATTTATGTTTTTCTGGAAGGAAGGGAAGATAAATGACGAGGAAGTAGCACACAATTTAGATTTATCATACATAGATCTAAGAAAAAAAATATCCAAATTCTCAGATCTTATTTTATTCTACCAGAATCTTCAAGAGTGCATCTCTTTGCTACTAAGATTTGATTTGCATAGCTCAAATCAATTTTAAAGAAATCTAAACACTCGAGAATAGGTTGTTGATTCTAGGAAAGATTTAGTTGTTACATTAATTTGCTTCTAGGTTCTTAATGTTTTCTTTATGTAAGGGGATTATCAACTAGTTTTTTGTAACTTCTGAAAAGCTTGGAGCAAATGTTGAAGCTATTATCTTGACAAACAACTGGTGCTGATATCACAGAAATGAAGCGCAAGACAGTCCCAAATACTAAAATCATCTCGGTGCTCTCAAACACGAACAACATTACAGACATTCAATAATAAATCATTGTCGCAATGAACTGGCACACCCTTGGTAGCGGCTGTGAGCAATATCCAGATTTTTAAACGATCTCTAAAAATTTCTTGATTTTATTAGAATTTCAGGATGTGGCGATTAAGAGAGAATGACCCATGCTCAGAGAAAAGTCTAAGGGAACGGAAATTATCCTCGCTCATCATTAACTTGATCCATAGATGTTCCTGAAAAACACCTGATTTGTCTCAAAGGAAGTCGATCCTGCTGAAGCTGTCAATGAGGTATCAGATTCGTGCTAAGATCGCTTCTTTGCTTCTCTCTCTCAGCCCATTGTTGCCATGGCAAAGTAATGCGCTAATCAAGCTTACAACCTAAGTATTAGAGATGGCACTCAATTTGAAGAGAGAGTTCCATTCAATTTTTGCAACAGGAGATCGCAAGGAAGGTATGATAGCTTCAAGAGAAGTCTAAGAAAGAACTTCACAGTAAAATAGCTTTATATTAAAATAATTTTGATGTAATATGAAGCAGCTTTTTTTTGGAGGGAGGGAGAGAGGAGAAGGGTGTTCAAATTGCTGAAATTTCTCGAATATAATAAAAATTATTTAATCCACAAAAAAACAAAAAGAAATGGTTAAAAAAAATGTTTAAGCTATTATTTACTTTCTGAGAAGGTGAGCTACCACTAAGTTAAAATAACGTATTTCTTAGATTTAATCTACTAGAGCAAACTCTTTAATGGACCATAATAGTGAGTTTGGTAGGATTCTTAGGGTTTAAACTTTTAAACTATGTTTGATTGTACAAAGAAAATGATATTTTTTCCTGTTTTCATGTTATTCTCATGTTTTTCTTTGCTTTTTTCAACATTTTTACAACTTTTTTCATAAACCGGAGGGAATTAATTAAAATGGAATGAGTTATTGTTTTAATTCTATTGAATACTAAAAATTCATTTCGACACTTCACTGGACAACAATCTCACAATGTGTATCTTTGGTATGAAAAAACAAATCTGTTTTGAGGGAATATAAGCAAATTTATTAACTACAAATTAATTGCAGCAACAAAGATAACCTGAGCTACTTTCTAGATAGCTTTTATGAAAACCAAGCACACCAATCTTAAAATTAATGAGCGGAGGATGAAATTAGACAGCTTTTTCTAACTAGGGCAATGATCTCATAAAATGATCATCTATTTATCATTTGAAGCTGAAACGCAGTCTTAAACGATGAAAAACGATTTGGCAAAACATTGAGGAATGCAAAAGGATACTAAAAAGTAATATTTGAAATCTCTCTTGAAACCAGAAACAATAAATACAGCCTTGTATTTATTATTGTATTTGGTCTGTACAGCATCCTCTTCTTCTGCGTCTTTTTAGTATTGCTGCTGATATCCAGCCATCATTCCTTGTCAATTTTGAGGATTTTATCCTTAATCATGCTAATACTAGATTTTCGCTGCATAGTCATTGGGTTAATCGACAAGGTGCCCTTATTCATCATCTTCAGGACTATTCTCATAGTTCTCCTAGTCATGAACGTTTTCAAGATTATTCTCAGTGTTATTCTGAAGATTCTCTGGATTGTTTTATTGAGTTAAAAAATGCTATTCACTTCAGTTCCTCCAAGAGGGATAAATGTGCACTACTCGAACTACTACTAAAGGAACTCTATGTCATTCTATCATTAGCTAATAACTCCTTCTTAATTCTCAATCTTTGCTTTCTGATAACTGAATTAACTTATGAGGTCTTGCTTGTAGGCTAAAATGTTTCTTTTTCTTCTTTACTTAGATCCCGTTGGTCTTCTTTATAGCGTGACTGCAATTTTTCAAAAGAATATATGAAGAATAAGGCGTTAAAATGCATAAGAGTCTTTCTATTTTTTGGAGGGTTCGTTGTGCAATTAAAAACAATTTGAACACATCAGGTACTTGCTTTTAGGAAAATTAGAGTGCTTCTATTTTTTAGATATTCTGATTCAGCTGTTCATTGTGCTTGAATTACGTTTTGATTCTTTCTATCTTCGAATTGTGCTAAGCTTAGAGCTTATCGAATTGCTTCTAAGCATCATTGATCTTGTTGTTGATAGATCCACTTGCTTTTATTGTGCTTGTTAACTCCTTTAATACTATTTTCAAGGCAATTTATAATTAACACTCAAGACTCAAACAATTACTATCAGTTATTCTCAGTTAACACATGTTGAGATAGTAAAATTACGAAGATATTTCTATTCAGAAATAGAAATAAGTTTATCACTGTGTTGTATTAAAGCATAAATACTTGGGAACTTGGGAAATATTCAATATTTTTTATTGAAACAAAAAAATCGCCTAAAAGAAAAAAAATTAAAATTCTAATTTTTGAGGATGAGCACTGAAAGATCAGATAGGAGCTTAAAACTTCTTTATGGAGATGAGCTTTACAACAGAATATTACAATCGAAAGTGCTCATAGGAGGATCAGGTGGAGTAGGCTGCGAGATTATCAAATCCTTGAGCAAAACAGGATTCAGAAGCTTCACTCTTATTGATTTAGATACCATTGAATTGACTAATCTAAACCGATAGTTTTATTTTCGCAGACATCATGTTGGTAAGGGAAAATCAGAATGCGCAAGACTAGGAGTTATGGAAGTTGAGCCTGAAATACTGAATGTCGATGCTGTTCTTGGAAATATTTATGATGAGCGCTTTAACGATTCATACTACAGGTAGTTTAATCTTGCTTTCTGTGCATTTGATAATCAAGGAGCCCGCAGACATTTTGGATAAATGTGCAGCCAAAATAACATTCCAATGGTTGAAGCTGGCACCTCTGGATACAGTGGTAATAATTTAAGATTTACAATTAATTTTCATAGATTGTTTTTAGGTGATGTATCGACAAGAATAAAGGGAAAATTTGAATGCCGAAATTGCAAGCCAGAGGGAAAATAAGTGACATTTAACGTTTGTTCTATTCGAACTCGTCCTTCTGAACCAATTCACTGTATTGTCTGGGCCTCTAATATGTTTAATCTAATATTTGGACCTTCCGATGATACAAATATGCTTGATAATTATATTGCCGACATATTCCCTGGAGGTGCGAAGAACATCACTAATCCTAAGAAGTGTGCGCTAGCTCTGTTTGACAAAATCTTTAACGAAGATATTCAAAAGTGCGATGAAAAAGTTCGATTTCCTCTCTCGCTTGAAGATGCTTAGAAGATTAATAACTTAAATGACGCTCTCTATGCAGATCCCAAGACAGGCCGTGCCTTATTAGAAGATGAGAAGATTCTCACAGTTTCATAATATGCAGCTAAATTCATGACCTCTTTTGAGAACATCTTTAGTTAGCGTAAATCTACAATTGGAGAGATTAAATTCGATAAGGACGATCTATTAGCAATCAAATTTGTGTCTGCAATCGCTAATCTCCGTACTTATAATTTTAGAAATCTCGAAGATCCTAAAAACAAGCTTGTCTTCTTATCAGAACATAAAATAAAAGAAATGGCTGGCAACATTATCCCAGCAATAGGTAATTATTTTTGAATTCGAGTTTTAGATAATTAATTGGTTCAAAATAACAGCCTCAACAAATGCGATTGTGTCCGCAATTTAGATCAACGAAGCTATTAAAATTATGAAGGGATACCACGTCACTAAACCCAATCTCTTCGGTGAATATCTCATCTATAACGATTCTGTTTCGAAAATTAATCCTACAAGTTAAAACGTAAGTGATAGTATTAATGAACATAATTAACAAAATTAACTAAAACTATTTTTCTTAGACACCGAACTTAAGTTGCTGTGCTTGCTCGCCTGCTAATTGTTATGTTAGATTAAGAGGAAACATCGAAAATCTAACATTTGGCGATGCAAAGCAATATTTTGAGGAGAATTATCAGGCATTCAACCAAATTTACGAGTTCTAGAAAAACACAGTTTATAATCCTAATATTTCATTCCTAAAAGAAGCTGCTGCTAAACTATTTTTAAGAAAACTAAGCGATTTAGCCCCTCAAACAAATGAACTGCACTTTAGACTTTCTAGTGCAGCAAGCTCTATTAATTGGAGATTTTCACTGACTCATGACCCCAGCATTGAAGGCAAAGTTATCCTTTGTGAAGCTGATTCTACTCCAGAAGTAATTAAGCAATAACAAATTACTTTTATTAAACTCAAACATGAAGATCAGTAGGTACAGAAGTTCAATTTATTCTAGAGACTTAAATATCTGTAGTGAGCATATTTCATTGATGTAATAATGCATGCAAAAATGACTAAATTTCAAATTGAAATTGTTTTATCAATCAAATATTTTTAAATGAAGCTCAAAATGGTGAGGCAATTGCATAAAAAAAATAAATAGATTTTAATATTTTTTAAAGGGAAAAGAAAGACTAACAATTCCAATAAGAATCATACAATATTTAAGTTTTTCATTGAAGAATTGATATTTTTTGATTCTAAGATATTTCTTAGAATAGGTTGGGTAACATAAAAATAGAGTCTACTCAGTAAAGATATATCTCGTTTTTGGATGGGTCGTAAAAAATCTTTTCTTCTTCTTGGAGCTCGATGATTGCTCTTTCTAACAAGTTTTTATCTGTGACTATTTTAGAATAA
>Ga0302271_10000596_pt1 | contig 35652 bp, 44 predicted proteins | sample III_Bog_N1_1_FD_198767 | JGI IMG/M metagenome (GOLD analysis project Ga0302271, IMG submission 198767) | Peat permafrost microbial communities from Stordalen Mire near Abisko, Sweden - III_Bog_N1_1 | ecosystem: Environmental > Terrestrial > Soil > Wetlands > Peat | place: Sweden: Abisko... | reverse complement strand
TGAATTCATCGGATGAATTTAATCAAGACTTAAAGGAGAGATAAATAATGGCTAAAGTAGATATGGATTTTCCAAGCAATTCAAGAGAACCAAAAGAGACAGTTGAAAAAAGAGTTCCGACTAAAGTAGTACAGGGTAAAGTTATAAAACGAAAAAAAACTCTGGGTAAAAAGATTCTTGAGACCTTCGTAGGTGAGGAGGTCTTTGACGTTAAGACTTATATTCTTCAGGATGTATTAGTTCCTGCATTGAAGACTACAGTGGTAGATCTATTCAGGGATATTCCACAACTACTTTTATTTGGAGAAAGGCAAAACAATAGAAATCCAGGCAGAAGTGGCGGTGGTGGAGGTGGCTTAGGACGAATTGCTTATGACAATATGGCTAGGCCACTAGATAATAGAAGAGAGATATCGTCAAGAGATAGAGCAACTCACAACTTCGATGAGATTGTGTTAGTCGGTAGAAATGATGCCGTTGAAGTACTAGGTAACCTTATGGACATGATTGCTGATTATGGTCAAGCAACGGTTGGCGACCTGTATGATTTTGTTGGAGTCACTGAAGCATACACTGATCGTAAATATGGTTGGTACGATTTGTCACGAGCAAAGATAAGGCCTGTCAGAGGTGGATTCATGTTAGACCTACCAAGACCTACCTTATTAGATTAGGCGCTGTTATGACTATATTTGAAATGCGCAGATATATCGCTAATAAATATTATAGTAATACCTGGAAAAGCAAAGTCGCAATGATGAATGATAACCAGGTACTATCCATATATACCAAAATGAAACTAGATGATGATAACGCAGTCTATATTATAAAGGATCGAGACCGTTACTTGTATGGTCGCTCATGAAAGGGGATATATTATGTATAAAGGAATGCTTGTAAGAGGAAAATATCCAAACACTTATGTATTGGTTATAAAATAATAAATTAAAATATCGAAAGGGGATATTAAGATGAATAAAGTAGTATTAGTTGTTGGGGGATTTGTTGTAGGTTATATTACACATAGAGAGATTATGAAACTTGCTGTTAAAGACATGCTAGATAAGGAGTACCCTAAAAAACCATATTCAAACTATAGAGATATATTATTGACTAATAAGGAGGATGCGATGTCAGTATTAGGTGATCTTAAGGATTTACTGGATGAGTATGGTGTGGTTACTGTTTCTGATGTATTCAATGTTGCGGGGGTTGTCACTTCTACATTTACAGACACTAAATATGGATGGACCAGTTTACTTGGGGCTTATATAAGACCAAATAAAGATGTAGATAAAGACGGTTATAGATTAGTGTTACCTGAACCTAGATTATTAGATTAGTATGAGCATTTTATGGTTTATAAAGTTAATACTAGGATATTGTATTGGCTGTATATTATTTGGAATGTTTAAACAATATCGAAAGGGGAGATAAAAATGAATTTTATACCTACAACATTTATATCACGAGAAAAGGCTGAACGAGTTATTGACCAAATATTGAAATGCGAGGCTCTATATGGGGTTTTAACTTTATACGATTATTATAGTATGCTAGGACATAATGTATCACTAAATTATAAAAAGTATGGATGGGTTAATCTTGATAAGCTAGATGTATATCTGTCGATTGGTGATGACGGATTCATAGTGAACCTTCCAGACCCAATAATTTTAGACATAGGTATAGAACCTAAAGAACCCGTAGTTGGAAAGTATTGCCCATATTTGCCATTCTCGGAATCTGGTAATTATTTAAGTAAACCTGGGTCATATACAATAACCAAATTCCCACTTTGTATAGGAGATGGATGTGCTGCTTATAAAAATGGTGAATGCCAGAGATTAGCAAATGCATAAAGATAAACCAGAATGTGAAAGCTGTCCTTACTATATAATGTGTAGTGAACAGGTATTAGAATTATTAAAACAAACAAAGGAGGGAGCACCATGTCAATAGACAATATGAGAATCGCTATAGCAACTGTATATCCTGGTGCTAAATGGTTTCAGAGAGTTAAAAAAATGAGTGATAATCAAGTCCTAGCAATCTACCAGGGTTTTCTAAGAACTAAAAAACTATAAAGGGGAGATATTAATGGATGGAATGTTAAAAGTAAGTACGAGTCTTTTGATAAGTTTTGACAGATTAGATGATGAGGCATGTTTATCAGTTATAACCCATACTGGACGTAAATTAGAGATGATAAATACATTTACGGGTGAGAATGCTATAAACTTGTTTAAAGTATTGAAAGGGGATATTTAACATGGGTGGTAAGTATGAAGTTAGATATTATGATACTGATGGTGCAAACGGGTATAAAGGAATATATACAGATAGTTGGTTTATATTCATGAAGACACGACTAACTAAAAAAGTAATTTATTACAAAGTACAAGTAGGATTGTAAGGGGCAGAATTATGAACAAAGAAAAGACAAAAGAATATATGCAATTTATGCGTAACAAAGCAAATATAATGAATTGTACAAGATGTCCTGAAAATCTAAGGACAACAAGCAATGACAAGAGTTATCATAAGTGTGGTTTAAATAGTTGTTATGTATACAAATATTGGAAGGATGAGGATTAATGTCAATAAGTGAATCATTTACAATATCATTTGATATGGATGATACTGAAGACGCCTTACTAAGTGTTATAAGCAGGAAAGATAATAAAATGGAATACGTAGGTGTATTCAGAGGAATCGAAGCAATACAATTATATGAAAAATTAACTAATCACTTAATTAATGAAAGGGGATTATAAAAATGAAAAAATTAGAAATGTTAAAAAACGTAGTAACCAGTAAAGCAGGAAGAGGTATATTAAAAGTAAAGAAAGTTAGTCCAGAAATACTATTAGTAGTAGGTGTTGCTGGTGTTGTAGGAACAGTAGTATTAGCATGTAAAGCTACGTTGAAAGTTGAAGAAGTTCTTGATGATGCTATGGTAGATATTGTTAAAATTGAAAGGGTTGCTGCTGAAAAAAACGAAAAGAAATATTCTGAGAAAGATGCTGCTAAAGACTTATTCATAGTTAAAGTACAGACTACTGTTAAGATTGCTAAGTTATACGGACCATCTATTGCATTAGGTGTTGTAAGTATTGCTTGCCTTGTTGGGTCACACAATATCCTTAAGAAAAGAAACGTTGCGCTTATGAGTGCTTACAAGGCTCTTGAGACAGGGTTCAAAGAATATAGGAAACGAGTTGTTAGTGAATTAGGTATTGACAAGGATACAGAATTCAGACATGGTGTTAAAGTTGAAAAAATAAAGGTTCTGAATGAAGATGGAGAAATGGTTGAAAAAACAAAGTTAAATGGTAATAAAGTAGATAGTATATATGCAAGATACTTTGCTAAAGGTGTTGCTACTCAGTGGTCACCAAATCCTGAATACAACCTAATGTTTCTTAAATGTCAACAGAACTATGCTAATGACTTATTAAAGGCAAGAGGACACTTATTCTTGAATGAAGTATATGACATGCTTGGAATCAAAAGGTCAGATGCTGGTATCATGGTTGGCTGGGTGTATGGTAACGGTGACAACTTTGTTGACTTTGGTATATTTGATAATGCTGATTCAGATTGCCGATATTTCGTAAACGGAGAAGATGATTCTGTACTGTTGGACTTTAATGTTGATGGTGTTATATTTGGTCTGATTTAGGGAGGACTGTTATAATGGATAGACAAATAGCAATAGCATTATATATAGCAGTTACCATACTAGTAATGATGATTAAGATATTAGAGCATAAATCATTTGAACACGTAAGTCTATATCTTAATATGTCAATTCTTATATTGGTTGGACTAGTAAGTCTTTAACTAGGAGGTGAGATACTTGGAAGTTATAACTTGGTACTATGACTCATATGAGAATTACTTCGTTGATGAGAATGGTGAAATTGTTTATGATATATTTCGGGTTATCTCGCCTAGTAGATTGTTCTATCTTAAAAGTGTACTTGGTAATGATTATGACCATACCGAGTATATTAAGGATATTAAACCTGGAGTGATCTATGAATTAGTATGGTTGGTAACAGAAGAAGAAGGATACGATTATGATAATTGAACGAAGTGAAAAAATTAATTAACTTATATTATGAAAGGGGATTATAAAAATGAAAAATAATAACAATACTAAAAACTACGGATGTGGAACAATATTGTTCGATATATTTATGGTATTTGCAACAGGGGGATTATGGCTTATTTGGTTGTTTATCAAGTATGTGAGGACTCACTAATATGAGTACGAAGTATATTCCGATGGCCTATGAAACAATGGATGAATTTGCTAGACAGTTGTATTACCTAGAAGAAGAGAACGTTATAGTAAACGAATTTGGGTCTGTGGTATTCAATATCTATGATTATATTACTCCTAATGAGTTCATGTTATTCAAGAAGAATAAAGACTACATGTTAATTACAAAGGGACATGTAACAATAGAATTAGTTTATCCAGACTTTAATTACGATAGAAGGGGAGAGAAATATGTATAAATATATAGGTACGTTTCTACTGGGAGCTGCAATAGGCTCCCTTATCACTTACAAGTTAATAGTGATAGGATATGAAGAAGTAATAGAACCAACAGAGATAAAAGTTGCACCAAAGTCTAATGATAATTCTATTGAGCGATTAGCAGCAGATTTAGCATTTTATCAGAGGAATAAAACTCAGAATATAAAGATTGATTCACCTGTTATTTCAGATGATATGTCTGTTGAGAAATTAGCAGAGGAATTATCACAGGCATTTAGTAATAAACTTCAAGCAGAAAAAAAGAAGATCGAGGCATCAGCAAAAATAGATGAAGAGATACTTAAGAAAGTAGAAAAAGAATTTGAGGGTGGTTATACAGAAGAAGTAAAGGAAAGAATAGACTACTCTGCAAAGGCTAAACAATATGTAGATGCTGCTGGGGAAGTAGAAAAAGAGGAGGTGGAGTTTGTGTCTGAACCAACAAAAAAAGAACGTGATGATACACCATATGTAATAGACATAGAAGAATTCTCTGATGGAGAAGTAACATTCGACAAAATAACGGTGTATTATTATGAGTTTGACAATATATTAATAGAAGCAGAGAATGAAGCACCAGAAGATATTGACGCGACTATAGGATGGGGATCTCTGGATTGTTTCGGCGAAGGTTCAGTAAATCCTGATATAGTGTACGTACGAAACGAGAAACTTTCGATTGATTATGAAGTTATCAGATTGAAAGAGTCGTATGAAGTGAGTGTGTTAGGATATGATAAATAAACCGAAACTAGTAGATGAATATTTTGAGTGGCTATGTACCCTTGTTGATGTCGACCAACAGGGGGCAAGTTACTGGAGTTTAATGATTGATTTATTTAAGGAGCCATTTTATTGGACGGTTCCAAATGATGATAATCGAGCATTTGACGGTATGATGTTACGAGAACAATTCTGTGACGATATGCAGATTGATTATTATTTGGATGACTTTCCTACTGCTTGTACAATGCTTGAATTGATAATGGGTATAGCACAAAGATGTCACCGAATTACGATAGACCACGGACGAGGCTTCCTAATGATTGACTGGTTTTGGAAGATTTTGGACAACTGTGGTCTTAGTAAATTCGATGATAAGAGGTATGATTCGGCAGAAGTTAGTGATATTTTGTGTTGCGTTTTAGAACGAAAATTTAGTAAAACTGGTGAGGGGGGATTTTTCCCTCTCAAAAAATGTGCCTTGGACCAAAGAAAGGTCGAAATATGGTATCAAATGAATACTTATTTGGTCGAAAACTACTATAGTTAGTAATTTTTGTTGCGGTTTTGTTACAAATGTTACACTTTGTTGCGGTTTTAAAACGGAAACGCAACACCCCTCAGCCCTTGGTATGACTGGGTTTGAGGTTGAAATGTTGCGTTGTTACACTTTTATTACTATACTAATATAATAGAAAAAAAGTATATATATATAGAGTATATGAAAAACGTTTTGTAACGCAACAACGCAACAAATAATATTAACTATGAAAGGAGACTAAAATTGGATTTTTACAAAATAAAAGAACGAACAGTAAAGAAAGATTTGATTGAGATATCGCCAGATTTTAATGTTTCCAAATCAAAAGATCTAATGGTGAGAGCAAAATCATTCTATGCTATATGGCACGAAGAACTTGGTCTATGGTCTACTGATGAATATGATGTCCCAATGTTAGTAGATAACGAACTAAGGAAAATTAAAGAAGAGAGAGTAAAAGAAACAGATTCTCGTATAGTATTAAAATTGATGGAAGATTTCTCTACAAACTCATGGCTTAATTTTGGAAATTATTTAAAACGCATGGCTAATAATGCACATCAATTAGATACACAATTAACATTTGCAAATACAGAAGTAAAAAAGAAAGACTATGTCAGTAGGCGATTACCATATCCATTAGAAGAAGGGAGTTATGATGCTTTTGATGAACTCATTGGAACCTTGTATGACCCAGAAGAAAGAGCAAAACTGGAATGGGCTATTGGAGCCGTTATTTCAGGAGATGCAAAGAATATCCAAAAGTTTGTTGTCTTGTATGGAGAAGCTGGTGCAGGTAAGTCAACAATTCTTAATATCATTCAGAAATTATTTGAAGGGTATTATACAACTTTTGAAGCAAAAGCACTTACAAGTCAAAACAACTCATTTGCGATGGAAGTCTTCAGAGGAAATCCCCTTGTCGCAATACAGCATGATGGTGACCTCTCGAAAATTGATGATAATACCAAACTCAACTCGATCGTATCACACGAAGATATGACTATAAATGAGAAGTTTAAACCCTCGTATACAGCTAGGGTTAACTGCTTCTTATTTATGGCTACAAACAAACCAGTAAAGATAACCGATGCTAAGTCTGGTATTATCAGAAGACTTATAGATGTTAAGCCATCTGGTAAAAGAATACCATCGAGAAAATATAATGCTTTAATGTCTCAAATAGATTTCGAATTAGGAGCAATAGCGTTTCACTGTCTTGAAGTTTATAGAGAAATGGGTAAGAATTATTATTCAAAATACTTACCTCTGGATATGATGTTTCAAACAGATGTGTTCTTTAATTTTATAGAAGAACATTATATCGATTTTATGGATGAGAACGGAATATCATTAGCTAGAGCATACGCCTTATATAAAGAATATTGTGAAGAGTCATCTATAGAATTCAAACTTCCTAAACATAAATTTAGAGATGAATTAAAGAATTATTTTAAAGAATTTACATCTGGGGTTAGTCGAGTTAAAGGCGTTCTAACAAGGAATTATTATTCAGACTTCTTGTTTGATAAGTTCAAATCAGGTTTAAATTTAAAAGATGACACTCCTAACACATTAGTATTAGACTCAACTGAATCTATATTTGATAGCGAATGTGCTGATTGCTTAGCACAGTATGCAAATGACCATGATACACCAAATAAAAAATGGCTTGAAGTGCATTCAAAGTTAAAAGATTTAGACACCACTAAGATACATTATGTTAGAGTACCAGGAAACCATATTGTAGTAGACTTTGATTTACAAGATGACAAAGGTGAGAAATCACTAGAGTTAAATACTGAAGCTGCTGGTAAATGGCCACCTACATATGCCGAGTACAGCAAAAGCCAAGCAGGCGTACACCTACATTATATTTATGATGGAGATGTAAACCAACTTAGTAGGATATTCTCAGAGGGCATAGAGATTAAGGTGTTTAATGGTAATAGTTCTCTAAGGAGAAGACTAACAAAATGTAACCATATTCCGATAGCAACTATTAATTCGGGATTGCCGTTGAAAGGGGAGAATAAAGTGATTAACTTTGATGCAGTAAAAAGCGAAAAAGGATTAAGAGATTTAATCAAGAAGAATCTAGCAAAAGATATTCATGATGGGACCAAACCAAGCATAGACTTTATATTTAAGATTCTTGAAGATGCCTACAATTCAGGATTACATTATGATGTATCAAATATGAGACCGGCACTATTAGCATTCGCTAGTAATAGCACTCATCAGGCAGACTACTGTATAAAACTACTTGGTAAGATGAAACTAAAATCCGAAGATATTAGTGTACCTGTAAATGACTATGATCCTAAAGGAGAATTGGTATTCTTTGACGTTGAAGTATTTCCAAACTTATTTGTTGTAGCATGGAAATTAAAGGGAAAGAAAACGGTAAAGATGATAAACCCAACATCCGCAGATGTAGAAAAACTTTTACGTTTTAAATTAGTTGGGTTCAATTGCAGAAGGTATGACAATCATATTATGTATGCTAGATATATAGGATACACTAATGAAGAGTTATACACATTAAGTCAAAGGATTATATCCAATAGTCCTACCTGTATGTTTGGGGAAGCTTATAACTTATCCTATACAGATGTTTATGATTTTGCATCAGCAGCAAATAAGAAAAGTCTCAAGAAGTTTGAGATTGAATTAGGTATTCATCATCAAGAACTAGGGTTACCTTGGGATCAACCAGTACCAGAAGAAATGTGGCCACTAGTAGCAGATTATTGTGGAAACGATGTCGATGCTACAGAAGTAACATTTGACCACTTAGAAGGAGACTGGACTGCTAGGAAGATACTTGCTGAGTTAAGTGGGTTAACAGTTAATGATACAACTAATGCTCATTCTACTAGAATCATATTTGGTACTAATAGAAAACCACAAGATGTATTTACCTATACAGACTTAGGCGACATGTTCCCAGGTTACAAATTTGAATTTGGGAAAAGTACCTATCGAGATGAAGAGATAGGAGAAGGTGGGTATGTATATTCTGAACCAGGAATGTATACTCATGTAGCACTCCTAGATGTAGCATCCATGCACCCATCAAGTATAGAACTTCTAGATATGTTTGGTCCATATACCAAAAAGTTCTCAGAACTAAAGAAAGCAAGACTAGCAATCAAACATAACAAATATGAAGAAGCTAGTACCATGTTGGATGGAAAGTTAGCTCAATTCCTTAATGGAAATTATAACTCAGCAGATCTGTCTAATGCATTAAAGACAGTAATTAATTCAGTATATGGTTTGACCTCTGCTAAATTTGAGAATGCTTTCCGAGACCCTAGAAACATAGACAACATAGTTGCAAAAAGAGGAGCACTCTTCATGGTTGACCTCAAGCATGCAGTTCAAGAGAAAGGATTCACTGTGGCACATATTAAGACTGATTCTATAAAGATACCAAATGCTACTGCTGGAATTATACAATTTGTGATGGACTTTGGTATGAAATATGGTTATGAGTTTGAACATGAGGCCACCTATGAAAAGTTATGCTTAATAAATGATGCTGTATATGTGGCTAAAGATGATAAAGATTGGACAGCCACCGGAGCACAATTTATACAGCCATATGTCTTCAAATCACTATTCAGTAAAGAACCAATACTGTTCAAGGATATGTGTGAAACCAAATCCGTTACCACAGCATTATATCTTGACATGAATGAAGATTTAGGAGAAGAACACAACTATCACTTTGTAGGAAAGGTTGGCGCATTCTGTCCAATTAAACCAGGAAAGGGTGGTGGTATATTACTAAGAGAAAAAGAAGGCAACTATCATGCCGCAACCGGAAGTAAAGGATATAGATGGTTAGAGTCTGAGATGGTTACTGTTCTTGGAAAAGAAGATGACATAGACAAGGATTACTATCGTAAGTTAGTTGATGATGCTCTAGCAAATATATCAAAGTTTGGTGATGCCGAATGGTTTATATATGGCGAATCAACACCTCCAAGATTAGTTACTCCATGCGGAAAAGATTGTGCTACTCTGTGTGAAAAGTGTGACAACATGTATGAAGAAAACGAATATTTATTATGTAAACTTGGTTCACATTTTAAACCAACAATATTACCATTTTGAAAGGGGCATAAATAATGGAATGTCCGTATGATTGCACGCACTTTATTCCATGTAAAAAATGTCAGATAGAATATGAGATGCCACACAACTATTGTTGCTTAACAGAGTGTGGACAACATGAATTTTGTAGAAGCTGCACTAAAGGTGCATATTTGAAAGGGGATAAATAATAATGGTAAATAACAATATAGTAATTGAAAATGCAAAAATAGGTTTTAGAAACTTTAGCGGAAAGGCTGCTAAGTTCAATCCTGCTGGTCGTAGAAATTTCTGTGTCTTCTTGGATAAAGAGCATGGTCTTAGATTAGAACAGGATGGTTGGAATGTTAGATGGTTGCAGCCAAGAGAAGAGGGAGAAGATATGATACCTTATTTACAAGTGACCGTATCATACGACAATATCGTACCTAAAATAGTATTAGTAACCAAAAAGAGAAAGACAATACTAGATGATATTTCAGTAGATGAATTAGATACAGCTGAGATAGAAAATGTTGATCTAATTATCCGTCCTTATAATTGGTCGGTAAATGGTAGTGAAGGAGTCAAAGCATATTGCAAATCAATGTATGTGACAATAGTAGAAGACGAATTCGCTGAAAAGTATTATGATTAGATAAATAAAAGACCTGAGAATGTCTTTAAACTTCTTATTTATATTTTGAAAGGATTAAATTTATGGATAAATGGATTAATATTCCCGACTTTCCAAATTATGAAGCGAGTAATAATGGTGGGATAAGAAACAAAACAACTAGAAAACTATTGAACCCTTGGGATGATGGCAGAGGATACTTACAAGTAGATGTAAACGGTCAAACTATTCGAGTTCATAAGCTCATTGCTAGTGCATTTTATGATTGCACAGTAAATGGTTTAGTGGTAAATCATATCGATGGTAATAAAAAAAATAATTTTATAGGAAATCTAGAATGGTGTACCCAAGCTGATAACATGAGACATGCTCATAGAACAGGATTAATTCCTCATAATGGGCAAGGTGGACTCCCAAGAAAAATGGTAAAAATCGTAGAAACTGGTATAATATATGAGAGTTTACAGTCTTGTGCTAGCGATATAAATGGGTGTCGTAGTCATATAGGTGATTGTTTACGAGGCATTAGAAAAAGTCATAGGAACTTTCACTTTGAAGAGGTATAATATATGATTAATCTTCGTGATTATCAACTAGAAGCAATAGATAAATTAAAGAATGGATGCATATTATGCGGAGGAGTTGGGTCTGGGAAATCTAGAACTGCCATAGCATATTACTTTGCTAAAGAATGTAAAGGTACTCTTAATATCGATGGCGTTGGTGAGTTCTCAGAAATGAAAAAACCAAAAGATCTATATATAATTACCACAGCAAAGAAAAGAGATTCTTTAGAATTTGAAGGAGAGTGTGCACCTTTCTCACTATCAACCAACCAAGACTGCAGTATAAATAATGTTAAAGTAACAGTGGATTCATGGAATAATATATCTAAGTATATTAAGGTGACTAAGGCTTTCTTTATATTTGATGAACAGCGATTAGTTGGAGCTGGTACATGGGTTAAATCTTTTCTAAAAATAGTTAAGAATAATAACTGGATACTACTTAGTGCCACACCTGGTGATACATGGAGTGATTATATTCCGGTATTCATAGCAAACAAATTCTATAAGAATCGTACTGAGTTTCTTAGAAGACATGCAGTATACAATAGATACTGCAAATATCCTAAGATTGACAAGTATATGGAGCAGGGTCACTTATGCAGATTAAGAGAACGGATAACAATTAAGATGGACTACTTCAAAGAAACTATAGCTGTTGATGAAATCATAACTGTCCCATTTGACAAAGATAAAATGGATACTGTAATGATTAAACGATGGAACATATTCGAGGATAAACCTATTAAGTCCATTACCATGGTCTGCTACTTAATGAGAAAAGTTGCCAATAGCAACCCAGCAAGAACAAAAGAAATATCCAAGATAATTAAGAAACATCCTAAACTAATCATATTCTATAATTTTGATTATGAGTTAGAAATACTTAAAAAGTTAGGTGACACTTTAAAAGTAGAAACTAGTGAATGGAATGGACATGCTCATAAGCCAATTCCTAAAACCAAATCATGGATATATTTAGTACAGTACACAGCAGGAGCAGAGGGTTGGAATTGTATAGAGACAGACACGATCATATTCTACTCTCAAAATTACTCATACAAGACAATGATTCAAGCAGCAGGAAGAATTGACCGTCTTAACACACCATTCAAATTTCTATACTACTATCATTTTCGTTCAAATTCGGCTATAGACCTAGCAATTGCTAAAGCATTAAAGAATAAAAAAGACTTCAATGTATATCGCTTTTTAAAAGATTAACCTCGCGGAAATAACATATACTATTATAGAGGGATAGAGTATCACTATCTTATTATTTTGTTTTTTGAAGGAGGCAGTCTTATGTTAGAAAGTAAGTTTCAAGCCAAGCTAATTGAGGAGCTTGAATCTATATTTGAAGGATGTATAATTCTAAAAAATGATGCCAACTACATACAGGGATTCCCAGATTTGTTAATATTGTATAATAATACCTGGGCAGCTCTTGAATGCAAGCAAAAAGCAGAATCAAGATATCAACCAAATCAAGAATACTATTTAGAAGTTCTTGATAAGATGTCCTATGCTAGTGTTATTTGGCCAGAGATAAAGGAGGAAGTATTAAATGAACTTCAACACGCATTTCGACATAGAGGGCCAACACGCATTTCTAAGTGCCTCTAAATATCATTGGATAAATTATGATGAAGAGAAACTTGCTACATCCTATTCCAAATATTTAGCCACTAGTCAGGGAACTCGATTACACGAGTTTGCATGTGAATGTATAAGACTCGGTGTTAAGTTACCAAAGTCTAAAAAAACCATGAATCTATATGTTAATGATGCTATAGGATACAAGATGGCAACCGAGCAACCTCTATATTTTTCAGAGAATTGTTTTGGTACTGCTGATGCTATATCTTTTAGAAAAAACGTCTTAAGGATTCATGATTTGAAAACAGGAGTAACACCATCATCGATGAGACAACTGGAAGTGTATACATCTTTATTCTGTTTGGAGTATAAGATTGATCCACATGCTATAGATACAGAATTGAGACTATACCAGTCAGATGATGTAATAATCCATATTCCGTCCACAGAAGAGATACTTCGTATAATGGATAAAATAATTGTATTTGATCAGAAAATTAATAAGCTAAAGATTGGAGGAGCATATGATAATGCATGATGAACTTTCTCATATTGGAACTGCAACCTCTGGTCGGTACCCCAAGGGTTCAGGTGTTGATCCCCAAAGAAATAGAAGTTTCTTAACTGAAATAGATGAACTTAAAAAACAAGGTATGAGTGAAAATGATATAGCTACTGGCTTTGGTATGAACTCCACAGAATTTAGACAAAGAAGATCTATAGCTAATGCTGATGAAAAAGTAGCACTTGCTGCTAGAGCAGAAAAATTAAGACTAACTGGCATGTCCAATGTTGCTATAGGAAAAGAATTGGGTGGTAAAAATGAATCCTTCGTTAGAGATTTACTTAAACCTGGTTCCTTGGATAACGCTAAACTAATTCGTAATACAGCAAACATGCTTAAAGATGATTTGGATAAAAATGGTGGATACATTGATATTGGTGTAGGTACCGAAAGACATATTGGGGTTAAGAGAACTAAATTTAAAACAGCTATATCCTTACTTGAAGAAGATGGATATGTCACACATGAGATTCCAATAACTCAAATAGGTACAGGAAAAAAAACAACTATGTTGGTACTTGCTAAACCAGAAACAACATGGCCAGAGATAATGAATAATAAAGATAAAATTCATTTGATCAATGATAAATATTCTGAAGATGGTGGAGAAACATTTCACTCTATACAAACACCTAAGTCTATTAGTTCTAAAAGAATTAAGATAAACTATGCAGATGATGGTAGTGGTGGAAAAGATATGGATGGTGCTATACAACTTAGAATGGGTGTTGATGAATTATCATTAGGAACTAAAAGATATGCCCAAGTTCGTATAGCTGTAGATGGAACTCATTATTTAAAAGGTATGGCTATATATTCAGATAAAATGCCACCAGGAATAGATGTTATTTACAATACAAATAAATCCAAAACTACACCAGCATCCAAAGTATTCAAACCAATGGCAAATGAAAAGACAGGTGTAATTGATCCGGATAATCCATTTGGTGCAACTATACGACAAAAGTTCTATACTGATAAAACTGGTAAAAAACAATTATCAGCATTAAACATTGTTAATGAAGAAGGCGATTGGGAAAAATGGTCTAAAAGTATATCTTCCCAAATGTTATCTAAACAATCAACAGATCTTGCAAAACAGCAATTGGGATTGGCTTTCACTTCTAAAAAGAAAGAATATGATGAGATCATGTCTCTTACTAATCCAGCTGTTAGAAAGAAACTTCTCGCTGATTTCTCTGATGATTGTGATGCTGCTGCCGTACATCTAAAAGCAGCTGCTTTACCAAGACAAGGATCAAGAGTTATTCTTCCGGTTCCAAGTCTGAAAGAAAATGAAATATATGCTCCAAGTTATAGAAACGGAGAAAAGGTAGCGCTTATAAGATATCCACATGGCGGACAATTTGAAATACCAGAACTCACAGTAAATAACCAACAAAAGACTGCTAAAACTTTACATGGTAAATTAATAGATGCAGTTGGCATACATCCTAAAGTTGCTGAAAGATTATCAGGTGCAGACTTTGATGGTGATACAGTTCTTGTTATTCCAAATAGAGGACCTAATGGAAAACAAATAGTTCAAACTCAACCAGCACTTAAAGGACTTAAAGACTTTGATCCTAAAATGTACAAGCTACCTGAGTCTGCTCCTAAAATGTCATCTCGTACTAAAGGTATAGAAATGGGAAATGTTTCTAATCTTATTACAGATATGACTATCAAAGGTGCAAAAAATGATGAAATAATTAGAGCTGTTAAACATAGCATGGTTGTAATAGATGCTGAAAAACATCATTTAAATTATAAACAATCAGCTATAGATAACGGTATTGCTGCTCTAAAAAAGACATATCAAGGTGGAGCAAATCGAGGAGCATCAACTCTTATATCTAAAGCATCCTCAGATTCAAGACCACTTGATAGAGTAGCAGGTGCAGGTAATGGAATACTTAATCCTAAAACAGGTAAAGAAAAAAGGATATATATTGACCCTACTACGGGTAACAAATTATATACCCCCACTGGAAAAACTTATACTAAGAAAACAGTTATGGTTAAAGACCCAGTAACAGGAAAAAATAAAAGAGTTAGTGTATCCAATGCCCTTGCTAAATCCGCATTAGCTGACAATCCAAATCTGCCAATCAAAGAAACTACAGTAAGTAAACTAACTAAGTCTACTAAAATGGCAGAAGCAAAAGATGCATTTGAATTATCATCTGGTACAACAATGGAAATTATATATGCTAACCATGCTAATCAACTAAAGGCATTGGCTAATGAATCACGTAAATCATATATTAGTACACCACCTGCAACATGGTCATCATCGGCATCTAAGACTTATGCTAAAGAAGTATCAGTTCTTAATTCTAAGTTAAATGTAGCGCTAAAGAATGCCCCCCTTGAGAGGAACGCTAATAGGATAGCAGAGGTTAACCTAGCCCTCAAGAAGGCAGCTAACCCCGACATGGAACCCAGTGAGATAAAGAAGTACAAGTATCAAGCCTTAGCAGAAGCAAGAGTAAGAATGGGTGCAGACAAGCATCCTGTTGACATAACAACAAAGGAGTGGGAAGCCATTCAAGCAGGAGCTGTTAGTAACAACACTTTAGTTAAGATACTAGATAATGCTAATCCTGATTTGGTTAGACAGTTAGCAACACCTAGAAACAAACCTGTTGTAACAGCGGCTAATGAAGCAAAGATTAGAACACTTCTTAAGTCAGGACACACACAAGCAGAGATAGCAGATCAGATGGGTGTATCAACATCAACTGTATCAAGCATTATGCAAAGCTAAGAAAGGAGTAATCTTATGATTGAATCAATGCTAACTACAACTGACAATCCATTTGACCCATTCATTCAGTTCGATGAGTGGTATGCCTTTGATGAATCAAAAGGTTATCATTCTCTTAGTTACTTATCAAGAATAGTAAGAACAAGTGATGAATTAAGTGACATGGATCAACATTTAGCAATTGAGTCTGCAATAAATGAAATAATTAAATTAAATATTTTAGGAATTTATACAAAGGCAACACATAATACAAATAGCGAGGCGTAAAAGCATAGAGGGGGGTCTCTCGCAAAACCTACCCCCCCTTCAAATCGCCTGGCTCCTAAAAAAAGCTCCGGCGGGTCATTTTCCTAGACCTTTTCAAGTATGGCGACGGCTTCTTTAGTCAAAAGTGGTTCATGGTGGCCATTCTCTCCCCTTTCAAGAGATGTTGATTGCCCAAAGTCGGGTCGCCATACCTGAAAGTGTCTAGGAACATAATAAAACTTACATAAAGTAATGGAAAGGAGTGAAGAACTGATGGCCGTTTCTAAAAAGGATGGAAATCCAAACCGACAGCCTCCTGCTACCACCCCAGAAGCAAGAGAAAACCAATTGATAGCTATGGCAGTTGATTTAGCAGAGACACAAATTCTAAAGGGAACGGCATCTTCGCAAGTTATAACTCACTTCTTAAAGTTGGGATCTACAAAGGAAAGAATTGAGAAAGAAATCCTTGAGAAACAAAAGGAATTGATAGTTGCTAAGACAGATGCCATCCAATCAGCCAAGAAGGTTGAAGAACTTTATGCAAATGCTCTCGATGCAATGAAAACATACACTGGTAAGGGAGGTAATAGTAATGATGATTAGTATAGAGAAACCTCCACTACAAGAACTCACACATCACGGTGTAATGGGAATGAAATGTGGGCATCGAAAAGGATCAACAACCATAACAAGTAATTCAAAAAAGACTGAAACGGAAGATGAACGAAAGAAACGAATTAAAAGGAACATCCTAATTGGAGCAGCAGCAGTTGGTGTAACCTTAGCCGTTGCTGGTGGTGTATATGCTTACAAAAAGAATAATCTACCAATAGGAGGAGTACAGACTTTTCGATTTGGAAAAATAGTAGATCTAAATTCATTATCAACAAAAGATACAACGATTCCTAAAGGTTCTAAATTCTATAGGATGAGTACCAAATCTTTTGAAGATTATTCGACGAATGGTAAAATATATGTATCCCACGTAAAGAAAGATGCAAGAATTTACAAAGAAACCATGCCTGGATATTTTGAATCATGGAAAAAACAAGGGTTCATACCAGACGAAGGTAAGAGTGTATACGAACATGTTATGAAGAGTAAGAATGAAATAAAAGTTCCATCTAAAAAGATAATGGCTGAGATGTATATGAAAACCCACAATGTAAAAGAAGTTGATGATGGGTTATATAAAAACTTTATGACTGATCTTAATAACAAAGATAATCCACTGGTTACGAAATTCTTTGACCATGTTAGATCTACTGGCTATAACGCAGTGGTTGATGAGAATGATTCCGGGTTTTTAGGTAAATTACCGCTTATTTTATTAAATCCAAAAGAGGATATTGTATCATCTACAGTACATAAAGTACGTGCTTTAGAAAAGATCATAAATGTAATAATGTTATGATTAGGTCATATTCTGAACTAAAAAATTTAATAAGTTTCGAAGATCGTTATGATTATCTACGAATCAAAGGTTCAGTTGGAGATACTACATTTGGGTTTGATCGTTATCTAAATCAAATCTTATACAGATCTAAACGATGGAGAAAGACTCGTGATGATGTTATTATTAGAGATAATGGTTGTGACTTAGGAGTTGAAGGTCATGAAATTTATAGTTCTATAATAGTACATCACATGAACCAAATAACAATAGAAGATGTTGAACTTGATAGGGATGTAATCTATGATCCTGAGTTCCTTATTAGTACAATACTTCAAACTCATAATGCTATACATTATGGAGATGCATCATTACTCCCGCAGGCACCAATAGAAAGACGACGTAATGACACATGTCCTTGGTTGTAAGAAAGGAGGATATTATGGACAGCATTTTATTAACTATCAAACGTATGTTAGGGATAGAACCTCAATATACTCACTTTGACCAAGATGTTATATTTAACATCAATACAGTATTAATGACATCTAACCAAATAGGGGTTGGTCCAGAATCAGGATTCCTTATTACGGGAGCAAATGAAAAATGGATAGACTTACTAGGAGAGAGAACCGATCTAGAAGCTGTCAAGTCTTATATTTATCTAAAAGTTCGGTTATTATTTGACCCACCATCAAGTTCTTTTGTCTTAGATGCGATGCAGCGGCAAGCAACCGAGATTGAATGGCGATTATGGGTACAAGTTGAAACGTCGGCAGATGTCCCACCAATAATAGAAGAGGAGGTAATATAATGACAGATAATGAATCATTAGAGCATTACGGTAAATTAGGAATGCATTGGGGTCATAGAAATGCTAAAACTAGTATGTCTAGTATAACATCTAGCATACATAAACCAAAACAGGTTAGCGAGGATTATGCTCAGAAACAGAAATTAAAGAAGAAGAAGATCTATGAGATGTCTAATTCTGAACTACAAACTCTTAATAATAGACTACAGTTAGAGAGATCATATAAAGATCTAAGCAAACAGGATGTTTCTGCTGGTAGAAAGTATGTGAATGATGTTCTTTCTAATTCTTCTAAACAGGTCGTGTCCAATTTAGCTGCTAAGGGCATGTCTAAAGGATTAGATATACTTTTAAATAAAGCCATACCTGGAAAGTAGGTGAATTATGTCATTATCAAATACAGCAACACCCAAATACTATGGTGCATTTCGTGAGGCAGTTATTAGGGGAGATATTCCAGTCTGTAAAGAAATCTCTATGGAGATGAATCGTATAGATGAACTAATAGCTAATCCAGGAGTCTACTATGATAGTGGAGTGGTAGAGGGGTTTGTTAATTATTGCGAAAATGAACTTACTCTTACTGATGGTGCTGATTTGGTATTACTTGATTCATTTAAGTTATGGGCCGAAGCAGTATTTGGATGGTACTACTTTGTTGAGCGAAGTATCTACGAACCATCTCCAGATAATCATGGCGGAAAGTATGTTCGTAAGATGATTAAAAAGCGATTGATTAACAAACAATATTTGATCGTGGGAAGAGGTGCTGCGAAGTCGTTGTATGATTCATGTATTCAATCGTACTTTCACAACGTTGATACTACAACCACACACCAGATTACGACTGCCCCAACAATGAAACAGGCAGATGAAGTTATGTCTCCTATACGAACTGCCATTACAAGATCAAGAGGTCCTCTCTTTAAGTTCTTAACTGAGGGTTCCTTACAGAACACAACCGGTTCCAGAGCCAATAGAATTAAGTTGGCATCTACTAAGAAGGGAGTTGAGAACTTTCTTACAGGATCACTAATAGAAGTTCGACCTATGAGCATAGACAAACTTCAGGGATTAAGACCTAAGATAACAACTGTTGATGAGTGGCTCTCTGGTGACATTCGAGAGGATGTTGTTGGTGCTATTGAGCAGGGTGCATCCAAACTTGATGACTACTTAATCGTAGCGACGAGTTCAGAAGGTACCGTGAGGAATGGAAGTGGCGATACAATCAAAATGGAACTAACTGACATACTTAGAGGAGACTACATAAACCCACATGTTTCCATCTGGTGGTACAAACTCGATGATGTCAAAGAAATTACTGATCCGTCAACCTGGCAAAAGGCTAATCCTAATCTCGGAAAGACTGTTACGTACGAAACCTATCAGTTGGACGTTGAGAGAGCGGAGAAAGCACCTGCTTCTAGGAATGACATTCTGGCAAAGAGGTTTGGTCTTCCAATGGAAGGGTATACCTACTTCTTCACTTACGAAGAAACCTTGCCACATAGAAAACGTAACTTCTGGAAGATGGTCTGCTCTATGGGAGCCGATATGTCTCAGGGAGATGACTTCTGCGCTTTCACTTTCTTATTTCCATTAGCAAGTGGTAAGTTCGGAGTTAAGACTAGATGCTATATCACATCATTAACGCTTATGAAACTTCCAGGAGCAATGAGAAGCAAGTATAACCAGTTCTTAGATGAGGGTAGTTTGATGGTCTTAGAAGGCACTGTACTAGACATGATGGAGGTCTATGAAGATGTAGATGAATTCATAATTTCAGAAGGTTATGACGTACGAAGTTTTGGATTTGACCCTTACAATGCTAAAGAATTTGTAACTAGATGGGAAGCAGAGAATGGACCATATGGAATTGAGAAAGTTATCCAAGGTTCTAAGACTGAGTCAGTACCACTAGGTGAACTTAAGAATCTAGCAGCAGAACGAATGTTAGTATTTGATCAAGAATTAATGACATTCACAATGGGTAACTGTGTTACTTTAGAAGATACAAACGGTAATCGTAAACTATTAAAGAAACGATATGAAAATAAAATTGATAGTGTTTCGGCATTAATGGATGCTTATATTGCCTATAAGGTTAATAAAGATGCATTCGAATAGGAGGGTAAATAATGGATAATGAATTAAAACATTACGGTGCAATGGGAATGTCTTGGGGTAAAGGTACCAACTCTGAAGATTCACTAGAGCATTTTGGTAAGTTAGGCATGAAGTGGGGACAACGACATGCAGAAAATAAATTAAATAAAACAGCCAAGAAAGATGCAACTAAGCACGAAGTGGCCCGTCAAGCATATGGAAAAGGTGCTGGTATACAGAGAAGATTAGTTAAAAAAGAAATTGATGAAAAAATGAAAAATCCTCAGTATAAAGCAGCATACGATAAAGCCCTATCTGAAATTAACTACTCTAAAATAAATAATAAAGCTATATCTAACAGTAGAGGTAGAGCAACTAAAGACCAGGCAAGTAGAAGTGCTAAAATTGTAGCTAAGACCCTAACGGGAACAACCTCATTAGCAGCTGGTTATATTCTATACACTCAAAACAAACCAGCAATCGACCACGCTGTTAGTTCAGCGTTAAAGTCGGCAAAAACAGCAGTAAATACCTATAAAACTGCTCAGACATGGAAGAAGAATTTTGGTTAAAAGGAGGTGTAAATAATGGATAATGAATTAAAACATTACGGTGCAATGGGAATGTCTTGGGGTAAAGGTACCAACTCTGAAGATTCACTCGAACATTTTGGTAAATTAGGCATGAAGTGGGGGCATAGAACTGGTGGAGCAGCCACATCTAAACCTTCGGCCAGTAAAAGAGATGAACTTAAAAAGTCTAATGCTAAGTTTCAGAAAGACATGGCTGACCTACAAAAGTCTGGAAAAGGTAATGATGTAAATGCAGTAATCAAAAGAAGTAAAGCCTTGGACAATGAACAAGCACAAATAAAATCTAAATATAAAAGTGCTGCCAGTAAAAATATAGTAGCACCCAAAACATTAAAAAATGGTAAGACATTAAGTCAGAATCTATTAAAAGATGCGGGAATTGTAGTAGCATCTCAAGTAGGTGGACTTGCTATGATGAAGTCTGGTCAGTTAACAGCGGGCGTTGTATTAGCATCCGTTGGAACTTATTATGGCGTAGGACATGCAATAGTATCAACTGTACAAGCATCTAAACAATAAAAGAAAATAAAAAAAGAAAGAGGAGATTTAAAAATGACAAGATTAACCGCTAAACAAATTGACCAGATTAATAAGATTAATATTCATGCCAAAGCAATGAAACTTGGAAATAGGATTTCTGAAATGGAAGTTATTAGTGGAACACCAGTAAATGCAGTTAATGCTGGAAAAATTCTAACGGTATCAGGAGTTGTTATTGACGGTGAGAAAGTTACGATTGATAATCCAACAGTAGCAGGATCAGATGTCTATGAATTCTTAGCTGATGCTGCACAGACCAAAACCACACCAACAAACAAAGCCGTAGATATCTCCACATATGCAGATAAAGCTGCTGTTGTATTAACAATTGATACTCAGCCAGTAAGTGGAAATACTATGACTATCGGCACTAAGGTATTTACATTTGTACCAACTGGCACTGCTACTGGTAATGGTGAAATAGCAATCGGCACTGATTTACCTGCTACTAAGATAAATATAGTTGCTGCTATCAATGGTACTGATTCCATAAACACGCCACATCCATTAGTTAGTGCTGCAAACTTTGCTGCCAACACATGTACTATAACGGCGTTGGTTGGTGGAGTTGCTGGTAATTCAATTGCTTCAACCGAAACAATAACAGCAGGAACAGATACATTTGCAGCTGTTACTTTACTGTTAGGAACAAATTGTACTGCGGCTAATGCTATACTCGCATTGGTGTCTGCAATTACAACATTGGATACTCAGGGTGTTTCAGCCGTAGATGGTGCTGGCGATACAGTTGAACTGACTGCTAAGGTTAGTGGAGTTGCTGGAAATAATATAGTTATTGGAAAAGTAATGGCTAACGCAACTTTTGCTGGATCAGCTACGAAACTTTCTGCTGGAGTAGACGGAACAGTTGGTTCAATAAATCAGGAAATGGTTGACGCTACTTACATGTATAGATGTGTGGCTGACAACACAATTGCCGGTAAAAACTGGAGAAGAATTTCTCTTGGTTCAGCATTCTAAGATTAAATCAATAATGCTCACTTAATACTTTACATAAAGGAGGTGAGAAATTGCAAGAAAAGGAAACAATTAGGAGTAGATTAAAACATGCTTGGAATGCTTTTACTACAGGTCAAGCAAATAGTCAAGTAGATAGGTATACAAATTATGGACCTGCTAATTATTCTAGACCTGATAAAACCAGACTGTCTATGGGTAATGAACGGTCTATTGTCAATTCAGTCTATAGTCGTATATCAACCGACGTAGCAGCAATCTCCATACAGCATGTCCGTACAGATCCAAATGGTAGGTTCATAGAACCAATGACTTCTGGCCTTAATGATTGTTTAACATTAGATGCTAACATGGACCAGACTGGACGATCCTTTATTAAGGATATTGTATTATCAATGTTTGATGAAGGTCAGGTTGCTATAGTACCAACAGATACAACTTATAATCCAGCATTTTCCAACTCTTATGATATTCAAAAATTAAGAGCCGGAAAGATATTAGAGTGGTATCCAGCACATATAAAAGTTCAGGTTTACAATGAAAAGACAGCGAAGAAAGAAGACATAACAGTCCCTAAAAGCATGGTAGCTATTATAGAAAATCCATTCTATTCAGTTATGAACGAGCCAAACTCAACCCTCCAACGTCTAATACGAAAGTTAAATCTTATAGATGCTGTTGACGAACAGAGTGGTTCAGGTAAACTCGACCTTATAATACAATTACCTTATGTAATTAAAACAGCAGCTAGAAAAGAACAAGCCGAGATTCGTAGGAAGGACATAGAGGAGCAGTTATCGGGTTCAAAGTATGGTATAGCTTATACTGATGGTACAGAACGTATTACTCAGTTGAATAGACCTACCGAGAACAACCTGATGGGTCAAATCACGTATCTAACAAGTATGCTATATGGCCAGTTAGGTATTACTGAAGCTATCTTCAATGGCTCAGCAGGCGAACAAGAAATGCTGACGTACTTTAGCCGAACTATCGAACCAATCATATCAGCAATAGTTGATGAGATGAAGCGCAAGTTCCTAACTAAGACTGCAAGGTCTCAAAACCAATCAATAGTATACTTTAGAGATCCATTCAAGTTAGTGCCAGTCAGTCAATTGGCTGATATTGCTGACAAATTTACTCGAAATGAAATTCTATCGTCAAATGAGTTTAGAGGTATCATTGGATTTAAACCATCGAGTGATCCTAAAGCAGATGAGTTAAAGAACAAGAACATTAACTCACCTACTACTCCTACTACTGATGGTAATCCTGAAACGCCACTCTTACCAAGTGGAACTACTACTTAAAAAGGAGGATAAAAGAATATGAAATTTGATTTTAGTGGATATGCTACAAAAAATGATTTACAATGTTCTGATGGGCGAATAATTCGTAAAGATGCATTTAAACATAATGATGGAGCTACTGTTCCACTCGTTTGGCAGCATTCTCATGACGACCCAACGAACGTTCTAGGTCATGCAGTTCTTGAAAATAGAGCTGATGGAGTGTATGCATATTGTAAAGTTAACAAAAGTCAAGCAGGTTCACATGCTAGAGAATTAGTCCAGCATGGTGATATATCGGCATTATCCATTTATGCTAATAACCTTAAACAGAATGGCGGAGATGTTCTACACGGGGCAATTCGCGAAGTAAGCTTAGTTTTAACTGGGGCTAATCCAGGGGCTTTAATCGACAATGTATCGTTTCAACATAGCGATGGCAGCTTCGATGAAATTCCAGAAGAAGCAATAATTTATACAGGAGAGGAGATCACTATGTTTAAAGAAACTGAAGTTGTCCATGCAGCAGCACCAGCAGCAGTAAAGGCAGCACCACCAGCAGCACCAGCAGCTAACGAGGACCCTACTGTTCAGGAGGTATTCGATAGTCTTAGCGAAGAACAGAAAAATGTCGTATATTACATGATAGGCGCAGCACTAGACGAAGCTACAACAAATAATGATGCCGCTTTACAGCAGGCATACACTGATGGAGGCGAAGAGATGAAACATAATATATTTGAAAGCAAAGACGATATTGGCGGTGGAGAAGCATTATCACATGACGCAGTAAAGAGCATATTCTCAGATGCTCAGAAGAGAGGTTCACTTAAGGATGCTGTACTCGCACATGCGGTTACATACGGCATAGAGCACATTGACTACTTGTTCCCAGATGCACAGAGCGTTGTTAACTCACCAGACTTCCTTAAGAGAGACATGGCATGGGTTACCAGCGTAATGGATGGAACAAAACATACTCCATTCTCAAGAATCAAATCCATATATGCAGACATATCTCTTGAAGATGCAAGAGCTAAGGGTTATGTTAAGGGAAATGTTAAGAAAGAAGAGTTCTTTGCACTTGCTAAGAGAACTACTTACCCTACTACTATCTACAAGAAACAGAAACTTGACAGAGACGACATGCTTGACATAACTGATCTGGATGTAGTTGCTTGGTTGAAGGCTGAAATGAGAATGATGCTTGACGAGGAACTTGCAAGAGCTGTTCTTGTTGGAGATGGAAGAGACATCGCTAGTTTAGACAAAATCGATGAGCAGTGTATCAGACCTATCTACACTGACAATGACCTGTATGCTCACCACGTTAAAGTTACAGCTGTTAGCGACACTCAGGATCTTATAGATGAAATCATAAAGTCGAGAGAGAACTACAAAGGTAGTGGTATTCCAGCATACTACACAACTACTGGTCTGTTGACTGACATGCTTTTACTTAAAGATAGTTTGGGTAGAAGAATCCACAATACAGTTGCTGATCTTGAAGCAACACTCAGAGTTTCAAGGATCGTTGAAGTTCCAGCTATGGCTGGTCTTGAAAGAGTTGTTGGAGCAGAGACTCTTGCTCTTAAAGGCATAATGGTTAGTCTTGGTGACTATGCTATGGGCGCTGATAAGGGTGGTCAGATAGGTATGTTCGACGACTTCGATATCGACTACAACCAGTACAAATACTTGATCGAGACTAGATGCTCGGGTGCTCTTATACATCCTAAATCAGCTCTCGTTATCGAACAGGTTAAATAGTACTCAATACTTAAGTAAAGGATAGTGAATCTTTTGTTCAAACGCAAACAGGCCAAAATAAACCTACCTAATTGTAGCGACTGTGCCAACTATCATACAATGGAGTGTCCAAATAGTTCTGAATGCTACGATACAAAAGACAAGTCATCCTTCTTATCAAAGGAGGTTCAAAATGGGAAAGTTTTATGGATCAATTGGTTACGCTGAAACACTTGAAACTGCACCAGGAGTGTGGGGTGAAGTTATAACTGAACGAAACTATTCTGGAGACATAAACAAAATATCAAGACGTACACAAGCAGGAGAGAGTATCAATGATAATCTCACAATTAACAATGAGTTCAGCATTGTAGCCGATCCGTATGCCTACCAGAATTTCCATGCTATACGTTATATAAAATGGATGGGAGCCGCTTGGAAGATAACTAATATCGAGGTTCAGCGGCCTCGTCTAATCTTATCAATTGGAGGTGTATACAATGGGGACACGGGTCCAACTACAGACCCTTCTGGAAACGATAACTAGCAGTGTCTACTATCAACCACCCGAGACAGTTAAGATTAGTTATCCATGTATTATATACACACTGGATAAATCCAATACTAGATTTGCGAGTGATAAGCCATACAACATTCATCTAGGCTATACAGTCACCGTAATAGACAAGAACCCGGATAGCAATATACCGGAGGAAGTTGCGATGTTGTCTAAATGTATATTTAATAGGCATTACACCGCCGATAATTTGCACCACTTTGTATTCACTATTTACTACTAAAAGGAGGCTTTACCAATATGACTAAAATTATATGGGATAAATCCGGTGAACGATTTTATGAAACCGGTGTTAAACAGGGAGTGCTCTATCCCCAGGTATCAGGAGCATATCCACTTGGTGTTGCTTGGAACGGCTTAATAAGCGTTACTGAGAGCCCATCAGGAGCAGAACCAAATCCAAAATATGCAGATGATATCAAGTATCTTAACCTGATGTCCGCTGAAGAATTTGCAGCAACAATAGAAGCATATACTTACCCATCTGAGTTCGCAGCGTGTGACGGATCAGCAGCACTTGCTACTGGTGTCATGATCAACCAGCAGAACAGATCGGCATTCGGTTTGGCATATAAGACTACAATAGGTAATGATGTCAATGATAGTCTTGGCTATAAACTGCATTTGGTATATGGCGCAATGGCTTCTCCTTCCGAGAAAGGATATCAGTCAATCAATGATTCACCTGATGGCGTTACCTTCTCATGGGGTGTTACTTCAACACCAGTAGAAGTTACTGGTAAGAAACCAACGGCATCTATAGTTATAGACTCAACCAAAGCAGATCCAACTAACCTTGCTACATTAGAAGGAATTCTGTTCGGAACTGCTGTACTTACACCTAGACTTCCTTTGCCTGATGAAATAGCAACCATATTCACAGGTTCAACAATAGCTGCTATTGCTCTGTCATCTATAGTTCCTGCTGATGGCGCTGCATCAATATCCAAAACTGCTCCAATTGTTCTTACATTCAATAACAAGATTGCTAGTGAAGCTATTATTGTTACTGATGCAACTGGCGTTATCGTTGCTGGTACTAAGACATTGGATGGCACAGGCAAAATACTCACATTCACACCAACATCTGCCCTTACTGGAACCAAAGTATACCTCGTTACCATTGGTGGCGTAATAGATATCTATGGTCAGTTATTGGCTGCTGCGGTTAAGGACTTCACAACCATGGCATAATATTAATTGGGGCTTCGGCCCCTCTTTTAATTAAGAAAGGGGATAACAAATGCTAGAACGAGCAAAACAATTAGTTGTTGATTATTTTAATGACAATGTAGAAAAAACTGATAATGTTAAATTAAACATTGATCAAGTTTATGTTGTATGGTTTAGTAAGACATTACAGAACTGGAAGGCATTAGTTAGTACTGATATCTCAGATGGTATGTATTACGAGATAACCCACAACGGCGACAAGAATGAAACATACTTGGATGCTTATAAAAAATGGGCTAACAAATGTATTGTTGATTAATTTAAATTAAGAAAGGGGATAAATACCATGTTAAAGAAAACAATATCTTATACCGACTTTGACGGTAACGAAAGAAAAGAGGACTTTTATTTTAATCTATCCAAGGCTGAGGTAACTGAGATGGAACTATCTGTCAATGGTGGACTTAGTGCGATGTTAACCAAGATTGTAGCAGAGCAAGACTCAAAACGAATAATCGAAAGTTTCAAGGAGTTAATACTTAAGTCTTATGGCGAAAAGTCCTTAGATGGTAAGAGATTTATTAAATCACAAGAATTGAGAGACGCCTTTGAACAGACTGAAGCATATAGCGAAATGTTCATGGAAGTAGCAATGAATGCAGGAGCAGCAGCTGAGTTTGTAAACGGAATCATACCATCAGTACCAATACTACCAGGTAAAAACAATCCAAACGCATTAACCGCAGAATTACTTAAATAGTTTGATAAGGGAGGCTAGACCATGTTAAAGATCACAGTACCTGCTACTGAGCAATACGACGAATCCACATCTACTTTCATCTATTCGAAGGAACAAGTATTGCAATTAGAGCATTCTCTAGTCTCTATTTCAAAATGGGAGTCAAGATGGCGTAAACCATTCCTGAGTAAAGACTCAAAGACAATTCAAGAGACGATCGATTACATACGATGCATGACCATCACCCAAAACGTTGATGACGCAGTTTATAATAACTTGTCGAATGACAACATCCAAGCGATAAATACCTATATTGAAGCTGAGATGACTGCCACAACATTCTCTAAAGAGAAACAAGGTAATAGTAGAGAAGTAGTAACAGCTGAACTAATCTACTATTGGATGGTAACCATGAATATTCCTTTTGAATGTCAAAAATGGCATCTAAATCGACTCTTGACTCTCATAAATGTTATTAATATTAAGAACTCCCCTCCTAAGAAAATGAGTACTCGAGAAATTATGAGTAGAAATACTGAATTAAATGAGGCACGATTAAAAACATTAGCTAATGGGGGGTAATAAAAATGATAATAATAAGTCACTCTGGAAGCTTTAATAATACAGAAAATTTCTTTAAAAGAAGTGTATCTCGTGAGTATTTACTTGCTCTAGAGAAATATGGACGTGAGGGAGTTGCAGCACTCGCATCTGCTACACCAGTAGATACTGGAGAGACTGCTAATTCCTGGGATTATAATGTGGTTATGACTTCAGGTGGTTTTAAAATAGAATGGGGAAATTCCCATGTAGAAAGTGGTATACCAATTGCTGTACTTATTCAGTACGGTCATGGTACGCGAAATGGTGGTTATGTCCAAGGACGTGACTTCATCAATCCAGTAATACAACCTATATTTGACAAAATAGCAGATGAAATATGGAAGGAGGTAACTAAATAATGCCAAGTGTTGATTCACGTATTGTTAACATGCAATTCAACAACAGTCAGTTTGAGAGTGGGATTAAGACAAGTGTTAATTCTTTAACCGCACTTAAGAATGGATTAAATTTAGATAAGTCAGCAGCAAGTTTAAACAACTTACAACAGGCGGGCAATTCATTCTCATTGGCTAATATGGCTAATGGTATAGAAAGTATAAATAGTAAATTAACACTTCTTGGTGCAGTTGGTGTTGCCGCCCTTCTTAACATTTCAAGCGCTGCAATAACTGCTGGTACTAATCTAGTTAAATCTCTTACTATCGACCCGATTATGACAGGTCTGCAAGAATATGAAACCAAGATGAATGCTATTCAGACAATCCTTACAAATACAAAGACTAAGGGATCAACCCTAGACGATGTCAATAAAGCATTGAATGAACTAAATACATATTCTGATCAAACTATATATAACTTTGCTGAGATGGCAAAGAATATAGGTACATTTACGGCCGCAGGAGTTGATTTAAAGACTTCTACTGACTCAATTAAGGGTATAGCCAACTTGGCTGCCGGTTCAGGCTCAAGTGCTCTACAAGCATCTACAGCGATGTATCAGCTTTCACAGGCTATAGCATCCGGTTCGGTTAAACTTATGGACTGGAACTCTGTAGTTAATGCTGGTATGGGTGGAGAGTTATTCCAAAATGCATTGAAGGATACAGCAAAGGGAATGGGTATAGTAGTTAAAGCTGGCGTACCTTTCAGAGAAACACTTAAAGATGGATGGTTGACATCTGAAGTATTAACAAAGACTTTATCTAAATTTGCAAATGATCCAGACCTAATCAAAGCAGCAACCCAGGTAAAGACATTCTCTCAGTTAATAAACACAATGCAAGAGTCAGTTCAATCTGGATGGGCTCAATCATGGGAAAATATCATAGGTAATAAAGATGAAGCAGCAGCATTCTTCACAGAAGTCAATAATGGCTTTGGTAACATTGTAGGTGGAGCCGCAAAGGCTAGAAACGAGATGCTAGCTTTCTGGAAAGCCAATGGAGGTAGAGATGCCTTAATATTAGGGCTTAAGAATGCATTTGATTCATTAATGTCTATCATGACACCTATAGGTCAAGCATTCAGAGAAATATTCCCTAAGACTACAGCTCAAGGTCTTATTGATTTAACGGTAAAATTTAGAGATTTCATGGCTAGTTTAAAACTAAGTGATAAAACAGCAAATAATCTTAAAGCGACTTTTAAAGGTTTCTTTGCAATTCTCGATATAGGCAAACAGGCATTCATGGCTATTGCAGGCGTTATAGGAGCAGTAATACAAGCTTTACTTCCTGTCGGTGATTATTTACTTGGAGTTACAGGACAAATAGGTAATTTCTTTGTAGGACTAGATCAATCTATAAAGACATCTGGGTTCTTCGTCAATGCTGTAACGGGAGTAGTTAATGCTCTTAAATTCCTAGGTAGTGGTGTTACGAACATAGTAACTAAAATACAGGAAACTTTTGCGACATTTGGCAAACTTGATTTCAGTGGACTTACTACTATCTCTGATAAAGTTAAACTCGGATTTGAACCAGTACTAGTTATTATTGGAGTAGTAGGTAAAGCGTTCGATAAATTGTCAGAAGGTATGATGAAAGCCTTTTCTGGAATTACTACCAAAAGAGTATTTGATGTAGTCAATGGTGGATTAATAGCTGGTATATTATTAGGAATTAAGAAACTTATAGGCGCATTAAAGAATATGGTAGAGGATACTAATTTCTTAGATAGAATCAAAGGTATTCTAGATGGAGTTAGAGGTAGTTTAGAATCATTCCAGAACTCACTTAAAGCCAAGACATTAATGAACATCGCTATTGCTATTGCTATATTAGCAGCATCTTTAGTGATATTGTCATTGATAGATGATAAGCGACTATCCTCAGCATTAGGGGCTATGACAGGAGTATTTATAGAATTAGTTGCCGCAATGGGTATATTAAGTAAACTTACAGCCGGAGCAGGTATAGGACAACTTATAAAACTAGGTGTAGCTATGACTACCATATCTACCGCGGTTCTTATCCTATCATTTGCAATGCTCAACTTTGGAAAACTTAAATGGGATGAAGTAGCAAAGGGTATAACTAGCATAGCAGCATTAACAACTATATTAGTATTGACATCTAAGGCTTTAGCAGCTAACAAAGGATCTATGATTCAAGGAGCAGGAAGTTTAGTTATATTTGCAGCAGCAATGAATTTGTTAGCAACTGCATGTAGAAACTTTGGCACTATGGATTGGGATATGATCGTTAAAGGTCTTGTGTCTGTAGGTGTATTATGTGCTGAAATAGCCTTATTCTTAAACTTTACAACATTCAGTGAGAAGGCAATAGCTAATGCTACAGGTATTCTTATTCTATCAGTGGCTATGAATGTACTTGCAACTGCGTGTAGAAATTTTGGTACTATGGACTGGACTATGATAAGCAAAGGAATGATCAGTGTAGGTATACTACTTACCGAGATAGGTATATTTTCAAGATTGACAGGTGAGTCAAAACAGGTTATGGCTACAGGAGCATCATTAATACTTATATCTGTGGCTTTAAATCTATTAGCAACGGCACTTCGAAACTTTGGGACAATGTCACCAAATGAATTGATGAAGGGTTTCATGGCTATGGGAACAGCCTTAGCATTCATGGCAATAGGTTTAAAAGCAATGGAAGGAACCTTATCTGGTTCAGCCGCATTATTAGTAGCAGCAATAGCATTTAATCTACTAGTACCAGTATTGATATTATTAGGTAACATGAGTTGGGATGCAATAGTTAAAGGATTAACTTCTTTAGCTGGTGTATTCGTAGTCTTAGGCTTTGCTGGCGTAATACTCGGACCATTGGTACCAGTTATATATGCCTTAGCCGGATCAATTGCCTTGATTGGAGTAGGTGTAGCATTAGCCGGAGCAGGATTAGTGTTAATGAGTGTAGGGGTAACAGCATTGGCTTTAGCCCTGTCAACAGGAGCAGTAGTCATAGCAGCAGGTATCGTAATAATAATTAATGCTATTGTTGGTATGATCCCAATAATAATCCAAAAGCTAGGTGAAGGTATTGTGTTATTCTGTCAAACATTAACTGATAGTGCTGATACAATAGCCTTAACAGTACTTACACTAGTAGCAACTATATTAGATACCTTCTATCTTATAATACCAGAGATCGTAAACTTTGGACTTAACTTGATTACAACATTATTAAATGCATTGATACTTAATGCTCCGATTATCATACTTCAAGTCATCACGATTATACTAGAAATTGTGCAGGTCTTAACTGATAACATGCCAAAGATAGTAGATGCTGGTGTCAATCTAGTACTTGCGTTCCTACAAGGAATACAGGCCAACATGAACAAAATAGTAGAGGCTGGATTTCAGTTGATCATTTCATTCTTAAATGGTGTTACCAACTCCATAAACAATAATAAACAAGCCTTTGTAGACGCAGTACAGAATCTTGTATTAGCGATGATGGGTGCAGGAAAACTAGCAGTTACTGATTCTATTAAAGACTTTGAAGAAGCTGGTAAGAATGTTGTTGCTGGGTTTATTAGAGGTATAACAGGGGCCATAGCAGGAGCAGCAGCAGCCGCCGCAGAGATGGGTAGAGCAGCATTAGTAGCAGCAAAGGCAGCCTTAGTTGAGAAGTCTCCATCCAGAGCATTCATGCAGGTTGGTGCTTACGCTGGAGAGGGTCTTGTAATAGGACTGAACAGTTACAATGATAAAGCGGCTAAAGCAGGTGCCGAAGTTGCTACTAATGCCTTAGATGGTCTATCAGGAGCCATAGCAGGTATCTCTGACGCTGTTGATGGTAACATGGATCTACAACCAACTATCACTCCAGTACTTGACCTTACAAACATTCAAAATGGTAGTAAACAGATGAATGGTATGATGGCTGGAGTCAATGGATTATCAATAGCAGGATCAATAAGTGCATCCCAAAAATCCCGCGGAGGAAATTCTGAGAAAACAAATTCATCTTCAACACCAGGTTCACAAGCAAATGGTGGTTTAACTGTTGTAATAGAGAACTTTAATAATGCTAGAGGGCAGGATGTACAAGCATTAGCGGAAGAACTATCATTCTACATGAGACAAAAGAATTTAGGATTGGGGGTAGGCTAAATGGGAATGCCGTATTTCATATTTAAAGACATAGACAGTACTGGTGTTCTAACTGTTAATAAACTACCTTCAATCTTTAGTGCAGAACGAGACATGGAGTTAGTACCAGTACAAGGACGAGATGGATATGTGACTAATGACTTAGGTAGTTACAGAAGTGTAATTAAATCAGTTGAATGCTCCATCAATGACTTATCACAATTAGATTATATATGCAACTGGTTATCAGGTAAGGGTGATGTTATATTTAGTAATGAACCCGATAAAGTATACAAAGCAGTAATTAAGAATCAAATAGAGTTTGCTAAAGTATTAGGAACCTTTCATAGTTTTATAATTTTATTGGAGTGTCAACCTCATAAGTATGTTGATGCAAACGATGTAATAACCCTAACTACAAGTCCAACAACCATTAACAATATAGGAACCATCAACAGTCTACCTATATTTAAGATTTATGGTACTGGATCTGTAGTGTTAACCATTAATGGTCGAGCAATACTAATAAATAGTATAATCGGTTCAGTAACTCTCGATTCCGATATTGGAGATGCTTTTAGTGGTGCAGGAAATATGAATAATAATATGACTGGAGAGTTCCAAGAACTAATACCAGGAGTTAACAACATATCCTGGACTGGAACCGTTAGTAAAATCGAGGTAACACCAAATTTTAGATATTAGGAGGCATAACTTATGGCAATAAACGCAGCAGGACTAAATGCAGCACTAGATGCAATTAAAGTAGCAAAATTCGCGTACATGGCATTGTTTACGGACGATGCTGCAACTACAGAGGTGTCAGGTGGTTCACCGGCATATGCAAGGAAAGCAGTAACTTTTGATACCGCAGGTACTGGTGGAGCAGGTAAGATACAACTTAATGGTACTCTTCCTAACTTTGATGTGCCAGCGTGTACTGTTAAAGCAATAGCGTTCTATGACGCATTAACCGCAGGAACTCAGTATGCTATGTATAATGTAACTCCAGATGAAGTGTTTGCTGGTCAGGGTGTATATAGTATAACCGCAGGATCAATCACAATTACGTAATTTATATTCCGATATACAAAGGTGGTGAGAATCAATGGCAACTTTTACAGGACAAGTTACAGCAAATGCAGATGATGGTCAGGTATGGCCTGATGGCTTTAGTATTGCTGATGTAGGTATAGGATATGATGGTGGTTATAATCATGTCTTCGCTAGATTTTTAAATGTAACCATACCTAAGAATGCAATAATCACAGGTGCACACCTCCAATATAAGGCTATGTCCTCATTAGCTCTTGCAAGTGTACAAACGACTATATATGCTAACAATGTTGTAGCGCCAACGTCTCCAACAAGTGATGCTACATTTACTGCAAAAGCTTTGACCACTGCCTCTGTAAATTGGGATGCTCCTGGCGCATGGGTAGCAGGTACTTGGTACGATTCTCCAGAACTCACCAGTATAATTCAAGAGATTGTGAACCAAGCATCATGGGCTAGCGGTAATGCAATACTAATTCTTCATAAAAATAGAAGAGCGACTACTCCAAACTGTAATATAACAGCTAACGGATACGAAAATGGTTCAGCTAATGCTCCCAAACTAGTAATAACATATACAGTAGGTGGAGTATTATCATTTAATATGAGTGAAGATGTAAGTAGTGTAGCAGTAACTGGTCAGAAGAAAGTATCAAGATCATTTGCTATGACTAATGCAAGTTCGATTGTAACTACTGCTAAGAAGAAAACATCTAAAACATTTGCCATAACTCATGCAAGTAGTGTTGTAGTGGCAGGACATAACAGAGCACTGTCATTTGCAATAACTAATGCAAGTTCAGTATCAATTACGGCTAAGAAGAAAGTATCTAATACTTTTGCTATAACGGCTACTAATGCAGTAACTATAAGCAAAAAGAAGATATCGAAAAAAGCTATTGTTATAACAGGCAATACAAGTAGTGTTTATATTTACACTATCCAAATTGGTGGAGAGTTCTCTAAGCGAATTAAATTATATGATGCCAACGAGACCTCTTTCACAAAAAATGGATTAGGTATATTGTCACAGTGTACAGTTGCTAGGTTAATAGAAGAACTCAATGGTTCATATGAGGTAGAACTTGAACATCCTATGGATGATTATGGCAAATATCTTAATCTTGTAGAGGATCATATTATCAAAGCAGACAATCAGTTATTTAGAATATATTACAAGAAACGAATTCTAGGTAGTGTTAATGTCAAAGCAAGACATATAT
>Ga0302271_10000595_pt1 | contig 35685 bp, 22 predicted proteins | sample III_Bog_N1_1_FD_198767 | JGI IMG/M metagenome (GOLD analysis project Ga0302271, IMG submission 198767) | Peat permafrost microbial communities from Stordalen Mire near Abisko, Sweden - III_Bog_N1_1 | ecosystem: Environmental > Terrestrial > Soil > Wetlands > Peat | place: Sweden: Abisko... | reverse complement strand
AAAGTAAAAGAGTTAATTATCGAAGATTAGTTTAAGAATTCACCATAACGGTCATTCTTATGAGGGGGAAGAAAACTGGTCCTCTTATATTCATGGCAGAGTGGAATATCTTCATGAGGATAAGAAAATCAGTTTATATAAGGTTTCAAAGATTCAAGCTGATTTTTAGCGTTCAATATTGCCAAGAGCTTGGAACACCATGACAAAAGAAGAAACTCATAAGATTGAAGTATTATTCCTTCTTCTTTGTGCGTTTCAAAGAATATTTGATGAAGGATTATTTTCTAATTTGAGATTATCAAGATTGAGTTAATTTAAGACTTCAGCTTCCTCGTCTTCCTCATCTTCAAACTCGAACTTGTTAGCGAGCATCAAAAGATCATTGATATGCTCTGCAGAGAAAGTAGTTGGAAACAAGATCGAAGTTGATCCATCTCCCAGCAAAAACTCAGTCGAGCTTGATCTACTTTTTTAGTTTTCGTTGGTGCAAACTGAGCTGGAGATAAAAGGACTCTCTGGGGAGGATAAAGAAGGGAGATTCTATTCTTATGACATTCTTTAGAGAGGAGAATACGAAAGTGTTTGATTTGTTATTTTCTGAGTTTTGTTACTGAGTAATGCTTTTTTGTTTGTTTTATCCGGGATGTTTCTTTTTATTTGATTGGTTTATTCATTATCTGCAGAATTAACCAAGGCACTTTGTGGTTTTGAAGAAGAATCACCAGTGAATGATTAGAATCTATTCTTAATAATTGATTTGGCAGATTAGATCCCGTCTGACCCAATTCAATAAAATTCAATTTTTCTTTTGATCACTCCCTTCTAATAGAATGTTAGCTTGCCTTCATTCATTCTCTCTCTCCCACTGTTTTCTATTTTACCCTATGTGAAATAGATACCACACAAAAATACTTAGTATGGCTAATTTACCTAAAATAATAGATTCATGACGTAACAAAATTTGTTTTGAAAATTATTTGAATAAAAGCAATGATCAGATTTTTTTTTAAAAAGAACAGAAGGCCATTTCGGATTAACTATCTTTTGTTATCTTGTTTGAAAAACAGTATTGATAATGGCTTCAGAATTATAATTTATTATTATTGTCTTATCTTGATTTAAATTGAAAACATACAAAATACTGTAGAAAAGAATCTATTTTTAGAACAAATCTAAATGAAATCAAATTGTTTTTATTTTATTTCAGCTCACAATTTTCTCTTATCAGGAAAATCTACACCATTTTTCCCATGACAACAGCTGAGAAAAGTTTATTTTTTTAGATGAAATATCGATTCTGTGATCATTTAAATAAGATGATGTCAGTATTCATTCATGTTCTCCTTTTTGTATTTATTCTGGTTTTTGTAAGAAAACTAATCTTGACATTTGATTTTTCTAGATTCTTGCTCATTTCTACTTTTTTAAAGTTCATCTCCAAATTATAAAAAAAATGGTAATACATTATTTTTTTCATCACTTCCAGGGTACCTTCGAAAAATAAAATATTTTGCTTTAATTCGACTAGGTTTTGTAGTGTAAAGATTATTGGAATTGTATTGTCTTGCAAGTTAAATACTTTTGTTCTCCTTCAGAGATGATTAAATTATTAATATTCCCAATTTTTAATCTTTGAATTGGTAGAAGCAAGTTACTTACGTGGAAAATATTAAATAATAGAATTGTTAATTATTTATTTTTCACAAATTATTTAGTGATAAAACATAATACTGAAAACAAAAATATTATTTTTATTTTTACAAAAAAAAGATATTCTTCCTTACAAAATCTGAAAAAATTGTGACTACAAAATTCGATTTGAAAGTAAATTGTAGTTGACAATTATTTTGCTTTTTGGTACTACTCTGCACCAAAATCTGAAAAGAGCTAGCATAATTTTGAAGTAAGAAATTTCAGGGTGGGGCGAAAGGGAATAAAGAATTTCTTTTGATAAAACTCATTAAAACAACATTCAGAATATGTAATTTAAATTCTGAACACAATTATCTATTAAAAAGAGTTGTTAAGATACCTAAAAATAAACAGAAAATGTTCCAACAAGAACTAGAAGATTTAAATCAATTCGCTATCAAAATTCAATCAAATGTGCGAGGATACCTTGTCAGATAAGATATTCGAAGATAACTTTAAGAGTGGATCCAGGCAGAAACGGATAATATTCTGGCTGAAGAAGAACAATATTACACTCAGCAACTTTAATTTTCAGCCAAAGGCAATGCATAAAATGAATATTAGCTATCTTAAAGTAGTTATGGAACTAACTTAGAAATTGGTCGTAAACATCAATAGCAGCTTCCTAACTATGAGTTGCAATAAAGTGATGTTGGTACTCTCAATGGAAGTAGTTTAGAATTAGACATTAAAGTCAGAGAAAAAATTAGATAACATTAAGAATAGATATTTCTAAGAAAACAAAAGGCAACCATAAACGAATTTATGACCTCAACTTCAGATCATCCTTCATACTTCGCCTGCAATATCACTGGAGATCCAACAGTAGCGAAGGAATTTCCATAAGTTATTCCATTTTACTCTTATTCTAATTTTCAAGAGTTCTAAGAAACACCCACAAAAACACACCTCACAAAAATGATCCCAAACATCAAAGAGCGTCCCCTTGCAATCACAACACATCTAGACTCTGAATGTAGAGGTTAAAGCAATTTATAGATAACAGTCCAATGTATTATTTTGAAGCAATCTCCCCCTTTCTCCCCCTCTCTTTGTTCAAAAATTTTTTTTAACGATGATTTGTGATATAAAGAGAATATTTTCTTACTGGATGATTTCTTTGATTTTTAGATAAACAAAAGGAAGCATCCAGTGCAATGCCTTAACCAAATCAAAAAAATCAGCGAATAATTACTGTGAAAAAGCCCCAAACCTTCCCTCCCAATAAAGCAGTGATTTCTAGATAGGATTTTCTTGAATAACCTTATCACCTATCTCTACTTTCCCTTGATTTCAGTTAAAACAAATCAGTTTTAAGTAATAATGTGCCTAATACATTTGCTATGATAAGCTAAATTGATAGTAACAATGAGTATTTATCCTAAATGCACTCTTCTGATGACTAATTTACGTTAGATGCAGAATCGTTGCAATCTTTAAACGGAAAGATGCTAAATTTCAGCCAAAGTGAAATCACAACAAAACAAATTTCTTGCCATAACCGCTCAAGTATTCATTAGAAAAACCATAAAAATATTCAGAAATTGTCTATTTTGAATACAATCGATGATAGCTATGCTAATGATCTTTGTAATTTGACTCTCTAAACGTACGAAGAAAATAGCTCATTTGCAAATAAATCTTCATTCAATAGTTTAAACAAAGGCAGAATTGAATCAATCACTTAAGAAACTCTCTTGAATTCCTCAGACATAAATCAATAATGTGTTCAATATGAATTCGATAGATATGTTTATGCAGCAACACAGATTCAACGCACATTCAAAGGGTTTTAAAGTAGAAAAAATATTCTCAATTTTCAACAAGTTAAACGAGCAGCGCTCCTAATCGAATCATCTTATCTGTCATTCAAATAATTTCTTGTAAAAAAAATGAAATAATCTGCTACTTCACTTGAAATGTGCGCCTACACGATTATCAAATTAGTCTAAGATTTCGAGAAAGGATAATAGTTTCTCTAAAGCTAATTCAAAAAAATAAACTTTGATGAAAAGATCTAAACATCTCGTGCTAAACTCTCTGATGCATTCTTGAGTTTTATTAATAAACATGGAGAATCTACTCTTCCCTAGCTAAAGACTCATTGTTTTGTTAACCAAAAAAATGAAGTAAAGCTATTGAAAAAGTAAATAAAAAAATTAGATGAAACCCATAAAAAGGAAATGATCGACATGCAAAATAAATTCGAAGAATTAAGTAACCTCCACAGATAAACCATCAAAAAATACATCTCTAGCATTTAAATAATATCGGATAATTCTCAAAATAGCTAAATTCATCAAGAAAACACTGGAATTACTGAATCAAAAAGGTAGTTTCAAGGATACAAGCAAAAAAAAGTAATTTCATCTCCCCAAAAAATAACAATTAATAAAAAGAATTCCCCTTATGGAATAGTTGAGAATTCATAGCTGCAGGAAGATTCATTGGAAAGATAATTGAGTCCCAGAAGAGGCGAGAAGAAATAACTCAAAGACAATAATAATTCTCCTTCACTCAAACATTTGGATGATTCTAACTCTTAACTTGCTCTTTCACTTTTATAAACAGAAGCTGAAAGAGATTTTTAAGATATTGACAAGAACATTAAGAGAATCTAATACACTAATGAAAATCGCATTAATCATTCTCCTAATTAAGCAGCTTCTCCTTCAATTTCTCCTAAAAATCATTTGGTTTTTTCTCAAAAATAAAAATAACCTAAATTTGCATCCCCAAATGATCGACATTCTTGTAGATCTCCTATTTCAAAATAGATCGTTGCTGCTAATAACCACTAAAACTGTCATTTTTTAAGCGACGAACTAATTCTACCAATAAGATGTTTAAAATATTTACCAAATACAAAGAAATGATAAAAATATTTTCTACTTGTCATTTTCTATCTTTCAACCTTAATTATCTCATATTAAACAATAAGTTATCGTTGTAATAAAATCCCTCACAATAAACAAAAGAGTATTGAAGTTAAATGAACAAAGAAGCAAAAGATCAAATTTATCTTAGGAACAAATAACAATTCTAAACACAAATTGATTCTTAATTCGTAAATTAAAAAATACTGTTATTGACAAAATTATACAAAAGAAGATAAAATGGAAGACGAGCAAGCCCCATAAGAAATCTAAAACCTCTTCAATGAAAAGGCAGAATAGCAAGCAGTCAAACGCAAGCTTAGATCTGAAAATTTAAAGGCTAAAGACAACTATGCAAGTAATTTAACAATAATGTTTGCATTAAACTTCAATGAGTTTTATCATTTCTTCTGTGCTAAATTACAGAAATTAACCTCTCAACAAGAGTCCTTAAACTTTAGCCAGTTCAAAAGTTCCTCAATAAACTCAAAGCAAGCAGACCTATGGACAGAGAATCCATCCTCAAGGAGATCGACAATTTTAACCTGATCAAGTACGCCAACATTTTTAAAAATACCTTTGTGCAAGAATTATTTGTTTATTGACATTATTTACAAATATAATCACAAGCTATCTTAATGAGATCACTGTTTCAATCTCTGATCAACCACTCATCGATGCTGACATTCCCTTCTTCGTGCAAGTAAGTTACACTTTTGAATGTTAAAAAAAATGAATAGGAATAATGTGATTTAAAATTACAAGATATTTTGGATTGATTTAAGATCTTTCTGATTTTTCATTCTAAACTAGGTTTGCTCTGTGCTGCATTAGAGCTATGAAGAATTCTAAGGACTTATGGTGAATTAGTTATTCAAATAAATTTAGACTAAGTAAAGAATAATAATTTTCTTATTAAAATATTAATTTGAAAACCTATTTTTCAAAGCATCCTTAGCCAGAAGGAGAAAGACGAGAATGTTGTTAGAGAAAAGAAGAAACAAATGCTTAGACTACTTTGTGAGCTCTTTGTTGTTGGATTTTTCATCCTACCAGATAGATTGTTCGATTGCGTGAAAGATATCGTAAGTTAAATTAATGAAAAAAGTTAAATAATGAATTTTGTTAACCAAACAAAAAATCGATGATTTTTCTTAGATAATTCAAAGAGACAGAGCAGCCATTGCTGAGAGTATTCACACTGCATTGATGTTCTCACAATACTTTGCATTTGAAATTCTGAGAAGAAAAAACAGAAAGTTGTATAAATTATACAATAAATATGATGATCTGGTAGATATTTTCTAATTTGATCCTATCGTACCTGCTGATAAGATCCATAAAATGGTATTCTAATTGCAGTTGTATGCCTCCAGTCTGTTTGATCCTCTTAAAGCAATCTACGACGTAAATAAATTAAACTGTTTAGATTTTTTAATATCAGGTATTTATTGAAATTAATTATTTTTGTTGTTGTACTTTTTTAGAGAAAAGTCAGACAAGAAGAGAAGATGAATATCATGCTAAACGATGAAGGTGTCTCTGATAGACAACAAAATATCTATAAGGATATCTAATAACAATACATTGAGCTCCTACATGCATCGATTGCTTTTGCAAATAACTTAGATTTGGATTTTGAAGTGCACTTTGGAGACGAAGAAAAAGAAAAAAGATCAAAAAAACTTGCGTCTGAAAAATGGCAGAAGAAACAAGAGAACATTGAGAAAGAGAGATTGGAAAATGAGAACGTGTTTGACACAAAAGAAGAACGAGCAATTTATGAGGAAATCTTCGATCTAAGATTGAAATTACCTGGCTCTTTGTTTGAAGAAAACTATTAAGAAAGTGAAGAGAACATATCAAATCAAATCAAATAAACAGCAGGAGAAACCTAAACATTATCTGTGAACGCAGCATACTCATCAGGTTTTTAATTTATTTGTTATTTATTAGATTTTGATTATTAAAATTTTTTTACAACAAAAAAAGAAAGCATTCCAAGCACTTACGAAGAGTTCCGTAGTTACTTATGTTCTTGCGTGAATAGCGAAAGTGCTGATATTCTCGCTGAGCAATTTATGTACGTGAACAACGAGCAAAATCGTAAAAGACTGGCTGATGATATTATGCTATTACCTGGAGATTACTCGATTCTAGCTCCTTCAATTTGCAGATTAATCGCTGTTATCAACAGGCAATTCCCTGATATTGGTACTTTCGTTGATGAAAATCTAGCTAGAGAACTTGAATTCTCTAAAATCTAATTGAAAACTCAAAAAGTTTAGAAATACAAAGCCATTAGAGTACTTTCTGAGCTCACAAAATTCGATGTCATTCCACTCTTCAAGTCTCTCAATATTCTCAAACTGCTCACTGACAGTTTCGAGCCTCATTTTGTTCCTCTTATCCTTGCAAATCTCCAAGGAGCTGGAAGATATTCGTTCAACACTGAAGAAACAAACTTTAGATTCACAACAATTCTCACAGCTTTGACAGCAAAAATCAATTCTGCTGATGTCATTCCTTGGAAGAGACAATAAATATTAGAAGCAATTAATTATTCTCAAGTAGAAAAAGAGGAATTGAGTATCTTAACTTTCTCAGAGAATAAACAAACAGAAATCAATGAGTACTTGAGATTCTTAATTCTACAAAAACTCTCTGTGCTTACAATCTCAGATGTCGCGCCTGCAATTAAAAAGTAAAAAATTTTAGAATTTTTTTCGAAATATGTGTGTTTATTGAATTTAACTTAAATATTTGCAGTCTCCCATGGAACAAAGAACTTGATTAGTTGTTCGTGGAAAACATCTTAGAAGTAACTCACAAGAGAGACTTCCTATTACCTGCAATCGTCTCAATCGTAAAAACTTTAGCAGTTTCTCGTCCAACCTTGATCCTCAAGTTAGTGGATGCTCTCCTTGATTCAGTAAACTTTTTAGTTTCAAAATAACGCATGTCGATGTATTTTCATAAATATTGTCTAACTCATCTTTTTTTGGATAGGTTTTAAGTGGAATCTCAGAAAATCTATTGAAAGATCATGTGATTTCAATACAATTATTGGGTCTGTTATCTTCAAATGGCATTGTCAATGATGAACCAATTCTGAACCTACTCTACATGCTCATCGATGTTGATGAAGCTGATCTCAACGATGGACTCCCTGGTGAAGCAGAAAGACAACGCGAAGCTATTTCTAAAACCACTTTAGCCTGTGCTTTACTTGAGCAAATTTCCTCTAAGAAACCATGCTGCTAGAATATTCTCAGATTCTTAGCATTTTTCTATCGTTTCTCTCTGGCATCTAAAGATCTGCCTTCCTCCTTGAAAACTTCTATTATTGATCTTCTGGAAGTATTTGATGCAAGCAGACTTACAAGAATCGTTTCTCTTGAAGAAGCAACTGAACTGACTAATATTATCCAAACTAAAGAAAAAGCAGGATCTCTTGAGTCACTTGAAGATGAAATCAAGATTTTTGTTGGAAAAATTATCCAGAAGAATGCAAAGTAAAACAATTATTTATTTATCATAAACACAGTGGTAAAATAACTTTTGTAAATATCTTTTGAAATAGAAATGAGAATCGTCAATGAGATAGACCCATCAGAGATATTGAAGAATTTAAATTGAAGATTTCATATATTTTCTGTTTAAGATAACTCATTGAATAATTTTACAAGAACAAATTCTAATTTTTACATTTATTATTCTTTAGTTTTTATGCTAATTCAAGGCAAAATGAAAAAATAATAAACATGTTAAATCTAAGTCAACATAGAGCAAAAAAATACATCAGGATATTCTCCAAAAAATCAAATATTAATAATACAAAAAAAAAAACAAAATATTTTCTTCAAGAGTCCGAAAAAATGATCTAATTCAGTTTTGGGTCTTGTCCCATAGGAGGGAGAGAATCTTGATAGAAAAAGGATTTCAAACGATTACAACCTTTCTTCAGAAGTCTTTATCCCAATTTGGATCTTTTGCATTCTCTTTTCTGTATTTCGTTGTATTTTCATGCTGAAAGAGAAAAAAATAAGAATAAATTATCAATTTTTTGATGCAGCTTAACTACCTTGAGTTCGTCCATAACAAGTTTCCCTAAATTTTCTTATTTTCTGATTTCCTATTCAGATATGAGTTTGTCCTTAGGAGGTACATAAGGAGCTCTTAGTTATTTCTCAATAAGTTTATCCTTCAAAAAAATTTTTGTCATTATTAGTTTGCTTGGTTTAAAAAAATACTAAATTCTCTTACGAAATCAAAGTTATCGAACCAAGGGTTAGCCTTCAAAGCTGCAAACGAACCTCCAAGACGAAGTTCGGGAGTTTTATTTAGCAGTTAGTTCATGATATTTTTTGCTTGTCTGTCCTTCAAAAAACTAGGATAGGCAATAGGTTTTTTGATGATTTCTTCATAGATTTCATAAGGATCATCTGCATCTTCAGCAAAAGGCACAGCACCGCACATGAACTCATAAAGACATATTCCAATCGACCAAAGATCAACATTGTAAGAGTATCCTTTTCCAGTGATAATTTCAGGTGCCATGTAATGCGGTGTGCCAATGATTGTGAAAGTTTTACCACCCTTTCCACCTTTACCTGTCAGGAACTTCGCTGTTCCCATGTCAATCAATTTCATGTGACCCTGTTAGTGTTATTTTTTTAATTTAAAATGGAATGTTTGTGAATCCTTAGAAAAAATATTAAAGAGTTACCTTGTAGTCAATCATGATATTCTCTGGCTTAATATCACGATAGATAATTTAGTTTGTGTGCAGATACTCAATACAAAGCATAAGCGATCCGATGTAGATCTAAGAATCATAAGTATTCAGCAAACCTAAATAGAACAAAAAGAACAAAGATCTATTTTGAGATTGTTGTAAAGAAATAATAGCAAATCAAATAAAATCTTACCGATTTCTCTGATGACATCAAAGAGCTCCATGCCTCGGACATATTCCACAAGGAAATAGACATTGTTGCTATCTTTAAAGCTCCTAATGAATTTCATGATAAAAGGGAATTATGCATTTTCTAGCACTTTTTTCTCTTAAAGAAGATGCTTTTCAAGGCTCTACTCGATAACTTAGCCTTTTGAAATACACTTTAAGGCATAGTAGTTTCCATCAGATTTAGATTTCACCAAATACACACTACCAAATTAACCGAAACCTTGAGAATTTGTTACAGAGACAAAATATTATTAATTTCTTGGCAATATTAATATTAAATTACCTAATTTCTTAATGGAAACCATGTCTTCTAGCTTCAGATGAGTGTATTTATCAAATTCCTTTGAATTAGCTCGTTTCATGTATTTGACTTCATGAGAATCCTTGTTTTTAATGATAATATCATCGATATCCCCTCCAATCTATTCGAAGAATGTCGTGAAAGATATTTCAGCTAGCAATGAGTCTTATGAAAACACAATGTTCTTTTTCAACCTACCCATGTGAAAAGCAAACTAAATCATGCACTGCACTGTCAATTATCCAAAAAAATGTCATACTTTTCATCTTTTGTCTTGGAATGAATCCAATACTCTCCAAACAATTCTCCCTTCTCTGCAACTTTCTCACCACCTTCCTAAGAATCCAATTCAATCAAAAATGTCTAATTTTCTCAAAAATAAAGGTAGATTTTACATATGAAAGCATTCCTTCAAGGACGAAAATCAGCTTGGTAACAGGTTTCCCAGCTTAGAAGCAAATAGCATCTTTTTTGTAGTTCGTTTGTTTTTGGTTGATAACAATCTTTTCTTTTTGGACCTTGGTGAGCTTCTTAAGAGTGTCATTTCCTTCAAATGCCCACTTGATCATATTATTGTAGACGATAACTTAAACTTTATCTCCTAATACACTTTGAATTGTATCTCTGCCGAGAGCAATGCATCGAGAATCATCTTCTACAGCTTTTACTGTTGCACCTCTCTTAGAATTATCAAATAGTGCCTACTCACCAAATGTTTCTCCTACCCCCATTTCTCTAAGCATTGTGTCACCCTTGTAGATAGCTACTTTGCCTTTTTTAATGATGTAATATGAACTAGCTTAATCTCCATCGGCGACAATAACTTCTCCTTTTTTGAAGACTTATGTGATTAAAACACTTGCGATGGAATCCTTTTGCTCAACGGTCATTGAATCTGTGATAATCACAAATTAAAACATCAAAAAATTAGCATTTAAATAAAATTTATTGATATTTGTAACTCAAAATATTTGCATAATCTTACTGAAGAACTTAATTTTTTCAATGAATGAACGATTCTCATTATACTCTCTATGTACAATATCAGCTATTGCCTTCTTAAACGTATTTCTATCAATCGCCCAGAGACCACATATTCCAATAGACTTAACTGAAGCAGATCTTGGTGCACCGTAAAGAAGTGCAAGTTCTCCAAAACCCTCACCATGCTGAAGAGTCTTTTTCTTTTCCCCATTTATGATGACTTCACATTCTCCTTTCTCGATAATGAAATAAGAAGATGCTTGATCACCTTGCTTGAAGATAAAATCTGATTTATTCTCACAGTAAAACATTTTCTGGATGATTTCCTCCCTTTTTTTAGAGAGAATTACAAAAATAAAATATCAAACAAAAGTTAAAAATAATCTGCTAAAAAAATAGTTTACTTGTCTTGATCTTAAAGAAGAGAAAACACAAAGTGATTTCCAAGGGATTTTTTATTAGCATGAATATCAGCTGGAGTCATTTGTCTATCTCTCTTAATGATATTCTCAAGAATCTATGATTCTTCTTCAAAATCACCTCTGACTTTCTTTGCTTTCACTTAACCTCTCTTTATTCTCTGGCCTTCTTCACCTGCCTGGACAAAAAAGGAAAAAAAAGGGGATCTTTTATTATCATAATAACAAATAATTAAAAAATAATAAATTAAGATACTTATTTATTTGGGTTATTTTCTTCTCCTGATTGATTTTATTATGGTTAATTTTCAGTATGCGACTATTATCCTGTGCCAGATGCCATTTCTTAAGATTTATTATCCTTTTGTCTTGAATCAGATGCTGCATTTGTCTTAGGTGCTTCTGCTCAAAGATTTGAAAGAAAATAAATAAAGAATTTAATTTATTTTTATGACTCTTTCTATGTAATTCTAACTGACAATAAAAATACTCTCTTCATAAGCATATTTTTGGTGTTCATTTATATTTTTCAATTTTTAATAGAAATATGATTTTGTTTTGTATCTTTTTATGAACATCTTTGACTTTTTGTCTGTTCCTTGTTAGTTAGTTACCTTTAAGATTAAGATCCTTATGAGAATCATCTCTAGCTTCTTGGGCATCAACTTTCAATTCATTAGGATCTATGCCCTTATCTTTCCCTATGATAGAAGCTGATGGTTTTGGAACAAAGCATCCCATTTCTGATCACTAATCCAAGATGAAAACACTAACCTTAAAATTTTATTTCGATTATTTATTAGTCAGTGCTGTGTTCTATTGCTTGCTAGCTTGAGCCTTTAGTGAGCTTGTGCAGAAAACTTACACTGTTTTTATTTATTACTTCTTAGTTTTTGTCTAATTGGTAATTATCTTTATCTTTGTGTGTGATTTTCAAATAAAATCTGTTAACATACAAGCTATTTTTTCTTCCCCTTCTATGCAAATCCGAAATGTGTTGATCTTTATATAATGTCTTTAGTTTTTGATTTTCCCATGTAACTAACTACTCCTGCTGATTTTCCAAATAAATATCTCTCATAATTTTAACAATTGAATTTAAATCAATAAATGGCTCCTTTAACTTAAATTTCATAATATGTTAGGTTACTAAATATCACAGAAAATGAAGAAAAAATAAAAAAAGTTTTTTTTTTCTTTCCTCTTAATTTAATTCTTTTTTCTTGTTGATCGTTGCTATTAGACATTTAACAAAATGAATGCTATTATCGCCATTTAAGAAAGATCTCTTATTCTCTCTTGTTTTAACTTTTTCAAATATTTTTTGATAAAAAAATCCTACATGCATTTAATTTTATGCCAAAAATAATGTTAACAGATTTCAAGTGTGTCTAAATCTAAAAATAGCATTATTCCTATTTATTTGTTTACAATGAGAAATTTAGATGAAGATAAGACGAATAATAAATTGATTCCTCAATAAATTAATAAGAAAGTTATGAGATTAGAAACTTATATATTTTATTGCTAGCAATATTTGAAAAAAATGTGTACTTGATTTGTTCAAGAAATGTACACTTCTTATAAATATTCTTATTGTTGTATTCAAAAAGCTAGCAGGTTATAAATTCAATTTTATTTTTCATCTAAGATGATATTTAAGGCTTCCAGAGTCTCCCTGCTTGATCGCTTAAGAAGAAAAAGCTTAGAGTGTTTTTTTAAATAGATCTTATTTGATAACATTTAGCTATCTTGGAGCGTCATATTCAACGTCTTGGCCATAGGAATGATTAGAAAATTTAAATTATTGGTCATCTGATTATTATTATCTATTAAAAAATTTGATATATTGAGTTTGGGTGTTCTTACTTATTATTTGCTCTCTGGGGGACATCATGCTTTTAAGGCGTCCTCAATTAATGAGCTTTTTATCAAGATATGTTAGGGAACCTTGGCTTTTAATTCAGAAGATTGGAACGAAATTTCTGATGAAGCCAAAGGAATCATATCAAAGATGCTGGCAGTTGACCTAACATAACGTTTGACAAGTGAAGAAGCACTTTAAGACTCTTGGTTCAGTAAAATTTTGCACAATTAGTAAGAGGAGAAATAACGAAATAATTATAAATTGTTCAAGTTTTAGTCGAAATATCATTTCGTTTCAGAAGACGCATAGATTCAAATAAGAGCTTGTTAGACTTATTTTCAACGCTTATATTAAGAATAAAGAAATGAAATTACTTAAAATGGCTTTTGAGTCAGTTGATCTTATCGATTCAGGGTTTGTATCAGCCTCTTAGTTTTACTAAGAGACTTAGATTCTTAAAATACCTATTTCCTTAGGAAAAATTAACTCACTTTTTGGAGAGATTAATAGCCATTCTTGGTCAAAAAACCCATTTCAAGAAACGCATGTTTTAATTCCAAAAATCAATAATAGGTTAAATGATCATTCTAATAATATTATTCATAAAGATACTCCAAATAACAAGCTCGAAATCTGTGAAAATCACCAGGGAAACAAAGATAACTATGAGAATTAGATTGAGGATTTCAATGAAGATGCTGAACTCAAGAGAATAGAATCTTTAGGAGAGAATTACATTCATTTTACTGATTTCGTTCTCGGAGCAATTAATTTAGCTTCTGTTTTTATCAACGAAAAACCAAATAACTCTTTCATTTTATTGATAAAGACAGTGATGTGTAGTTTTTAAACTGGACATAACCATAATTAATATTATAAGTCTTTCAATATTAAGTGTTTTTTTTAACTGTAATCTCATTCTTCCAAGTGAATTGATCGATTGCCCTTAAAATATCTCTGACTAATACCTTAATAAATGATGAAAGGTATGCTTATTCAAATTAGCTATTTAATTTTGTATGAAAACTCATTTGTAAAACTGTTTTACATTTTTAAATAAGCTTAGTTCAATTTTTTCCTCCTACTGCTAGAATTATTCATTCAATTTTCTAAGAAATCAAATTTATGTTGAATGTAGTTCTTAAACTCTTTTGTGACAATCATATTTTTCTGGGTTTATTCAAAGAAAAAATGATAGAAGGCATGAATAATTGATTGTGTTAACAATTAATTGCAAAAGAAACTTCTGATTTTAGTTCTTGTTTATTTTGACAAAGCTCCTTTTGATTTTTTTAATTATTTTTTGAAGAAAAAAACCTTATAATATAAAGTTGCTTTCAAAAGAGTTTTTGACCAATTTGACTTAAATGCAGCTGTTTTGATCAAAATTTGGACTTTAAGAAACCCTAATATTGAGAGATTCAACAATTTGTATTTACTCATAAAATTTAAACCTAATGCTAATCATCAACATCCACTAAGCTTAACAGATTTAAAATTTCAAATACTTAAGTATTTTCCCTTTTATTATAACCATAATTCTTTATCCTGTTTTTGTTTTGTAATTATCATTAAATTATTTTGCTTAATTTCAAATTCATCTCTAATTTTCAAATTCCTTTTATAAGCATGCGTCATATCAATCTCTGAAATCAAATTCATGGCCTCAAATGTACCACTTTTTAATTATTTAAAAGAAAGGAAAAAACACTCAAGCTCTATTATCTCAAATCAACCCAAATCAAAATTCTACCTCCATCCTTCTCACGCGTACAGCAAATTAAAAAATAATCATTATTTAAGTAGATACTTAAAAAAAGCATTAGTTTAAGCAATTCATATCAACTAGATACTCCTCAAAGAAAAACAAATTTCAATTATTAGCACATTACCTTGACTCCTCGAGTTTGCGGAAAAGAAAAAACATTTAGCGGGGGAAAATATCAATAAGTTAAAATTTTCATCCCTTTGAAATTCCTTTAAAATACATATTTGCTTGTGCCTGAACACATTCTGAAGTATTCCTTTTTAGTTGGAACACTTTAAACTAAGACAAAAATCCACAAAGCTACATATTCAGCAAAAAAATATCACTTTCCTTTGAAAAAATAAAATGGGTTCCTAAAGCTCTAAACTGGTTAACGAGTCTTAATAAAAGAACGATCATACAATCTAACTCAAAGGGCAATCTTAGCAAAGGTAATCGAATAAAGAACATTAAATCAACTTTATATTGAATAACAAATACTTGTGGATTAACACCTTTAGTAGCCAAATGACAGTTGAGAGCAGTCTTTCAAGGAAAGAGTAGAACACATGTAAATAATTATTATTTTTGGAGACGATTCTCTTGAGTTTTTCTTCATTTAAATAATTGTGTTTTTTTGATAATTTGCTAATTTTGGGAAGTGGTAAACACATTATTCAAGTGGAATTTCTGTGGGAGCAGCGTGTACGTCACAGGTACCTTTTCAAATTGGATAAATCACATCTAACTTCAAAAACAAGGACTAGAGTTCTCCATCTATGTGGTAATCAGAAGCATCTTACTCATTCTTTAATTCCAGCAAAGACAATTATTACCAACAAAAATGGTTCTTTTAATTTATTTCTTTCCCTCTGACTTTTCCAAGAAATTAACTCCAGGTGTGCACTAATATAAATTCATTGTAGACGGTGAATGGCGATTTTCCCCTGATGATCTTCAATCTACAGATGAAAATGGCAACATCAATAACATTATTGATACTAGCATTTCGAAACCAACTGAATTGGAGTATATGAAAGAATCGCACTAGCGACCAGTCGCTCCAATTTACCAAAATTAAAAAGAAAGAAATGAAACAAATCAAACATTTGATTCTGATTTTGGAAAACTCAGCATTAATGGATCATAATAGTATTCTTCAACTGAAAAACCTTAAAAAACTGCTTTGGAACTGTAAAATGAGAGATATGGATTTTACGATAATACAGCTCCTGTATTTAAATTCAAAGATAAAGCTCCAATGTGTCCTCCACACTTGAAACACAATTATTTCTTAACGCAAAAAGAGCATAAACTTTTAAATCGATGGAAATAGCATACAGGATAAGAAGATATGACACAAGAAGAGATACATAAATAATCCATAATAGATAGAAATGAGACTCTTATCAGATTCTTTGATAGTGATCACTCCCTTGCTCCTCCTTAGCATGTGACAATGTAAAAGAATTCATTTGGAATGCAATTTTTAAGATGAATAAAATACTTTTTTTTTCTTCAAATTTAAAAGCAACCATGTTTGCATAAAGACACAAAAGAATAAGCCATATAATGTGTACAGTATCACTCATCGGTTTAAATAGAAGTACACTACTTTTAAGTTTTTTACTAGCTAATATGTGGAGAAATCAAACAGGATATTTGTACCCTGATTTACAATGTATGTTATTGCATCTTATGTGCTCAAAACAGAGCTAAAAAGTAGAGAAATGTGTTGTAAATAAAAATAATCACATTTTTTTAAAAATATTGTATCGAATTATCTTAAATTGAAACTAAACAACATTTCCAGCAGATAGATAGCTGATTCTTAGTGTAACAATAATAAAAATTGGTAGTGTATTAAGAACAAATAAATGAAATCCCCTCCCCTCTATTTTGAAATCAATAATTTCCTCACCAAATCTGAGAAATTATTTATTTAAAACAAAACAGATATCAGAAGAAAAAAACATTTAAATCAACAGAATTTTTACTTGAAGATAACATTTTTCATAGATATTATTAGAAGAAAAATGAGCAGCGACGGCAGTAAGAAATACTAAGAGCAAATCGATGAGCCTTAAGAAGACTCAAAAGAACGAGATGAAGCTGCGATCAAGGATAAACCAACTTTCACTCATTCTTTTGAAACTTCTTAGAAAAAACAAGATGTAGTCAAAAAGAAAACATCTGTCAGACTAAAAGCAACTAAAAAAATATATTCTGCTGCTGATATAAACCCAATATCTGATGACACAAATCAAGCTAATTTCTAAGGCAATCTTAAGCCTTCAAATTCCTCCAGATCAAATATTGCTGTGATACAATAAGTTGAACCATTGAACACATCATTTATGAGAGAATTCACACATTATTTTATCAAAAAAGATTCCACCAATGAAAAAACGCATGAGGAGCCGAAACAAACATACAATAAAGCTGAACATGTTATGATTGCTGAGAAATCACTTCATAAAATCAAAAAAACCCCTAAAAAAACAAGAGGACTCATAGAGGTGTTATCTCAAAGCGCTGTTAGATATGTAATTGTCGATAAAGGTTATTTTTATTTCATGAGAAGAATCGGCAAAGATAGCTTAGTAGTGTGCTCTTAGAGATAGCTGTCTACTTTATTTAAAATCTACGTAAACAATAAGCAGGAGTAAGAAATCAGACTTTGCTTTTTCAACAAAGAAAGAAGTACTTCGATTCTTCCAGTGATAAAGGATATTCGTTTTGAAAGTCTCGCAAGTGTGTAACATTTTCTCAGCATGATGAAAGCATCTCTGAAATAAATTGGCTATTCGATGAGCTCTAATTTTTGACTTACTTGTTTTGTAATTGGAATGTTATTAAAGAAATTATCAACGGAGAATTACAATTAATTGAAAAAATAATATTTATAAAAATTATCTAATTAAAAAACTAGTTGATAAATGAGGGTATTTCATAGTAATACTCATATCTATTCTGTCATTTTATTTGAATCGAAAGAAAAACAGCTTCACCATCTTATATTTTAAATGGCATAACTTAAAAGAGTTTTCTTGATAAAATTAAAATATCTTTCCATCAAAATATTCCTTCGATTGCAAAAACAATTTGGATATTTCACAAGAAAAAAGAATATTAGCTTGAAGATAAACACATTTGGCAAAAATTATTAACTTAACAAAAACAAAACAAAAAGAGCACATCATTACTTCATTTTTTTATTAATGAAACTATATCCATTTAAAACTATTCTCATAATAGGAATAGTTTTCTTCTACGCTAGATGGCATAAGCCAAGCTGCCTGGAAGCTCTATCCAGCTTAGCAGTCATATACATCTCGTACATCGCAGTTACATACTTTACAAAAAATAAAGCTAAACTCTTTTATCAAGATACTCCAAGGAATTAAGCAATAATTGATGGATGTCCTTCTATTAAAGCTTAAAAGTATCAACCACCGTTCATCTTTTAATCCAGTTTTTTGTAGCTGCTGGGTTTCTAGATATTCATGGGATTGAAAAGTACATTAAGATTCAGGAAAGAAAAAGTTATCGATCCAGCAAACAAAATAGTAGGTCTCAGTTTATCTTGGACAGAAGATCTAAGCAAACGGAAACTAAAACGAGAAGACGTACTAGTGTTTGTCCTTCCTGGTCTCACAGGAGGGGAAACAGATAGCTATATTCATTAGCTCGTGGATCATATTTATGAAATAGGATTCAAATCAGTTGTGTATAATTACAGATTACTCAGCGAGGACCTAAGTTTTAAGAATAACAAGGATTTCATTGATCTTATGGCTGATCTTCGCTTGACGGTTCAATTCATCAAGGACAAATACCCGGAATTCAAGGTAAGAAATAAGTATGCTTATTATTTTTTTAAAATAAAAAGTAGATTTTTAAGAGATAAAAATGTGAATTGTTTTTGTTGTTTAGCATATTGTTGCTATTGGACATTCTTATGGCGCTAATTAGATTGTGAATTATCTTGGTAAATACAATACTGATCCTATTATAAAAGCTGCCGTGTCTATCTCTAATCCTTTCTGCATGAATGTTTCATCTAAATTATTACGAGGAACGATTTATGATTGGTTAATCGCTAGAATTCTAGGCGAAAAGCTTAAAACTGTGTAAGAATCCTTTGCGGATGCACCACAAGAATGGGGGATCAATATGAAGAAAGCTCTCAATGCCAAAACTGTCTATGAATTCGACTCTAACATCACAATAAAGTTTTACGGATTTCCAACTGTGGACACATATTATCGAAAAATGGGTTCAATTAATGAGATTCTAAATGTGAGAGTTCCATTATTTTGTTTAAGCGCGAATGACGATGATATTGCTAATGAAAAGGCACTTCCAAGAGACGAATCAAATATCAATCCAAATGTTATCCTCATGGAAACAGACAAAGGTTCGCATGTAGTATGGTTGGAGGGGAATAATCCGTTCAACATTAAATGCTGGTTCCCTAAACCTGCATGCGAGTTTCTTGAATATATCATCTAGGAGCTTGATTGAGATATAATTAATAAATAAAGAAAATATGTTCATAAAGTATTATTTGTTGTTTTGAAAAATAATTATTAAGGTTACCTCTCTCTTGACTCACAAATAAATACAAGCTAAGAAATATTAATAATTAATTTAAAATAAGTGGTAATTTGTATTTTTATGAAAAGTCATATTTTGCTAGTGGATAATAAAGAAGAAAAGAAAAGAAAACAGAAAAATTGACAAAAAAGGAGCAAGCTTAACAATAATAATATCATATTTTTTAACAACATGCTAGTTTGTTGTTTCAGAATAAAGTCATAAATGTTTACTTTATTGATTTTTCTTAATAACTTGACAACAAAATGTTGTAACTTTGCTTTTAATTATAAATCTGATAATCCTCTTTCATTTTCTATGTTTTTTTTCTAGCAACAAAAACCTTTCCTCAAAGATTATCACTATTTTTTTTCAAATAAAAAATAGCGTAAAATATTATCCTTCTATTTTAATAAACTCCTTCTTTTCTTCAGAGATCCGAATGTTGAGGTGAGATTGGTTGCTATTTTTTATTTTTCGGATAATTCGAAGGTAAAATAAAAATCTATATTGATGCCAATAGGGAATTATTAAAAAACTGACTTTCTTTTAGTTAAATACCTCTCAATTATTCAGCATTTTGTCATTCTAAATAAAAATAAATTAAAACAAAAATAAAGAAAATGCAAAGACAGATAGGTGATTTCGTCTGGGATAACAGTGGCTTCCTTGGAGAGGGATCTTATGGTAAGGTCTACAAAGGCAAGAATATTAAGACAGGTGAGCTCGTCGCTGTTAAGTGCATGGATATGTCCTAATTCGCAGATCAATTTATGAAGGAATCTCTTCAAAATGAGATCCAAGTCATGAAGGAGCTTCATTCGAATAATGTAGTTCGCATGTATCATGTTGAAGCTGACAAGGTAACCTTTCTAATTATTGAATACTGTAGATTGGTTTACATTCTCTAATGATTTTCAGAAAACCACATACATCATCTTGGAGCTTTGTTCAGATGGTGATTTAAGAAAATTCATCCACAACAACAATGGAAATCTCCCTGAGGGCTAGTCTCTTGAAATTCTGAATCAGTTGATGGTTGGTTTCAAGGAACTTGTTGACCATGGATACATCCATAGAGACATCAAGCCAGAAAATACTCTTGTGAAAAACAAAGTGTTTAAGGTAGCAGATTTTGGATTTGCTTGCAAAGCTGATATCTCTGGAAGAAAGCTTATCAAGGACTGCGTTGGAACACCTCTTTACATGGCACCTTAATTACTTGAGAATCACCCTTATACCTCCAAATCAGATCTCTGGAGTATCGGAATGATGTTCTATGAAATGCTCTTCGGAAAAACGTACTTTCAAACTGCAAGATTGTTTTAAAATATTTTTTTATTTTAAGGAGTTTTCAATAGTTTATTTTTATTTTTGTTATCATTATTAACTTATCATTTGAATTTAATAGACCTTGGCCTGCAAGAGATATTAACAGCTATCTTCGCAACATGAAGAGTTCTCCCTTGAGATTCCCTTACGATAAACCAATTGGATAGAACACAAAAGACTTCATTACTAGGTGCTTGACATTAAACGAAACTCAGAGATTAAGCTGGGAGGAAGTGTTCAAGCATCCAGTGTTGAAGTCAATTTCAGGGTAATAATCAGTTCCTCAGATTGTTATTGATTAGGAAGCTAAGGTTATCATCAGAAACATGCAGCATATTGTCTAAACCCGCAATCTGGATACTGAATAGATTTTCAAGAAATTCGATGAAAACTCTGGAGGAAGTTTAAGTAATCAAGAGTTTTATCGATTAGTCCAAGACATCGATTCTAGAATCTCTTTCTATGAAGCTGAACATCTTTTCAAGACTGTTGATTCCTCCAAAGATGGATCTGTTTCTCTCAAAGAATTCAAGTCTATCTTCAACAATTGGGATTTCAGTGATATCAACGATCAAGGAACTCAAGTGATTACTGATCTCCAGGAAATCATCAAGCACAATAATCTCTCTCTGAAGCAGATTTTCTAAAACTTTGACAAGGATAAATAAGGAACTCTTGATACAACTGAGTTCTATAAGCTGATCAAAGTTGTTGCTCCGAAAATGAAGGACTATGAAATTGATCCAGTTTTTAAAAAATTCGATCTGAATGGTGACGGCTAAGTCTCATTTGAGGAATTTTACAGATAAATGTCCTATGGTATCAAGGATTAGGATAGTAAATACAATCCTTCCTAGGAAAAAGCAAAAAAGCTCATCTAAGAACTTAAGCGAATCATTCAAAGTCACAATCTCAATCTCAGACAAATCTTCGCCAACTTCGACAAGAGCAAAGATGGCAAGCTTAGTCTTGAAGAATTCAACAAGCTCGTGCTTGTTATCGACAAAAACCTTCCTTCTGAGGAAACAAAGGCCATATTTGCCCTCTTCAACTCAGATGGTGGTTCTGAAATCACTTTTGAAGAATTTTCTGCAGCGTTAGCTGTTTGATAAATTCTTTTTTTACTGTTATTATTTGTGAATTTGTGTATTCACTCATAAATAAAAGCTACGAAATCTTTTAAAACCCAATTTATTTCTAACATGAATTAACTAATATCAATCACATATTTTTACAAATAATTTCATCTTTTAATTATAATTAATTATTAATTCTTACACTTCCTAACTTGAATCTTTAAATCCATTTGATTAAATTGATAAAATTTATTCATTTACTTGCACCCTTTTGTAGCGCTAGTTGAGCTAGTAATTTGCCAATACATTATTATTAGTTCGATTTGAAAAATATAAAAAAATAAGAAGGGGAAAGAAATTGAGAAAGTTATTAAAAAAGTATTTTTGATTGATTTTGGGTTACTAATCTGTTAGTTCTAAAGCAAAAATAAAAAGAACAACAGAATATTTTTAAAAAAAACTAAGAAAATTTTATTAAATAACAATTAAATTGAAAGAAGCATCTGTTTATTTATTTAGATTCTAAGCATTACAATACAAAACAAGTAAAAAGGCAATTATGAAAAATCATTTGAAGTCATAACACAAATCATCTAAGAAATTAATTATTTTTTTATTGGTGTAACTCGCCAAGCATATGAAAAAACAGATAAATTATATCTCAGTAGAATGTATCAGTTTATTCGTTCTTATATGATTGAGAAGAAGAAAAAAGAGCTTAAATAGAGATGTAAAATGAAAATAAACAATCAAAACGCAGGATTTTCGCTTAACCTAACTAAGAAATGTACAAACTAATATCAATTCAAGAAAGTTTTTTGTTTTTCCCACAAACTTTAACTACAAAAAAAGCAGACATAGAAATTATGATAGAGGAGATTGATCTAGGAAGTAGAAGGATCTGAACAAGGTTAAATTAAAATCAAGTTTTTTATTAAAATCCCCAGAAGAGAGCAAAAGGGAAAAGAATAAACGCAGTCGAAATCCCCATTTTGGTGATGATAAAGGTCATCCTCAAGTATCTAAACGAAGTCTACGGAAAAGAAAAGAGATACGGGTTTAAAGATAACAACAAAGATAATAGCTAAGAAACAGATCGATCTGTAAGCGATCACAATCACAAATAAAACTAAAAATAAATCCTTATTTCTTATGTTCTTACACCATAAGCGAGAGGCAGAGAATGAAATAAATGTGTTTCAACCACTGATAACAAATATTTTTATAATATTCTTTGTAAAACAGATTGAGCTTGAGAATGGAGACTGTGATAATATTTCTGGATACAACGAGAGATACAGATCCTAAACAAATCGTATCAAGAGCTTTAGGGTAAACAAAATGATCAAGAAAACTCACCTTTTAATCTCATTTTCGAAATTCATTTTTCTTACTTTTTTACAGTGGTCACAGATTGCTAATGTAGCAATGCGATTTCTAGAAAAAGTTCAGAATATTTTTTTATTGATTTCCATTCTTATTTGTGCATGTCTTAATGATGACAATCTTCCGACAGCATATTCGCAGTAAAGTTTTCTTAAAAAAAACCAGCAATATTATTGAATAATCCTAATTAACTGTGTGTTGCTTTTATAAAATCTAATAGGAATAATATTCTAACCTCACTATCTATCCCATTGCTGCTTGATATGGTGTTAACTCTAATAAAAGAGATGTATTTCTATTACAGATTGCAGTCTTATGATTCTGAAATCAACAACAATAATGTCTGCTCTAAATTAATAAGATTCTAAAATGCCACCTTTGATGGGAAGGAAAGCATTGAGATTCTCGAAAAGGTTACATGGGGAAGTTTATAAATTGGTGATATTGTCCTGTTAAACAAAGAAGAGTATTGTCCAGCAGATATACTAATATTAGACATGTGGGAATCAAAATGTACAGCTAAGACTTCATTTATTGATGATTCTACGGATGATTCGATTAAATATGCTCCTCTTGTAACTTCAAGTATCGTCCATATCATTCATTACATAATCTAGAATTTTTCGTAGCTTTTTTAACTTACAAAAAGATTATTACTTTTCTTTTTTTTATTTCGTTTTTGTTAGTTTCAAAGAACTCTTCGATCAAAGGAAATTTAACAGAATATCGAAGGATATTAACTGGTAAGATAGACTTAAAAAAGACAGATGATATTTCAAATTTTAGAGGCTTTCTGAGTCTCAAAAAAGATCCAATAAGTGAAAAATTTACTTAAGCAAATCTTCTTTAAAAATATTCCTAAGTCAAGTATACTGATTGGCTCTTTGGAATAGTTGTACTCTGTGGTAATGATAGCTACTCTTTTTAACGACAAGCATTTGAAGGAAAGGAAAAACAAAGATAGAATCCATCACACATGTAGAAAAAATGGGATATCTAGTCAGTAGTATAAATTCTCATGATCTGCTTTTTTAGTCTTATCGTAATTATTCTCAGAATCAGCATGAGTTGCTTCAAAAGTCTAACTTTCAAGGGTTAAATGATACCGATCGCTATCGATTTCATTTTTACATTCCCCTTTTACTGCAATATTTTCAATTAACTAGCATTCTGTCTCATATAAATCTATAATCTTTTTCAATTCTAAAAAGGAAATAATAGTACTAATCCATAATTATCTATGCCTGTATACACCCTAAACCATTTGAATCCCTTCGATTAAATGGCACTGAATAGTCATGTAATATTTAACTCTTTTCGTATTTCCAACTCCAAATTACGAAGTATCACATCCATATCGGACAAATCCTTCATTATCGATGGAACTTCAACGCGAACATCGACTAATTTATTTGGACCTAAAGGTGACACTTTCGGTGAAATGTCTATTCTGAACTCGCCTGCATCGAATCTAGGTACAAATATGCTCCTCAAAAAAACATCCAGCAATCAAAGTTAAGATTATAAATTTGGAGGAAGAAGAGAAAGTGGATCTAAAAAATAATCTCTGATCGATAGTTTTCCTGAGGATCTGACTCTTTAACTCAACTAAACTGAATCGGTGATCAATCTAGGCACGACAAGTAGCTCTGCTAATGGAAATAGCCATTTCTTGAATATTCTGAAAAATGATCATAAAATATAAACTGGAAAAAATTAATTGTAAGAAATTACCGAATAAGACAGTAAAACACTAATCTAAGAGGATTACATAAAATCGTAATTAAGTCTACGAAAAATCAATGAAGAATCAACTGAGCATCATATTTAGATGCGTTCTGATAATCTAGACTTCATTGAGAATTCATTACACCTTCCTATTGACACTCACTCTTCAAAACGAAAAGCTTCAATTACGCAACTTAACTCTGATTAGAATTTACAATTCTAAAACCACACTTAAAATCAAGGAATAATCGCAGCATCTAGTAATTCTAACCTTTTTACACGTCGTTAATTAGATGAAAATGACATCAGCTTCTCGTTCACGAATAGAAGTCTTTTATAAAATTCAAATTAAAAAAGAGAAAGCCCAAGATTTCCTCGTCCTAGAGGATTTGGAAGCTTTGCTAGTGTATCCCATTAGCCATCTCGATAGAATAGCTTTCAATAAATGAATGATGGGTCAACAGTGCATTGGAATAATAATAATGACAGCGATTGCTTTACATTTATGAAAGGTAGTTTTGCACCTGTGTCACCGTTGATAAATAGAGCAAGTGGATCTTAAGTTGGTGATTCTTCTTCGCTATTTTAGAGATAATAATCATAAAAACAACAAATGATTTCTAGTTTTGATGTTGCTCAATACAATCATGATTAATCGTTTTCTCTTAAGTCTGGTCATCGTTCACCTAAAAAAAGCATTACTACCCATTCATTATAAAATTCAATATCCCAATGGAAAGAAACTCCTCATAATTTAAACTAAAATAACATCCCTTAAAATGAAATCTTTCCGAATGGAGAGGTCATACAGCAAAGCTAAGCATTTTAAGATAACCATAATAGCATAGATAGTGGATCAAGTCAAGATAAAGATTCTAAATAATAAAATAAAAAATAATAGCAATAATATGTTTCTTGTAATTTCAAGACACTTCCCACAGGTCAAGCAGTTAAGAAATATTTAGAAGAGGATGGGGAGTTATCTGGTTATGAATCAGATGAGTTTAAAACCAACGAAAAGAGGAATTCAAGAAATGATCAAAAGATTTCAAAAAAGAGAGCACTCTCTAAGCAAGAAACTCCTATCTAAATAAAAGATAAATTTAATTTTAGTCCAAGCTATATCAAAGAACAGAACCTAACAGCAACGACAGAAACAGCATAGAAGTAATGCAATGATAAAAACATTTTTTTATTTTTTGGAGATAAATTTGATAAAAAAGTGCATAATATCTTTTTTGATTTTATTCAAAAGTAATAAGGAAAATCATGGATAGAAATAGGATACAAATGGAGAAGTTGTTGAAGACAATACTTAATAGTAGTAGTAAACTAACATGCCTGATAGGAGGAATTCAATAAGAACTAAGATAATCAAGAGTCATACACAAAAAGAAAAAAGCACCCTTGATTTTATGAAAACAATTAGTGATTTCCCCTGTAATAGTGATGATGGTACTCCAAAGCAAATATTATTATCCAATTCCCATGATTAAACATCTGCATTACCTCTTTCAACTACTTAACGAAGTAATCCACTTTCTGACAAATTAAAAAATCATGGCAGCGCAATTTCAAACAGTGAAGAAAGGCTTAACACTGATCCATTCATGAAACGGTTATCAATTTCGAGTATGCTTCCATCAACATCTTTCCGAGGAAGTGAGGGGAATTATAAACCTAATGGTTCAACTGGCTTGTAAAAGAAAAGTTTATTCGATAATTAAAATGGATCTGAAAAATATTAAGCAGACAAACTTTCACTTGATAAAACTTCGCAAGAATTATTGTTTGGAATGGCTTTGTGCCATGAATCCAAATCGAAAGGAGATCGAGATGATAAAGATGCGGGAGTGCTTAATATTCATCTTGATTAGGATACCGAGGAGATATTGGAATTCACAAAAAACAAATAAGTTGTCTTTGAGCTCGCTTGTACGATTTAAGATTAACTTTTCTATGTAATTTCTAACGTAGAAGGGAGGAAAAAGATCTAGATACTCTATCGATTTACATTTAGCTCGTGTCCTAAGATTATTGTAATAGCACAGGAAGATGAAACAAAGTATTTGATTGTTAGAGAAGCATCTCCAAGTTTACCTGAATATATTTCGAATTCTATTTCAAGTGATCGTAAACCTAAGATTGAAGCGATTCTAGGTAGAATCAGATAGCATGGCGAAAGGACGATATTTTATTCCAAAAGAGTAATATCGGAAGAATAATTTGCTGCATTTGAGAATCAAATTAGGCTTGAAAGTTCTGATGCTGAATCTGAAAACATATACTAGCATTTAATCACTCAAAATGCATAATCAGATGAAGACTCATTGCGCATTCAGTTCTTAGGTTTCATAGGTAAACACACACTTTAATAACTGAATTTATACTTTCAAAGGATTTCTCTCGTAATAGGAAATATTTTTATTTGTGAACAAAAATTGTTTATCTTTTCGTTAAGGAATTAGAGAGGAATGCGATCTTTACATGAAAGAAGTTGTAAAGGAATTACGAAATTGTGGTTAGAAGATATGGGTGCTAACTTCAGACAAGCAAGAAAACACCATTTAAAGCTGCTATAATTATAAGATCCTTCGATAAAAAGGTTCATAAGTTGTTGATTTTTCAACCAAAAATTTTGACGAACTTCTCTACAAAACTCGCAATCATCTCGAAGTCTTAAAAAAGGCATTCATAGGTCAACTCCCGAAAAACAAAGAAACTAATCCAAATGATACTCCAAAACCAGGAGACAATCAACAAGGAAATAAAGCAGTTTCCCCAAATGTAAATCCAACTCCAAGTTTTATAAGAAAAAGTACATTTGCTGAGGTACAAGTAGCGAGCCCATATTAAAAGAAAAGCACAAATAATAACAATAACAATAATAGCTAAACTCATATACAATAAGGAAGTAAACGAAATGGATTAGACGAGACTGAATCCTAAACCATCGACAGAGAGAATCAGAAGAATATTCTGGAGTTATCCTATGATATTCTAATCAGTGGGGACAGCTTAAATATTATCCGAAGCCATGAATACCTTTGGAATCATTTCTTATTAATTATATTTTTCGCTGGCAGCGTTGTGGGCTATGAGCTATCCAAGGAGTAAAAGTCTTTTTTAGGTAAAACTGTTACTGATAAATTTAGCAAGCAACACCAGCGAGTAGTGAACGTAGTTACGAGCTTGAGTGACGTTGAACGTCTCAATAACTCAAACTAAGTTAGTGTCTTTATTGGTAGTGCTAGTGATATGCATGCTAAACACCATTCAGTTATCAGCTAACATTGCTAAATATTCGCAAAAGATTCCGTTTCTTTTTTGAATCTTTTACTGCGAGAAAGCCGTTTTCACGCTGAAGTATCCGAAGAATCTATGTATCTAGCAATCCATCGCAGCTACCTTCTCGCAATCAGCATAATATTCTGGAATGTGACTTCCTGCACTTGTAATCTTCCTCTGTTTGATCCTGTTTAGTCTTCTTATTTTTACCATGGACTTTAATTCGCGCTAACCTTCCTATTTTATCTACGACGCAAGAGAGTTAAGCTCACAGCGGATTGCGAAGTAGAAGGAGTTGGATCTAGACATTTTTATAGGCATTTCGCTGAGTTTATGCAGCACGGAAGCTCACAATAAATTCCTATTTTGAATTGTAAAGTTCTCATTTCCTCAGCGATCGATGCAGTGCTAGTGTTTCTATTCTTCAGTTCAGTATTTGACTTTCAAAACGGTGCAGCGCTTGACAGTACTTCCAATGTAGTATTACTCTAATGGGGAGTTAATTTTGTCTCCTTCGCTAGAGTCTTTGATCTGCACTTCATCAAATTAGACAGATGGCTGCTTGTCTATGTATTCCTGTTTCTTCTCCTGTCATTCTTTGAATCTTTGACTTTCGGTATTAGAGAAGTATCTCCATTAATGAGCCATACATTTGTTAATATGTACTTCTTCAACGATCTACTGTTCTTGAGCTTCTACGTTGCGAAAACAATCCTTGAACAACTCTTTCTGTCTCCTCAGCCTCTATCGATAATTGGCCTAGGAAAATACATAATCGCTCATTCAAAGCACATTTCGGAGAATATTAGATAATCGAAGCGTGAATTTTCAGCTGAGAAGCATCAAGGCACAACGACTACTAGCATTGTGCATCATCCGATGATAGGTGCAATGCCAATCTCTGCAATGAACCATAAGAAAATTGTAAATTAAAGTAACACCTTGCCGTTAATGCACCCAGATTTTATCGAACGAGATAGGTCTGAAAGTGCGAGATTCGAAGATCAAGGATTCATGAGTCCTTAACTTCAATAATAGTAATAATAAAACAAAAATACACAAAATCTCAATCTCCTCAATAGCAATGGAGTTATCCTCCTTCAACAAAGTAACGCACTTTAACAAAGTAATGGACTAGCTTCAAGCAATAATCCTCTACAATAGAGTAATTTAAATATTCTTATGCCAAGTAACAATAATCTCATTGTTCATAGTGGTCATAGTAACATTGTAAATCACGTAACTACTCCTGGAAATTATATTAATAATAGTAATAACGAACATTTTGGAGGAAATTAAGATATTCCGAGTAGTTATAATGTCCTTGGGAAGTAATTACATAGGAATCAGCTATTTACGAGTGCACCTAAGAAAATAAGCATGGTATAAGTGATTCGAAGCATCTTTAAAGACAAAGAAATGGATATTATCCTGTCCTCTATGCTGATGCAAGAAGACATCAATTTAAATTAAACACAGATGTCAAAGTACACTCTGAAATTCTAGATCAAAGAAATCGAAGCGCTGTTTGAGAAACGATGGGAAATGTTAGTTGCACACTCAAATCGAATATTCTATGTGTTTAACTTCATCGTCTTTGATATTGGCTATGAGATCCTCGTTCTGAGCAAAGTCACAAAGGATTTTTCTTCTAGCGATGGTTCATATGTTATCGCTTATGCAATCGTTTCTACTGCTATTTTTTTTCTCACGGCGTTGTCTCTCACGAAGCATTACTCTCGCTCGAACATCACGGTCATTTCGGGCACAGTAATTTGGTGTTAGTTTTGAGATTTGTAAATATCATTTTTATAATATTTTCACTTTTTTCTTTTAGATTGTTTTAGTTCGATCTTTGAAGTTTGCGCTGCTGAGCTCGGTAAGACAAATTATTACCTATCCAACAGAACTTGTGTTGCATATTGCTCTTGGATTTTCGTGTCTTCGTTTCTCTCATTACAATATCCTTCTTTAAGGATCATTTCTCTTGACTTTTCTCCTTCTGCTGTAAGATTCTAGCTTGGCTTGAAATTAAAAAAAAATATTTTTGTTTTATTTTTTGGAAACAGCACTGAGACTTCTATGAAAAAATGGAATCTCCATCATTTTTTACTAACTATTGGATACATTAGTGATGAGAAAGGAGGATTCAATCTATCTTCTTATGTTATCCGCAGCAGCTTTTACCTATCTTATCTCATAATTATTACATTGTGTGTCAGCCAAAAATATTCAGTAAAATTTTCTATTTCCTTAATTTTGCATGTTAAATTCCATTTTTTTAATTTAAAAATCTTTGATTTGATTTTTCCAGATGAGCTTGACACTCAGAACGAACTACCTATCAGAGCATAATTTATTGCAGGCAACGATTAAAGTGAAGGACATTTTGTCTATTTTGTTACCGAAATTCATCAGAGAAAAAATTGAATCGATGAAACAAGGATAATATCGAGTTGCTGAGAAATAAGAAGAAGTTACTATTGTGTTCTGTGATATTTGCAACTTTGATGATCTCATATTTAAAGAGAAAACGAACACAGTTCGCATATTAGATAAACTTTACAGACAATTCGATCGAGTCTGTGCTTAGAATGGACTTCAAAAAATTGAAACAGTAAAAACATCTTGAAAATATTATTATTTTTGCAAATATTTTATTTTATCTATTTTGGTTTTGATAGGTTGGTAAAACATACTTGGCCGCAGCTGGAATCACAGATGTCGAGGGACTTTTAAAAGCTGAAGGGAGATTTTAAAATATTGACCCTGCTAGACGAGCCCTCAATTTTGCTTTTGATCTTTAAAAAATCGTTAAAAGCACACACTTGTATCTTGCATCAAACAAAAGCATCATAATCAAAGTAGGAATTCATCTCGGCCCAGCTATTTCTGGAGTTATTGGGTATCATAAACCATAATTTTCTCTGATTGGTGATACTGTAAACACTACAAGTCGAGTCTGTTCAACTGGAATTTCAGATATGATCACAATCTCAAAAGAAGTCTATCAAAAAATTTACCTTTGTTCACCTTAATTTAGATTTACTCAAAGAGACGTCGAAGCTAAAGGGAAAGGAATCATGACTACATATTAAGTCACTGATAAGAAACTAAAGAGATCCTAATTACTACCTCTAGCACCGATTCCAGCATAAAAAAAAATAAACTAAAGTAAAAACCATAAAATAAAAAGATAAAAATAATATAAATATTATGACTCTTCCATACGATAGCTAGCTAATTGGTTTGATTATTGAACTTTAGATTTCAGTGATGATTCTGGATTTATGCATCCTAAGAAGTTAGCAGGATCGATTTCAAAGTAAATCGAGCAAAACAAAGTACCTTTACCAAATATCTCTTTTGCAAATACTGCAATTTTCAAAGACAATTTAACCGCTAAGAATTCTAATTCATTAGAACCCAATAAAGAACAAACAGCCATAGGGAAATTTCCTGAAATATCTCCATCTCCAAGCACTTAAATTTTCAAGAGAAGCTCTGGAGGAAGCATGTACAATTTTACATTAAAAATAACTCCTGAAAGAGATTTTAACCAATTCAATGAAGTCAAAGCAATTTCGTAAGAGAATCAAGAGCCATGCGAGAAAGAACCTAAAAATACTAAAATATCTGATATGTTAAGTACAGCAGTTCCTTCAGACTCATCTGGTCAAAATGATTTAGCACCCTTAGGAATTTCTCAAAACAGAAAAGGAGGGAGAATGCTAAGAAAAGCATCTTCCATGACAATCATAGATGTATAACCTCGATTCAAACCAGAAACAAAAAAGAAAGAAGAAGAAATTATGTCGCCTGCTAGTCCAACCTAGAATCAATTAGTAGTTAACATTGAAAAATAACTACACGTTAAAATAGAATTAGAACCAGAAAACATTCAACTCAAAGAATTGAAATTACCTATAGAAAAGCTACAATTACACACGCATCATGCAAATTATGGTGGTGATAAAAACGGATTAACTTCCAGGGAAGATCTAGGTGGATCCCACAGTGGAACGAATCATTTAAAATTAAGTGGAATATGCTCTGGCGCTAAAGTGACTCTCTTATAAAAATAGTTAAATAACGAATTCACAAAATAAATACTCAAATAATAAGTGACGGCTATTACAACGTGGCTAGGCATATCGTCTCTTTATTTTTTAATTAAACTAATTGTGATTGTAATCTTTGCTACAGATTAAAATTCCATTTCAACATCCAACTCTAATTCTCCTATCTTGATCACCTGCTACGTTACAGGCTTGTTCTTGATATATTTTGCAGCTGCTGTGACATTCAAGAGATTACATGGATATCTATCATGGCATGGATTACGATTAACAATCGCTGCGATATACTTAATTGCCCTGCTACTCACGATTCTCAATAATTTACAGTTCAATTCCTACATGGATTAAATCACTGCTTTGAACATAAACCTTCTTAGAAAAAGCTCCTCTTATGCAAGCTACTAAATCGATTCCGTTGTGAGTCTCGTTCTTCCAGGATCTATTATGTTTTGCTTGGAAATTGAGATAATTTTCTTGGTCATGACAACCTTCAAGTGCTTCTATTTCAACGAAAAGATTGCTGCATTCGTACTGCAAATCGTTGCATTTCTAATTTATTCCTCGAGGATTGAGTTTTTTCCATAAATGGCATACTTTGTGGGGCTTGTAGGGATTATTCATTTAAGAGTGCAGCACTATTAGACTCATAATGAAGTTAGATCCTTTAACAATATGAAGACTCTAGAAGCTAAAAAATATGAACTTGATTAGCTGGTTCACAATCTCTTGCCAAGTCACGTACTCAATTAATTCCTGGATTCTATGAAAAAAGAAATTCCCCTTGTGTGTGAGGAGTTAGATGATGTTACACTTTTATTTGCTGACATTGCTGGGTTTACAAAATACTCTTCTACTACTGATCCAATCGTTGTCGTTAATATGCTGAGGAAACTGTTCACTGACTTTGATGACCACTGTCTCACATAGAATGTATTTAAATTGTACACAATTGGTGATTGCTACGTTTGCTTCGGGTTAACACACAAAAAAGATAGAAACCCTGCATAGGAAGCTCACAATGTTATACGGTTTGCTTTTGATATGATAAGAATCATCGACAACGTCCGTTCATTTACGAATTGCAATCTGCAAATGAGAATCGGAGTGCACACAGTATACTTTACAAGATTAATTTATTTTAGAGTTTCAAAAAAAGAGAATATTTTCTGAAATTTGTTTATTATCAATAATAGGGTAAATTATACGGCGGAATCGTTGGAACTGAGATTGTAAGATACGATGTCTATGGAGTTGATGTTATCATAGCAAATAAAATGGAATCGAATGGAGAGAATGGCAAAGTTATGGTAAGCGAGGCAACGAAAAAATTACTTGAAGAAAGCTTCCCAAACGAATTTGAGTTCTAATTCAAGGAGACAGTTCATATCAAACAAACAGGCAAGGATATCGATGGGTTTCTCATTTAATTTAATGAAAATATTAGCATTTATGATGATGAAGAATATTAAGATCAATAATAGTAAGTACACGAACAATAAGATGGATAATAATAGCAAGAATGAGAGTAGTTTTGAAAGACTTCGAAGAAATCAACTCTTTTTTAAATAAATAACATATTTTACTTGTATAAATGTCATTTTTATTTTCCATTCAAGCACATTTAAATTGAATGCATGATAAATAAGTTGATAGATACTAGATGACATTAAGAAAAAGGAATTTTTTTGGTTTCAAAAGATGAATTTTGATCTGGAAATGTGTATTATTTTGTTATTTTGTTTAGAGATTAATAAAATAGATAATTTTTAATTGTTATTTTTGTGTATTACAATGAGATTGATTCAATAAGATAACTGCTGAAAGACTAATAAATCAAGCAAAGTTGTTAAATTCAGAAGCATACCATATTGTGATAAACTGGATTATCATTCACAGTAGGTGATAAATTAACTTATTTTAATAACAATCTGAGAAGAGAAGAGAAAGATAAAGAAAGGAAAAACCAGCAAGATTCAAGAAAACAATTTCAATTCCGCTATGAGTTAGAGCAGTTTAGAATACAGAGAAGTGTTCGAGGAGACTGTCTTCGCTGAGATTGAGTTAGACAGCATGGTGAAACTTGAGTTCAATGAAGAGACACTGAAGAAGAATTTTGAAGTGCTTATTAGAATTCTCCGTGAGCTCAAAATGGGAGTGGGAAAAGCAAATCAGCGCTCATCTCAGAATGAACGAGATGTGGGTGTGCTTCAGAAACATAATGAAGTACTCCAAAGTGAAATTGATGGACTTAAAGATCAGAATTCTAATCTGATAGAGGAAATACAAAAACTTAAAGAAAAATAAGAAGAATAACAAGGGTAAATAAACGACATTAAAGCTGAAAATGAATAATAAAAACAATAAATTTAAAATCAACGGGAACAGCTTGATAAGCAATAAGACAACATCCAATCTCTGCAATAAGAAGATGCCAAAAACAAAAAGGATATTGCATATCTCTTAGATGAGCTTGATAAGCTTAAGACAGTAGTTTAAAACCTTGGGGCAGTTCCAAAATTCGACAGTAAATCAAATTCATATAATATTCTCTAATGTTATCATTAAATTCTTGATATTTTTTTTTGTAGCTGATGCTCTTGATAAATTAGCTGCTGAAATCAAATCCATCAGAGAAACATATGTAAGAAATTATGATTTAACTCCTTAAAAACATTTTAAATACTTTTGTTAGCTATCACTTGTTGTTCTCATACAAAAACATCATATTTTCATTATGAATATGTTGCATTATGTAAATTAAAAATCATTGTGTTTTAGGTGACAAAAATTGAGTTTAACCAACGCTGTGAAATCTATGATAAGGACATTGCCTGGATTAAGGACGAACTTGCTAAACTCAAAAAAGCTGTGGATTCTCTAGGTGAACTCTCTAGATTCAAAGACGAACTCTCTAGATTAAAAGATGAACTTGCAAGTATCCTCAAAAGAATTCAAGATTTAGAAAATGCTTTGAGAGAAAAAGTCGATCTGGAGTATTTCGAAGAGCAAATCAACTACCTTAAGTCTCTCATTGCAAGCATCGGCAAGTAAAATATTGAACTGTCTGCAAGATAATCTAATAATTCGTTGAAAGAATCAAAAAATTTACAATGTTTTTTATTTTTTAGCAACAATAAAGAAACCCCAACAATTCTTCCTCCTGCTCCTGCTGGATTATCTGCAAAAGAAGCAGCTCTCCTTAAAGAATTATCCAAAAGAGTTGGGGATTTAGAAGAAGCTCTTAGGTAATTAAGAAAAGACTTTACTGATCATAAGGACGAATACACTGGGTTCGCATAGAAAACTAACGACAGACTTGATAAATTAGAAGGGTTGCTTGAT
>Ga0302271_10000594_pt1 | contig 35716 bp, 42 predicted proteins | sample III_Bog_N1_1_FD_198767 | JGI IMG/M metagenome (GOLD analysis project Ga0302271, IMG submission 198767) | Peat permafrost microbial communities from Stordalen Mire near Abisko, Sweden - III_Bog_N1_1 | ecosystem: Environmental > Terrestrial > Soil > Wetlands > Peat | place: Sweden: Abisko... | reverse complement strand
TCTCCTGTGACGTTTCTTGCCAATAGCATTTCTTGAACAGTTGAAGCACCTTCTAATTCAATATCTTTGCCATTTATTTTAATATTAATTTTACTCATATTATCCTTTGATGCCAAATTGTAATTATATATAAATTTTGCCACAGATAAAGCATTTTTGCAATGCAAACAAAATTTAATCGGGATAAAAATCACTAATTAAAAAGACAGACGTTTTGTCTGCCTTTTTAAAAAAATAAGAGCATTCTTGTTTATAATTAAATTAAACCTTCTCGAACAGCTTTAACTGCAGCTTGAACTCTATCTTCAACAGACAGTTTGTGTAAGATTGAGCATACATGTGCTTTTGCAGTATGTACACTAACAATGAGTTCTTTTGCAATCTCAGTATTGCTTTTTCCTAAAACAATAAGTTTTAGAACTTCAAATTCTCTGCTAGAAAGAGGTTTGCTGGTTTTTTCTAAAAATACCAAATTATATTCATTCATCCCACTACTCCTAAGTTTGTTAGTGTAATTCCAACCTGCTAACAACTTATATTAATATTAAAGTATTTTTTCTGATAAAAAATGGATGTATTTTCCGTTTTTGTGATATTGTGAAACATTTTGTAACATCCCCATGAAAAAAATAATGGCTAGAATCCAATAATGCGTCGCAAAAGGAGGTTTATTTTTTTAAAAATACTAATACAATTATTTTATCTAAATTAAGATATGTGTCTAAAAAAACCACTCCCGTTGTGCGAACATTGCAACAAGGGGTTCTTGTTCCCTGTAATAATTTTGATATTTCAATATATCTTACTCGTTCGCGGTAAACGGGTCTACGGATTTTGTTTTCAATGACTCTGTCATCTCCAAACAAAAATCCTTCGCCCTCTGCTCACTCGTGCAAATGTCGATGGGGGGACTTGAACCCCCACAGATTGCTCCACACGCACCTCAAGCGTGCACGTCTACCATTCCGCCACATCGACATAATTATTTAAATTCAGTTTTCAGAGATATTTATCGATGGGCGGAACTCTGCGACTCGGGGAACGAAAACGATAATTAATCGTTTTCTTCACGTCTGCCTTTCCAATGGGCTCCTGCCACATCGACATGGCTATTTAATTCTTAATCCATTTTTAATAAAAACTCGGGTTCAACTCCCAAAACATTAGCTATAGCAAATAATGTTTCTATAGTAAAATTTTGCTGCCCTCGTTCCATTTTTCCAATAGAACCTCTCGCTAATTGTGCAAAATCAGCTAAATCTACTTGTTTAAAATCTTTTTTAACTCTAGCAGATTTAATATTTAAGCCTACTTTTCTTTTAAATTCATTTATATCCATAATTTAATTATACATCTTGACAGGTAACTTTAAGTAATCTATAATATACATTAAGGATTATAAAATGTACATTAAGGTAAGGAGTAAAAAATGGGCAAAAAGAAAAAACTTTATAATTTAAGAGCAGGCATCACGGATAAAGCTGTTAAGATTGAATATTTATTGCAAAGTGCAATTTATAAGCCTGATAGCGAACGAGAAACATTCATTCTAGGTGAAATGGCAATTGATTTCGCTAAAGAAATAAAAATAAATTCTGAAAAAATCGGTAAAATTTTAAAGCATTAAACGTTGATGCCAAGTTGCATTCACTATTTACTATTCGATTGTTTTAGGCTACACTGAAACAATGGAAGTAAATGTAATTGGAGCGGGTTTGGCGGGTAGCGAATGTGCCTTACAGCTTGCAAAACAAGGAATAAAAGTTAATCTTTTTGAGATGAGGCCGACAAAAACAACAGGGGCTCATGTTTCGTCCAATTTTGCTGAATTTGTTTGCTCAAATAGTCTTGGCTCACACGATATTACAAATGCAAGCGGTCTTTTAAAGCATGAAATGGAACTGTTAGGCGGAGAATTGATTAAAGTCGCCTACGATTGTCAGCTACCAGCCGGAGGAGCTCTTGCAATAGACAGAGAACTTTTCTCAAAAAAGGTTACTGAATTAATAGAAGAAAATGAAAACATTAATATTATAAGAGAAGAAATCACTCAAATTCCTGATGAACCTACAGTTGTTGCTTCTGGCCCTTTGACAAGTGACGATTTAGCAAATTCAATAAAAGAATTTACTCAAAGCGAACACCTTCACTTTTTTGACGCGATTGCCCCGATTGTAGAAAAAGATAGCATTAATTTTGAAAAAGCTTTTTACGCAAATCGCTACGACAAAGTTGATGAATATGGGGAAGCTTCTTATATCAATTGCCCAATGAACAAAGAACAATATCAAAAATTTTACAATATTTTAATTAACGCACCAAAAATTGAGCTGAAAGAGTTTGAAAAGGATGCAAAATTCTTTGAATCCTGTCTTCCTGTCGAGGTTTTGGCATCCCGAGGCGTTGATACTCTCAGATTTGGGCCAATGAAACCCGTTGGACTTATTGATAAAAGAACAGGCGAGGAAAACTGGGCTGTTGTGCAATTGAGACAAGATAATTCCGCAAAAACTTTGTATAACTTAGTTGGATTTCAGACAAATTTAAAGTGGCCAAGCCAAAAAGAATTAATACATTCAATTCCTGGGCTTGAAAACGCCAATATTGTTCGCTATGGGGTAATGCACAGAAACACTTTTATCAACAGCCCGAAAATTTTAAACGCAGCTCTTCAAACCCGCAAACGTCCTAATTTATTTTTCGCAGGTCAAATTACTGGAACAGAAGGCTACACAGAATCAATTGCCACAGGGCTTTTAGCCGGATTAAACATGGCTAGATACTTGCAAGACAAACCTCTCATTTATCCCCCGAAAGAAACTATGCTTGGGGCGTTATGTAATTATATAAGTTTTGAAGAACACAAGCATTTTCAGCCGATAAACTCAAACTGGGGAATTGTTCCGCCGATTGAATTGCCGAAGAAAGACCGAAAAAATAAAAAGTTAAAGAACGAACTGCTCGCAAAACGTTCGATTGAGAGTTTAAAATCTTATTTATCTTGAACAATTCTTTTGTTTACGTTAATATTCTCATACGCAGAAGTAAATAACAGGATGTAAGAAAATGAGTAATTACCTATTAGAAATCGGAACAGAAGAGCTTCCTTACAGATTTATACCCCAAGCTATTGAACAGTTAAAAATCGGGTTTAAAAAATTCTTTGAAGAAAATAAACTTGAATACACAAACATCAAAGTGCTTGCAACACCAAGAAGATTGGCAATTTTGGTTGACGGATTGGCTGATAAACAAGCAGATGAAGAAAAAGTCCTAAAAGGCCCTATCAAAAATGTTGCTTACGATGAAAAAGGAAACCTTTCCAAAGCAGGACAAGGTTTTGCGAACAAATGCGGAGTAGAAGAAAATCAATTATTTTTGCAAGATGATTACCTGCACGCAAAAGTTTTCAATAAAGGAAAATTGACTTCTCAATTGCTCACAGAAAACATACCCCAAATTGTTTTAAAACTGCAAGGACCTTATTTTATGCGTTGGGCAGGGCATGATGAAAAATTTTCTCGCCCTATTCGCTGGATTGTTTCAATCCTCGATAAAGAAGAAGTTCCAGTCAAAATAATTGATGTTACATCATCTAAATTCACACGTGGACACAGATTTTCTGAGCAGAATATCGAAATAAATACTCCAGAGGAATACGTTGAAAAACTTAAAAAAGCACACGTATTTGTTGACCAAAATGAAAGAAAAGCCCTTATTGTTGAACTTGCAAAAAAAGAAGGGGATAAATTGGGTGCCGAAGTCCGTTATGATGATGATTTGCTTGATGAAGTTACTTATTTGTGTGAATATCCTATTCCTGTAGTTTGTGACTTTAAAAAAGAATATCTTGATGTGCCGGAAATGGTTACTGTGACCGTTATGGCCTCTCATCAAAGGTATTTTGCATTGTATAAAGATGGGAAATTGATAAATAAATTTATAACCATCACCAACTATATCGGAAGTGAATTTGAAAACATAAAAGCGGGCAACGAGCGAGTTATAACCGCAAGGCTGGATGATGCGATTTTCTTCTTTAAAGAAGATACCAAAAAACCTTTTGAAAGCAACGTTGAAAATTTAAAAGGAATGACTTTCCAAAAAGGCATGGGTTCACTTTGGGACAAAACCCAAAGGATAATAAAACTTTCAAGCAAAATTGCCAATACCTTAGAGTATGATAGAGCTATTATTGAGCGTACAGCAAAACTTTGCAAAGCCGACTTAACGACCAGTTTGGTGTTCGAATTCACAGAGCTTCAAGGTTTTATCGGGGCAGATTACGCAAAACATTCCGGTGAAGACGAAAAAGTCGTTCAGGGTATAAAAGAGCACTATTACCCGTTAAATGCTGAAAGTGAACTGGCCGAAGGAATTGAAGGGCAAATTGTCGGAATAGCCGACAAGCTCGACACAATCTGTGCAGTTTTCGCAAACGGTAAAAAACCAACAGGGTCGTCAGACCCACTTGGTGTCAGACGTGCGGCACTTGGCGTTATAAAAACAGTCATAAATAAAGAATTAAAATTAAATTTGACCGACTTGATAGGAAAAGTGGTAGCAGATTTACCTAAAAAAGCAGAAAACGAAAATGAACTATTGGCTCAAATTGAAGATTTCTTCATCCAAAGATTAATCATTTTCTTGTCTGAAACTTGCAGAAAAGACGTGATTGAGGCATGTGCTAAAACTAGAAATAAAAATCCGCTTGTGGATTTGTGTGACTTTGTTCATAGAGTGAATTTAGTTTCTGAATTGATTAAGGATAAAGCGTTTCCAGCCATGCTTGAAAGTGCAAATAGAATTACAAGAATTTTGAAAGAATTGGTTCAAACGCCAGTGAATTCTAACCTTTTTAAATTTGATGCTGAGAAAATTCTCTTTGAAAAAGTAAGTCAAATAAAAGAAGACAACTATGAAAATCTTATAGAAGGACTGAAAAATGCCAATCCTGCAATTGAGAAATTTTTCGAAGACGTTTTAGTCATGGATGAGCATGAAGAAATTAAAGAAAATAGACTTGCAATTTTGAGCATGCTCAAAAGAAAATATGATTTAATAGCCGACTTTACTGCTTTACAAACTTAAGAAAATATGCTAGGATGCTGTAAATAGTGGTTATCTGACAACAGTTTAAGTTTTGTAAACATTATGCCTAAATAGGTAAATTTTTTTTTTGAGGGCACTTTAAACCAGTAAGAAATCACATACTAAAATATACAGAAACTACATACATAAAAAAAGAGGTAAAAATGTTAAACCGATTTAAAAATTTAAAAATCGTCCAAAAATTGCAACAAGTGAGTCCAAAATTAAAATGGTTGATGTTCAACCAAATGCAAGATTACAAAATCAACTCTGAATATATCGACATGATATTTTCAGACACAGACAAAGAAGTAAATTCTGACGACACAAGGCTGGAAGCAATGGTCAGAGACTCCCTCGTAAAAGAGTTTTCACTAGATGTTGAAAACATGAAATCTTACGAGCTTCTAGTTGATGCAGTAGTGCACAACTTAAAGAAGAAACAGCTTCAAGCCGCAGACGGTGAAGAAGAAATCGCATAAAGGAATTAAATCCTTTGGTTTCGTCCGTCTAAATGTTATAGACTTGCCTTGGTGGGTTTATAACCAGATTTAAAAAAATAATACCCTCAGTCAATGTGAGTATTATTTTTTTTGTGTTAAATTACAAAAGGTACTGTAAATTTATAAAAGAAGGAGTATTAAATATGACTACAATTATTGGTGTTAGACTTGATAACAGAACACAAACAGCAATTGATTTCCAAAAAACTTTAACTCACTTTGGCTGCATAATAAAAACAAGATTAGGACTGCATGACGTTTCAGAAAATAAGTGTGCACCAAATGGATTGATTTTGCTTGAAGTGATTGATGATGTTGAAGCAGTTGCACTTAAGGAGGAGTTGGTTAAAGTTCATGGTATAGAAGTTCAAACTATGAAGTTTTAGAAGTTTTAAAAAATTTATACCTAAGAAACTGGTGAGGGCAGAAAAGTTTTCAACTTTTCTGCCCTCACCTATTGCAAAAAAAAATTCATCCCGTATAATAGACTTATTCCGTTGGGCGAAGCCTTATCGGGTGAATGAAAATCGAATACATAAAGTTAAAAAGTAGGTTGGGCTTACTAGTCCAACAACATAAAACTTAAAAAAATGGGAGCGTAGCTCAGTTGGTTAGAGCGCATGCCTGTCACGCATGAGGTCGCGAGTTCGAGCCTCGTCGTTCCCGCCATATTAAAAAGAGTCACCTTAGGGTGGCTTTTTTATTGTGTGTCGGGAACAGAGGCTCGAACTGGTTTGTTTTTCCGACATCGTGTCTACAAAACAAACGAGTTCAATCGGTAAACCGATATCCTGATTTGTACGGCTCGGTGTCATCACCTCGCCTACAACTCAAGCGACCGCTCGTCGTTCCCGTCTTATTAAAAGAGCCTGTCGTTAGACAGGCTCTTATTGTTATTTAATTTTTATCTCACGCAAGTGTTGGTTTTCCTGTCAGTCCGATTAGAACGTCCAAAATTTTGGGCATCTGGCAGGCAAAAGAATAATGCCCTTTGGAAATAGAGCAACGCGAACAATCACAATTAACTTTGTAACATTCCAACGCCTGTTCTGTCCAGTTTTGGGTGATAGAATCAGAGATTTCGCCTTTGTTTTGCGGATAAAATTCCTTATCTGCAAAACTGTTAAACTTTGCCGTATTTACCGCCATATTACACTCCTCCCTTAAGTTATCAGACTAATTGAGAATCCTTAAAATAAAAAATAGTAACTAAAATACCCTCAATTATCCCACTTGTATCATAAGCTATTTTTTGGCCTAGTTAATCCTCTATTTAAATGATATTTGAGATTAAAGTATAGAATGATTATTACACAACTCAAGTTGGTTGCATTTGGATTGCCGCGTCGTTTGGCTTAAGCCGCTCTCCTCGCAATGACGTAATTTTTAATTACTTAATTCCAAAATATAATCTAAAACTTTTTCGCAGTATCTTTTTTCGGTAGCACTGAATGGCAAAACTACGCCTGAAAATTCTTTTTCCACTCTGTCCAAAACGTTTTGAACTTTTGTCTTGGGAACGTGGTCGATTTTAGTAACAAGGGTAAAAACCGGTAAGTTATGTGCAGTAATCCAGTTACGCATCACGTAATCATTTTTTTGTAATTCGTGTCTTGCATCTACAAAATGAATTAACGACTTAATTTGAGGGCGGTTGAGCAAATACTGCTCCAAATATTCTTGCCATTTTGCCTGAGCCTCTTTTGACACTTTTGCATAACCATAGCCCGGTAAATCGGCGATAATAAATTTGTTTGAAAAGTCGAAAAAGTTTATTAATCTGGTTTTCCCCGGGGTGTTGGAAGTTTTTGCTATCTTATTATTATTGGCAATTGCGTTAATAAAAGAAGATTTGCCAACGTTTGACCTTCCTATAAGAGGAAATTCATTCAATTTAAAATCAGGGCATTGGCTTAATTTTTCTGCACTTACTATAAATTTTGCATTCAGCTGTTTCAATTTTTCAATCCCTGCTCTTCACGATGTTGAGCTAATAGCATGCCAAGTTTAATTTGCTCTTTTTCTTCTTTAATCCTTTGTTTATACATAACAGTTTGCAATAGGTGATAGACTTTTTCGCTATTTACGACTGTTATTTGAGTTTTTTTGTCCAAAAATTCAGCATTCACACTATATTGTGGAGAATGGCCGCCAGATTGAACACTAACAATCTGAATGAGTCTATTCCTAAGGATGCTTAGGGGTTCTCTTAAAAATATTTCAAATGTTTTAAAGATATTCATATTAATATAATACCAAAGAGAAAATTTTTTTGCTCAAATGTTAAGACGAGTTTTCCGAGGTTGGTTTGTCTTGGATTATCGGCAGTTCGCAAAAGTTTCGTTTTACTCACTCTTACCGAAACCCGCTGCTTCGTCGAAACTCCCTTTCTCCTCGCAACGACACTATACTTTTTGCTTTTTGCTTCTTCCGTTCACCTTTCACTCCTCACTTCTCACTCACATTGACCACATGGTCTAGGCAAAAACAAATATTTCGACCATACGGTTGATGCTAAGGTACACCATATGTTGTAAATTATACATGTACAGATAGACTTGTGCGTTCGGTAAGTAACTTGGGTAAGTAGACTAGGTAAGTAAAGCCAACAAAGCCTGTGGGAGGCGAGGTTGTAGCAATCTGAAGAAGATTGAATGGGAGAGCGGAATGTCCGTTGAGATTTCAGGATTAGATATAGCTTTAAAACGTATCAATAGTATTGAGCGTAATTTTCAAGCACTAACGGGTGAAATTAATAAGCCTGATAAAGATTTCCAAAGCATTTTGGACGCTTCAATGTCTTCTTCCTCTGGTGATACTGCCTCTAAAGGTGAAATAAACAATTTGATTGATGTTTATTCGCAAAAGAATAATCTTGATGCTGATTTTGTAAGGGCTGTTGTTAAGCAGGAATCAGGTTTTAATCCAAAGGCTACTTCTCACTGCGGAGCTGCGGGCTTAATGCAATTAATGCCTGGTACTGCAAAAGGATTAGGTGTCACAAACCCTTATAATGCCGAGCAAAACGTAGCAGGTGGCACAAAAATGCTCTCTAACTTGTTAAAAACTTACGGCGGAGATAAAGAGCTTGCTCTTGCGGCTTATAATGCCGGCGGCGGGGCAGTTAAAAAATATGGCGGAATTCCACCGTACGCTGAAACTCAAAGATATGTCAAAAATGTTTTGAGTATGTACGGAAAATTTAAATCGGAAAGTTAAAATAAAAGGATAAAATTATGTTACTTAGAGGATTAGCAGCAGCTTCAAACGGAATGCAAGCATTAATCGATCAAAATGATTTGATCGCTAATAACGTTGCCAATGTTAACACAACTGGTTTCAAAAAAGGTAACTTGATTTTTAGAGATATATACGAAGCAAACGTCGTTGATAAAACAGGACAAGGTCAAAATACAGAAGTAAGGGGTTTGGGTGAACTTAGTGTTGGAAGTCAAGTGGAAAAGCTTACTTATGATTTCTCTCAAGGTGCTTTAAGCAGAACCGGTAGTACATTTGATTTGGCAGTAGAAGGCGATGGGTTTTTCAAAACTCAATCCGTGAATGGCGACGTTTCTTATACCCGTAATGGTTCTTTTACTTTAAATAATGAATCTTATTTGGTAACAAAAGACGGGGATTACGTCATGGACCAAAATAATCAAAAAGTAAAGATTGACACTAAAACAACAAAAATGCGTTCTAACAACGACATAATAATAAACGAAAAAGGAGAAATCCAAATTAACACAGGTGGCAGCCCAATTACTCTCCAAACTATCGCTATTCGTGATTTTAAAAACAAAGAAGATATGGTATGCATTGGGGGTTCTAAATTTAAACCGATAGATGCCACCACAAATCCTGAAGTTAAAGCTGAAAAATTCTCGGTACAGCAAGGTTCGCTTGAAATGTCTAACGCAAATGTTGTAACTGAAATGATAAATACAATTAATACATCGAGAAACTATGAAGCACTCGCCAAAACGGTTAAGGATACCGGTGACAGCTTATCCAAAGGCCTACAAGTCGGAAGATTAAGGGGATAAACTAAACTCAACTGACTCAAAGAATTAAAACACAGGGAGGAAATATAAAAGATGCTTAGATCGTTAACAACCGCCGCAACAGGTATGATAGCTCAACAAAATTATTTGGACGTAATTTCAAATAATATAGCAAACGTAAACACAACCGGATTTAAAAAAACCCGTGTTGAATTTCAGGATTTGCTAAGTCAAGCACAAAAATCTCCCGGAGCGATGATTAACCAAGGAACTTTCCAACCCGTCGGGATTGAAATAGGCCTTGGGGTAAAAACAGCTGCAACTACAAGGGTCTTTAACCAAGGGGTTGCGATATCCACAGGTAGAAACCTTGATATTTCAATTGAAGGAGAAGGATTTATGCAAGTAATGCAATCGGATGGTTCTCTTGCTTACACCAGAGACGGCTCCTTAAAAATGGATGCTATGGGGCAACTATGTACCACAGATGGTCTTTTAATTCAGCCTCAGACTTCAATCCCTCGGGATGCCTCAGAAATTAACATCACATCAGACGGAAACATTTCGGTGAAAGTCGGCTCAAGTACGACCCAACAAATTCAAGGTCAAATCCAACTCGTAAAATTCCAAAACCCATCAGGACTTTTATCAGTAGGCCACAACTTATACGTTGAAACTCCGGGTTCAGGTACTCCAATCCAAGATACTCCGGGACAAAACGGGATGGGTACCATTAACCAAGGATTCTTGGAAGGCTCGAATGTACAAATTGTAGATGAATTAATCAGTTTGATTAAGGCAGAAAGAGCTTTTGAATCGAATTCTAAAGTAATCAACTCTTCAAGTAATATCTTACAAGCAACAAACCGTCTATCGTAAATAGAAAATAGGAAATAGAGACCAAAAATGAAAAAAATCATTAGCATAACATTTATAATAATTTTAGCCCTTAGTACCTTGAGTGTTCAGGCAAGAACCTTGAGTGCTGATGAAGTCAAAGCGGAAGTTTCAAAACAAATTGTTGAAAGTAATGCAAAATACACCGATGCACAGATGGTTGCAACTGTATTGGCACTTCCTTTTCAAAATTTGTCACTGCCGGATGGGAATGTTTCATTCTCTATTACCTCATCTGTCGATAGATTTATGTCGAGAGATTTGAAAAAAGTAAATGTTTACGTTAATGGCAATTTAGTCAGAATTTTCAATGCTCCAAGTGAAGTTAAGGCATACAAAGATGTTTTGGTCGCTTCTGAAACCATTGATAGAGAAAGAATGCTAACAAAAAATATAGTCGCAACAAAAAAAATGGAAGTGTCAAATAATTTAGAATACGTATTGACTTCAGACATGTTGGAAAAAGAAATTGTAACAAAAAAAGCATATAGAGAAGGTGAAGTAATTGACAAACGTTTTGTAAGATTAAGACCGGATGTCCAAAGGAATTTACCTGTTACGGCATACGTTACCGTCAATAATCTTATGATATCAATTGATGCAATAGCACTTTCGGACGGAATGTTAGGAGAATACATCGGAGTTCAAAACAAGGATTATAAAAAGGTTTATACAGGAAAAATTATCGGTGAAAACAAAGTATTAATAGAAATGTAGGGGCGGAATATGAAGAATTCAATCAGAAAATTTTTAATAACATTATTAATTTTAATAGCAACGACTGTAAGCGTAAGTGCAGAGTCACTTTTTACTTTGGGTGCCTCGCAAACCTTTGCACCAACACCAAAATCTTTGTTTGGTGGAGTTCAGGCCCGTTCTGTGGGAGATTTGATTTCGATTGTAATGGCAGAAAGTATTAATATGACTGACAGTTTGTCTTACTCTTCAGCAAAAAAATCAACAACTGTTGATAATTTTTCTAAATTTATAAACTCTTTCCTTAACCATGATGTTGTGAATGATAATCTCAATAATTTCGGAGGTTCAAATACCGTGGATAATTCAGCTGGCACTAGCCGTAAACTGACATTTGGTGACACAATATCAGTTCAGGTAGTTCAGCAAATGCCAAACGGAAATTTAGTAGTTCAAGGAAAGAAAACAATAGTAAATTCAAATGAAAGAATGGATTTGATTGTAACCGGAATCGTAGATCCAAGATCAATAAATGCATTGGGTCAGGTTTCTTCAAATAGAGTAGCCAACCTACAATTCGCACAATCAGGCAGAGGTTCAATTTCAAGATCTAACAACGAAGGGGTTATTAACAAATTTATTAAATACTTATTCTAGCGGGAGCGAGTAACAACAAAAAAATAAAACATACCGGGAGGAAATAAATAAGATGACAAGATTAACAAAAACAATAATAGCAATGCTTATGGTAACTCTATTAACAACAATGATGCCGGTGCAGGCTATAAATTCAACCGTAAGAATTTTAGATATCACCCACATCAAAGGGGTTAGAGACAACCAAATAGTAGGCTATGGTATTGTAGTGGGTCTTCCGGGAACCGGTGATAACTCCAGAGCAACACAAATTACAAACAAAATGCTGTTAATGAATTTGGGAACAGTGATTGAACAAGAGAACTACATTCAAAAAGGTTCAACTGCAGCGGTTATAATAACTGCAACAGTGCCACCTTTTGCAAAAAACGGTGACAAAATAGATGTAACAGTTTCCACAATGGCAGATGCAAAAAGCTTAGAAGGTGGGGTTTTAGTTCAAACTGTTTTGAAAGCCGCAAACGGTGAAGCAATAGCTGTTGCTCAAGGTCCGCTTTCAGTTGGCGGAGTTAACGCAAAAGCAGGTGGAAGTTCAACTAGAACAGCCATTACAACAACAGGAAGAATTCCTGGCGGTGGGATTATGGAAAGAGATATGGTAACAGATATCGGGGACGAAAACTCAATAACTTTATCTATTGAAACTTCTGATTACACAATGGTTTCAAGAATAGCACAGACCATTACAAACCTTATTTCACCTGCAAAAGCAATTGATGGTAGTAGTATTCAAGTAATGATTCCTGAAAGATTCATGAATGACAGAATAACATTTTTGTCTATTCTAGAAAATTTGGAAGTAAGTCCGACAGTGGAAAAAGCCAAGGTTGTGGTAAATGAAAGGACGGGAACTGTTGTTATCGGTGCGGATGTAAAATTGTTACCAGCGGCGGTCGCTCACGGAAATTTAACAGTTACGGTTTCAACGACCACAGAAGTTTCCCAACCTAATGCATTTGCTCAAGGTTCAACCGTAGGGTTCTCAAACTCACAAATCAGCGTTAACAAAACACCGGGAAGCATTATTTCAGTGCCGGCAAACAGTAATCTTAACGATTTGGTAAAAGCCTTAAATTCAATAGGAGTTACTCCTATTGACTTGATTTCCATTCTACAAGCACTCAAAAGTGCAGGTAGTTTACAGGCAGAATTAATAATAATATAAAAGGAAAAACATTGACTATACAACCAGTATCATACAATTTAAATATGCAAGAAGCGGTCAGCGGAGAACAACAAGTTTTCAACCAAATCAAAGATTCAACTTCGGGCAAAGAACAGTTAAAAAAGGTTTCAAAAGAATTCGAGGCGATTTTTATCTCAAAAATGTTCAATCAGCTTGACCAAACAGTTGACAGAGAAGGTGGAATTTTTGGTGACGAATCCAAATACACCGAAAAATTTAAATCGTATATGTACAACGAACTGGGAAGACAGTTAGCAAATAATCCTCGCTCAACGTTTGGATTTGCAAAACAAGTTTATTCACAGATGGAAAAATTCATAAAAGATTAGGTAAAAGGGAGAAAGAAGGTAAAAATTGGTTAACGCAATAGGAACAGCAAATATAAATCCAATACAAATGTTCAATGCAGTAAATGCTTTTAAAACAGCTCAGGCACCTGCTCAAGAAGATGTTATGCAGGATGTTTCAGAAGGCTTGGATATAAATGAAAACAGTCTATTGAAAAACCAAAATTTAGAAGAAATAAAACAATTTGCAAAAAGTGCCGGGGAAGAAAATATCTCTGACGAGGATATAAAATATGGAATTACTTATGGAAGAAGCGTTATAGCGGATTATACCGCGTAATAATTAAGGGGAAAAAATGTCAAATGCTACATTAACACAATTTAAAGAAGCCGTGGATGAAGAAATAAAATCATATGAAGCCATGGAAGAACTTTATAAAATAAAGCAGGCTATTTTAGTGCAGGGCAAAAGTGATGTTCTGTGGGAAGTAGACGAAAAAATTGTTTCTCGTATGAAAACACTGAAAAATTTGGATTCCCAAAGAAAAGAAATAGCAAAATATCTGGGCAGTGAAACACTCACAATGTCACAAGCGATAGCCAAAGCTCAAGCTTCAAATGATGCGATCGCAGAAAAATTAAAAACGCAACAAACCAAGTTGAAGATTTTGGCGAATTCAATTTCTCTATATGAAAGAACAAATATGGATCTAATAAAACATGGTCTTATAATGACAGGCAAAACAATTAATATAATAGTGAGTGCTCTTTTGCCACAGTCTAATCAATATAATAAAGAAGGTAAAAACGTAGAAAATGATAAATTCCGAATCAGCTCCATAGTTGAAGAAGTTTAAAAAATAGAAATTAAAAAAGGGGAGAAATCTTAAATGTCTTTGATGTCAAGTATGAATATAGCACAACAAGCACTGCTGGTAAACCAGGCGGCACTTAATGTGGTTTCAAATAATATTTCAAACGTTAACACCGATGGTTATTCAAGACAAAGGGTGAATTTATCTCCCGGGGTTAATTACACTCCATTGGGAAGTTCTACTGCGGATCAGGCATATTCTTCTTGCGGAGTAGAAATTTCTAGCGTACAAAGATATAGTGACGCTTACCTTCAATCGTATTATCGTCAACAAAATTCCACTAACAGTTATCTGGATCAGTATTCACAAGTTTCGACAGAGATTGAAAGTTTGACAAACGAACTACAGGGTTCTGGACTTGAAGCTGCTTTTACAAAATTCTATGAAGCAGCCCAAACACTTAGCTTAAACCCGCAAGATGCCACGGCAAGACAAAATTATATGCAACAAGCTCAGACTATTGCTCTAAAATTTAATGATTTATCGAGTAATTTTAAGGATACGGAAACATCTTTTGTTGGGGATATTAATGTACCTGGCACGTTAGAGGCATCAAAGTTAAATGGAATGGTTTCTCAGGCAAATGACTTGATGAACCAAATTACAAAAGTAAATAGTGATATTGTAATGATGGGTTCTTCTAATAATCCTTCCAGTAGTCTGTTGGATAAAAGGGATCAACTTATTGATCAATTGTCGGCATTTGTCCCTGTATCTGTTTCAGAGAACTCAAACGGAACAGTAAACCTTTCTATAAGCGGTCTGGAAATGATAAAAGGAACCCAACAAATAGCTAGCTTGGACTTAGCGGTTGGAACTACTTCAGATACTCCTGCTATAGTTCAGCTTAAGGATTCAACAGGAACTGTAATTTCCAATAGTATCAATAAATATATTACATCAGGAGAAATAGGTGCGGTTCTTACTTTTACCGGTCCAGCCAGTGCTGATTCTTTAACTCTACAAGGAGTTATGAAAGACTATGATAATCTTGCAAGTGGATTTGCAAGTATTATAAATGATATTCAAACAAAAGTAACAGCTAGTGGAACGCCGATGGCAATAAATAGTTCAACAAACCAATTGACGACTGCAACAGAAAATATATTTGAAAGTAGTGACGGAACGCCGATTACAGCGAGCAATATTCAAATAAACACAAACATAATGACTGACCCGAACCTAATTGCAGTAGCAAGAGTTGATATTACTGATTATGATCCAAATGGAATTGGAAATAATTCAAATATGCTCGAGGTTTTAAAATCTAGAAGTAATAATTCATCTTTATTAGGTAATGCCTCTCCAGAAGGTTCTCTGGCCAATCTTGTTGGAGCAATAGGATTAAAAAATTCGACTGTTGAAACTAATTTAACAAACCAAAAAGCAGTTCTTACTCAAGCAAAAAATCAGCTATCTTCGGTCACAGGCGTAAATATTGATGAAGAGCTTATGGATTTAACAAAATATCAAACGGCATATAAGGCTTCCGCTAGAATCTATACCGTATGCAATGATCTTTTGAATACTTTAATGACTTTAGGACAATAAATAAAGAAAGAGGAATAAAATGTATTTAAGAACAACTACAGCAGCAACAAATAATTCGATGCTGGATTACATTATGAATAATCAATCAAAGTATAATGAATTATCAGCCCAGGCTTCTTCTCAAAAGAAATTGAATACCCCGTCTGATAATCCGACTGATGCAATAAGTGTTTTAAATATAAACAAAAATTTAAGTCAATTAAACGGATATGTTACTAATATGTCTCAATCTCAAAACGAATTAAATGTTTTAGATAATAGTCTTGCGTCTTTGACAAGCAACCTTCAAAGGGTACATGATTTGGCCGTTCAAGCGTCTAATGAAACAAATACCCCTGCTACATTAAACAATATAAAAACAGAAATTGATCAAATAATTCAAAGCGTAAAGGAGACAGGAAATACCCAGTATAATGGTTCGTACATATTTGCAGGAACAAATGTTGGCCAAGTTCCTTTTGAAGATGGTGCAGATGGTGGAATAACCTATACTGGAACTCCTCAAGATAAAGATTATCAAAGATATATTCAAATTTCTGATAAAGTACAAACAGCAATTAATGTCTCAGGAGACAAATTGTTAGGGTCTTACGATGCAGATGCATCTGGCACGCCACCGGTACCAACAGGCAGTGGTATTTTTAAAACACTTTATGACCTCAGTAATGCACTTGGTAAAAGTGATTTTACTGCAATACGTTCAAGCCTGGATAAAGTACAGACAGACATTCAAAATACTTCCAATGAAAGAACTAATTTTGCTTCAATAACCAATAGATTTGACATGACTAAAACTTCTATTAAGGCTAACGTTACTCAGTTGACCAGTTTTAAATCAAGCCTTGAAGACGTAGATCTTGCAACAGCGATGACAAATTTAGCCAATCAAGAATTGGCATTAAAAGCAACAATGGCCGTCGCTGCAAAGACTATGCAATCATCCTCTCTTTTAGACTATACAGCTGTATAAAGAAAAACTTTTTATTAAACCCTTGTTTTTTATAAAAAGCGAGCAAAATTGATATTAAAATAAGTAACTTACCATCTAGAAGGCACTCTGTGCCTTTTTTTTTGCGAGCGAGCAGAGGGCGAAAGTCTTTTGCGAAAGTGGATGAAATCCACAGGAGCAAAAACTGTAGACCCGTTTAATGCGAGCGAAGTAAGATAGTGGATTTCGACAGGGTCAAGGACTCCACTTTTTCACTTTTTTTAATCTAATACAAAAAAAGGATTTAAAATGATTTAAAAATATGTTATAATCAAAGTCGGTTCCTAATATAGGGTGTAAAATTATGAGTTTTGGTGTTAATCCTGCAAGTAACAAGCCAGTAATCAGAGAAGCAGCATCCATGAATAATGACGGTGGTGCCGGTAATTTAGGCTATTTTGAACAAGGTGAAAACAAAGAAAAAAAACATTCTGAAGGAAGTATTTTTTCTGAGGAAAAAGAAGCCGACAGTTTTGAAAAAACCTCAGACAAAGAAGAAGTCGAAGTGGATTTTTCAATATCGAAATTTATTGCAAATATAATCTTTTCAATAAAAGAGTGGCTAAAAAAGCTGATGGGAAATAGTGAACAGTAAATGGGAAACAGAAGTTTACTTTGCTACATTATTAGATTATTTTATGTTATCCGTTAAGCCGTATTGATTTAACAATTCATTAACTTTAAGCTCAATTCGCTTATCGATTTCATTGTTTTTGTTTTCTTGCGAATTAAACATCTCGCCTTTGCCGGCAAGAAGCCAGTTAGCATTGACATTATATTCAATTAATAATTTTGTTAAATTTTCCCCGCTTAAACTGCCACTAATCCCTTTTTCTACGGCACTTATTGCAGATTGAGTTATGCCAAGTTTACTTGCCATTTGTTGTTGGTTTAATTTTAAAACCAATCTTAAATCTTTTAATCTTTCACCTTGAGTTGTCAAAATTCTGACCCTATAATATTAATTTTTGTAAATAAAATACAAATAATATTGTATTTATACAAATTAACTTGTATAATTTTTGTATAAATCGATTTGATTTTACAAGCATAGGTTACCATACTGTGCTTGTAAGTTCAATATATTGCGAAGATTTAATAATTCTCGTTGTCGGATAGGTATGCTCCGACAATAACAGTTATTGCAATAAATATAAAGTAGGGTGGGGTTACTACCCCACCGACATAAAATCAAAGGAAAATAAAATGGATGACGAGGAAAGTAGAAAATTACAAGAAATTGCACGTAAGTTGTTCAGCATGACGTTCATCTTGAATGGATATTGTGAGAATTTTGATGGAGTAATAGAGGTTTCAAATATAATTGAATTTACTGAAGTTTTACATAAAACCAGTAGAGAATTATTTGACTTGGTTTAAAAAAATATCACAATTTACGTAATGCTTAATTCATTTCAGTAGTAGGGTGGGATAGTAATCCCACCAACGGGCTAAATAATTAATAGTCCATTTTTCCTTGCTGCAAGAGTCTTCCTGCACAAGCTATGCCTGAATTCGGATCTGTAATCTTTGGATTGCAATACCAAGTCCATGTTGGTGTCCAGGCCTGATTAGTTCCCTGATTCCCAATAGCTACAAGTTTGTTGCTCGTAACATCAAAATAAAAAAGATCTCGGCCAAGGCGATTTGGTTCGGTTACTCCGTTTGTATCTATCATAATTGAAGCACAAACTTTCGTTATACTATTATCAGAGCCATTACAGGTATTATCAAAATCGTTGATATAAATAGCCTCGCCATTCAAAAGAGACAGCCTGTTACCAGCAAAGTAACCTTCGGGTAACGATGTGCCATCTATAGCAGTTGAATTATATGGCATACATCGTTCCTCCATCGTTCCTGCCGGGCAAAATAGGGTAACATTAACCTTTGAGCTTATAGCATCTGTAAGCGTTCCATAAGATGATATAGCACTTGCCATATCACCGTTTTCAAGAACCAATGATTCAATTACTTGAGATAAGTCTGTATAGCCTTTCATAAACATTGAATAATATCTTGACATTAAATAATCATTATAAAGTGTCGGGATTGTCATCTCTGCTACTATGCCTAGAATACCTATTACTATTAGTACTTCTGCCAAAGTGAACGCCAAACGTGGTGAAAGGCGAAAAGTGAAAGGTGAAAAGAAGCCTTTGCCTTTCCCGTCTGTCGATCTGTCTGTCAACATAGTGTTTCCTTAAATTATTCCATGTAGCTAATATATCATAATTCACATAAAAGTGCAAGGTTTTAATAAGGTCGAAAGTCTATTAAAAAGATTAAAGCTAGGAGTTAACAATCTCTTCTATTTTGCTCCAGTCAAAATGTTTTGATTGGGAAAATTCTATCAACAAATTTTTGTCCAAATTTTTAAGCTGATTAAAAAGCATTTCATAGTCTTCTGTTGCCGTCATCGAAACCGATGGAATGTTTGCCTCCGTGGCAAGTTTTTCGACTTTTTCGTCATAACATATCGCCAATGTTTTAATTCCATACTTAAGAGCAATCAAGTTTGCGTGAAATCTCATTGCAATCATATAATCAAGCTTGGAAATCTTCTCAAGAAGTTCAGCGGAAGTTTGGTTAAATATTAACTTTGTTTTAATTTTAGGATTTAATTGTTTTAAAATATGCTCAAAATGTTTGCAGACCTCTAAATCGAGGCTATCTTGAAACGAATAAATTTCTATTTTTTTGTCTGAAAAATCTTTATTTATCTGTTCGGCCAATTTAATGAGAAGTTTTTCCTTGAGAGTTTTAAAACTTCTTAATTGTACACCTACAAGGTTTGATGGCTCAGAGGCTACAAGCTTAAGGTCGAACAAAGGGTCGCAGACCAAATCCGAAACAATGCCCCATCTTCTGAGTAACCGTTGGCTTTTTACATCTCGAACCGCCACAAACTTACATTTTTTAAGAGTGTTTTTGGTCAAAAGAGCACCGAATTTATTGTGGATAGGTCCTATTCCCTGAGCAAATATTATGACTTGTTTTTTGGAAAACAAGGCCTTGTTTATGACGAAAAGATAGTAAAGCAAGCTTTTTATACTAGTCACGTCCTGTAAAAGACTTCCGCCGCCGGAAACCAGAATATCACAATTTTTAATTTCGCGAAGCACTTCAAAGATATTGAAAGAAGATTTGGACTCAACCTTGTATAAAGATGAAGTTTTGGTTGGGTTTGTAGACAAAACTGTTGTGTTAGCGTTAAGCTCCTTGAGTTTTTTTGTCAAAACTCCTAAAATCGCCTCATCTCCGAAATTATCAAACCCATAGTATCCCGAAATTAGAATATTTTTGCCATTTCTATCAGATTTTTTCATATTCTGCGTAAACTTCTTCTTTAGTAGGTATCGATTTAATAGCACCCATTCTGCGGGCTTGCAAGCCGGAAACTACAGAAGCTAATTTTGTAGCTTCAAATGGTGAATATCCGGAAGCAATTGCGTGCAAAAATCCACCGTTAAAAACGTCACCTGCACAAGTTGTATCTACTGTTTCGGTTGCAAAGAAGTCGCAAGATACAATATCGCCGCCGTGGCCGGTGTAGTATTTTAAGTCTTTTTTGGATTTAATAACAACTGTATTAACTCCCATATCCCAAAGGGTTTTTATAACTTTTTCGACTGACTCAATGTCAAAGATGCTTGGAGCATCACTTTTAAAGCTCAAGAATAAAATATCGATGTCTGAAATAACATCATCAAAACATTCTTTGGTTTCTTCGGACGTAGCTATTAATGGACTGTAGTTAGGGTCATAGGCTGTTGTTGTTCCTTTTTCTCTTGCGATAGCATAAGCTTTTTTGACAGCTTCTTTTGCTGAAAGGGAAAGCGATTGAGTAATTCCTGAAGCGTATAATATTTTTGCGTTTTCAATATATTTTTCAGAAATATCTGCAAGAGATAGTTTGGATGCAGCTGTTTTTTTTCTGTAATAAGAAAACTCTTTGCTGCAACCTTTTGGTCTTGCCAACAAATAAAGTCCGTTAACCTCGCTTGATAATTTGACTTGAGAGATGTCAAGCCCTTCAGCTTGCCAACTGTCGAGCAAAAATTCTTTAAAATAATCACACCCGACACGGGTTATATAACCCACTTTTGAGCCGAGTCTTCTTGCAGCAACTGCTGCGGCTAGAGTATCTCCACCATAATATTTATCTAAAGATGTTGCCAGGCCAAGGCTGACATCACTTGATAATTCTATTAAACTTTCGCCGATAGTAATTATATCTAACAGTTCATCCATAATTTTTTATAAGTCCTTAAGTTCTTCTACGATTTCTTTTGCTTTTTTGGTAATTTCGCTAAAAGAAGAGTCTTTATAAAAACTTCTACCTACTCCTACTGCTACCGCACCGGCTCTGATGTAGTCAACTACTTCATCCAGTGCAATATTCCCGGAAGCTATTACGTTCAAGAACGGCATCGGTCTTAATAAATCTTCAATGTATAAAACTCCGCCAAGAGCTTTTACAGGAAATATTTTAATCAATGGAACACGAGTTTTCCAGGCATTGTAAGTTTCGTTTGCAGTTGAGGTGCATGCTATGAAAGGAACTTGTTTATCTTTTGAAATTTTTACCATATTCATCTGAAAAATCGGGGACGAAATGATTTTTGCTCCCGCTGATAGTGCCATGCCGGCTTGGTGAGCCGTTATAATTCCTCCGGCCGAGACTATTGCATTTTGGGAAATAGTGTTGATTGCTTCATACAGTGAAGCATTTTCAACATTTATTTCCATGATTTTAATTCCGCCATCTATAAGAGCATTAGCTGTGTCTATTGCACTTTTGGCATCATGACATCTTATTATCGGGTAAATTTTTTCTTCTGCTATTTTTTTAATTAAATTTTCTTGCATAATGTATCCTTTTTTCATCGAGGCCACGGTAAAGTGGTCAAAACCGCTTTTGCCACATTCCCGTGGCCGAATTTTTCAAAGGTGAGCAAAGGTACTGAAACAGGCAGTTGAAGTGCCTTTGCGACACTAGACGTCCGAGACGTAGCACAAGTTGTAAAATAACTGATTCTTAATATTTTAAAACTTGTGCATCAGTCTCATTTATTATATCATGATAGTATGAAAATTGTTAAAAATATAAAATCTACGATAATCGTCTTTTCAATTTTAGTATTTATGCTGGTTGCCTATTTTATTTCTGCATCGTTTTTTGAGCCAAAGGCTTATAATTTTATGGTTAAAAACTTTTCAGCAAACAAGTACGGCTCAAAAGAAATTGTAATAATCACTATTGATGACAAATCTTTGGACAGAATAAGATGGCCATGGAAAAGAGAATTGTACGGGAAAATATTCGAGTATTTAAATAACTACACTACAGCCAAAGTAATCGGTTTTGACGCAATAGTTGCCACTCCTGACACTGAAAACCCGCTGTCTGATAAAAAGTTTTATCACTCCATTAAAAATATTGATAATCTAGTTGTCGGATTTTTACCTTTGACTACCCCTTATGAATCCAAAGCTCAAGGGCAAAAATACGATGCTTTATTTAAGGATAAATTTTCGATAAAAATGGAGGACAAAAGAAGTCAAAAATATTTCTCTTATTATCAAAGTCTGTCTGAGTATCCCAAAGAGTATTTTTCTTCTATCAGTAAAGTTGGTTCCATCCTCACCACCCCAGACCTGGACGGATACATAAGAACAATAGACCAATTTGTGCAATACAAAGGGGAGTTGTACCCATCATTAGCACTTAGAATGTATAATTATCTGCAAGCGAATGATAGCAAATTTGTGATTGAGAATAACAAAGTGACCTCAACGACTTCAAAATTAAAAATCCCGACGTTCTCCGGGCCGGGTGGAGTTTTCAATAACATACATTATTATAAACCTTTGCCTAATTCTGAATATGCCCATGAAACTTTTTCTGCAATAGATATAATTGATTCTTATGACAGCATAAAACGGGGTGAGGCACCAAAAATTTCTCCTGCAAATTTTGAAGGTAAAATCGTTTTTCTAGGCGGTAATGCAAAAGCTATCGCAGTAGGATTGCAAGACACAAAAAAAACACCGATTTTTGAAGATTATCCGGGGGTAGATATACAAGCAACCAATTTGGATAATATATTGAGCAACGAGTTTTTAGTCCAGACCACTCCATTTCAAGATCTTTTGACTATTTTCATTCTTCTTTTGGCGACATTCTTAATAATAAGATTTTTTTCACTCTTTGCATCCCTTGGAATTATCGCAGTACTGATGATTTCATACATTGTTGTTTGTATAATTTGCTATAGATGTAACCTTGTAATATCTGTTATAACACCTATTGCACTTCAAATAATTACAATGACTTTGTCTTATTCTTACAGATTTATTTTGGAAGGCCAAAATAAAGAAAAAATCAAACATGCAATGGGTAAGTACATTTCTCAAGACGTTATGCAAAATGTTGTAAAAAATATAGATAGCATTCAATTGGGTGGTAAAAAAGCAAACGTGACGGTTCTTTTTGCAGATATAAGAGGATTTACCTCTTTGAGTGAAAAGCTTACAGCACAGGAAGTTTCCGTAATCTTGAATGACTATTTTATAGAAATTGAACCGATTATTAGTAAATACAACGGGGTTATTAACAAATTTATCGGGGATGCTGTTTTGGCGATTTTTGGAGAACCTATTCAAGATAAAAACCACGCAGTTAATGCAGTTCGGTGTGCAAACGATATGTTGGACAAAATTGAAAGTCTTCAAAAAAAATGGCTCGCAGAGGGCAAACCTAAAATAGAAATCGGAGTCGGAATTAACACGGGAGAGGCTTTTGTTGGCAACATCGGGTCTGAAAAAAGAATGGAATATACAGTGATTGGCGATACAGTTAATCTTGCAAGCAGAATTGAGAGCTATAATAAAGTTTATAAAACAAGCTTTTTGATAAGCTCCACCACCTATGAAAAAGTTCGGGATATTGCAGATGTCATAAAAATTTCCGAAGTAACCATCAGAGGTAAAGCCAAAAAGTTGAATATTTACGAGGTTTTAAGATTGGTTAAATAATTTAATTGTATAATCAAATTGATATCGCAATTTGCGATGTCAAACTCCAAAATTATCTTACGGATATGACAAAGTCATCGAAAATCGGGTTTAAAACAAAGGATTAGTAAAGTAGGTCGGGCATACCTGCCCGACTACAATGGTAGAAAATGAAGTATAGAAGAGTTTTTATTCAAAATAGCAATGTTTTTCTTACGGTTGTTACAAATAATCGAAGAAATATTTTAATTCAAAATATTGATTTGTTGAAAAAGTCTTTTAAAAATACAAAAAATAATTATAACTTTGAAATTGTGGCTTTTGTAGTTTTGCCTGACCATTTCCACGTGATAATTAATCCAAAGAATATTTTTGAATATCCCAAAATAATAAGTTCGGTTAAGCATTGTTTTTCAAGAAATTTTAATGTTGTCGGGCAAGTATGCCCAACCTACGATAGAAATAAAAGTATTTGGCAAAGACGGTATTTTGAGCATACAATAATAAGTGAAGAGGATTTGTACAATCACCTTAATTATATTCATTATAATCCTGTAAAACATGGGCAGGCTAATTGTGTAAAAGATTGGAAGCATTCGAGCTTTCAAAGATTTGTAGAACTGGGGAATTATGATATTAACTGGGGCTCAATTCAAGACGTGGAAAAAATTAAAGAATTAAGTTATGAGTAGGTTGGGCATACCTACCCGACAACATAAGGCAAAAAATGTTTGAGAATTTAGAACAAATAAAACAAGCGATAGAGATAGAAAGAAAACATCTCTACATAAACATTAAGGGCAAAAATCAAACCTTTGCGAGATTTATCAAAGGCGAAATTTTGAATGCATACAAAAATTCCAAGAAAGACCCAAAATGGAGAATTATGCTGGAGGTTTTTGAACAGTATTCTACAGACTCAATGCCGCTGAGAAAAAAAGCGATTGACAGGTTGATTACCGTGATTAATTTGGAGCTAAATCTCCCAAAAACTCCTCAAAAAATTGCTCTGAGGTCAAAATCTCCGGCAGAAACTGATGTTATCTACGTAAAAGGAGTTGGGCCGAAAATCGGTTGTGCTCTGAATAAATTGGGTATTTATACAGCTCTCGACCTTTTGTTTTATTTCCCGAGAAAACACATTGACTATTCAAACAGAACCTTGATTAAAAACCTCAAAATTGACACAAATGTGACAATTTTTGGCTACATAAAATCAGTTCAGGCTTTTATGACCAAGAGTAATTTAAGTGTTTTGAAGGTTAAAATTGCTGATGAAAGCGTGAGCGAGCAGAGGCTGAAGGGCAAAACCACGTTTTTGCCTGGAACGCCGTTTAGGGCGAGCGAACAAGACGGCGGAAGTTTGGATATCAGTTTTTTCTACAAACAAGCAAACAGGCATATGCTTGAACGTTATAAGGCTCAATTTCCTTCAGGTGCAGGAATTATGCTATCAGGAGCGGTGAAATTAAACAGTTTTGACGGAAAATTGACTATTGATAAACCGCAATATTCAATTCTTTCCGGTGATTTTCTAGAAGATGGAGAGAGCAAGAATTTGAATCTTGGCCGCATCGTTCCCATTTACCCCTTGAATGAAAACATTAGTATCAAAACATTAAGAAAAGCTATTTATAATGCTATACAGACTTTTAAAGAAAGTATTCCTTCAGTTTTACCGCAATATTTGATTGATAAATATGACTTGCTAGAAAAAAAAGACGCAATAGAGCAAATCCATTTTCCTGAATCTGTTGAATCACTTGAATGGGCAAGGTTTTCACTTGTCTTTGAGGAATTGTTTTTAATTCAATTAAAACTCGCTGTTCTTAGGGATGAAAACAGAAAAAATAATAAATCAATTCCGCTGAAAATCAAGGAAAATGGACTTGTGAAGAAATTTATTGAAAATCTTCCGTTTGAACTTACAAACGCACAAAACAGTGCAATAGAGGACATATTAAAGGATTTGAATTCCACAAAACCAATGCAGAGATTACTGCAAGGGGATGTTGGTAGCGGAAAGACCGTCGTGGCTACAATTATGATTCTTGCTGCAATTGAGAACGGTTATCAGGGTGCACTGATGGCACCTACTGAAATTCTCGCCCAACAGCATTACAATAATTTAATCCAATGGCTGACTCCGCTCGGACTGAGCACCGAAATGTTCTTGGGTAGTAATTCTAAGAAAATCAGAAAAGAAATCGAGCAGAATTTGAAAAACGGCCAAACGCATATCGCAGTCGGTACGCATGCACTTATTCAAGAAAATGTCGAATTCGCTAACCTTGGGGCGATTGTAATCGATGAACAGCACAGGTTTGGGGTTAAACAGAGAACTTTACTCAAAACAAAAGCTCAAAGCCCTCAAATGCTCACGATGACAGCCACTCCAATCCCGAGAACTTTAGCTCTTACAGTCCACGGGGATTTGGATTTAACTATAATCGACGAACTGCCAAAGGGTAGAAAGCCTATTAAAACTAACCTTATTACCTCCAGCCACAAAGAGGCTTATAAATTAATTCAAAAAGAGGTGGAACATGGCCAACAAGCTTATGTTGTTTATCCTCTAATTGATGAGAGCGAGACTCTTTCAGCCAAGGCAGCCACTATTGAGGCTGAATTACTGCAAAATGAGATTTTCCCTCAGTTTAAAATCGGACTTCTTCACGGAAAACTTAAAAATGAAGAAAAAGATCGTGTTATGGCTGATTTTAAAAATAAGAAATATGATATTTTGGTTTCCACAACAGTAGTGGAAGTTGGGGTAGATGTTCCAAATGCCACGGTGATGCTTATTGAAAACGCTGAAAGGTTTGGGCTTTCCCAGCTTCACCAGCTTCGAGGGAGGGTCGGGAGAAGCGATTTGCAGTCATATTGTATCATTTCGACTTCGACAAAATCACAAGAAACCAAAGCAAGGCTTGAGATTATGACTCAAACTACCGATGGATTCGTGATTGCGGAAAAAGATTTGGAAATTAGGGGGCCGGGAGAATTTTTGGGCGTAAGACAAAGCGGGCTGCCTGATTTAATCATTTCTGACTTAGTGAAAGATTCGAAAATACTGGAGATTGCCAGAAAAGAGGCGATTGATTTCGTGAAATGTTACGACCTTGACAAGTTCCCGATTTTGAAAAATTCAAAGGGTTTGACCTCGATAAACAATTTTGATCTTATAAATGCAGGATAGGAAAGCGATTCGTGGCGTTTGTCTAAAAATAGTTCAAAAAAAAATAAAAAAGTGCTTGCTTTTTTTTGTCAATTAAATTAAGATTAAGTTATATTTATTCAAATAAATTCAAGAAAATAAATATTTTGTAATAAAAATTATTTATGTTAAAATATATTATATTAGGAACTAGTAGCAAAAGAAGTAAGGATAATGACTATGACAGAAAATGCCGAATTGCAAAATGAAATTGATGCTCGTCAAAAGATATTGGTAGCCGATGATGAAGCAAGTATTAGAAGAATTTTAGAAACACGTTTAAAAATGGTCGGATATGATGTAATCGTTGCAGAAGATGGAGAAGAAGCAGTTGCTGCATTTAATAAAACAAACCCTGATTTAGTTGTACTAGATGTTATGATGCCAAAAATGGACGGTTATGGAGTTACAAGAGAAATCAGAAGAACTTCAGACGTTCCGATTATCATTTTGACAGCTTTGGGCGACGTTTCAGAAAGAATTACAGGGCTTGAACTTGGCGCTGATGATTATGTTATAAAACCTTTCAGCCCAAAAGAGTTGGAAGCAAGAGTTAAAGCGGTGCTGAGAAGAACAAGCAACCGTGAAGCCGTTGTTCCTACAGGAAAAATTACTAAAAATGTTATTACAACAGGTAATATTAAAATTGATACGGCAAGACGCCAAGTGTTCAGAAAAAATGAAAGAATTCGTTTGACAGGAATGGAATTCAGCTTGTTGGAATTGTTGGTAAACAATTCAGGCCAAGCTTACTCAAGAAACGAAATCTTGCAACATGTTTGGGCATATCCGCCTGATCATCGCATTGATACAAGAGTTGTTGACGTTCATATTTCAAGATTGCGTTCTAAATTGGAATCTGACCCTGCAAATCCAGAGTTGATATTGACAGCTCGTGGAATCGGATATATGTTCCAAAGAATCAACTAGCAACAGCCGTAGACCTTCAGGTCGTACGGAAGTGCTTATCCTGAACTTGTTTCAGGATCTCATAACTTAAAACTTATATTTAAAAATCCCGATTGAAAAGTCGGGATTTTTTTGTTTAGAAATGACTTTGACAGTTAATATTTTTATATTATAATGATGATTGTAACCAATAGTTTGAGTGCGAGGCGTTCGGACTACGGCTTGAAAATTTAATATTAAATTGTAGTTTAGATGCGGAGGTTGTATATTATACTCACTGTGCTCGGACTACGGCAAAAAGTTCTCGTGAGGGGACTTAAGGCTTGAATGCGGGAGCTGTATATTATCCTCACTGCGTTCGGGCTACGGCTAATGGCGGGTGTCGTCAAGTGGTTAAGACCTCGGCTTGTGGTGCCGATATACGTGGGTTCGAACCCCATCTCCCGCCCCATATTAAAAAAGAAGCTCCTTCGGGGGCTTTTTTATTGCGGATGAGCGGTTCTCACCCAGGTTTGAACAGGCGTTCAAACTGGGTTCTACCTCTCGCAAAATGATATTTAATCATTTTGCTCGGCAGAGTCATCACCGCCCCATATTTAAAACAAAAAAGAGAACGTCCTTTGGGACGTTCTCTTTTTTGTTATTTAATTTGTGATTGGTGATGGGGCGAGAACCACTAGGCGGACCTAGTTTGGTTCGAGCGGGAGCGAGCTGAGGCTGAAGGAGTTTTCTTTGTAGGCGGCAAAGCCACCAAAAAGAAAATCCGTAATGCCGTTAAACGCGAGCGACCAAGACAACCCCGTCTTGGATTATCGGCAGTTCGGAAAAGCGTGGCCTCTCAAAAACGATACTTAATCGTTTTTTCGGCAGAGTCCTCACTAGGACGGGCTGGGTTCACTTCGTTCATACGGTGCCCTTGCCGAAATCCGCCATCATCCGCCCCATTTTTAAATTAAAGCTCTCAATTGAGGGCTTTTTTTGCGTAAATAATTTATGTTGATGGGGGAGGGTTGAATTATATAACATCTCGTTTGGAAAGTATGTTTAAAAGCAAGTATATATTGCATTAATTCTTTTTCCGATGCTTTTTATTGGGGTGTAATTTTTTAAATATTCTTTTAAGTCATAATTGCTATATTCTATAAAGCTTAAATTGTTATATAAAACATCCAATGCCATTCTAAGACATTCTTTTGCTAATTTTTCAAACCCATTATTTTTATATGCATATGCTTTATAAATATAGTAATCAACTTCTTTTAGAAAAACACTTATAATCTTTTGAAATTGTTTAATTGACTCTTCTACATCATTTTCTTTAATTGAAGAAACTCTATCTAAACCATCTAATATTATTTGATATTGTTTTCCTAAATTATAAATATCATAATAATTGTCGTTGTTCTGATTAGGAATAGTCATAATTGTTGTATTTGATTTTTTTGCATCGTTTCTGATTTTTATCAAATACGCTTTTTTATTAAACTCTTCTGATTTATTCTTTTGGTTTAATATAAAATAAATATCACTAATTCTTTTATATGCATAATAGCTTTCAGGATTTATTTTTAAAATTATTTCACAATATTTTTTTGATTGCTTGTAATTTCTTAACCAAAAAGAAACGTTTGCAATTTCTTTAAAAATCTTTTCATTATTAGTGTTTTTTAGTGCTTTCTTAAAATTAAATAGTGACTTTTTGTATTTATTAATTTTTACTATGCATTGTGTGAGATTACCAGGGTCAATAGTAGATATATAAGCAGCCTGAAAATAAATACTTTTCCCTATCCAATAATGAGCATCAGAATTATTCTTATCAAAGTTTAAAGATTTTTTCAAATATATAGTTGATTGTTCATACAATCCTTCTATAAAGAAAAGTTTACCAAGTTTTAAATATGTATCAGCTATTTTAAATATTGAGATTTTAAATTTATGAAGAAATGGAAAGTTTAAAATATATTTAAAACAATAACCAAATATAGGAAAAGTGATTAATCCATAAAAAAAAGTATCTACATTGCTTATATTTTTTATTCGATGTAAGTTTTTATTAATTTCTGCATTTATTTCTGTATTAGATTTAATTTGCACTTCGTTGAAATCATCCTCTTTTAAAATTTCAATGCTAGAAACATTTTCTCTTATTTTTTTATCTAAATAAATTATTTCTGGCGTCCTTCTTTTATTTCGGAACAAAAATAGTATATTTTTCATAGCAAAAATAAATGTATTTAAAATGATTATTTCAATTAAAAAAAATATATGAGAAATTTTTTTTAAAAAAGATAAATTTTTAAAATTAGTTGAATTATTATCCATTATAGCGTCCAATTTGTTTAAATAATTATATAATAAATGTTTTCATCAACAACACATTTTCAAGTTTCTTAATAAAGGCCTTAAATTGTCATCCAACAATTTTATATTTTCATATAGTGAGCATAGAATTGTTTCAGATTCTAACCCATCATTCGCCCTATTAAATAAATTTAATTTGATGTTATTTAATCTTCTAAGTTTACTTCTTTTATCCATTCCCCAAATTTGTAATATTTGTATTTTGAATTTTTCGAATTTTCATCACATCCATCTAGTTTTTTACTTGAACAGTAATTATAATCTATAATATATTCAAATCTACTCACCATAATTTTAAAATCGTTACCATTATTGAATATTTTATAAACATAATAAGGATGTGATTTTGAGTGATTTAAGCCTTTTTTTAAACTTGTTGGATAAACCCCATGTTCTTTTTTATAATTTTTAATATAATTTATTGAAGGGCGGTATTCTTCTAACTGTAAAAGAGTGATTGCATCTTGTAAAAATCCTGATACAAAAATAAAAAACCAACCAATGATTTCTGTTAAAAAAATAGTTAATAGAACTATATTTTTATATTCAAATTCTCGTTTAGGAATAAGTAAAAATAGTAAGAATAAAGTTGGAATTAATATCACTAAAGAACAAAAACCAATCAACAAAGCAGCTATACTGAATTTAGCATCAATGTAGCCAGTTTGTGAACTCAAATATAAAATCAAGTTAGCAAATGGGATTAAAAAAGCAACAGAAACTATGCTTATTGTCATATTATTTTTCTTTTCGGATTTGTTGACCAATTTGTAAATAAGAAAAATAGTAATTATAAGTATAAAAATAAGTAAAAATAAGATGAGTTGTATAGAATTATTTATAATAAAATGCCCTCTGATCTTATTATATGCCATTTTTTATTATTCGCAATACACTTTAAATTTCTTAATACAGGTATTACGAGAAAGGGGTGGGAAAAATGCTTTAACATTATTGCTTTGATGACTAGTTTGCTCTCATTGCCTACGCGGAGAATTATTTTGTATTGATGGGCTAAAGCCCATCCTACTCATTTATTCAAAATTAATTAAGTCAACAAGCTTAATTTCAAGTGCTTCTGCAATTTTTAGTAATGTTGAAAGTTTAACGTCAACTTGTGCTTTTTCAACTCGTGAAACAGTCGATGGCTCTAGTCCATTTTTATAACAAAGAGCACTTAATGTCAGCTTTTTTTCTTTTCTTAAGCTTCTTATTCTTTCACCTAAATTTTTTAAATATTTTTCTTGCATATATGCAATTTTAATGTTATTATTCAAATAAATTTTGCATACGTGCAAAAAATTATTAAATCGTAACTTAATTATAAGTAAGAATAATATCGCATCCTGTTTGTTTGGAAATTTCAAATAATAACTTTACGCTTGGGCTTGTTGCTCCTCTTTCAATTTTGGATAAATGTTCACGGCTAATTCCCAACAAAATAGCAAACTTTACTTGAGAAAATCCTTTTGCCTTTCTCAAGTCAGTTATTTTTTTTCCTAAATCTACAAGTTTTTCATCTTTATTTGACATTAATACTATTTTCGCATATAGTTAAAAATAAAATGAAGCATAATTTGCTTCATTTTGTATTCTAAATTAATAATAATATTTAAAGGGGCAAAAATATGCAAAACACAGATTTAAATGATTTTATAGTGGACATTTTACAAGATTTTTGCGAAATAGAAAGCATGATGAAAGTTTTAAAAAATTCTGTTAATAACGAAAATGACGGAATCACTATGACAGATGTTGAAAATACCCTTGAAGTACTTGTTGCAAAAATTTCCAATGCGACAGGTTCACTTCATAAATACATTAACGCCGCATTTGAATAACTTCTAAACTCTTAATTTACAACTTTTAACAGTTGTAATATGGCAAAAAAGTGCATCACTGCACCTGCAAGAACAAACAAGTGCCAAACAGAGTGCATATAACGTAATTTCATTAAATAAAAAACGCATCCGAGCGAATAGAACAGGCCTCCACCGAGCATGAGCCAAACCGATAAAGGACTTGCCATCCAAACATTGTATACAAAAAACACAGAAAGCCACCCCATAATCAAGTATAGTCCTGTTGCCAGTTTTTTGGATTTATGTGTTATACAACAAAAGACAATGCCAACGATTGCCAAGCACCAAATTATTGCTACCAGGGCAATGTTAAGCGGGGCTTTCACTGTCAACAATAAAGCGGGAGTGAATGTTCCGGCGATTAACATATAAATTGCGGAATGATCTATTTTTTGAAAAATTCTTTTTGCCTTTTCTCCTGTCACTGCATGGTAGCAAGCCGAAGATTGAAACAACAAAAACATTGTTGCTCCAAAAATCCCCGTAGACACAGCCTGAACTACATTTTTTGAATTTGCAGCTAATATTACAATTCCATATAAAGAAATGAAAGCCCCTAGCCAGTGAGTAAAAGTATTTGCAACTTCCTCTCCTGTTGAGTATTTTTTTGATTCCATTAAAATGTCCCTTATATTTTACCTTAACAGAAGTATAGCATTAAATTAAGTATTTTAGCGAATCTGTTCAAAAAAACCGCCCAGGTGGGGAGTCCTTGATTTTAGTTTTGACATTTTTATAAATTTATTGTGTAATACAATAAATAAGGGACTACAAAATTCTCCACACATTGGACATTTGCCGGTGTAGCTCAGTCGGTAGAGCAACGGTTTCGTAAACCGTAGGTCATGAGTTCAATTCTCGTCATCGGCTTGTTTTATTAATTCATGCATTTTTTGCAAGGAATCGCTCCCATTAAGTTTAAACATTTCAGATACTAATCACTCGTTTGCTCTATTTTTGATTTATTCATATTTTATTGTTATAATTTTTTTAAAGAAACAAAGCGAGGAATAAAGTGACTATCATTTGGAACGATAATTTAAAAACCGGAATAGCGATTATTGATGAGCAGCATCAGACTCTTTTTAAAACAATTAACAAACTTAGTGAGTGCGGCTCTGACAAATCAAGTTTTCTGGAAGTTTTAATTGAGTTACAAGCTTACGTTTCTAAGCATTTTAAGACAGAAGAAGAATACATGATATTTATAGATTATCCTGGATATAAGAATCACAAAATTGCTCATGATAGCTTTGTTAAGGATTACAAAAGTGTCATAAAAAAATTTAATAGTAAAAGTGGTATTACAACTTTGGGGCCGGATTTAATTAATCTATTTGAAACCTGGATAAAAGAACATTATTCAAGTGAAGATGTAAAAATGTCGGATTTTATTAATAAAGCAAAGTTAAGTGTACAGTAAATTTTAATAATTTTAAGGGCACCGATTGAACAATCGGTGCTCTTTGTGTGTTTAGAATTTTGCTAAATATATTTTCCAAATCCGTCTTGAGTAAATTTATCAATTTCACCTTGAGAAAGTTGTCGATACTTGTTTTTTGGAGAACCGCATACAGGGCATGTCCAATCTGTAGGTAAATTTTCAAACAGTGTTCCCGGAAGTACCCCACTTTCAGGGTCACCTATGTGTGGGTCATACACATTGGCACATACCGTGCAAACATATTTATCCATTTTAAATTCTCCTTTTACTTCATTAACAATATAATTTAATATTCATAAATTTTATACTTTCCCCATCCAGTCTGTAAGGTGGGCAAGTTGTTTATTGCCCTGTATACTTAGTAATTCTTAATTTTTCTTTCATTTCTGCCCCTTTATGCTATAATTAAATTGATTGAAAAAGCTGAAAGCGGTATAAAATGTGTCGTATCGGGGCAATTAAATCTAAAAATTACATACACCCGTCAAAGGCTCTTTATTTAATGCGTTCCCAACAAGAGGGTCATGATAACTCTGGTTTTGCAATGGTTATGCAAGATCTTGGCGGAATTTTTGAGGGTTACAAGGGGCTTCCTATACTTTCAATGGCCTGTACTGATGAGGGGATGAAGGTTGCGGAGGATATTCTGCATAAAATTGGTTTTGTAAGGGTAATGCAATGGACTCCAAAAATCAATCCTTCCCCGGACTTAACTATAGAGCCTATGCCAAACTATGTTTTTGAAGTATTTCAATACCCAAAAAGTTATAAATATTCCCCTGATAACGAAAAAGAAGAGCTTTTAGTTGATACAAGACTTGCTATAAGGGAAGAACTTGAAAAAAATGAGGGTGGCTTCGTTTATTCATTTTGGCCTGATGTGGTAACTCTTAAAGAAATTGGCGACCCTAAGGATATCGGTACTTATTTTGGATTGTGGGAAGAGGACGAAGATTTTACCGCCAAGATAATAACCGCCCAATGCAGGCAAAACACCAATTATGACATTGTAAGATATGCGGCCCATCCGTTTTTCTTGCAAGGATATATATCTCTTGCAAATGGTGAAAACACTTTTTATGAAAAGAATAAGTTGTTTCAAAAAAGTCTTTATAAAGGTTATATAGGGTTTGAATCGGATTCTCAATGTTTTTTATACACTCTGCATTATATAAACAAGATATTAAAATGGCCATTAAAATATTACAAGCATACTATAACGCCACTGCCTTTTGAAGAAATTGAAAAAAGCGAAGAGAAAGAAACTTTGCTTAGAATAAAAGCTTCTTTGGCCCATCTCGAAATCAACGGCCCGAATACAATTATTGCAGGATTACCTGACGGCACAATATTTACCTGTTGTGATTCAAAGAAATTAAGACCTGTTGTGGTTGGAAAAACAGACGATATTGTTATAATTACCTCGGAAGTGACAGGCCTTAATGAGGTTTTGCCGGATAGAAACTGGCAAGATGATATTTATCCCAATGAGAGAGAAATGGTTGTTGTAAACAATGATTTAGGGGTAGAACGATGGGAACAATGAATGTAAATCAAATTGCAGTCGATGACTTGCAATGGGTTATAGAGTATAAGCACGATAGATGTACGCTTTGTGGAAGATGTGTGGCGACTTGTCCATTTAAAGCTATTGAAGCCGGAGTGGAAAAAAGAAGAAAGGTTACAAGTGAGAATCTTACGCCAAAGGCTAGAGTAACTTTCCAAACAGTGCCGGTTATCAAACAGGTAATAGATATAAACAACTGTTGCAAAGGCTGTGGGCTTTGTGAAAAAGTTTGCCCCAATAATGCAATTAAACCGGTTAAAAACCCTACTGAAAGAACAGCGATAAAGCACAGAGCTTTTTATGGCGAACCTTTAAAAAGAGGGGGAAGAACAAATCTTCATACCGAAGGAAGAACTCTTGATAAAATTAAAATCGGCAGAATTTCTCAAATGACCGACCCTGCTCTTGATGCCCAAAGACACACTTTTGATATGCTTTCACCGTTCGGGAGAGTTATGCCGCCTGAAGAAATACCGTTCGAAATAAAGGATGGACATCTTCAGTTATCGGCACAAATTCCACCTGTTGGTAGGATTTACCCTATAATAATAGGGGATATGTCTATAGGTGCACTATCATGGAGAATGTGGGAGGCCTT
>Ga0302271_10000593_pt1 | contig 35719 bp, 26 predicted proteins | sample III_Bog_N1_1_FD_198767 | JGI IMG/M metagenome (GOLD analysis project Ga0302271, IMG submission 198767) | Peat permafrost microbial communities from Stordalen Mire near Abisko, Sweden - III_Bog_N1_1 | ecosystem: Environmental > Terrestrial > Soil > Wetlands > Peat | place: Sweden: Abisko... | reverse complement strand
AAATTAAAAACACAGTAAATAATTTAAAGTTCATTCTCTGTAAATACTTTGTATCATCTTAATAGCAAGAAACAAAACACTTTTTAACCAAAGTTATTAGCTTGACACCTGGCAGTCCCTTACTTTAATATAATCTAATAATAGTAATAGTTCTGTTTGCTAATTGATTATTAATATCTATTATTTGATTAAAAATCTATTTTATTGCCCAGTATCAAATAGGTTATTTTACTTATTAAAATAGAGTCAGAGAGGAGCTAGATCTATGAGTAAATAATTAATAGATTAATTTGCTTTTCCATACAATGTGCTAAATTTTTGACAATTTCCATATACTTTAGTTATTTGTTGGATATTTCTATTTAATATTTAAAGTTAGTTTTGATTCTTTGGGCATTTCTTCAAAAGTATCTCCAGATATTTCTTTTATATTATCTATTTGTGTGCACAAGAAATATACTAAGTTGCAAATAATCATAAGAAAATGCTAAAAATATTTGTCTTTGATAATTTGATAAGCAAATAAAAAAAATATAAAAGCAAGCAAAAATAACTACTCAATAGAACTATTTTATTATCCTCATTGGGAAAAGATAAATCTGTATAAAAATAGTATTTAAATTAGCTGCTTATTAGAAGAAAAAAAAACTACATAATAATACAAAGCTAACTATTACGGATATGGTTTAAGAAATAGAAAGGATATTTGTACATGCAAAAGAGGCTTTTATTAAATAAGCACAACACACGCTGTATTCTACTTTAAATACTATCATAAAAATAGCAAAGATTGTTTATTAATAATAAAAATACAAAACAATATCACTCAATCAAATAACTCTCTCTCTCTCGCTCTGCAAAATGAGGATATCAGCAGCTACAACATCTGCAGGATTATTAATATTCTTGCTGTTTATTTTGATGAGTTTCGTTGGCATTTATGGCTGTGAAATCCAAAATAATTATTGGACAAATTAAAGAAAAGAACATATGTTCTAATTTGAAGCAAGGAAAGATATTCGAAAAAGCCTAAAGGAGTAATAGGAATTTGGAGATTTTCTGGACAAGACAAAAATTAGACCCATTAGAATTACTTTCGATATTACTTCTCTTTCATAATATTCGAATAACGATTACCCTTTGACATCCGTGCAAATATCCTATTTGAATTCTATTTTAAACGATGCTGCTCGATTCTTTTCTGGGTTGATTAAAGTCCTACCGTATCCAGGAAATATTAAGTTTACTGGCTACTAGATGTAGTGTCACTAAAAGTAAATCCCATAAGAAGACAAAAATATTGGGATCGCTAATTCAGATCTTCATATTTACGTTTAACACAGCAATATTGGTACAGCTCTTGCTGAAGCAGGGTTTTGTCAAATGGGAGTTGAAGTAGGATTCATTAGGCCTACTTTCGGCAATATTAGATTTTTTGAAGAAACTATTTTCAAAAATGACATTACTGACCCGAAAATCCGTGAATATCACTTCAAGATAGTCCTCCATGAAATCATTCACATTCTCGGATTTGATTCGCACTTTTTTTCATATTTTCTTGAAAGCAACCAGATCCATTTATAGAATATCCGAGGATTAGAAACGGTTATTTTAGGGAGTCCAAGAGTCTTAGAGGCTGCTAAAAAATACTTTAATTGCACTACCTTATGCGGTATGCAACTAGAGAATCAAGTAAAATGGATTGTAAGGATTGCAAATTGTCTTGATTAATTTATTTTTTCTAAAAGGGTTCAGATGGGTCTAAAAACAGCCATTGGGAAACGACTATCATATATGGTGAATTGATGAATCCAGAGATGAGAAATGAGAACGTATTATCGATTTTCACAATCAAGTTCTTGTAGGATACTGGGTTTTACTCTGAGGTAAACGAAAACTACGCCAGTGAAATTTATTGGGGCAAAAACAAAGGATGCTAATTCGTGGATGCTGCGTGCAATAGTCAATAGTTTTTTCCAGAATTTCATTACTATTAAGGCATCTAGCAATGTAGTTTCTAAAACGAAGGATAAGGGGGGAGTAAGAGTTATTCACCTTATTTTGATGGCAATTGCTAGACTACATAATTGTATTAAAATAGTAATTGCATGGATAAGAATCATTTCAGGAATAATGTGGATTTTGTTTTGTTGGAATCTTTCTCACCTTAAAGCTCATGCTTCAATTCGAATATCTAAAATAGTTGGACACGACAATATCTTTCTAACTATTAAGAATCGAACACTCGCTGCCTCCAATTTAAATGTCTCAAACAAAAACAGCAAATTCAGATTTTCATCAACATAAGTGAGGGGAATTAATATTCAGTACTTTGCCGAAAGGAAGATGCTGGGTAACAAATACTGGTCAACAATGACTTTATAAATACCAGAACTATCACATGTCCAAATGACTATGAGTAGTTCTGCTAGAAGAAGAAGAGCTGTCCCAACGATTGCTCTAATCATGGATTCTGCTTAAGAGGACAATGCATGTGCAATCCTGGATATGCTAAATCAGACTGCTCTCATGATTGTGGTTTGAAATAATATGTTGAGTTTACAAAATATGAAGGACAGAAAAGATTCTCATGCGTCAGTAAATGCTCTAAGGGCAAATACATCAACCCAAATAATGTAAGTAACATAAAGACTTTTTGTGATTGTGTTGACCATTTAATTTTGAAATTAGACTTGCTAAAGAAGCTGCTAAAAAGGCTATTTTAAGAGAAAAGGAAAATGCATGCCATGTGACTTCTCTTGCTCCGAGTGCAAAGGCCCAAGAAGCAATTAATGCAAAGCTTGCCACTTCCCCTAGATGTTAGAAAATGGTATTTGTGTTTGAGGAAGACAGCTGAAAAATCCAGAAGAATTAAAATGACAGTGAATCAAGCAGCAGAAATAGCTGTGGATTTGTTTCATTTTCCATTGTGAATTATTTGCACATGCGAGTGGTTGTGCTATGTAATAACTATGTGTCTGTCTGTTTTCTTTGAATAAAGTTTTTGGATGCTTAAATCAATTATTCTTGAAATATCTAGAATTCCCATGCACAGTAGCTGCAAAGAACCCTCCCCCCATTTTTTCAAGATATCACAATAACTATGACGAGAATAAATCGCTAATTAAATATCTCTCTAAATTAGCTCACAAACTACCTTTTATCTAATAATCATTAATCAATATTACATTGCAGCATAGAGAGAAATACAATTGAAAAGGTTGTATGCAAAATCAACATTATTTCTGATGTATTTTCTTATTGCCAAAGAGGAAGATATTCATTTATTTCTGAAGACACGATAATTTCGTTAAGGTCTTCTAAAATTTTCCAATGACTGAATGAAGAATGGGAAACAGTAAGTCAATATGTAGATAATTGATGATTAAATGGAAAATAAGAATAAGATATTTAATCAGATTAGTCAAAATGTACAGCAAACAAACAAAATATAAAAAAGGAAAAGAAAGATTGATTGACATTCTCCATATGAGAGCATAGGTATTCATATTATATGTTTAATTAAAAGAGAAAAGGCTCAAATAGCTTGAAGAAGAAAAAAAAATCATAATATTGAGCTATTATGCTTCTTGAGTGGTCTTGCAGCAAAGATCTAATCTTTAATGACTCTATGTTCATCGTAGTTTATCCTTGTGCCCCAGTAAAATCAATTGGAGTTTGCAAAATCTTCGTTTTCTTTCATTTCGAATCCATTGAACTTCTTGAGATTCAAAAGATCAGGGAAGAACTACTCAAAGTTCTTCGCGAGATGGAGAATCCTAGTGCTAGAAGACACTAAGTCTTTCTGCTAGATCTTCAGCACCTGTAATATAATCTTAACCTATTAAAAAACAAAATAAGCATAAGTTCAGAGTTAATTTCACTTATTTTAGCAATCTTAGATGATATAATAGTTACATTTTGTTCTGCAATGAATTCTGCGTTGATCTGTTAGAAAATCTTAAAGATTATGTAGATCACTGACGCAGCTAGCAAGGAGTACGCAGATGTTTTGTTGAAATCATAATCATACAATGCCATTTTGCAGAGATACACACAGATTTTATGAGCATACTCGAATTCTTCGCTGGAGAATTTATCTTGATATCCTGCTAATGTCAATGTCTGCATTGCGATATCGTAAGGTGAAGTTCCAAGAAGGTTGAATTGAAGAGTATTGAGAATCTCAGCTTCCATGGTTTTGATTTGGTCCTCAGATAGTTTCTTGTGAGCTATTCTCTCGTAAAGCACTGTTAGCCTTATTGGGTAGATTTCCTCGAATTTGCAAGCTATGAACAAGCTAGTCACACCAATCAAGTGAATCTCATTGATCTCTCTGACTCTAATGGAAAAAATAAGTAATTTTAGCTAAGTTTTCAGCATATTTAATAGGATAGATCTCAAAAAAATATGACAAAAGAGAAGAAAACACCCTGTTACTTTTTGGTTTTCTCGAAGAAATGATCCATGATTCTGACTGCCATGAAGAAGGTTTCCTCTGAGCATTTGTAGGATTTGGTGACTTCGATCATCCAGTCGATCATTCTTGCTCGCAGAGAAGCAGGGATGTTGTGTCTGAGTAGGCAGTTCTTGGGAACGATTTTAAACTTGTAAATTACAAAAGTGTTATCAAAAGCCAATGGGAAAAGGAAGACATTTGTTTACCTCTGTGAGCTTGTAGTAATTGAGGATGTCAAGAGAGTAATTGTTATTGATAAGCACTCTTGCCAATCGAGCGGAAATAGATTCACTCGAATTAGATATTTCACTTGAGAGATTATTTGAAGAACCTTCTCCTATTTTTGTAGTAGCTGTTGCTTTATCTGTCTCTAGAATATCAAAGTTGTCAGACTTAGATGGTTTTGATTTATCTGAACTCAAAGATTTAGTTTTCTTTACTGCTGCTGCTTGTACTTGGTTAATTTCTTTATTTGTATTCAAGCTGTCAGTTTACTTACCATTCGTCGTACTATTACTGAAATCTTCATCATTATTACAAGCTGATTCTTCTGCAAGTGTCTCTACAACCTTCGACATTGTTAGGAGATCCTTGCTGTTGATTTATTTACTCTGAAGATTATTACCACAACATTTGGCATTTTAGCTATTGTAACTAAGCGTCCTTGGAGCTTGTCTCTAATGAGCAAAACTTTCTTCGTTTTCTTTGTCGACATTATTGTTGGTGATAATTGCAGTTTGATGTCTCTTTCCTTTTTAGACATTGATTTTTTATTGTAACTCTTTGAGATTCTATTCTGTTTTGGAATTCTGTGCAGCAAGAGCTCTAACGTCATTCAAGAGCTACTGTGCTATTGCATTGCTGTTGCCATGACTGGATTAGGTAAAACCTTCGTTTTTATTAAGATCTTACTTTTCATCGAGTTGAGAGTTCTTCTAATGGACATTGTAGTTGATATTTGTGTTCGTGAGGCTCCTGGCTGAATGAATGTTTCCAATTGTTGTATTCGTTGAAAGGATCTTGGCTAAATTACCTGAAATACTATTGTTGTTGTTGCTGGTAGAGGCACCATTGATGGTATTATTGTTATTGGCGAAGACAGTCTATGCATCAGACTTCTCCTCTGGTTCAATGCTATTGATGAGGGTGTTATTGTTTTCCTTGTTATTCAGGATGAAACTCTTCTACTTATACATCATATCTTGCTATCCTTCTAACTAACTGCCACTAAAATGAAATGAGTCTCTATGTGATTACTTGAAATAGTTTCCTTCTAATTTTTTTCTTATTTCAGTTTCTTGGTTTATTATTATAATTTACCAACTTGATTCTTATCTTTTGGCGGATTTCTTTCATTCGTTTAACGATCACTTAGATGAAAAATGCTTTGTTTCCTAATCAAGAAAATAATCCCCCACAGAAGTAATTATTTCTTATTATCCTTCAGTGTATGATTCTTAGATTCCTGCCCTTTGATGGGAGATCTTTGCCCGAAAATCAATAAAATTTATCCATAAAACCAACTTTAATCAGATGATCCTTTGAAAAAATAAGTTTTTAAATATAAAAATTAAGACATACTACATATTCTGCCTTCTAATTATTGTGGGGGAAGTAAATTTTAATGATTTTTAATTTAAATCAAGATTTTTTGATAGTGTTATCAATATCTTTCTTTGATGTTGACTGCTTTTTGGAGAAAAAGTGAATGCCCATTGCTCTTACATTTTTCAAGGTGAAACTCTTAGGATTTTAAAAATATTATTGTAAAAAGATTTCACTTGTTTTTATAATAAACTGAGATTATTAATGATTTTTTCCTTTTGAATTGCTGGGTAAATTGAAAAAAATAAATGAAAAAAGATAACATTATTCTTTAAGCGATTATTTTTACCAAATACATAAAAACAAAAAAAGAATTTGCTATTTTTTATTAGAATTTTATGGAATACAAAAAAATACAATTGTTTTTGTTTCTTAACAAACTCTAATTGAGCTGTAATATCATTTCAGCATTGATAAACAATTTCATATTCCCTCTAAGCTTAGATGCGAGAAATTAGAAGGAAAATGAATTCACTGTTTGAAAATTTAAATTATTCACAAATCAAATACTAAAATGCATATAATCTTCATATATTTTAATCTTATTAATTCGTATGTATGTATGTATGTATGATATCTGCTTTGAGGTTTCAAAACCAAACATGCAGTGAAGTATTTTTTCCCTTGCTAGTTACTTGCTGAAAAGATCGCTCCATTGAAGTTCCTTTTCATCTTGCTTATCTGTCTTGGTTAGTTGTTAACATATAAATTTAGACAATAAAAATTAAGATTTTCGATCCATCAAACAGCCAGCAAACACCAAGCGCAAATGGCTTTTTTGTAAAAAAAAATAGAATCATCCAAAAAAGCATTGTTAAAATTCAAGAGAAAAAAAGAAAGATTAATATTAAAGCAAATATGCTTATGTTTGCTTGGGAGAGGAGAAAGTTTATAATAAATTCTTCTTCTCTTTTTTCCCAAGAGTAATCCTTATTAATTATCCATAATCTACTTCTTCATGACTTTACTATTACCATAACTAGAAAAACACCCAAAAATAAAAAGCAGAAGCAGAAACTAGAAGTAAAGATTTTGAATTAAGTTTCTAACACTTAATTGCCTGCCGAAAGCATGGGTCCTTAAATATTTCTTTGATAGTTGAATATCTCCTAATTTTCATGTTGAGAGTATTTTCTTCTTGAAATTAATGCACAAATTCACTCATAGAAAATGCCTACTCAGCAAGAAAACATGTGGATTAATATTGGTTTGTTGTTTGCCGATCCGTAGGAGACACTACTACTGATGGGGGCTCCCTTCAAGAGAGATTAAGGACAATGACAGAAAAATAAGAGAAAAAACCAAATAAAATCAAAAAAAAGAGTAGAAAAGCACAAATTATTTTGACAAAATAGTTCTAGAGACAGCATTGACTCAAGTAGAGGGAAAACACAAATATTTCAAAACAACAACGATAAAACAACAGCAAGGAATACAAGACAGAATGTCAGGAGAAAAAACTAAAGTGAGATTCACGTCTCTGGATATCACAGCATTGGTCTGTGAACTCAAGCAAAAGTTACAAGGACTTAGGTGATTTCAATCATAGCAACAATATTTTTAAAGTGCTATTTATGTAGCATATTTGTCTGATCTTTCAAGGCTCATACTTGTGTTGTTGTTATTTTACCTTAGAGTTTCGAACATCTATGACATAAACCAGAAGACATACTTGTTCAAACTAGCTAGAGGAGAAACTAAGGAGTTCTTGCTAGTGGAAAATGGTGATTAAAAAAATAAATAGAAAGATGAATTCTAATCTTTGAAAAGTTGTTTGTCCTGATTTGGTGCTGTATTTTATTCAATCTAGGTATTCGATTTCACACAACGGACTTAGCAATGGAGAAGAGCAAGATGCCATCAGGGTTCACAATGAAGGTGAGGACAAATTAAATTCTTAGCGATGCATTTTTCATTGGAACTAATATCTTTTTTGTTTTTATATTTTGAAAAGTTTCGTAAGTTTCTACGCTCAAAGCGGCTTGAAGATATCCGCTAAATTGGAGTTGAAAGAGTCGTCATTCTGACTTTTGGAAGTGGAGAACTCACTAATCATGTCATCCTAGAAATGTACTCCAGCGTAAGCAAACCAACTAACAAAAAGGAGGGGGGATTTAGTCACTGAAAGAAAAATATTTCAACTGTCAATGAGCTTTTCCTTATTTTTTGCTGATTAAATAAGATATTCTTGCCTTGTTAATTGTGAGCACAAAGTGATTTTTTTCAATAAATCTTAGGGAAATATAATCCTGACTGACAGAGAATATAGGATTATTCTTCTTATGAGACAGCATTAATTCTCCGAAACAGCAAAGTAGGCACATTTAGTATTTATGATAGATGAAGTTCTTTGTTAACTAAGTCACATTTTGAAACTATTTTAGGACAGCAATAGGAGAGATCTATCCTTTTGAATAAGCAGCTAATCTTTACTTGGAGAGATTCGATGTCAGTCCTGATAGAATTCAGTAGTTGATAAAGGAGAAAGAAGAATAAGAAGAGACTGGAAAGGATGGAGAAAAGGAGAAGGAAAAGGAAAAGGAGAAAGATGCTGCTGTTAGTGACGGAGAAGAAGAAGAAAAAGAGAAGAAAAAAGCAAAAAATCAAAAGAACAACAACAATGGGAATCAAAAAGGAAAACATGAAAAACCATAGAAAACTAATAACTCAAAGAGTAATGAATCAAAAAGAAAATTAATGGTTTAATACAGTGTTTTGATGTGTTTTTGATTTGTTTAGAGACAGCAGTTGCAAAGGTTGCAAAAAGCAGCTATAAATTGCGCGAAATCGTGTTTAAATTAGTTCCTTCGTTGCACAATCCTGTGATTGATCATGTGATCATCTCAAATGGACTGAATCCAAGCAACAAAGTTACTAGTGACGATGTTACGATCGTACATGAGTTAGCAAATAAGTGTATTCAACTGATTACAGAGTTTTAGAATATTCCGCATCCTGGATACCTCATTGTGTCTGAGAAAAAAGAACTCAAAAATATTAGAAGCAAAGACATCAAAGGTGAGGAAACCAAAGGAAATACTTAGAATAACGATGCTGCAGCTGAAACCACTGAGACTACCTTGGAAGTCAATAAGAAGGAAGAAGATGAGAAGTATTTTGATTTTTCACCGCTGAAGCTTGCTTGCCATGCAGGGAAGAAGTCTATTGAGATATCAACTTACAATGCAGCTGTGGACATGTATTTCAAAGTGATGGCTTCGAAGATCTAAGAAGAATCAACGGATGCTGAGCTGATTGCATGGAAGAAATATGAAAACATCAAGAACGATCAGCAAGGAAGAATCTAGAAATTGCAGAATGAGCAAGATGAATTCGTCCATAAAGCTACTCTCATAGAAATGAATGTCCCTGATGTTGATGCGATCATCAATGTAAGAATATGAGAAACACGACCAGAATATCTTGATTTGATTTGTCTGTTTGTTGTTGTTTGTTTATTCTAGATCATCAGGACTTTGAAGGCAAGTGGTGAATCCTGGGATAAGATAACGAAGATGATCAACGAAGGGAAGAAGAACGGCGATATGATAGCTAATTTGATTCATGGTCTTGATTTTGAGAGCAACGAAGTGAGCATTCTCCTTGGTGATCCAACGGATCCACTTGAAGATCTCATTCCTGTTTCAGTCGATATCATGCAGTCAGCACATGTTAACGCAAGGAATTACTACGAAAACAAGAAGAAAAATATTGTCAAAGAGAAGAAAACACTGGATGCATCGAAGATTGCACTTAAACAAGCAGAGAAAACAGCACTCAAAGAAATAGAAAATGTACACACGCATACCCAAATTGATTTATAAATAATAGATATGCTCTAATATTGCTTGTGTGTGTGATTGGTGTGTCTTAGGTGAAGATGAAGAGCAACGTCGTGAATATTAGAAAGTAGTATTGGTTTGAGAAATTCTATTGGTTCATTTCTAGTGAGAACTATCTTGTCATTTCGGGAAGAGATATGCAGCAAAACGAAATGATTGTCAAAAAATACATGAAAAAAGTAAACAAAAAGAACTAAAATGAATACCTTGAAATAAGTTCTTCTTGATGGTTATTCATCTCTCTTGCTCTTTTTTTGCATTGCTAGGGTGACATTTACATGCACGCTGATTACCATGGAGCAGCCAGCACAGTGATCAAGAATCCGCATAAGGATGTAGCTATTCCTCCACAAACAATCGATGAAGCATCTGTTGCTACAATTTGCAGATCAAAAGCATGGGAAGCCAAAATTGTTGCTTCTTCATGGTGGGTTTATGACCACTAAGTGTCAAAACGAGCTGAAGCTGGTAGAGATTATTTGTTTGCTACATTTCCATGTTAATTTGTCTGTTTTTTTGTTAAAAAAGGTGAGTTCCTTCCATCTGGTAGTTTTATGATTAGAGGAAAGAAGAACTTCATTAACCCTCCTCGGTTAGAGATGGGCTGCACATTGCTGTATAAACTCGACGATTAGTTCGTTGAAAAGCATTCTCAAGATCGTAGAAGGAAAGATAAAGACGATCAATCTACTCATGTGACGTAGATCGATAACGCAAATGATTTCGATGATATGGGAGTGTTGTAAAGTTCGAATGCTTAGAAAGAGCGATAGCAAGAAGTGCTTGCTTATGATGAGAATAGTTTAGCTTAGAGTGAATCTACACCTGGTTTGAGTGTGCTTTTGACCAAGCAATCGACTAGTGTTGTGGATGATGAGGTTACTATTGTAAAATTAAATATTCCACCTCCTCCCAAGGCTAAGAATGCATAATAAATCTAGAAGGAAATATCCATAGCAAAACAAAAAGCAAAATTGCAGGAAAAAGAGAAGGAAAAGGAGAAGGAGAAGGACAAAGGGAAGAATAAGTAGTAATCATAGGAGAAAAAAGATAAGGATGATGAAACTGATAAAAATAATGACGGCGATAAGCAAAAAGCAATTCCTAGGGGAAAGCTAAATAAGATTAGGAAGATGAAGGAAAAGTATGCAGAATAAGATGATGAAGAAAGAGAATTGAGAATGTAAATCATCGGAGCTAAGAAAATGAAGGATGTGAAGATCAAGGAAGATCCTGCATTCTTAAAGAAGAAAAGTAGCATTAAAGGAGAAGCAAATGAGGAAGAGAAGAAGAATGAAGATTAGTAGCAAAGTAAAGAAGAAGATAGTGGATAATCTGATGAAGGAACTGCAGTAAAAGCAGGAAGTGATGAGAATGACAACACTGAGAAATCGTTGGATCCAAATAAATTAGTCTCTAAAGCATCAATTGTGGCTGAAGCAGATGAAGATGATCCATAAGTCAATTAAATACCTGGTTATACTCAACTCGACATTAAAAATGAAGGACAACAATAGGAAGAAGTATTGCTACAAGTTCAAGGAGAAGAAGTTCAAGCTTCGTTAGAATATCCAAGTGCAGGGAATGCTGTGGATGTCTAGTCTACAGAAACAAAAGAATAAGTTAAGGCTGAAGGAGTTGTAGATGAAGAGATTCCAGAAGAAAAGAAAGAAAACGAGAAAAATGAGGATGAAGATGAAAATGATGAAGATGAAGATGAAATGGAAGCAAAGGCTTAGTAGGCAATTAAAGTAGATGAAGATGAAAAAGATGAAATCATTGACAGTGAATTACAAGAGTTATCTCGACTTGCTACATTCACTTATCCTGAAGGTAAAAATTTGACTTTTGTTTCTTATTGGGTGAAAAATGTATTTGCAAATAAAGAGGATTTTAGCTTTATTTTATTAGATTATTTTTCTTTTTGCTGTTATCTTGATTTCTAATTTTTTTCATTCTAGAAACGTATTCTGCTACCATGTTGATGTGTGCTCCTTATTCGACAATTAATTTGTTGAATACAAAGTACAAGATTAAACTCGTTTAAGGTACACTCAAAAAAGGCAAAGCAGCCAAAGCTATAGTACATTTCTTCTAAACTTAGAAAGAAACGTCCTAGGCAGAGAAAAAAGCGTTAAGGAATATGTCCGAATAAGAGATCATTAACTGCATCATCGGAAATGTCAAACTTGCTGGAGTTGGTATGCCATCTTAAAAAGATATTTTTATGATACAAAATAATAACTTAACATTATTTTGTTCGATTGTAGGGCTTCAGAAGATAAAGGATTAGGAGAAATAGGCCAAAAAGCAAGTCAGAAAAGCTAAAGATGCTGTCACGGATACCTCCAAGAAACAGAACTGAATCAGTTTGAAATCTAGAAAAAGTAGTTTAATGATTATTTTTTAGATAATTGTGATAAATACTCTTCGTTGCAAAACTATTTAAACTAATAATTCCAATCAAATGATTTATTCCTTCATCATTGAAAATTCAAGAAAGAAAGAAAGAAAGGAATTTATCATTAACTATGATTTTTGGGATATCCAATAGTGGTTTGATATCTGATACTAAAAGGCAGAGATAAATATTTCTGATAATAATTTAGGTAATTCACTTGAAAAGTGGGAGAAAGATATAATTTCGGCTACTAATTAACATTAAGAGAAATTTTTAAGGAAGCAAAATGACCACGAAAAAACCCAGGTGATTGAGCAGGGTTACAAAATTATGTTCCTTTAGATCTTAAAAGCTGATTAGATTGAGAAGCTTTAAATTATTTTTTTTGAGGGCGAGTTTACACACTTAAGATAAATTTAAATTTAATAAGCAAAATCGAAAAATTAAAAAAGAGTGACCATTCATGAACACTTCTCGCTCTTGAAGGTTAAAATTATTTATAATTTCATGTGGATTTAAATAAAGGCTTTTCTTGTAAATCTAAACCACTAATAACTTAAATTCAGCTGAATTTGAAAATGTATTTTATTTCCCCTAAGAAACTCCATTCCATAAATTAAAATGAGTATTTCGGTTTGATTCACTCTTTTGATTGAAACCATTAATTGTGCAGAAAATAAAACATATTTTGGTTTTTTAATTTATTCAGATGGGATATTCTTATTGTTTTGACTTGCGAGAAGGTTTTTAATTTCTTTTTATCTTCGACTGTTTTTTCACCTCGTCAGCTAATCAACCGAACTTTAAACCAACCTAATGAGTATTAACTTAAAAGCCTTCGTAAGATCATTTGATCTTTTCTCAAAGCCCTTTGTGTTTCTTGTGGGCGACAAAAACAGCAAGAACAAAACCACCTTCATCGGAGGACTCCTCTCCTTGAGTGTCTTGTCTGTATCCATTATCTACTTCTATTACTTGCTGAATATGTATTTTAACCATAAAGTCGAGCCAAAGATTGCATCTAGAATGTCTATTGAGAGCTCTCTCACTGAACTGGAAATCACTGAGAACTTCTTCATTTTTAAAATGCTCGTCAACGGAGAACCTCTCAGTCAATACTAAAAACGAGTTGATAAGATTTTCCTCACTTACTCTATGAACTATGAGATATCCTATTCAAATGAAACCATCATCAGCAACCCACTCCCTTTAGTTAGCTGCGCTGATAAAAAATTCCAGGGATTCTTTTGCATAGAAGACAATGACATACAAAACAAGAACATTTTTATTTAACCAATTCTGCTAAATTTCACTGATTTCTACTTGCAAATCAACTACTGTGATTCAACTGTAATATCTAACTGTCGAGTTAGACAGGTTTGGGAAATTGAAAACAACGATTTCTCCTTCAAAAACTTGATTAAAATATTTTGGATTTTATGCACAAACTGATCATTTCTGAGGTATCTAGAAGCTTCTGAAGAAATAAAATCAATGATATTTTCATCCACAAACTATTTTCAAGTCTTCACGAAGATTCGATAGACAATCCGTCGAGCAGAAACTACGAGGATGGATACAAAACGGAATATTTCTATTTCGATCCCTACAACATAGTCTATTCAAGAATCTGTCTAATTAAAGCAACCACGACTGTCACGGAAGGGCTGATCATTTAGACTTCGGAGACAAGCGATGACATATATGATTTTAAGCGGATCGATACTGTGTTCTCTAAGAATGGCACTGATGAGCGCTTTGGCACGGGAGCGGACTTGCATATATTGCTTTAGAAATAAACTAAGTTCGAAATATAATAATGATTAAGCATGCAATGATTACCGAAGTCCTGGCATAATTCATGAGTATTTTTAACTCTCTTTTGATAATTGGAATTATCGCATAGATGCTGGCGTAGACACACATTGTGAAAGACATGAAAAACATATTGTTGAGGGAGTATTACAAAAAAAGTGCACTCATGCTTGGGTCAAATTAGGAGGAAAAAACATATTAAAATAAGATGATTTCATGCCGCGATAGCTACCTGATAATAAGCAAGATGCTGAAATGCTATCTCATGAGATTGCTTTGCTGCAGAAGAAGATAAAGAGAACAAACTTTACTGGTGGAGAGAGAAAGTATTTCCATTTTGGCTTTAGGCATAGTGTTAAAATTTTTTTCTACAAGCTCCTGGGAAAGAGGGTAAATATTGATAGAACTAATGATAACTAAGGCAATTCGATTCAAAATGAATCGTTTATTTATTAACAGCTACTGAATTAATCTGTTAAAAGTATTAATATCTACGAGGTTTACAAAGATATCATCAAGCTAAAAATGGCAATCAAAATTATGCTCACCAAAGAGTAATATGCTGCACTTTAGTTCTGTGGATCAGAAATTCTTTCTTCTGGGAATTGTCAATAAAGCCTCATATCTGAAAAGCAGGTTAGTTTTGGTATCTCAGAAGAACCTGCGGGATATCAGTCTTAGATTTCAGCTGGCAAAGATCCTATTAAAAAAATCTCAGATGATACTATCTTTAAGGCAAGCCCTAGTAATGTTTCGCCAGTAATAATAGGAATCAGCATAACTGGCTTGCTCAAAAGTAAAAAGAAACTTGCAAATAACTCTAAGAATAGAAATAATAATGATAATAATACTTCGAATGAAATTTGGGATAGCCAAGTAGTTCGACTTATAGAGAGGAGAAAATATAAAAAATGTCTAATTAAAGTAAGGATGAAATAACTGAGAAGAAAGAGTTGGAGGAGGATAAATAGGGAAGGATAATGATAAGGTAAACGATGAGCAGAACAAGCTAGAAACAGCAGAGCATCATAAGGAAACTAAAGAAAGCTGGAGAAGTCTCTTCTATCCTTAAAACATCGTTAAACTGTAAACTTCTTAAAGCTACCTTCCTAAGAACAATGGCGACAACAACACTCAAAATGATATGAAGTTGGTTACACTTACTGATGAAGATGAAGAAGATAATCAAATGAATGAGGAAATAATTTCAACAATTCGAAAGGAACTACAGAAGAACATCAACAACAATCAGAAACTAAATATCTAAGAAGAGATAGTTATGCAAGCAAGAAACAGAAAAACAAAAGAAATATCCAATCTGATTCTCTATAATTCGAGGGTCTCTTACTTGTTCAAGATGGATCTCATAGATGAAGATCCAGGGTTGCAGGAAGATCTGCTAAAACAGTTCTTGCTGAGAATTGGATAGGCAAATCCCAAGGAGATTATCAGTCATGTCGACAGATAAATCTTTGAGAGCTTGATCAGAAACAATGAGGGTATTAAGAAAAATAATAATAAAAACAATCATAGCAGGTCTTAAAGCTCTAGAAAAAATGAGAAAGAAAATGAATGGCTGGGCGAATAATACTAAGGATATTAGCCTGAAAGGTGTTTCTCTTCAGTCGGAATGCTTGAAAATAGAAATGGATAATAATTCTCAAGTATGCTATCCTAAAATAATAATATATCCCCAAGACAGCAGCCTGAAGAGAAATATAAAACGACTAGCCCTCAGTTGTAATAAAAAGAAGAGGCTGACTGAAGATTATTGACTTTGTTTGCGGATATTAAATGTGTTTTTATCTGGAAGTAAATTCCTAAAAGTAATTTTTTAACTCTATTTCCAAGCAAAAGTTCTCATTTGTATCTTCATTAAGCTTAGTAATAATAAAAATAGCATTGAATTATGTTACATGTATTTTCATTTTGAAATTATGTTTAAAATTATTTCATTTATTTTTAATTATTACATTGATTTTGATTAAATTGGGATGAACGTTATTGGTTTTATGATTGGAGTGTTTTTTAGGTGATGTTAAAATCAAAAAAATAGCAATTCATGATAATTTGCTATGTAATTAGAAATAGTTTGAAATAAAAAACAATAGCTTAATGACATATTCTTTGATTTTTTTATTTTAAATTAATTAAAATCATAAAAGGAACTTGGAGGATATCACTATTATTTGAAATAGGAAATGACAAAGGGGAACCCCCCCTCCCCTCTCTTGGGATGAATGCTCCTTGTAAAGTGGAGAGGACTTGAAATAATTTGAATAAAAAAAGCATGGAAGAAATAAATAAGTTCAATAGAGTGAGAGAAAAAAATTAATCAGCCACTAACTCAGTCTCCAGTGGGAGATGACATATTGAAAGGAGAAGAGATAAACCTTATCTTGAGAAAAAAGCGAAGGAGAAGGAAAATAATGTTTTTATGAGCATAGCAGCAAAATGAACAGCAACTAAAAAAAAACGATGAGTAAAAGAATATCATACTTTTTTGTTTTTATATTTTGAAAAAGTTTCATAAGTTTCTACTTTCAAGCGGCTTGAAGACATCCGCTAAATCGGAGTTGAAAGGGTCGTGATTCTGACCCTTGGTAGTGGAGAACTCACTAATCATGTCATCCTAGAAATGTACTCCAGCGTAAGCAAACCAACTAACAAACAGGAGGGGAGGGTGGATTTAGTCACTGAAGGAAAAATAATTCTAATTTCAGTAACTTTCAATGCCCTTTTCCTTATATTTTGCGATTAAATAAGATATTCTTGCCTTGTTAATTGTGTGCACAAAGTGATTTTATACAATTAACCTTAGGGAAATATCATCTTGACTGACAGAATATAGGATTATTCCTCTTATGAGATAACATTAATTCTCTGAAACAGCAAAGTACGCGCATTTAGTATTTGTGATAGAGGAAGTTCTTTTTTAACTTACTCACATATTGAAATTAATCTTAAATTTAGTTTCTGATTGGGTGAAAAATTTAACTACAAGTAAGAAAGATTTTAGCTTTATTTGATAGATTATTTTTTCTTTTTGTTGTTGTCTTGATTTCTAATATTGTTCACTCTTGAAATGTATTCTGCTACGATGTTGATGTAGTTTAATGATTGTTTTTTAGACAATTGTGATTGATACTCTTCGTTGCAAAAGCTATTTAAACTGATAATTTCAATAAATTATTCCATTCATTCAGCATTGAAAATTCAAGAAAGAAAGGAATTTGTCATTAACTTTGATTTTTGGGATTATTTTTTAGTGATTTGATATCTGATATTAAAGGGCAGAGAGAAATATTTCTGATCTTAATTTAGTTTTAATTCACTTGTAAAGTGGGAGAAATATATCATTTCGGCTACTAATTAACATTAAGAAAAACTTTTAAGGATAACAGAATGACCATAGGAAGAAAAAAATCATGCGATTGAGTAGGGTTACAAAATTATGTTCCTGTAGATCTTAAAGACTGATTAGATAGAGAAGCTTTAAATTATTTTTTTTCTGAGAGAGAGCTTACACTCTAAAGATAAATTTAAATTTAATAAGCAGAGCCGAAAACGAAAAAAGAGTGACCATTCATGTACACTTATCGCTCTTGAGGGTTAAAATTATTTAAAATTTCATGTGGATTTAAATAAAGGCTTTTCTTGTAAATCTAAACCACCTATAACTTAAATTCAGCTGAATTTGAAACATAGTTTATTTCCCCTAAGAAACTCCGTAAATTAAAATGAGCCTTTCAGCTAGCTTCACTCTTTTTATTGAAACCAATTAATTGTGCAGGGAAATAAAATATATTTTGGCTTTTAAATTTATTCAGATGGGTGATTCTTATTATCTTGACTTGCCAAAAAAGATTTTTAATTTCTTTTTATCTTTGACTGTTTTTTCACCTAATCAGCTAATCAACCTAACATTAAACCAACTTTATGAGTATTAACTTAAAAGCCTTCGTGAGATCATTTGATCTTTTCTCAAAGCCCTTTGTGTTTCTTGTGGGCGACAAGAACAGCAAGAACAAAACCACCTTCATCGGAGGACTCCTCTCCTTGAGTGTCTTGTCTGTATCCATTATTTACTTCTACTACTTGCTGAACATGTATTTTGGCAATAAAATTGAGCCAAAGACTACAACTAGGATGTCTATTGAGAGCTCCTATAGTGAGTTGAAAATCACAGAGAACTTCTTCATTTTTGAAATGATCATCAACGGAGAACCTCTCAGTCAATACTAAAAACGAGTTGGTAAGATTTTCCTCACTTACGCTGTGAACTACGAGGTATTCTATTAAAATGGAACCTACTTCAACGATCTACTCCCTTTAGTTGGCTGCGCTGACCCGAATTTTCAAGGATTTTTTTGCATCGAGGATAAGGACATACAAAACAAGAATATCTTAATTGAACCAATTCTGCTAGCTTCCACTGATTTCTCCTTGGAAATCTATTAATGCAATTCAACTCTAATATCTAACTGCGCAACTGATGAAGAAATAAAATCAACGATATTCACAGGCTTGAACTATTTCCAAGTCTTCACGAAGATTCGATAGTACAATCCATAGAGCAGAAACTATGAGGATGGGTACAAAACGGAATATTTTTATTTCGACCATTACAACTTAGTCTTTTCAAGGATCAGTTTAATTAAAGCAACCACGACTGTCAAGGAAGGGCTAATCGTTTAGACTTCAAAGTCAAGTGATGACATATATGATTATAAACGGATCGATACTGTGCTCTCTAAGGCTGACAATGAGGAGGACCGCTTTACCTCGAAGGACGCAGTTGGATATGTTATTTTTGAAATCAACTAAGTTCGAAATATCATAATGATTCAGCATGCAATGATTACCGAAGTCCTGGCATAATTCATGAGCATATTTAACTCTCTTTTGATTATAGGAATTATTGCATAGATGCTGGCGTAGACACACATTGTAGAAGACATGAATAACTTATTATTGAAGGAGTATTACAAAAAAAGTGCACTAATGCTTGGATCAAATTAAGGAGGAAAAGAGTTATTAAAAAAAGATTCCATGCCACATTAGCTACCGGATAATAAGTAAGATGCTGAAATATTATCTCATGAGATTGCTTTGTTGCAGAAAAAGATAAAGAGGACAAACTTTACTGGTGGAGAGAGAAAGTATTTCCATTTTGGCTTCAAGCATAGTGTTAAATTGTTTTTCTACAAGCTCTTGGGAAAGAGATTAAATATTGACAGAACGAATGATAACTAAAGCAATTAGATTCAAAATGATTAATTGATTTATTAGCAGCTACTGAACTAATCAGTCAAAGGAATTAATATCTACGAGGTTTACAAGGATATCATCAAGCTAAAAATGGCAATCAAGATTATGCTCACCAAAGAGTAATATGCTGCAATTTAGTTCTGCGGATCGGAAATTCTTTCTTCAGGGAATTACAAATAATGTTTCATATCTGAAAAACCGGTTGGTTTTGGTATTTCAGAAGAACCTGTGGGTCATCAGTCTTAGATTTCAGCTGGTAAAGATCCTATTAAAAAAATCTCAGATGATACTACCTTTAAGGCAAGCCCAAATGATGTTTCACCAGTAACAATAGTAATCAGCACAACTGGCTTGCTCAAAAGTAAAAGGAAACTTGCAAATAACTCTAAGAATAGGAATAATAATGATAATAAAACTCCGAATGAACTTATTTCATCAGGGGAATAGCTGAATTATGTTAAGTCTGACAACCATTTGGGATAAGCAAGCAGTTAGACTTCTAGAGAGGAGAAAATATAAAAAATGTCTAATTAAAGCCAGGATGAACTAACTGAGAAGAAAGAGTTGGAAGAGGATAAATAGGGAAGAATAATGATATAAGTAAACGATGAGCATAAGAAGCTAGAAACAGCAGAGCCTCACAAGGAAACTAAAGAAGGCTAGAAAAGTCTCGTTTATCCTTAAAACATGGTTAAATTGTAAACTTCTTTAAGCTACCTTCCTAAGAACAATGGCGACAACAACCCTCTAAATGATATCAAGTTGGTTACACTTACTGATGAAGATGAAGAAGAGAATCAAAGGGATGAGGACATGATTTCGACAATTCGAAAGGAACTACAAAAGAACACCAACAACAATTAGCAGAAGCTTAATATCTAGGGAGAGATAGTTATGCATGCAAGAGATAGAAAAGAAATATCCAATCTGCTTCTCTAAAATTCGAGGGTCTCTCACTTATCTAAGATGGATCTCATAGATGAAGATCCAGGGTTGCAGGAGGATCTGCTGAAACAGTTCTTGCTGAGAATTGGATAGGCAAATCCCAAGGAGATTATCAGTCATGTCGACAGATAAATCTTTGAGAGCTTGATTAGAAGCACTGAGGGTATTGAGAATAATAATAATAATAGCAGGGCTTAAAGCACTAAAAAAAATGAGAAAGACAATGAATAACTGGGTGAATGCGACTAAGGATATTAGCCTGAAATATGTTTCTCTTCAGTGGGAATGCTTGAAAATAGGATTGGATAATAATTCTCAAGTATGCTATCCTAAAATAATAATATTTCCCCAAGACAGCAGCTTGAAGAGAAAAATGAAACGACTAGCCCTCAGTGGCAATGCAAAGAAGAGGCTGACTGAAGATTACTGACGTTGTTTGTGGAGATTATATGTGTTTTTATTTGAAAGTAAATTCCTAAAAGTTATTTTTTTAAGCTCTATTTCCAAGCAAAAATACTCATTTGTATCTTCATTTTGCTCAGTAATAATAAAAATAGCAATGAATTATGTTACCTGTATTTTCATTTTTAAATTATGTTTAAAATTATTACATTTATTTTTAATTATTACACTGATTTCAAGTTATCAAAAAATATTGTTGTTTTCATTTTCTGTCAAAAGGGAAGTGGGAGGAATGTTAGCATGCCTTAATCCTTTTTCATGCTGTTTTTGATGAGCGAAGCTGCTTTTTGCAATATCTTCCCTAGTGGTGAAGGGGTTTCAGAGAGAAAGAGAGCGCACTGGAGATGCTGTTTATCAGTTGTCTGGTAGGAGGATTGCAGTTGAGAATTAAATTTGGATGAGTGCTATTAGTATATGATTGGAGTGTTTTTTAGGTGAATATTGAGTCTTAAAAAAATATTTGTAATGATTTTTTCAAAAATAATAGCAATCCATAATATTTTGCATCGTAATTTGAAAAAGTTTGAAATAAAAAAACAATGACTTAATGACTTATTCTTTGAGTCTTTTATTAAATTAACACAAAATCAAAAAAGGAACTTGGAGGATATCACTATAATTTGAAATAGGTAATGACTGAGGGGAAACCCCCCTTCCATTGGGATGAATGCTCCTTGTAAAACGGAGAGGACTTGAAATAATGAGAAGAAAAAAAGCATGGAAGAAAAAAATAAGTTCAATAGAGTGAGAGAGAAAAATCAATCAGCCACTAACTCATTCTCCAGTGGGATATGAACATATTGAATCGAGAAGAGAGAAACCTTATCTTGTGAGAAAAGCGAAGAAGAAGGAAAATAATGTTTTTATGAGCAATAGAACCACCATAGGATGCAGAATATTCACAATGAATATGAGGAATCATAGTAGCAAAATGAACAGCAACAGCAACGGACTCGGAAAAACGATGAGTAAAAGAATATCATACTTTTTTATTTTTATATTTTGAAAAAGTTTCATAAGTTTCTGCGTTCAAAGCGGCTTGAAGACATCCGCTAAATCGGAGTTGAAAGGGTCGTGCTCTTAATAATCATAATTTATAATCTTAAACAATGTTTGATATTTTAATAATTATTGATAACAAATAGCAAAAACTATTCAAAATTAATCCTTTTAGATTTTTATCTCAAATTAGTATTGTGAATCAATTATTTTTAGTTTTTTTGTTTTATTTATTTTTTGATATTTTTAGTTTTTTATAATTCTATTGTCGATTAAAACACATTGATGATTAAAATTATTTAAAATTTTAGGAAGGTTTAATAAATAGAGGTTTTTCTTGTAAACCTAAACCACTTACAACTTAAATTCATTTGATTTTGAGATCAATTCTATTTCCCCTAAGAAGCTCCATTATAAAATAAACGAGCCTTTCAGCTTTATCTTTTTTTGAAAACCAATTAATTGTTAAGGATTATAGAAAATAATGCATATTTTAGGTTTGTTTTGAATTTACCCAATTAGATGATTTTATTATTTTAACTTGTTAAAAAGGTTATTAATTTCTTTATGTTTATCAGTTTTTTAACCTAATTAACTAATCAACCTAACATAAAATCAACCTAATGAGTATTAACCTTAAAACCTTCGTGAGATCATTTGATCTTTTCTCAAAGCCTTTTGTGTTTTTTGTGGGCGACAAGAACAACAGAAACAAAACCACCTTCATTGGAGGACTTCTCTCCTTGAGTGTCTTGTCTGTATCCATTATCTACTTCTACTACTTGCTGAATATGTATTTTAACCATAAAGTTGAGCCAAAGATTACATCTAGGATGTCTATTGAGAGTTCCCTCACTGAACTGGAAATCACTGAGAACTTCTTCATTTTTGAAATGCTCGTCAACGGAGAACCTCTCAATCAGTACTAAGATCGAGTTGGCAAGATTTTTCTCACTTACACTCTGAATTACGAAGTATCCTATTCAAATGGTACCATCATTACCTATCCACTCCCTTTAATTAGCTGCGTTGACTAACAATTCCAAGGATTTCTTTGCATCGAGGATAAGGACATGGAAAACAAGAACATCTTTATTGAGCCAATTCTGCTAAATTTCACTGATTTTGCCTTGACAATCAACTACTGCGATTCAACAGTTTTATCTAATTGCGCAACTCCTGAAGAATTAATATCAACGATATTCTCACCCACAAACTATTTCCAAGTCTTCACGAAGATTCGACAGTACAATCCGTCAAGCAGAAACTACGAGGACGGGTACAAAGCGGAATATTTCTATTTCGACCCCGTCAACATAGTCTATTCAAGAATCAGTTTAATTAAAGCAACCACGACTGTCACAGAAGGGATGATCATTTAGGCTTCGCAGTCAAGTGATGACATATATGATTTTAAACGGATCGATACTGTGTTCTCTAAGACTGGCACTGAGGAACGCTTCGGCACTAGCGGACTTGCATATATTATTTTTGAAATCAACTAAGTTCGAAATATTATTATTATTCAGCATGCCATGATCACCGAAGTTCTGGCATAATTCATGAGCATTTTTAACTCTCTTTTGATTATAGGAATTATCGCATAGATGCTGGCATAGACACACATTGTAGAAGACATGAATAACATATTATTGAAAGAGTATTACAAAAAAAGTGCACTTATGCTTGGGTCAACTTAGGGAGGAAAAGAGGTATTAAAATAAGATGATTCAATGCCACGATAGCTACCTGATAATAAACAAGATGCTGAAATGCTATCTCATGAGATTGCTTTGCTCTAAAAAAAAATAAATAAGATTAACTTTACTGGTGGAGAGAGGAAGTTTTTCCATTTTGGCTTCAAGCATAGTGTTAAATTGTTTTTCTACAAGCTCTTGGGAAAGAAATTTATGATTGACAGAACGAATGAGACCTAAGGCAATTAGATTCAAAATGATTCATTGATTTATTAACAGCTACTGAACTAATCTGTCAAAGGTATCAACATCTATGAGGTTTACAAGGATATTATCAAGCTCAAAATGGCAATCAAGATTATTCTCACCAAAGAGTAATATGCTGCAATTTAGTTCTGCGGATCAGAAATACTTTCATCTGGAAATTATAAATAAGCCTACATATCAGATAAGCTAGTTGGTGTTGGTATCTCAGAAACACCTGCTGGTCATCAGTCTTTGATTTCAGCTGACAAAGATCCTATTAAAAATACCTCAGAGGATACGATCTATTAGGCAAGCCCATGTAATGCTCCGCCAGTAATAATAGGAATCAGCACAACTGATTTGCTCAAAAGTGAACGGAAACTTGCAAATAATTTAAAGAATGAGAATAACAATCCTAATAATACCCCGCAGAATGAACTTCTTCCATCAGGGAAATAGCTGAATTGTGTTATGCTAAACAACAGTAAGGGGTAAAGATACAAAATGTCTAATTAAAGTAAGGATGAAGCAACTGAGAAGAAGAAGGAGTTGGAGGAAGATAAATAGGGAAGAATAATGATAAAAGAAAAAGATGAGCATAGCAAGCTAGAAATAGCAGAGCATTAAAAGGGAACTTAAGTAAAGTAGAGAAATCTATCCTTCGCTTAAAACATGGTTAAACTATAAACCTCTTAAAGCTAAATTCATAAGAACAATGGAGATAACAACACTCAAAATGATCTGAAGTCGGTTACATGTACGGATGAAGATAAAGAGGAGAATCAAAGGGATGAGGAAATGATTTCAACAATTCGAAACGAACTTAAAAAGAACACTATCAACAATCAGAAGCATAATATCTAGGGAGAGATAGGTATGCATGCACCAAACAAAAAAAGAAAAGAAATATCTGAGCTGTTGAATTCGAGGGTCTCTCACTTATCCTAGATGGATTTAATAGATGAAGATATAGGATTGTAGGAAGATCTGCTGAAACAGTTCTTGCTCAGAATTGGGTAGGCAAATCCTAAGGAGATTATCAACCATATCGACCAATAAATATTTTAGAGCTTGATTCGAAGCACTGAGGGTATTGAGAATTGTAAAAATAGCAGGGCTTAAAGTTCTAGAAAAGATGAGAAAAATAATGAATAGCTAGGTGAATACTACTAAGAATATCAGCCTCAAATGTGTTTCTCTTCAGTCGGAATGCTTGAAAATTAGATTGGATAAAAAATATGAGGAAATCTATCCTAAAATAATAAAATATCCCCAAAACAACTACTTGGAGAGAACAAAAATGAAAGGAATAACCTTTAGTTACAATGTAAAGAAAAGCCTAATGCTGTCTGTGTCATTTTCATTTAGCTCAACAATAATAAATAATTATTATTATTAAAAGAATGAAAAGATGGGAGAATACTAAGAAAAACCCCCCTGAAATGTGCTTCTTTTCTGTCCGAATGATTGAAGAGAAAAAATATGGCTAAAAATGCTTGTAAGCACATAAAACAGCAGTAAAGAGCAAAATGCTTGATTATTAACTCTCAGTTAATATGGAAAGAAAAGGCTGAGTGAGTGTTATTAGTTGTGTTTTTATTAGTGAATGCTTAGTTCTAAAATAATTGTTGTTGTAATATAAATAAATATGAAAAGAGATTGCAATCCATGAGTAATATTTTTACTTAGTTATTTGAAATTGTTTGAAATCAAAAAAACAATGAATTTATTCTTTGAGACTTTTATTTTAAATTAATTAAAATTCGCAAAAAGAATATGGAGGAAAGCATTTTAATTTGAAAGAGGGAATGACAGGTGGGATCTCCTTTCTTAGAATGAATGCTCCTTGTAAAGTGGAGAGGACTTGAAATAATGAGAAAAACAAAAAGCATGGAAGAAAAAAATAAGTTCAAAGAGAGAGAAAAATTAGTCAGCCACTAACTCAGTCTACAGTGGGAGATGAACATATTGAAAGGAGAAGAGAGAGAAACATTATCTTGAGAGAAAAGCGAAGGAGAAAATTGAAGGAGAAGGAAAATAATATTAGAAACAAAAAAAGATTAGATTAAAACAAGCATAACAGCTGGAAGAGCCATACAAATTCGAATGGAGAAACGATACAAGTTCAACGGAAGAGGCAAGAAAGCAGGTAGATTAGTTGTGATGCCCCGAAAAGGATTAGGTGTTAATAGGGTTTTATGGGGATTATTATTTTACTGCATGCAATTGTCCTGTGTCGCCGGGGTGTATTAGTCTAGTAGTTGGAAATGTTTGTAATTTCATGTTTTTTGGTTTAAGTACCAGAGAGAGATGAGCAAGAAGATGATCGTTTTTACGAGCAATAGAACCAGCGCAGGATGTAGAATATCCACAGTGAATATGAAGAACCATAGTAGCAGTATTAGCAGCAACAACAGCAGCAGACTAAGAAAAATGATGAATATAAGAAGTTCAAGAATAATTCCGATTAAAAAATACAAAACAGTAATGGATAGAATTAACAGAAGGATAAGACTCAAAGCAATAATAGTTAGCATAAGAGCAATGTTAGAAATGGCAATAAAGAAGAGTTCTTCCCTCGAAACAGGAACAGATAAGCTGGAGTTGATGGGGAGTATTCAAGCTCAGAAGAAAGAGGATCAAAGAAGAAAGAGCAATATAATAATAATCTTGCTAATAATAGCAGCTCTAAACGAGGCAATAACGGTGGTGGAAACAATAGCAGCAATGGTATCAGCAACGCTAATAATAAACCTACTAAGGGCAATAGTGGTATTGCTACATCTAAATCGATTGATGCTAATGGTCACAATCCATCAAAGCAAGTGGATTTGCAGTATGATCGATCAAAGACTGATTATGTCTTTGATGAGAAGAACACAAAATTCAGTAATAAATCGAGATACAACCTGTTTTCTTCAACAACTAGCCATCTTCACAGTAGTCCCAATCACACTGGAACTAACTAAGATAGAGGATATCATAATACTAATAATTCTAGACATTCAGATGTATCTGCTCAAGAACTACTCCACAAAATAGGGCTTAATTTAACTGTGAAAGACCTCTTCGAAGAACAAAACTTCAATCCTGACGACTTCCTATGGTCTGATTTCTACAGTCTTTTCAAGCTTGCTGAGACATAAGCTGCTAGTCTCTATTCGGTAGGCAACAAAATAAAAAATCTAACTTTATTTCATTACTTGTTGGTTAATTTGCTAGAAACAAGGTGAAGAACAAGTGATATTCACCAAAGAAGACATGGATCCAGAAATCTTTAAGGTTCTACAATAAGTCGCTAGGATCCTGATACTAACTGATTTAGAAGCTGCAAGTGAGAAGAAAATAGATTAGAGACTATGGGACATCTACAAAAAGAAGATAGAGTAGAGTAAAGGCATGAAGATAGTTATACCTAACGCTGAAGATTAATTTCATTTATTCGACTCGAAGATTCTGTTTCTTAGGAATCTACTCAAGGATATCATCACAGTAATTCAATAGAAATACTCACATTACACTGAAGGCTTTCATCAGATAATTAATTCGATTTTTGGATTGATTTTAATTTTAGAAATACAAGAAGGAGCTGTCATCTGAGCTCAAATCGAGTAGCAAAAAGAGAAGAATTATCGCTAACATCTGCTGCTACTTCGGAGAGCTCATCGAACTTAAGTATAACCCAGGAAGTAGTTTGCTTCTTCATTAATTCCTTGCTTTCGTTGTTTACAGAGAGAAGGTTTCTAGAAAAACAACAGAGCCGAACTTTCAGAACATGCAATTTGCAGCAGGACAGTATCTCAAAGCCATCAATATCTACCCATTCTGCGGGAAATTCTTCCTTGTTCTAGCAAGTAACCCTACCATCACATACACCTTATCAAAATCTTCTTTTTTTTCAAATTATTTGATTTTTATTCATATCCCTAACCTTTTCTCTAAATCTCTTGAAGCTTTGAGCCACATGAACGAAGACCCATTCTCTGCAATATACTGGTGCATCCGTGCATTGGAAAGCGAACAAAACTACCCCTGCAGGGAAAGTCTCTAAGAATTTTTGGAATTAAACAGATAGAAATGTATGAAGTTCATTAAAGAATACAACGAATACGGACAAATCGACAGAAAAGACAATTTTAAAATCTTTATCTTGCATTTCCTCTCCTTCGTGAACATTGCTTTAACAAAAATTGGGATAGAAGGAATAGATATGCACGCTGCGATGTTCGATCACTTGCAGTCACATGTCAGATAACTCATAACATTCTCCCAATAATAAGACTTCGAAGGATCTAATTACACTACACTTCTGAACTACGCGATATCCATACTCTTGTATTCTTTCCATAAACTCCAAGAACAGATCAAACTGCCAAACTACCAATCGTTAACCCCCGAACATATCCAAAGCGACTAGCTCTCCAGTGTGTGCTTGAAATACGCCCAAGCGATCCTCACAAGTCTCCTCGAGCTGTTTGTTGTCTCAGAATGCCAATCATTCATAGATTTAGTCATCCCTGTGATAGGATACTTATCCTCCCATGGAGTATTATCTTAGTATTTATTCTCGAAATACTCTGGACTTTAGTAGCTCTTCAACAAGATCCTCTACACAGCACGGAAGCGATTTGTGAAATTCGAGGATGAACATGGTAGGGAGGAATTCGAGAGGTTCTCCGATGAGTATCTTTGCGATGTTGAAATGCAAATGATGATTGGATTCACTCCGTTTAATGAATATTTCAGTAAAAACAAAAGAAAATTTCGTCCATTGCCTGAAGATTCCTTAAATTATCCAACAAAGCTATTCATAATCATCGACTAACTCATGAAAGTCTAAGGATTTGTGATATCAGACCATTCAATGATCGACTCAACTACTAAGAGTCTCCAGCCGAAGTAGGATGAGCAAGATAATTTCTTTTTCTTGAAACGCACACCTAAAAAAGACACGGAGCTTATGTAAGCAGGGAAGCAATAAGCTGCTGAATCGAAGTAATTAATTATCATCGACGGCATGAATGTTGCTATTCGGCATGGATCATCGAAGTTCTCAGCGAAAGGACTGAGAATAGCAGTAGATTTTTGGATACACCATCACTCAGATGTGCATGTATTCTTACCTGATTTCTGCTTTAGCCAAGAGAACATCGATAACAAGCAGAAAAAATACATCAAAGATAAGGTTAGGCATTATCTCAAAACAATTAATTTATATGGTGTTGCTTAATTCTAGTAATTCATTAGCTCCCCCCATGTCTTCTCCAATATTCTAATATGTTTTGAAAACTTTTAAATAAAAGCAATTCGATAAGCTTAAGACGCTTCCTGACGATGTGAGTATCCTGCTGAAACTTCGCTAGGAGGTACATACAACCGAACAAGCATCTTTATCTTGAAAATCATATTTAAAACCTTCCAATTTTAACCATTAATTTTTGGTTTTATTTATCCTTAGGGTTATGCTACGGGTATTCCTGATTGGAACTACGATGACTCCTACATCATAGAGTATGCTCGCTAGAAAAATGCATTTGTACTCACAAACGATAGATACAATGACCACATTCAGAAATTCAACAGCGATGTGCGGCAGAAAGAAATTGTTAAACAGTGGATTCGAAATAATTGTATGAGCTTCACTTTTGTGAAAGATGAGCTCTAGCCAGATCCTGATTTCTTGTAGCATCGAACAACGATCACTGTAGGGAAAAATCCAGCAAAATGAAGAACCAGCAATATGTGGGGAGGATATCCTGGAAAAAAAGATAAATAATTCCAAATAAATTGGGGAATCTCCTTTAGAACTGATTTGGAGAATGTGAAATCAACAAAAGAAACTCAATTTATCCTTTTGGATCTCCCTTATTTATCCTCCTCAACTACAAACGAAACAATTCCTCAGAAAATTACACAACCATATTGGGTATTTTAGAAAGAAAAAAGAGAGAGATATTTCCTTCACTTTATCTTGTTTCTTTTTCCCTTACAGAATATCTCGGATATGTTATAAAAGTATGCTACTCTCACCATGAATCGGGAAACTCTTAAAAATATGAAAGAAGCACGGATGTCTTCAAAGAGAATCTAATGGTTGAAGAATTTGAATGAATGAATAGACAGGCATGCAAGTAAGCAATCAAGCCTCTCCTTATCTTTTTGATGGCATGAAGTATTCCCTTGATATTATTGCAAATGTGTGTATGTCTGCTTTATGTTAGCACAACAGGCATTATTATTAAACAATTCTATTAATGTATGGTTCAAGGCGGGCATTTCTAAACAATTATACAAATGCGATAATCGAATATCCGCTAAGATTAAATATATTTGCTCATTTTGTATAGCCTCCAAAGGGAATATGTTTTCTTCTCAATTTTACTGGAACTATTTGATTCAATAATTAGCCTTTCTTACTCCTCGCCTGGCTGCTAATTGAAAATGATTAGTAGCTAAAACGGTACGCTCTGTTGAAGTAAGTAAAGTTAAGAATTCTCAATAATGATTCATTACATGAAGAAATGATTGAAGTTCTCAAATTACTTCAAGAGTTCAATCACAAGGTGGAATTCTTCGGTAGATATCGATTCTTCAGCACTCTCTTCAAAGCCCCTTTAACATCTAATAGGAAGAGATTTTGCCCTTCAGCAACATCCCAAATATCCACTAGGATTAACAGGTTCAGTGGAATCGAATAATAATGAAAGATGATTGATTCCTTAGTTTTGATCTCTTCGAATTTTGCATTAAGAAATATTTGATCAGTGTATTTTGGATACTTTAGAAAGCTAATTTTGAAGTGGAAGTATCTTAAAACTTTTACTAGTTGTTTGTGTAAGCTTCAATATCGTATTATTAAAAAAATAATTTCAAATATCTATTATGTGATAAAAGAGAACGATTTCATTGAACAATATGAAGAAGTCATTTGGTTTTATAAAGCATTCATTTGAAAACAAAGAAGAAAATAATAATTGTTTTGTGCTATATTTTTTTGCAAGTAAACAACAGTAGCAGCAGATTCAATTACAGCTCCCTCCAGAAAAACACAAATTACTATAATTAATTATCTTTCCTAAAAATATTCTTGTCTGGTTTTTTTCAATTTGTCTACTTTCTGATTCATTTGAATAAATTATTTTGTCTGTGCAATTAACAATCAATCTGTAATTGCGTTAAGCTTACGCAAAAGTTAGTCTGGATTTCAATGTACACAGCAATAAGCTTAATTTTATTATTGAAGTGTCTTGAGGAGTCAATCATTTTTAGAAATTAATTGAAGCAGATAAGTATTAATATTCGAGTGGTTTAAGAGGAGTAATACTGCAGGATTTATTGGAAAAGGAAAAATAAAGGCTTTTATAGTAGTGGATAAAGAAGAGAGCATCAGGGAAAAACAGGCAGACACACGGATGGTTACATAACTATAAAAACACAGGAAAAAATAAAAAAGAATTCAAGGAAAAAGCATAGTGGGAAGTTAATTAATTCACCAAAGCTATCGAAGTTCCTATAATTCCCTTTCTCTCTCTTTTCTCTTTGTCTCTTTGTGTGTGTTCAAAAGTAATTAATAAATTTGGAGATAAACACCAAGGAGATTAAGAGCGAGAGAGAGAGAGAGAGAACAACTTTCAATACAATAAGAGTACAGAGCTGCCCATAATTCAGTGAACTAACTAGTATAGTGCATCCAATTCAGCGACAACATTTGAAATCGTTCGATCGATAGCTTAGGGATTAAATAAATTTCATAGCATCCTCCTCCAGATTAATAGAGAGAGAGATAATCTATTAAAATAAAGCCAACTATCTGCTCTTGAGAGACAATCTCATTCGATTATTCTGCTTTTATCTGCATGGGTAATAACATCCTCAACGCATGCAAAAACACTTCGAATACTACTACTACATCAGCACCAGCTGGAGCAACTATCAATGGCGGGATTGACGGAGAGTATGGTGAGAATTCGCGTGAGAGAAGAAAGCATGAACGGAAGAAAACAAAGAAATCCAGTGATACCTCCGCTGTGCATGCTGCAGAGACGCTCATGCTAGTAGCTCCTATGAATGTTAAAGAGCAATAGTAGGTTAAAAGTGCAGATATTGAATAGTCCACGGAGACACTTGCAGCCAAGCACATTATCAATGGATCGCAATAGAAAGTCAGCGGAGTTGTTGATAAGAAAAATAGAGAAAGAAAAACGAGCAGTCTCAATAGCAAAAATAACGAAATGCAGTATTCGAAAAGACAAAATGATGCTATCTCTGGGTCATTAGAAGAGAAAAGCAATATAAATGGTGATGATTCTTCTTCACAGATTATCAATCTCAAGAACAACAACGATAAGTACTTCACAAAGGAGGATTTGCTGTATTATGAGACCATGCTCAAGAATGAGAAGAAACAACCTCCTCCCAAGGATAAGAACATACGGTAAATCAAAGTCTACAACATAAGAAACTATCCCATAGAGTATATCAAACCAGCACAAGTGATTACTACAGTGTGCTGTTGGTTCTGTGTATGTCTGCATGTTTATTTATTTCGTATGCTAATTACAGTGACTATTTGATTTAGATGTGTTTGTAATCAATAGTTGGCAGCAAGGAGAAGTCTTAGGAACAGGATCATTTGGGTAGGTGATTCTTGGGATGAACATCGACACAGGAGAGTTCATGGCTGTTAAGCAAGTGCACATTGGAGGATACAACTAACAGGACAGAAAAGAAGTAAATCCAAAATGTTTATGTAGAAAGAAAGTCAGCTGATTGTTTCTTAATTTGTTTAGAAAGTGCAGTAGATCTAGAGTGAAATCGAAGCACTGCAGAACTTCTCAGATAAAAACATTGTGCGATATATAGGCATCAAGAAGAGTGAGACTTCCATTAATATCTTCTTAGAGTACGTACCAGGTGAGTTGAATAATCAATTTTATTTTTGTGTATGTAGTTGTTCTGAGCAGCGTTTATCGTTTTGAATAGGTGGTTCGATATCTTCGTTGTTGTATCGTTACAACAAATTCAATGAGACGCTGATTAGAAAGTTCACTAATCAGATCCTTAAAGGACTTGAATATCTCCATGCGCATGATGTCATTCACAGAGATATCAAAGGAGCCAATGTCTTGGTTGATAAAGATGGAAATTGCAAACTAGCAGGTTAGATAGATCAAACATTCGATGTTTACATAACTTTCTCTTGTAGATTTCGGTAGCGCAAAGAAGATTGTGGAAGAGAAAGGCCACAATGATTCCATTCGAGGGACTCCGTACTGGATGGCACCTGAGACCATCAAATAAGTTGGATCAGGAAGGTAAATTCTTAGGTTTTGCAGCAATTCCCTTAAATAATTTGTATTTCTCCTCTTCAAATGCTATTAGATTCGCTGATATATGGAGCATCGGATGTACAGTGATAGAGATGGCTACAGCGAAACCTCCTTGGGCTGATAAAAACCCAATTCAGGCGATGTTCTACATAGCGAACGCTGTTGAACCACCACCAATTCCTGATGGTCTCTCACCAGAATGCAAGGATTTCATCTCGAAATGTCTCAGGTAAGAATAATACTATGATATGATATGAAGGTCGCTTTAAACGATCCTTCTTGATAAGAACATAGAAACATATTAATAAAGAATAATACTAATAATACCACTCTTTCTCTGTCATCATCTTAATCTAATTATTTGACTGCTCTTCCTCAAGGATAATACCATCTCAGCGATACAATGTGCGCTAGTTGCTGCACCATCCATTCATTACTCGGAAGAAAACAGTGACAAACATGAATCACTCTGTGCGACAGCTAGTCTAAATCACTGAAGAAGGTACTATCGACTACTAAACGACCTACTCACCTGACAAAAGAAAGGACTTCTTATAGTAAAAAGTGAAAGAGATGAAGAATTATCGCATATCTTGGGAATTAATCATTTTTAACTTGATTGACTTAGTCGCGGTGATAGTCGTGGGAATACGTTCTTCCATGAAGACATGAATACATTCACTGAGAAGACAAAAGCATACAGTGTGAAGACAAAGACGTAGTAGAGCTCAAAGAGCCATAAGAGCCTGCACAGGAAAGGCAGCTACAATGATAGAAGTGCAGATAGTCTTGTGGAGCTGTAGAGATAGAAGTCATCGTAAAGCAATCACCACCGATAGCTAAACACGCAATCTAAGCACATTCAATCTCGATCATCGCTAGTGTAACAGCAGCATAAGTAAGAGCTTGCTTTTAGTGAATTGAAGTTGTAATAATAACATATTCTAATTTGCAATACAAAAATTAGTGATTCGGTTGATTCTAAGCTGGGTGCATCTTAGGCTGCATCGTCATAGCTGTAGTTGTATCAGCTAAGTGAAGGAAGGAGCATATTATCATAGGATAAATCACATTCAAGTCCAACACATTAGCAGTAACAGCATGGTCATCACAACCATCATCACCACCATCATCAGCAGAATTAGCAACGTCAATATAATCATAATTAAAGCATCTAAACACAAAACGAGGGGGAACGAAGCTTCAGTGAATCAAGCAGTAATCACTCTAACCATTGTAAATGTGACGATGACGACGATGATGATGACAGTAGCAGCAATAGCCATAGTGTTAGGAGCAGTAGTAGTCTAAGTAACTCCAGTAGTAATAGTAGCAACAGTAGTAATCATAATAATAAGGAAGGGAAATGGAGATAAAGTGAGAAAGGAAGTGTAGTTAGTCATAAAAGTCATTCAAGTTAACGAAAAATAGCTGCGAGTTAATAGCAGTAGTAGTAATTCAGGAAGAAGTAATCAAATATCAGCAATAGTAGTATGCATTCGCCTTCAGGGACACCTCTAGCAACTGAAACGAATCAAAAGAAAAGGAAATCGCTGTTTTAGGAAGAACAAATTCAGCAGAAAGAAAAGGATAAAAATAAAGAAAGAAAAGAAGGAGAAGAAGAGGAAGAAGAAGCAGCAGCGGCAATATAATAATAGTAATTATAATAGGATGAGGATAACAATATATTAATCAATCAAAAGTTCTAAGAAAATGAAGAAGACGATGGGTTGTTCTCTGAAGGGTAGTAGTTCTTGTAACAATAGGTGCATCCATCAGCGGAGTATGTTCATTCACTGTATCACCTGCCATCACAGCTTCTGTAGTAACCAGTGCTCAATTAAAATAACAACAGCAGTGGTTCACCTACATATTCTGATGGACATCAGCATCATCATCGTCGCCAGTAAAGTAATAGCAATAGCCATCGTTAATAATAGCAATAAGGAGAAGAAGATGATTTCTGTGATGGGTTCAAGACAGAGAAGTTCTAAAGATTGAAATACTCTCGTCCTCTTTCACCGAAAAGGTTAATTACGTAACATTCGGTAGGATCTTCAGTGGATCATGGAAATCAAAATAATACTCCTTTAGAAGCAGTAGAGCATATCCAGCATAAACAGCAGCAGCATCATTAACATTAGCATAGTTCGCATCATCATTTCACGCATAATGAAGATGATGTGACAAACAATAAGCATCTCAACAATGATGTGGATAGTACCCAAGCTAACAGTTGAGTAGATCAGATTCAACTCAACAAAAAAGTCAATTAAAATATTAAAAGCTAGTATGTTTAATGTAACTTTGCATGCTGATTTAGAGGAACACACACACAAACAAGTATTTTATCAAGGGAATAAACTTGATGAGACAATGCATTAACATCTTTTGGAGAAGCAGCAGACTGTCTATTTCTCTTTCATCGATAGTCTGAATCAACGTTTGTTTTCGTAATTATTCTAAACCCTTAACATCAGTTATTATTATTAATGAATTGAATATGATTCACAATGATGTGGAGTATCAAGTGAGTTTTTGTTAGAAATCTAAATAATAATAATACCATGCACAAACAAATAAACAGAAAAGGGAAGGGAAGGAAAAAAACATAACATTCATATGAGAAATATATCTCAGTATTGTTG
>Ga0302271_10000592_pt1 | contig 35817 bp, 19 predicted proteins | sample III_Bog_N1_1_FD_198767 | JGI IMG/M metagenome (GOLD analysis project Ga0302271, IMG submission 198767) | Peat permafrost microbial communities from Stordalen Mire near Abisko, Sweden - III_Bog_N1_1 | ecosystem: Environmental > Terrestrial > Soil > Wetlands > Peat | place: Sweden: Abisko... | reverse complement strand
TTTTGAGGAGATTTAAGCTTAAAAAATTAAACCAGCAGACAAGTGGTTCTACATTTTAGAGCTCAATAGCTTCTATAGCACTGAAAGATGCTTCCCTTTCAATGAGAAAAACAAGTAAAAAATTTTCAAATAATTTATTCTCCTTGCATTTGCTTAGGGATTTCTTGGGGGTAATATCAAAATACTCTATTAAAATTGTTATTTTTGGGATTATTTTTTAAATAGAAATTGCTGGTATGTCAATGAATATCGGTAACTTCATGATATTAAACCCAAAACACCTTAAAAAGAAGAGGAAATCACAGGAGATCTAGTGTTATCTTCTTCTTAGCTTTCTGAATGGATTTTGGTGTCTAGTTGGAAATTCAAAGGTGAAGACATAAAAAACATCAATTTCTACAACTCAACGAATCATCTGATAATAGATAGTGGTGCTTCAGGGTTAAGTATTTTGAAAGCACTTAATGGAGAATAATTTTATTATCTGAAGAGAATTAACCAGAACAATTGCTCATTTATTTAGTTCATTGAGCAAGAAGGATTAGTGCAGCTCGACTGTGATAAAAATACAATTTCGTTTTGGAATGTTGATTCCATATAGCATTTTAACAGAGAAAACAAGTTAAATGAGAATATTGACTAGTAGAAGATGAATCCTTTTCTACTTTCCAAGAACTGCACTGAGATATCTAAATGCTGCTGTAACATTAGCTTGAAAAATCATTATGTTTTCACACAGAAAGCAAAAAAGATTCTGATGAAAACACAGATTCGTAAGATACTATGCTTAAGCCACTTAGGAGTGTTCATCGTTCTCCCCAATCAAGGAAATAGTATCATAGCTTGCGATTGCAATATAGATTGTCAGGATATCATGTTGCCTTCCTAGCAATAACCAATTTTAAATATCAAAGAATCAGATTCTTCTCTGATTTATTTCTCATCTAAAACAGAAATCAGCTCTTATCTGATGAATAATAAAAACGAGGAAGAGGAAGAATCTCAAAAGATTTAGCTAACTCTTCTAAGAACATTTACCTTACCAATCCAAGGATCAGCAACTTCCATACAAGATTTCTTCGTAGATAGCATCTTCAATAGACTCATCGTCATCACAGATAAATCCCTCATTTCATTCAATATTAGAAGTATCTTCTTTTTGTTTAAAATGAAATTCATAAATTAAACTGATAATTTCTTTGAAAAGATGGGAAATATGAGCAGAATATTGAAGAATTTATCTAAAAAAATGATCGACGCAACACCTTCATTCCTGTCCCTTAGGTGATGCTCTAAGACACTATTTTGATTATCTACTCAGCAAACTTACTATCGGTGTACCAAAGAGATTCTTTAGAGATGATATTTTCAAATGTATTTGAAGATATAACACAAATTGCTTTGATGGAATCCTTAAAAATAATATTCATTCTTTCCAGAGAAAGTGATTCGAAATTAGGAACAATCTTCTCTGCTAAATACGAATCGATCTAAAATGATAAACCTTCAGAAGTTACTTTTTCTTCAGGGATGAAGAGGGTAAATCATATTAAATTTTCTTTTTTACCTTTTCTCCTTGCAAATCTTGCATTTTTTGCCATTATTTTTTGTTATTGTCCGATTAGTCAATTGACCGTATTTGGGTATTCAACGAAGAAAAGATCGTCTTTGGAATTGAAGAAACATCTAACTGCACACTCTGGTGGGATGTAAGTTACAGCAGCAGACATTTGTTCGAAGAGAAAGTAATAGCGTGCTTTGATTGTAAAATCACTGACATGCTCATCATTAAGAAAGCAAATTAATTGATAATCTCAACTGAATGTGGAGTCTACGCTGTTGGACTTGAGTATTTATAAGAAAGAAGAATAAAAACTTGGAGCTAGCATGCAATTAAGAAATGGAACTAATTGGTTTATTCCAACGCAAAATAAGCTTAAATCAATCCTCCTATTGCATTTTACTTTGGCAATGAAATATTCATATTTCAAGATGCACTCAGGAACTAAGTTACAAGAGTTGAAAATAACAAACTTACAGCTGTCATTACGTCCTTAAGAAGATTACAATAGTTTCTACCTTACTTCACTGAAAGGAATGAACGATTAATTGTTTCATATGATCAATCTTAGATTATTGTATTCTTCATGGAGAACAGAGAATTGCATGTTCTTGAATGTGCAATTTAATAAGGGAATACAAGCAATAACAGAGATGATGGAGATGAATCTAATCTTGGAATAGAATCATGTAGGTCAAACCAGTCTGTATTAATATGCCACAATGCGTATGGATAAGTTATTAGGTACTCAATAGATTTTCAAGAATAAGAAGAACATAATAGAAATGAGAAGGATTAAATAACTGAATAAAAGTATTAAGCCATTGTAAATTCGACAGTTATTCACACGCATCATTCTGAGGATGCAACAATTGAGGATATAGTACTAATCCTTCCTTTTGTAGTATCCTACGATAGCTTAGGGAAAGTTATTATTTTTAACATTTAAACAAATCAAACTGCTTTTTAGCATAAATTTGTAAGTGAACAAATCATATCCATGAAGTATTATGTTGACTAGAGGTATATTTTGATTTACTCAAGGAGGTCAATCTTAATTATGATTCTAAGTTACTCTGATGTTGAGAGATATTTCATTGGGGATGATGGAAATGCAAGTATCGAAGATAATGAAGCTGTTTTTGTAGATGTAAAGTTCAATAGATTATTCATTCAGAAAAAAGGTGAAAAAGTAGCTGAAGTTTCGAGCTATCCAGTGATTTAAGAAAGCACAAGTACAGAGGAAAATAAGAAGTTTATCATCTTGCCATCGCGATACAACAATCAAATGATATTCTTGGGGAAATATCTCCTTTTCTTCAGTTCCTTTGAGATAAAAATAATTGACCGAGATAATTTATTAGAATTAGGAAGAATGAGAATATCGCTGAATTCCACACCGATATCAAGTCTTTAAGCTATCCCTTCGTCGAACCTGCTGTTGGTTCTTAAAAGTGACAGCTTGGAGGTAGTTAAAATCAAAAAGGATTTCACTGTCAATCCTTAAAAGCTAAAATTCTAGCTTCTTGAAAAATTACCAATCGACTCACCGATCCTCGTGAATGCCGAAATAAAGCATAAAGACACAGACCAAGACTTCGTTTTCGATGAGTATCTGTCACTTATTGGCATCAGCAACTCAAACGTATTCAATTACTCACTGTCTCTGAGAAATTCCAGCAGATGCAGATTCTCCTTTGCTTCCAGCGAGCAGTCCATACCGATCAACTAAATCTACATGGTTGATAAAATCAGAGTCAACAGCTACAACCACCATGCCTAATAGTTGTAGCAAGTAAACTTCCTCTTTCCGATTGAATCTTTAGTAACAGAATTAAGAATTCCTTAAACAATTCTTTCTACTTTTCCGGATGCTTCTATATTTTTTTCACCCTTGAATGAAGAATCTAGTATTTTAGTCAATGAAAAGCTATTTTCATAGATTGTTTAGCCATCAATCACCCTTATGAATCTTCAATTAATTATCTTAGAGCATATCACAAGTGAAATCATAATGTTCAATAGGAGCAATAACAATAACACTCCCTACAACAATCAGAAAGTCAAACATGTGTAATTTATCAACATATCTCTTTCTAGGTAGCAAACCCTAGTTTAGAAAGAATCTGATGGCATCTAAACAGCTTCTGAAAGCTCTCTTCAAGGAGTTTAATTCTTTCTAGACGATTTAGACTCCTTAATAATCCGGAATTTCACAATTTCAAATTCTAGATTTAACTCCTCTATCATCTTCAACATAACTAATTCCCAATTCGTCGATATCAGAGAAGTATCATTAAGCAACTTATTCTTCGAAAACGAAGCAGGATTCATAAGTTTAATGAACATCTCCATAGGAGTTAGTTTAAGGTAAATAATCGCTGAAAACATCGAAACAAGTTTTCCATTATTTGTAGTGAAAAAAGTAGAATCCTTCAATCTTCAAGATTCAATTCTATCTAATATCTTCAACAAATCAGCTGAAGATCTCATCAACCCTCTGTTTAGAGTTGCCTGTGTGAATTCTTTTTCAGCTAGGAAATTGATATTCTCCAGAATAATCCATCTCAACGGGATAGCATACATCAACAAAGTGACTCAAGGAAGATAAACTTACCATGCGCAAGGGGATCAATTCCAGATGAATGACATCTCCTTAATTCAATCGTGTGCTCTATCTTAGTCGTTTCTAGTAATTCAATCAACTTATATTATAATAATTAACTTGACTGCAAGTAACAATGAATGTTCAGTCTGTGTCGGGACAGTGATTTCTCTTAAAAATTACTCATATCTGTCGATATCTAACTCAACATTCTACAACAATACTGGCTACATTGCTGGAGCGATTTACTCTTTGCCTCTATCGAAGGCTGTTATATCTATTTTCTCAATGTAGAATACGATTTTTTAAAATAACAAAGTCTCCTAATACGCTGGTGCTATTCTTCTAGAATCTCTTAATTTTAAGCATCTCAAGAACATTACGTTTACATCGAACAAATCGCCTATTGGTGAGGATAGAGAGTTATATTTTAACATTGTTTAATTCATATTTGATTTTAACATAGATTCTCTGATATTTGTTGATATTTTAAATAATTAGGTGGAGCGATAAGGTATTTTTACCAGAAAGAAACAATACCACCTGAGTTTACAACGGAAGTTAGATTTATAGATAATTTTGCATTTATCTTTGCTGAAAATATTGGATCATTTCCTTCTTACATCTTACCTTCAAGTGCTGACTTGATATCACAGCAATATTGGCCATTAGTAAGAAAAAAAACAAAGGGGATTTAAAATGGAATGATATTTATGCTTCAAACAGGAGTAAATTGACCTTTTCGAGCCTTCAGAGACAGCTCCATTTAACAGACCCCTTCCTCTTCATTTAAGAAACCTAAACACTTCCTATGCTTATTCGATCTAGAACTTCAGAAGTGGAGCTGCTCTAAATCTTCGAATTCAAGTTTTCGATGAAAATAATGAGATTGTCCAACTTGTAAGCACAATTTCATAAATGAATCAATCTGCAAAGATAATTTAACTTTTATCTGTAACTTTATTTCATTTCTTCTTCCATTTTTTTTGAAATCCCCAGCCATTCTTAAGGGATTACTTTGGCCTACAACTAATTAAAGAGTTCAATGAATATGAACTCCATTTTATCTCCTCGAGTCACGCACTTGTTCTTGATTTACGACAGTCATACTAACCATTCAACTCTCTCAGTGATCCCATCGTTCAATTCAACAATTCTATCTGGATTAATGACACACTACTTATCGGCTAACCTATGAGCACTGAGTCATTTGTTCTTCTAGCACCTTTTCTCAGATAGCCTCATTCACCTTATTCCGAGAATCATCTTCCAATAAAGATAATTTTTAAAATTCATTTTAGAAATTGTAAAATCGGTGAGGTACTAGAAAGATCCAGTGAACTCACTCTCAAATGTCATCCATGCCCACAAGTAAACTAATACACAACATAAACATATGAATGGAATAATTTGTCTTTGTTTTTTGAAGAGCTAATACTCTTTTGACACATATGAAAATGCAACATCTTTTGATGATCTTTCGAACAATTTTGAGATACGAAAATGTAAAGCTTGTCCTTAGGAAGCTATTTTCTGTGAAGGTAGCACAATGATTCTTAGAGATGGGTATTGGAGAGAGTCAAATGTATCGGATATTATCATCCCTTGCTCGAATAATCCAAGTAATTGCTTTTAAGCCAATGAAGGCTTTGGGTATTGCAAAGAAGGAAATATTGGACCTCTTTGTGAGCGATGTGATTTTAAAGGTGAAATATGGGGTAATTTTAGTTTACAATTACTCAAATGATTGCCTGAAAATAATGTAAACTTATTTTAATTTAGGTGATAAGTTCATGAGCACAGGTGATTTTGAATGCTCAAGATGCTTTGGAAATTATTCATATGCAACTCTGAAGCACGTCCTGCTGTATTTCAGTAAACCAACACATTTCAAAAATCACTTGTTCTATCTGTAAAACACACACATTTTTATTTTTAATCCCAGGCATACTACTCTACTTAGCATCATCTTTAGGTTATTTCTTAAGTGAATCAATCTCGAATGGCCGAATCTACTACTTGCGTATGATGGGCTTAGTAAGCCTTGGGAATAGCTCTTTACGACAAAGAAGCTCCATCTATGTGAAATAAATGATCCACTACGTTCAAATGATCAGCATAATCTCGTAATTAGGGTAAAGCAATTCCTTTTCATCCTAATCCGTGCCTGCTTTTCTGGGCTCACCGATTAAGCACATGAACGAAGCTGCGGATTGCTTTCTAACCTTCGAGGTGATTCCATAAGTGTATGTTAGAGCTGTCATAAGCCTTACAATACCGATTTTCTTCAGCTTTGTGCTTTGGGTATTAGTTAAATTAGTCTTGTATTTTATTTACAGAGAGCTAAGAATCCGATTGCTGTTGGCAGTGAGTGTGTACATTTCTGTGTTTTTTCAGCCTAATATCGTAGGGTTCTTGATTTAACTCGTGTCATGTAGGGATATTGGTAAACGATCATATATTAGAGCTGATGTAACATAAGAATGTACTGGCAGCAGTTACTCATTGTATTCATTAGCTTTTGTGCTTCCAAGTCTGCTAATCTGGATATTTCTCCCAGTGATAATTCTCTTCGCTTTGATATCTCGTCGTAATAGGCTTTCTGCGATAACTGTGCAGTATGAATTTGGTTTTCTTTACTCTGAATACTGCAGTAATCGATTCTACTGGGAACTTATCAAACTGTATCTTAAACTGTTTGTGATTGTGATCTTGAATTAAGTTAAAGATAATCCAGAACTTGGATGTGCTCTCACTATGGGCGCTCTATAAATCTATGGGTATTTTCTAATAAAACTAAAGCCATTCTAGAATTAACAACTGAATAGACTTGATTTCTTCACAATAGTAGTTCTTCTAAGCTGTTTAATTCTCGGAACGATCTAACGCAGTAACTTTTCAGAAGAAATCAAGAAACTTGCAGCGATATTTCAATCAATTGTGTCTTATTCGTTTCTGGGAATTCTCGGGTATTTGATGGGAAAGATGAAACTAATTGAGATAATATCTTGTTTTCATCGATTCCTATCGTTTCTTCATAGGAAATACCCATAATTCTTCCCCTGTCCTTGGCTTAAAAAAGAATCTTCAATGAGAGTAACAATGAATTGGATAAAACTGAAGAAAAAAGTATTCCAATCGATCGCGATAAGAAAGAACATTGAACAAGCAAGTGGGATTCCATTGGCTCCGTTTATTTTTGGAGATGAGAATACAGTTTAACACATTGCTCAAGCGATGTATCAGCTACCAAAATCAAGAATTTATAGGAATTAAAACTAATAGTAAAATCAAACTGTCAGAAGTAGATTGAAGGATATCCAGGCAGATTCAGAGTAGAATTAACAATAGCAACTTTTCTCAAGCTAGTATTTTGATATTCTAAGTCATTCATCAAGGCGATCGCTTCGTTAAACGTAGAGAATCTCAAGTAATGTATTTCAAAAAAGCAGTTGTTTCAATGACACTCATCATTTGAAATAAGTCCTCGAACTTTCTTAGCTTGGGTTAAAAATGACAGAGAGTAAAACAATTGAAGTGAACAGTCTCAGCAGCAGGAGTAGCAGTGGTATAAGAGATATGACAAATCAAAGCAATAATTCAAATTCTTTACCAGAATATTATCTTGTTCCTTCCGAGAAATATGAGAATTATCTTGAAAAAGGATTTTCTCATTACAGTAATGAATTTAAAAGCATCTCAGAGATATAAGCGTAGTGTTCTCTCAGCAATAAACGAATCAATGGGGTTAAGAGTGAAACAAACAATTTCAGTCTATCGAAATAGAAGCATAAAGGAAATATTTGAAAAATCATCAAAAAAAAGAAATAAAAGTTAAATAGATTATTGATAATACTAGTCTGACCTTCAGATTAAGGCAGATTCTTTTGTGTTATTTAAAATTATTATTACGAACCCCACTCTCTCTCTCTCTCTTCCTGGGTTGTTCTTTGAAATATTTGTATTTTATCGCTACAACTTTTTGTTAATCTTCGTAAAAATCAGAATTATTTAATTCAACTGTTAAATTGTGGAAAACAACAAAATTCCCCTAAAAGAAAGCAATTCTGTCTCTTTAAATCTTATCTTTACCCAGACATTCAAAGTAGTGACCTAATCAATTATCTTCTAATGTATTATAATTAAAGGCAATTTGAATTCAATAAGTTAATTAAGATTATTGCAATTCTTCTTTGAAAATGACTGGAATTGTTAATTTTTAGAAATTTCTAGAAATTTACCCATCGATCTATATTTCAATATTCCCAAAATAAAATCAAGCTTTCTTTATTCAAATGGAAAGAATGATTGCATGCAGGATAGTTGTTAGTAACTTTTTCAAAAAACAAACAAGAAACATTCATCGAAATAAATAGACGCCTAGCACATAATTTAACCTTGAGTAGCTTTGTCGGAAAATATTGATTTTTTTGTTTAATTTTTGAATTATTGTAAATTAATTAATGGAGTCAATCTATGTCATCCAAGTTGTAATTTTGTGCTGCTTCTTTTTTATTTGCTCTCCCTAGCTAGGAATAATAATCTAAAGGAGAAGGCAGTCGTTGTTCAGGGAATTAGTCTCTTTGAACATATGCCATTTGATTTGCTGTTTACTAATAATTTAAACCATTTTATTTCAATTATGTTGAAGCTTATTCTTGATTACTACTCAGGTATTATTATGATTACTATTACTATGGTTGCTACTGCTAAAGGATGCTAATAGTCTATGGAAGTGGCTGTCCAGCAAGAGAGAATCTTCGATCCCCAAAGAAATTCTAAGGAAGAACTTATTGCTGATTCTACAGCTATTCCATCATGATCTGTTTGACTTACGTCATTGTCAGCTTTTAGCCTCTATTTTTGTTAATAAGTTATTGCAGCGAGATAACTAATTGCAAGTGCTAGCTGTAATTCAATGTCTGATTGAAATATTCAAGGAGCTTACCCATTTATGTATCATTAACTTGCTCATCTTCGTCTGCAGCTGAAGTTGCTTGTTCCACAAACGAAAATGCTTTACCCAATTTAGTTGGTTATTGTTATTATTTCTGCGAGCTAGATTCTTCGTCCATTCTCCCAAGATTATTATCAGAGTGAGGCTTGAAATCACTGAGCTTATCCTCTTCTTCGAGTCGCTCGCTTTTCATGGAAACAACGGAAGAAGGAGAAGATGGTGGTAAGATATTCTTAGAATTAGACTCAAACAATTATTTTAACTGAGTCTAACGATGGTTATTTACTGGATGTAGAGGCATTTCTGACTGCTGTTACGAAGATTAAGTTTTAATCTGTAACGTCTATTATTCTTATTATTGCAGTTAGTTCTGTGTTTGCTAGTTCAAAGGGAAATCAGAATAGATTGACCTCAAGAAATCCAAGGAGAAATAAGAAAATAGCTCTTCCCATCCAATCCGATCTTCTTCTCTGAGTTGTAGCATTCGACTGATGATTTATTTAGTTTTTTCGTGGACTCTCGGTAAGGATGGGAATTACAGTGGCTTGTTGAGTATATTCTCCAGCAATATAAAATATCCCTTGCCCTCCCATGCTCTTCTGCGATAGATCAACTCGTAGAAAATCATTCTAAAAAAAACAAAAATAACTAGAGTTCAAAATTATTCCAACTTTTCAACAAACTAGACAATTCTTGAAATCTCATTTTGTTTACCCAAGTGACCATATGTCCGTTTTCGAGGAGTAGTTTTGCTTTTATAGCACCTAAGGTGACATATAAAGTGGAGTGCCTACAAACGAATACAGAGTAGGCTCATCCATGCCAGCTTCTACGACTTTAGAAAACCCAAAATCTGCAATTTTAACAGTGCAATCATGCAGCAAAATATTCTCTGGTTTTAGGTCTCTATGAACAATGTTATTCCTGTATAAACACTTAAACCCATCTAGAATCTAGCACATGATGTTCACGCACATCTCTTCACTGCGATTCTTCTACTTTATCACGCTCTCTAAGCTTCCAGCATTGCAATACTCGACGATAATATACAGATTATTCTCAGTCCTATAAATCAACCAAAAAAGAACACATACCAATATTTCCTTCAAAAACAATCCATTTTTTCTTATTATTTCACTATTTTACTTAATCACATTGTAGAGCTGCACGATGTTCTTATGATGCAAGAGTTGCATATTTTTTATCTCATTTTTGAGTGATGGTATTATCTTTTCTGGCTGTTTCTTAAACTTCTCCAGTGGGATCATTTTGATCGCTACAGGAGTGTTGTTTTTAGTGTCTTCACCTTAGAACACACATCCAAAGGTGCCCTTACCTAGAACCCTATCTTTGAATATGTTGTATTGCTACAGAACTTTCACATTATGCCTATTCATTGATGTTCCTTTGTTTGTTATTGATTGATTATTTTAAGTTTGCCTCTCTATTGAAATTGATTTCACATGGGGAGATGTTATTATAATCTTTAATATTTGTTTGTCTCATCTTTTCAATTTGAGTCTCATACAATTATGTTAGGACTTTCAGATCTATATGTTGTCTTGTTTATTTCAGTGCTGAATACTCAGTAATATTGACCCATCTGAGTTCAATTTCATGAAGATTCCCCTTATTTTATCATTGCAGTTCTTTGGGAAATAAACTCATCTCAGAGGAAGAAGTTGAATAATTTTATTTTTGGAAGAAACAAAACTGCAAAAATATAACAGAATCTGAGTTAGAAAAGGGATTAGAGAATCAATCAGTAAAAAAAATACACTTTTACTTGATTATTTTCAAAATCCCTTTTTTAACTTTCCTGTGAGTAGAAAAAACAAGGTCATTTGGAGCATGTTGGTAGGTCAGTTTCAAACAAAATCAACAGATCTTTTAACTGATTAACTAATCTCTTATATTTTGATATTTATTAGTCTTGGAGGAATGTATAAATATGCAAGACTATAAATTCAAGAAAACAAGAGAATATTTAAAGTGCTCAAATGAACAATATTCATCTTTTACCAGTCAATACTAAATGTTTAGATTTCTCCTAGGAGATACCTTGTTGAGTATGTCCCTTTATTAAAAATCTGTGTTTCCTTTATTGTAATTCATTTTATGATAATTGGTGTTTGGATGATGTCTTTTGAAAGATCTTGCAGCAGAAAGTGAACCAGGACCATTTCCTCCGATATTCATAGAACCTAAGGAAGAAAATGCAAAATTCCCAACTCCAAGGAAGCTATGAGGAGTATTTTTGTTATTACTATCTTACTTTGAGAAGCTACTTGTGAAAGTGCAGTTATTATTGCTGTTGTGTGAGCTATTCGAAGCTGATTGTTTTATCCGAGAGAAGGAGTTGAAGATAGAGATCCTATGTGATTAGTTTTGACAGTGCTGCTAATGTGGTGCTATTATTGTCTCAATTATGAGGTCAGATGAGTGATTTCAAAAATATATTACCTTGAATGTTGTTGCTGCTCCTTGAAGAATAGTATTATTGTTGTTGCTTATGTCCATGCTTGGATTATTTAAGGAAATTCCAAATGAACTTGAGTTTTCTAAGTTACTTTAGCTGATGCTTATGGGGACTAGGATAAATACTAGTTGAAAGGGAAAGAAGCTAAAGATGAAGTGGGATTGCAATTAGAAGAACTTAAAGGCTGTTTGTTTATTGGATAAAGAACCGATTTATATTTCAGCGGGCTCTTGAGATGTATGTATTCTTTGCTTTGAAGGCCAATTATGTTAAGGTTAGTTGAGCCATTCGCAACTAGGTTGGAGGCATAAAAGATTAAACCAAACCGCCACTACCTCGTAAGCCGGAAGGTGATAATCTCTGAATAAAGCCTCCAATTCTACAAAGGATAATCGAGCCAGGGAATCTATTGGGAAAGGGAAAAGCACATTATTGAATGCTGGTTAATGAAATCTACCCTAATCTCGCCCAAAAGCATCCAATATGCAGGCTCTAAGTAGAAAAGTGTACTCGCCGACAGCACCCTTATTAGTGAAAAGGGTGTCTAAAGGAGAAAAAAACGACACTATGCAACTAAGATGAAAAGTGGTAATTCTAAAATGGACGATTTAATTTAACCAATCAATCTTATTTGGAAGTTATTAATCCATTTACAATCCCTTAGGAATTAACTATCAAAAATCAACAGTCTATCAATCAGATCAGCACAAATCAAAGCAACTTAAATCCTCTTTTTGAATATTTTCTCCTCTTCATCTTCTTTGGTATTTCATTATTTTTGGAGTTGGTGTTTGAGGCTGAAATCAAGATTTTTGCTTATTTTATTTACATCCTTTCTGGTTAAAATACGTGTATTTGTTAGTAAAATATTCATCTCTTAATATGTTTGTCGGAATGTTGCTCGTATGCGGAAAAAACTTCCTCCAAAGATGAAAATTTTCCCTTTGAATAAACACATGACTCAAAGGATTAGGGGTTCTGTTTGAAGAAGTGACAAGAATTAGATTTGAAATGTAATAACATTTTGATACTTCTTGCTAAAGCGAGAATGTTGAAGAATCTTTCCGATTCAAGGGAGCTTTAATGATTGGGCCTTTTTAATAAGAAAGAAAAAAAGTAGGAAGCAATATTAATGCAATCGTCCTCAAACAGGATAAACACAATTACATGCTATAATAATAAAAAAATGTAAAGTAATTTCTTCTATATTTGCAATCAATTATATCAATAAAATAGTATAACAATGATAAATATTTTCTGTGAAACAATACAATTAAATTCCTTAAAATATTGATTCTATCTCTGCTTCTGAAAAGAGAGAACAAGGTGCAATAATAACTTCTCCTAACGGCAGATATTTTGTAACTTGAGCAATCTGCAAGATCAGTTGTGCACATCTTCCAATGAAATTATTGTAATTGAGTTATCAGTTAATTTTTGGAAGACACCTTTTAAATTCCTAATTTGTAATCATACCAGTAGGGCATTATTCAGTACAATACTACTTTCCTTCTTTTTCATATTAATATTAGAAATCATAGCAATCGTTCTAGCAATTTTTCTTATCAGAGGGGGTTATGTAAATCATTGGCCTATCGATGGGGCATTTCTCTGAACAATACAATAAATCGTCTTCTCGATATTAAAATCCAGAGCAATCTCTATGGCATTGCTTATATGGTTTTCCAATTTTGTCCAACTTGAAAGAGGTATAATAATCACATCTTTTCAGCTCACATTTATTTTTAGTTAGACCGATAAATCCAGAACATGCTGAAAATGGAATACATGTATTATTTGGACCAGAATATTCAGTTGTATCGCACTTTTTAGTTATTTTTTTTTTGTGAGTCTTCTTATCACCTTTACCACATTACTAATAACCATTTTTATAAATTGGAAGCTCGTAACTAGGACATTCTTGTAGACATGCTAATCCGTTTTTTGATATCTTGCCATTTTTGCATTCTGAAAATTATTTCAGACAGGTAGCAGGTGTTTTACTAATATCTATTATCAGGCAATTTTCTTCCTAACAATTAATTTTATTGGGGTTGAGTTTGTTTGAGCACTAATGTTCACACTATTTTATGTAAAATGTTGCAGATTACTTTTATCGACAGATATTAACACAGCTATGATATTGCTCTGAAATCTTTATAGGAGTTGTACATTTCTCACATTTTTGTACAAAAACTTCACCACCAGGACAAGTACTTTAGCAATTGATGTATTGGCATGCCAGACTTAGCAGCAGAAAGCAGATGAAACCTTTTTTCATTGTTATTTTTTTTATTTTTAGATTTTTTTGTTATAATATTTTATTTTTAAAAAACCCTTCCCACAGTCAGGGATTTAAAAATAGACATTATTTTGTTATCTAAGGTTGGTGCTAGAGCAACCTATTTAGAACCAAATTAAGTTTTTTAATTTTTAAAATAGATATCATTTTGTTATCTAAGGTTGGTGCTAGAGCAACCTATTTAGAACCAAATTAAGTTTTTTAATTTTTAAAATAGATATCATTTTGTTATCTAAGGTTGGTACTAGAGCACACTAATTAGAATAAAATTAAGGATATTTTCCTCACTTTTGTTGGATTTTTTCTCTTTAAAAAAAAACAATTTCAAAGATAAATTCTTCGGATTGGTGTTGCAACAATGGTAAAGATCTTTTTTTTGCTTAAAAAGTCAAAATACTAATGAGTCCTTCATAAATATTCCTCAGAAAGAGTCGAATAAATGTTAATCCCAGAGTTAATATGATAAAGTTGTTAAGAATCGGTCACTGCTGAAAGGAATCCAAAACCCTTCTCAAGAAATAATGAAGAAAGAAAAATTAGAATAATTTAGCTTGGTAAAAACAGAAACAATTTTAGATCATTTGCATGCAATTGACTCCACTTTGAATATTTTGATGAGTTATCCTACCCTATCTGATTTTAGAGTATTTAAAATATGATTTTTCATTGTCTTTTCGATCGCAATCGATGAGGTTGATAGTACAATTAAAAACCTGAAAGCAATCATCTCTCAATCTTCTTAAAAGGAATGTTGGTCGAACACAGATAAATAAATTTACGATTAGACTGAACTCCCCGATGATATAGCAAAAATAGTCAAGGGATTTTATTTAAAGAAATGGCCAAAAATCAATTTTAATTTATTTTAAGATAAACAAATGTATTATTTTAGTTCGACAAACAATAGAATCAAATTTATCCTTTATCCAAACAATTAACATTTTTTGATTTTCATAAATAATTTTCATAGTCCAAGCAGCACAGCACCTTGATTACATCATGAAAGATGTTTAAGAAGACTGCATTTTTGTTTCAACAAATAGTCTTTATTCTTTCTTTTTTCTTTTTATGCTCTTTTAACATTGACAATCGGAGTTAGCTCATTCAACTATTTTAGCTTGTCGAATTTAAGAGTGAAAAGAGAAGATTTTTATTTCCCTTTTAAAGTTTTATACAATTGAATAATCAAAATAATTTAGAGCTTTGTCGATTTATTAAGAATCTCATAATTAAAAGAAAAATAATGCAAGCATAATAGCATGTCTTTCATTAAGATAGAATGAGAAATAAATATTAAACTTTGGTCTTATTATTTAAAGAATTAAAATAATAATTTAAATCTGAAAGAAAGGAGGAGAGAAAGACCACCTCGAAAAGCTAAATCAACAGGTGTATAAATTAACAAATGAATTTGAAGATACGATTGCTGATGCAGTGGAAGATAGTCCTGGGTTATCCTTCAGATAATTAGCTCAAGATAGTGAAAGAAATATTATTTTCCTCAAAAATAAAAAAACTATATTAAATACGTATCAAATCTAGTACAATTTTTTATAGAAAAAATCTTGTTTAAAATTTATCTTCCCATTAAGACTAGTGATATCCTTTTAAAAGGGGAATAAATTTTTCCAGACTAAAGCTGAATCGCTTCAGTGAAATCAAAGTGAGCTTTCGTGACGTGGATTATTGTTATGAAATGATGTTTACGTGATCACAATTTAGAAAGGATAGGGTTGCTTAACAAAAATTATTAAGAATTTTTGCCAATCAAAAAAGATGCCTATGCAAATCAAACTCTCTCATCATTAACATACCCTTTCTACCTCTAAATTCAAATCAAAATCTTGCATAAAAAACCAAGCAAATGTAATTTATAGCAACTCAAACAACGAGATGAACAACTGTTAGGTTATGTAAAAATTTATGTTGTATTTTTAATATTTATTAGTCTTGGAGGAATGTACAAATATGCAAGTAGATCAATTAAAGAAAACGAGAAAATATTTTAAGTGTTCAAACTAATGATATTCATCTTTTACCAGTCAATACTAAGTGTTTAGATTTTGCCTAGGAGATACCTGGTTGAGTATGTCCCTTTATTATTAATCTGTTTTCCCAGTATTGTAATTCATGTTGTGATAATTGGTGTTTGGATGATGTCTTTTGAAAGATCCTGCAGCAGAAAGTGAAGAAGGACCATTTCCTCCGATATTCATAGAACCTAAGGAAGAAAATGCAAAATTCCCAACTCCAAGGAAGCTATGAGGAGTATTTTTGTTATTACTAGCTGCCTTTGAGAAGCTACTTGTGAATGCGCTATTATTATTGCTGTTGTGTGAGCTATTTGTTAACTGATTGTTTTATCCGAGAGAAGGAGTTGGAGATAGAGATCCTATTTGATTAGTTTTCATAGTGCTGCTATTGTGGTGTTATTATTGTCTGGGTTCTGAGGTCAGATTAGTGATTTCAAAGTTATTACCTGGAATGTTGTTGTTGTTCCCTGAAGAATAATTTGTATTATTGTTGTTGCTTATGCCCATACCTGGGCTATTTAAGGAGATTCCAAATGGGCTTGAGTATCCTGAGTTTCTATGAGCAGGTGCTGGTGGAGACTATGGTAAATACTAGTTAAAAGGGAAAGAAGCTAAAGTAGAAGTAGGATTGTAATTTAAAGAATTTGAAGGCTGCTTGTTTATTGGATAAAGGACCGATTTATATTTCAGCCGGCTCTTGGGATGGAAGTTTTCTTTGCTTTGAAGGCCAATTATAATGGTAGGATTAGATGAGCCATCCGTTGCTGTAGAAGTTGAAAGAGGGAACTTTGCTAGATGATTGAGTTATTCAGAGTTGTTGTTAAGCTTAAAAAGCATGTCTTTAACCTTTCCAGATAGTGCTATTCTATTCGAGTCATCCTTAGAAGTGCAAACAAAAATATTACATATAAATTTATCAATTCGAAATTGTTCTTTTCTTAAAATAATGATTGTGTTTTTACGGTGGGGTTAGCAGAAACGAGATCTGATTGATGATTTAAGTAAGATGCAGCTTGTTTATGTGAATTCGTATTAGTGGCCCCGAGTATAAATCTTCCAAACGCTTCTCCAAGACTAAGTTTGGGATCAGGTGAATAAGTTGGAATGGATTTTTATTGAAGCTGTTCTGGAAATATTTACTATTATTATGGATGCTTTGGTTGCATAGGCTAAGGACTTAATGTAAACATTCTATTAGAATCTTAAACAGAGTTAAGATGAGATCCAAGTTAACTACTATTGCTATGTTCCATGTAATTGTCTCTATCTTTTATTGGTTATTCGTTTAACTAACCCTATTAAGGGGAGAATTAGTTCAATAGAATAGGCAGAGTAGGATCACTCTCCGATGATTAACTAACAGGCTATTAGTTAAGGTATTTAAGTAAATACTTGAAATTAACTTCTTCATTAAGTTGAAGATCTACCAATTCTTCAATCTTCTTAGAACTCTCTTAAGTTGAAACATTCAATTCTGATTCATTCATCAGGAGTAAGTAATAAGTTGGGAGAGACTAGCGGTTAGTTCGATTTGTAAAAACTGAAGGAGCCAATTGAAGAATATTGATTTTATTATTGAATACTACAGGACTAACTACCATTTTCTTTGACTTAAGCAGCGTCTATTCTAACTTATTCTCTCGAAGATAGGATAATTCAATTGGCCGTTATAGCGCTAAGGACAGAAGAAACAACCATTCGTCTGTCACGACTTTCCATTCTGATTGTCGTAATTAATACCCTAGCTTCTAGCGTCTCTCGTTTTAACAGTTTTTATCAAATTAAGAAAAAGAAGTACATGTCGATGCCATGGATATGTTTTGTTACTATTACTGTTGTTGCTATTAATTGAATAACCCAGAAATTGTTTCATATTCACTTTCTTCCACGAATTCCACAACAAGATTCTTCAATAAAGCAGATAAACTGACTAAGAAGATATCATCAGATTGGATCTAATGTAAAAACGTTCTCACGAGCTTTCCAGGGGATTACCCATGAAGACAATAGAGTTAGAGAAGCTATCCTAGATTGTTCGTAAGTGAATTGTACATGGAATTAACTGAATTAATTGATTTCAAGGGACTTAAACTGATGCCTATTTTTTTCTTGTAGACTTTGAGGAATATTTCAATAGAAAGGCTCTACTTGACGTGCAGCTCTTCTCAGTGGGCGATTCAGGGTGAGGAAGCTCTGAAAGAAGATTAACGAATAAAGAAATAGCAACGAAGCGAAGGATACAATATTAATCTGAACGCAATTGCAGGACACTTGTTTTCGAGAAAGTTTAAAGTTTGCTTCCTAAGTGAATTCTTGTGTACTGATTTAAGAATGACTCGAAGGATTTTTTGGAAAAGAATTTATTTTGGTATTCATTGTCAGTCTGATCTTAGAGCATGCCTTTGTTGAGATCATCGTTTCCTTGTGCTAAAGCTTTTTAGTATTATGCTAAGAGCCCTGAGAACATGTCTTAAACATATTCGTGATTATTGAAATTTAGTTAAACAACTTCTCTCATGCCCAAACTACCTTCATTATTACCATTAAAGATAGATATACCGACTTATTCGCTTGTCCTTAAGGAAATTGTTAGATCTTAATGAAGATCCATTTGAAGCGTTCTGAACTGCAATCTCATTTGAAGGTTATTCTGGAGCTGTAGCAATATTCCCCACAAATGTATTTGAAAACTTAATTGTAATCAATCGGTTCCCTGCTGAGAAGTGTCTTGAACTAACTCCATTGTTACATTGTTGAGATGTATTCTCCCAATTATCAAATCCGTGTTAGCTCATTTTCATAAACTAATCTAGTAACTGGAAGAAAATCTCATAGCTATTAATGGTCTTCATTAGATTGAAGATAATCAGCCAAGACTAAAGGATATAATTTGTTTGTTGTGTGTGGTTTGAAATCGTCATTGTTTTCTTTTAACTCCAAGCTATTTCTGAAATGAATACTGCTTTGTGATGTTTGCGTAGTTAGTTAGTTTATTATTATTTTTAATTTTTGTGATAAAAAACTAAATTCAATTGTTTTTCAGGGGGGAAAATAAGAAGAATTAACACTTTATTTTCGTAATAACTTTCATTCTCTCTCTCTCCCTCCCAAAGGAATAAAGAACATATGTTTCATAATGAATCCAGTGAGAACTTAAATTCAATTCTTGTTTCCTTTATTATTTTGAACTGTTTCGATGGGAGACTAAGAATAACCTCATTTAATTTCAAAACAAAAAATATATGCTTTTTCAAACAATACAAACACTTTTTTGTAGAAACAACATATCCCAAGGATAAGGAAATCTCCAATAATATTTCAATACATGCCATTTATATGTGTGTTTTTGTATTTTAAATAACTGAAAATGATATGTATGTACTTATGATTTTGGAATGCTATGCAATTCAAAAAGCATTTTTAAATATCTTGTAAATTGCATATCATCTCTTAGGTAGCTCTTCTAGTTTAATCTTAAATGTGTGATCACATATGAGAATAACAAAATCAGGCTGGTTTTTTTTTACTCACATTGGCTGATACTCACACATACAAAAAATAGAAGAAAAAAAACAATAAAAATTAGGATCAGACAATCAAAGAAAAAGAGGAGAATCTACCTATCAATCTATTCATTCATCTTTTGGAGACATGTCAAGAAAAGAGAATAAATCCTTAGCGTCCAATTTCTAAGTAAACACATTTGAAACAGAATGGTTTAGGGATTTAGATTTGCTTGGAAAATTGCTAAACATTTGCATGATTATGTTGATACTTCTTTTAACAGGTGAAATCGATTTTAGGCGAGGAATCTAAGAAATTGAATGTGGAGTTCATTGTGAATGTGAATACCTCAGCGGAAAGAAGATCCCCTTATTACTCGTAGACATCAATATGTGAAATTATTTTTGAAAGCGAGCAAAACCAATCAGAGAACAGTGATTAGCAGGCTGAAAAAGATGGTTTAGGATTGCCTTCTCCTGATGAATACTTCTTAATTGCTGTAAAAACAGAAAAAATGGTTGCGATTATTGAGTTACTTCGAGGATCACCTAAGAAAGAACCTCTCTAACTCAGCATCTCTGAGAAATACATGCAAAAACAAATCATCTGCTACCATTAATTCGTGCACAGAAAAGTGATTATCAAGCCGACGAATCTGAATGCAAGCTCAAATAACGCAATATCTGCTCCTATGTACATTTGCTTTTCAACTGGAAAAATCCTCGTGGTTGAAGCCCTTGCTAGCTAGTTCATGTATAATTTCAATGCCAGCAGTGAAAAAGGTGATGAAATCTGGCACTAGCGGAAGGTCACAAAGGTTGTAACTTTACCAGATGGAAAGCGCTTTTTAGTGTTATTTGCTGATTCCGCAATAATCGAATACGGCTTGAATGCGAGGGCGGAGAATTTTGAATTTCAATAGGACATCAATAAACTGGAATCTTAGATATCTTTTTAACCTAAGAAGTTTGGTTAAGCCATCCAGCGAAAGAGTTACGGGACGTTTGAGTATTCTTCGATCAGTGCAAGTGAATTCGTTGGATTTGCATGCTACTCTCTTGCAGAAGATAAATTTTGTGGACCGAATAAATACTATTAATTTAAATGTCCATCGATCTCCGATTTCGCAATATTACCTTAATCTCACACTTTGTACTAGCTCACGAAGGGAAGGTTCTCCAGGGAGCCATTTCTTATCGCATATGCAGGGTTAGATGGATTACTTAGAGTAGTTGATTTAGTTAATTTCTAAGCAATCTACTGTTTTAAAACTTACTATGGAGGTATCAACTCATTTACATTCGATACAACCTCTGAGAATAGCCCATTAATCGGGCTATCATGCTAAGATGACTCTGTAATAATATTAAATACTCGCTTGAACACAACCACTCGGATCTTAGGTCATTAATCGTTCGTATCGTTTTCTGTTTTCACAAGAATTTCTCCTACAGTGGTTAGATTAACTGCAGCTAGCTTCGATGGGCACTTTTCGATCACTGATTTCTTCAGATCGCAGCTAGACGATCCAACTTAGAAAGACCTTGATGTTGACCATGAATACTTACCACTAAAGCTGAAATACGATCCATCTAAATCAAAAATAGTTAAAATTCTGCACATGCAAAAAGCCAACGAAGAAGGGCTCGCTTATCTCCTTGGATTCAAAGACTATTTTCTCTCCAGCGCATTTGATGGATGCGCTTCATTATTTAAATATTGCGATGTGATTCCGGAGTACATTCCTTCAAAGTTATCAGAAGATTCAACTAGTAGTTCATAGTATTAAAAGCGAGGCTCAACTTAAAGTGACTATGTTCACCATCAGCCTTACAAAAACTCCTCCGATTTCAATCAAGAAGAAGATAATTCTCGAAAAAACTCCAATTATAATAATAGCAATAAGTACAATAACAGCAACAATAGCGCTATGAATAATCAAAACAATGCTAGCTAATTTAAAAACAGTTCGTAGAACCAAGGAGATTATTAGAGAAGGAATTATGATGAGGAGTAATAGCAAAATTAGGAAAGTAATGGTCAATAAAAGAATTATTAATAGGCAGCTCAGCGAAATGAAGAACAACAATCAGGTAATAGAGTTCAAAGGAATGCGAGTAATAGAAATGGAAATGGATATAAAAACAACTTCTGATTTTCAAGGAAATTTTGTTTTTAATTGTTTTGCTTAGCGAAAGAATTAAAGGATTGGTTTGTTAAGATGCCCTCTTTTGTTTACTTTTCATAAGGAAATCACATATTTATAAATGCCAAACATTAAATCTAATCTAATTATTTTCAAAGAATCAAATAAACAAAAAAAATGTAGTTTATGGCTTTAATGTCTGTAAATAAACGAGATATTTCTGAATTTGTGGTCAGATTTATTTAATCCATTGTCCATTGGAGAATGCAATAATCTTTTGTTCTTGTTTCTATCCTAGTGCTGAATAGAGTCTTCCATTGTGTGCATAAACCAACCCTTGTATTTGGGTGTCATAGAGATCCACAGGGTTTTTGGGTAGTCCTACTGTAAAGTGGAGAGTTTCATTTTCGCTTTTTAGTGTAAACAAATAATTATTCGGGACACGTTGCTGAGATGACATTTACGATTAATATCGTGATTAATCGATGTTCTAAGATGTTTCATCACCTCCAAATAGCAATAAAGTTCCGTTGTCGTTGATTTAGGAGACTCCACATTATGGTCTGACTAATAGTTCTGAGTACAGCAATCCAGATTCTAAAGTTAGCATGACCTCTTACCAGACATCGAATAAAGGATCGTAGTATTGAATCAAGTTGATTTTGGGATGAGTTGCAACACCAAATGAGATTATGTAACGGTTTTTATACACGCAGACACCCATCTAGGCACTCTATCCAATCATAGAAGCTGTTCGAACCCATTCTAAAAAGAAATTTAAGATTAGTTTTAGCAATGAAAATAATCAGAATTTTACTGTTTTCAGAGAGGTTTAATCTCTCGCATTTATCAAGGAGAGTGTGAGATTAGTCGAATCCACCTAGTGCATAAAGCGAGTTATTCAAGAAAACTAGCCCATGGAGGAATCTAGGAATGTTCATGTTTGGTTTTCGTTCAAGAGTTCGGAATTTCAAATCTAACTTGAAGCAATCTGGCCAGACTTGCATGTTGCTAGTGTCAATACCACCGCAAAGGTAAATCTCACTTTTAAAATAATAATTTCAGAAAAAATAAAAAGTTTCAAGAAAATATTAAGTAAAAAAGATGGCATAAATTTGAAATCCATATGTTTTTGCTTACCCTTAGGGAGTCACAATAGTTGAGTGATCATTTGGTATCTTGAAGGAAATATCTAGTTCGATGTATTGCCATTTTAAATTTGGAATCTAAGCATCCGATCCGATTGTTGTCAAGTCGATAAAGTAGAATTCGTTTGTGCCTGGCTAGAAATAGTGAATGACTTTCGAAGGGCAAAATTATTCAAAGTAGTTTTTGTTCACTACTGAACGGGCATTGCTTTGAGTTGCTTAGCTTTATTAGTTTGCTGCTGGAAGAGAAAAATTAACAAAAACAAGATTATTTAATATGAAAAGAAACTAATCTTGGTATGCAATTTAAAGAAAGATTTAACAGAAACTTGAAGTAAAAATAATTTTAATTTCTACGGAAATCTTGTTTGGAGAATGTGCCTAAAAATTGACTATTAGATGGCTTAGAAGGCACAGCAACTGGTTTTATTGGCTGTTGCTGCTAGGATTAATTAACGGGAGGGATGTTTTCGTTGAAAACTAATAGACAAAAAGATAAAAACAATTAATAAATGTAAAGTGGCAAATTTAAGGAAATGAATTCTTACGTTAAGGCTGCTATGAACGAGCGAGGTTTTTTGATGCAACTATTTGCTAGTTGTTGTTGTTTCCTTAAACATGTTAGACAATTCCTTTGATCGGGCTTTGAATTATCTAAGGTTCTTACTTTGGATTTGGTTACTACATCAGATTTTTTGTTGATTTTTGAATTATATTTTCATACTGCTAATTCGTTGGAGGAAGAGGTTATTAAAGGTTTTACTGTTGTGGCTCTGCATACAATGTAGTATTCGGTTGATTGTAGTTCGTTGCAGCATAGGGATTTTTATTATCGAAGTTGAAATTCACACCTTCTAGATCATTAGGCACAAGCAATTCTGAATTCTTGATGCTCACAAACTTAGCTAGCTCTATGTTAAGATTGTACAGCTTGCTATCATCATTGAATATCTCCACATCCTTTTTAGTTAGTAACTGCATAAACTACTCGCATTCACTGTGATAATGAGTACTCTCCTCGAAGAAATTCTCACTCAGCAATCGCAATATGTACTTCAAATATTTTTTACCATCTAATTTCATTCTAATTGCATGCAGTTCTTGATGCTTCTGTAATGCAAATCCTTCTGCCATGTTTAATTCCTTGTCGTAATTAGTGCGCTTCAGGGAAAGTTATTTGGAAAGATCTTTCTCGAGCCCTTCGAAGAAACTATCAACAAGTTTCAAGACTTTGTTTTTTTGAAAAATGATCTTCTCCGCTAGATTCTCTTGGAGATTGCTTTTCTGCTCTTTTGCCTCTCGAAGTTTGCGGATATCCATTGCGTACAGTTCCTCTAACTCCAGAACAGCTTCTTTGCATTCAGTCTGAATCTTTTCGATGTTTTCAATCTCCACGGGTAAATTATTGCTTTCTCTACTCTTTAAATAATTTGTAATGCACTTTGGACATAATGGCATAAGTGATTTCTTGCAGAAATTTGTAATTGACATTTCAGGGTGGTAGATGCATTATTAACTAAAGATCTAGTTTAAGTATTCGATATCTTCTTTTTGTTGAGGCTACTACTCTTGTTGGAATTATTACTGCTGTTATGTCAATCTAGACTAAGCGAGATTCTAAGAAAGCACAAAGTTCTAACCCTATCTAGCTGGTAATGCATTTGTCGATTTATTTGGATTTTTGTTCTAAAAGATTAATCCTGATTAGTTCGTAGTATTGTTATGTGCATTTGCTAGGTATAGATTCTACGAGAAGTTCTACTCCGCAACTTGTTGTTGAGAGAAGATGTTATTATTCCTCATCTCTTTCCACCACGTTATCTTTCTTTGATTTTTAAATAAGATATTATTTCTTTTTTTGTATTCTTCCAACTCAAATGAAAATAATCCAATCTTTTAATTTATTTTATTTCCCCAAAAAAACCAGCATCCTCATTATTTTTTTCTTCAAAAAATATTCAAAAAAAAAGCAGCTCTTCATGTCTTCAAACAGCCTCATGTTCAACGTCTCGCTTGAGTCAGTTGCCTTAAATTTTTATAAGGAAAATGCAGATGTATCACAAGGAATTAATTAAGTAATTTTATGCTCAGTTTTATTAATTGTTACTGGATTTATTAAGCAACTTTGTGATGTATTTCTTTAATGAAAGCAAATAATAAATAAAGATAATGTTTCCCTTTTGTTTCTCTTAATCATTATTGATTGATTCCCTGAATTGGAATTATGATATGTGTTTTAGCTATTTTAAAAAAAAACATTACAACAGAAAATGCAAAAAACATTAAAAAAATATGCTGATGAAAAACTTATTTTTTCTATTCTAAATTTTTGCTACAATAGCCAACGAAGGACTAGACGATAGCTAATACTTCTGCTACTAATCTGATCTGATGGATCACATTTGGAATTTGTAATCACTGGTAATTGTTTCTTTAAAAAAAGAGAGACAATATTTCTTTTGAGTTTAGTAGTTAATGATAAATATCATTTGAAATTAGATAATTATTCAAACTTAAGAAAAGTCGATCTAGCTAACACAAAAAAGATAAAATAATATGAGCACAAAAGGATATTACCATCTTCGCTTATTTCTTGTGCTATTCATATCACTCTTCCTGCAAACCACTCAAGCTTAAGGGCTACTCTGCACATAAGTATTCAATTTCGACGCATTGTACACTTTGAATTCACTGCAAAGCGACACATATTTGACTTATGATCTCCCAAAGAACTAAGGGATCTTTAATGCTACTATTGAAAAAGTCACAAACTTAGCTGATCCTTTATCTTTAAAATTCAATTTCTGCTCACCTGTGAAGTTTAAAGCAACAGAAACATGCGCTGAAACTGCCAATGCCATTTCTTCTTTTGCAATGACTCTTGATGGGAATTGCAACAAATAACTATTAGCTACGAGTTCTAAGTTTGAGAATTACGAAATGAAACTGATTGACGAGGATTAGCCGTAAAATGGGATAATCTACATTTTGAATAGAACTGACACGAATACTTAAACAGGTACTTTTAACTCATCAATTGAGTTTACAATCTACTGTGATAGTGCAAATAGCACAAATACCTTTACTCCTCAGGCATGGAGATACTACAAAAACGACACGCACTTGCAATACTACGTCTAAGCTAGTTCGAAGTTTGGATGTGCTGTTCTGTAAATTTCTAAAATATGGTCGATCCTCCAAGATAGTAAAATCATCTTTACGATCTTAATGGTATGCGTAGGTGTGATTTTGTGCTTCTTCGGGTTGAAACTCTACAAACCAACAATGTTTGTGATAGGCTATCTTACAGGGTTTGGAGTCATTATTGTCATAATGGGAGAATTCGTTATTCGATATGATAGTGAATCTGTTATGGCTTATGCAAGTCTAATAATAGCTGTTTTATTTGGAGTTCTTCTTGGATATGTAGCAGTGTCACTGCCTAAAATTGGATTCTTCGCACTTGGAATGTGGCTGGGAATCGTCTTAGCACTTCTACTGAACAATGCTGTTCTGTATAAGATCTAAATAAACAACAGTTTCATTGTTCTTTGGATAACTATCGGAATATTATCAATCTGCATGGGATTGTTAAGTTGCTTCTTCTATCGATACTGTGTGATAGTCTGCACTGGGTTTATTGGATCTTACATGCTAATTCGACCTTTTGGATGGATCATTGGAGATTTCCCAAATGAACTAGCGATTGCTAAAGAGTTGAAATATGGAACTTTAACTGCTGTTCCTAGTTTATTCTATCTCTACATGGCTTTGATAATTCTTATTGGACTAATAGGCATTCGATTCTAATGGGGTATGCAGCTTTTACGAAGAAAGTAAGAAGAAGAAAGAGACATGGAATTATTTTTAGCAGATCCTGATTTCATGGAAATGAATAAATCATTACTGGATAAGGATGAAGTAGATCTTACGGAGAAAGAAAAAGGAATTAAAATGAAACTTGAAAGAATGCAGAAAAATGTTGAAAAAGAGTAGAAAAAATAAGAAAAAAGAAGAGATAAAATAATGCAAATTTAGAAAAGAGGGAAATATGCTGAGAATAAAGATGAAAGCAGTGATTCAGAAGATGAAGATAAAGAAAATGGTGATGATAGCGAAGAGGAAGAGGAGCATAAAAAGAAGGTTGTAACAACGAAAGGGAGTAAAAAGAAAAATAACAATAATGTGATTAAGAGTAAAAAGCCAAAATAATAGCTAGATTCTTCAAATGAAGAGGATGAAGAAGAATCTATTGGGAGAAATCAACCAAATAAAACTAAGAATAACGCTAAAACTCCAAATTCAAACTAAAGAAAAAACAAACCTGATGACTCTGATGATTTCTCGAAATAATTTAATTCATTGGTAAGATCTTTTTTACAAAAAATATTAAGATTTTACGAGATTTTTACTGTTGTTTTGTTTGTTTGAATAGTTTGGAGGAATTATAAAAAATAAGGAGAAACAACAAGGCAATTCTGAAGATAATGAAACAACTAAGAAAGCTATTGAAATGGAAGATCTCAGTGAGGATAATAATTAAAATGGTAGTTCAAGAAATCAAAAAGGAGCAAAGAATAGTAAAAAGAAAAAATGAGGTATTCTAAGATTTAATATTCCAAAAAGGAAGGGTCTCTAGAAGGCTAATGGTATTTTCATTTATTTTGTGTTAAGTATTATTATTATTTTGTAAAGTATTTCGTCAATCATAGGAATGTATTTCCTCTGCTAAACATAATATTGAATTTGTCAATACTCAAGCCTCTTATTTTAAGATATTTAGTATTATTACTGGATATTGATGACTACTTATTAGCCATAAATTACAAAAAAAGTTATTAATTTCATTTTGAGAAGCATCTAATCTTCTTTAGATACCTTGTTTTTTTTTACTAAATTATTTAACAAACTAAAGTGAAATGAACGTAAGTTATCACCATTCTCCACTTCCTCCTCTTCCTAATGAATACTATCCATAATAACCCATTCCTCCTTTTAATTTTCATCGCCCTCATCAATACCCTCCTGATCCCTCATATTTGTCGCCTTCTCTATCTTAAAACCAACAACAATAATAGCAACAATCCATGCATTACCCATATCCTAACATTAACAATAATAGGCTCCCTTAAGGATTTCCATAACCTTCTCAAATATAGTCTAAAGATTCCTTTACGGACTAATCTCCACTTCAATAGAATCCTTCTGTGTATCATCCTTATTAAAACCCGATATCTTAGTTCAATGTACCAAATCCTAATATGTAACATTTAGAAATCAAAGCATCTGCGGCTTAATACTATCCTCAATAATATTCTGATTCTAAAAAGCCAGAAATCCAAGGTAGCTTTCAAAGTAACAATAATAGATTGAATCCAATTACTTAGAGTCGGACAAAGAGAAGCTACAGTGATAATAATGATAACGCAATCATTAATCAAAACTAAAATCTTGCTTTTTCAAATGAAAAACAAACTTATCAAGTTTCAGTGAAAGATTAACTTGGGCGAGCATTAGCAGAGCAGATTGAAGCTAAAAAACGTAAAGAAGCTGCAGAAAAGGAAGAAAACAAAAGACAAGAATTGAATATCCTCAATTTTAATTTGAATAACTCTCCATACGTAAAGAATTCTATCAATAGCTCTGAAAACTGCACAAAAAGAACATATGAATAATCCCCTTAGCATTTACCAAAAATATTGGCTAATTTTATTCCAAGAAACCAACGAAATTCACCATAAATTTAATAATTCAATGTACGAGCCAAGCAGGAGAATCATCAAGATTCCTCAAGGGATTATGAAGATCAGTAATAGCCATAAGTTTAGCAATCATTCGCAGGTTATGGAGAAGAATTTGAAAATAATAGCATAGAAAATAGGAGAAAATAAATTCCAACGAATAAACTGCTCAGATAAGTTACAGCATCAAGGGAGGTAGATGCAGTTTAAGAGAACGAAAAATAAAATAAAAACCAAAAACTACTTGAATATTAGAGGTTTTTACAGTAACAAATCAAAGAAAAGAATACCAAGAAACAATAAGAAAAGGAAAGGAAAATACAAGAAGATTTACGATTCTAAAGGGAATTTGAGCAACAAAGGATAGATGAAATCTTGAGAGAGCAGCAACAGAAACTAAGTAATAAAGAACTAGGAGGTAGAAGAGGAGGAGGAGGAGGACGAAAAAGGATCACCTCCATTAATGATGTTTCTTATGGGATTTAAAATCAAAATATTTAACTTTAAAAATAAGAGAAATCTTTGAAATTTGATGATGAAGAATAATTTGAAAAGTTACCAGAAACTATTTCTAGATAATCGTCATCTTCTAAGGAATAGACACTCTATTAAGATCCGATTAATGTAAACAATCAAGATGAGACATCAAAATTAGATATCCTCCCTTAAATCGAAAATAATGATCAAGTTGAAGTCGATGAAACAATGGTAAATATGATTAATATGCTGAGTGAAAATCAACTGAAAATGTAAAATATGCTGAACTAAATCAAGCAATCATCGAAAGAATCCAAGGCATAAAATAAAATTCAGTTTGATTAGATTTAATAAATGCTACTTCAATCTCATAAAAAAAGAACAGATAACAACAGTAATATTCATGAAATGGAATGAAAATCTAATGGATGATTATGCAACAAAATTACCTGAAATTTCTTTTTGTAAATTTTCAATGTTCTTAAATTAAAGCTGCTTGATTCTTAATCTCAGGTACTCTCTCAGTCTCATCTGAATCTCCATGAGTTTTTTCCTTTTTTTGTTAATAAATTCCTTATTATATAACTCTTAAAAAAGTAAATTTCTTCAACAATTACTTGTACAATTTCTTAATTGGAGTTATCTACAGAAGCTGCTTCTTTTTCAGCTTGATTTTCGCTATCTTCATTTCTATTTTGGCTCTCTTCTAGGGAATTGTTTTCTTGATTAGTATTGTGCAACTAAAGGACATTTTAAACATTTATTATTACTACCATCATTACAACTCAATTCAACTCATTTGCCCTTTCTTTTTTCAGAAGCAAATTTACTTTTTCTGTGACGAAATGGAAATTTTTAGTAAGGATGTTGTTTTCTTCGACTTATCTTGCATTTTCTTCTTTCAACTCAAAATTTTCATTCTTTTGTCTTCGCAATTCCTCTGAGAGCTTATGCTTATCAGCGAGAAGCTGATCAATGAATCTATTTTTTAAAAAAGACATGAGAAGGAAAATATTATTCATATTTATCCCTTTTTTGTGAGCATAGCATTAACTAATATCTTGCTCATTTGTAGTATTTTCTTACTGCGTGTACTTTGTTATCATTTCTTTCTGATCCTTTCTTTCTTCTTGCAAAAACTTGTCGATATACTCAGTTCTAAATCAAACAAATTTAACAACTCTTAGAATTGAAAATATGTTGTCTTTCATTAATTCATATGTGATTCTTTTCTCATTTTAGTTTGTAATCAACTAAAAGGCATGTTTCTTCGAAGGAATTAGCATTACTGTGTGGATTCTTGTTCTCTGATTTATTTTCTGAGTTATCCATTTGTCATTTCCAGTTTTTTGATTCTTTTATGCAAGATCGCATTTTCTTCCAGCAAATTTTAGAAAATATTTCCTTTCTTTTGTTTCAATGGATCTTCACATTCAGTCTCATTTGGATTGATGTGGTAGTTAATAACGCGGATGTCTCTACTCCAAAATATTACCAAATAATAGGTATTACCACCAGATAGCGAGTATCATCTGAGTAAATTGAAATTAAAAGACAGCAAAAAAGGATAATTTACTAACGATCTTTGCTAAGGATAATACTTGTAAGAACAGCTGTTTTTAGACTATTAGTGTCTATCATAAGAGCTTCATTCTTGGGAAAATTATTGCGGTGCTAGAATTCAGTAGTAAATGGCTCTTGTTCCTAAGATTTAGAGGATTTATATTACTTATATGTTTAGCTTAAATATTTATTTAAAATAATGATTTTTTCTCTACTACATTGTGTTAAAGATGCTAGGAATCTTAATCTGCAGTGGTTGTTTGTCCATTTGTCTTGGGTTCATCTATTATATTTTCATTTTCTTGAGCTGTTGGTGGTGTTGCTGTTGTTGTTTTTGGTGAGGCAAACATAAGAGTTAAAAGCAGATAAAATCAAAAAAAAAAGAAACAAAATGAATTAATACTGAATTATTAAACTGATGGCTTGATAGATATCATAGTTGTAATCTCCTTCCCAAATAATTCACACAAAAAATAACAAAAAAACAAATTAATTAAAGAATATCTGTGTATGTGTTTATGCTGCTTGAAGAGAGAGAGAGATGAATCTTTGAAGGAATATTGTTTGAAGTGCAAATTAGACAAAACAAAGAATAAAAAACAATTTAGAAGAAGAAGAAAAAAGATTCTCAAGAATTGATAAAGTTAGCATTCAAATTTTTAAAGAATAATAAAAATACGAAAATGAGCTAGAATCAGCAACTAACTAAAGAAATGCATGATTTGATCAAGTCTATTGGTGAGACACGATCAAAATAAGAAGAGGACAAGATTATCTTAACTGAATAGGCGAAGCTAAAGTTGACTATCAAAGACTAATCACTAAATGCGAAAAAATAAAAGGAGAATCTCATCAAAGCTATTTACATTGAAATGCTTGGACATGATGCATCGTTTGCGCATTTCAATGCAGTGTAAATGGCTTAATCAAAGAGCTTGTCAATGAAGAGATTAGGATATTTAACTTGCTGTTTATTCCTCAATGAGCAGAGTGAATTTCTTATTTTACTTGTCGCCAATCTGCAAAAAGATCTTCAGTCAAAGAGCATCCACGAGATTGTCATCGCACTGACTGCATTAGCTAAGCTTATGAACAAAACGATTCTACAAGGTGTCCTTGATTAGGTTAGGAAAATACAATATATTCTTATTTAATATTTTTCGCTTCTGGATTTCTTTCAATTTATTAATTAATTTTTGGTTATTTTTGTCATTGCTTAGGTTGTTAAGCTTCTTATCCATCACACTGATTTAGTTAGAAAGAAAGCTATCATGGTATTACAAAGAATTCATGCAATCCAACCTGAATCTGTTCCTGATTATGATGATAAAATGAAAAGAGCGCTTTGTGATGTTGAACCATCAGTTATGAGTGCTTCGCTTAATCTCTACAGTGAAGCTGTCAAAGGCGATCCATAGAAATATAAGGACACAGCAGGTTCGTTTGTCTTGATTTTAAAGCAAGTTATTGAGCACAAATTACCGAGAGATTTCGATTATGCGAGAATTCCTGCACCTTGGATTTAAATCAAGATATTGCAGATTCTATCGATCTTAGGGAAAAAGGACTAGAAGGTATCTGAGCAGATCTATGAAATATTAGGATAGGCTTTGCGAAGAAGTGATGATTCAGGGAGTAAAATTGGTTTTGCTGTAACTTATCAGTGCGTCAAAACAATTGCGACAATTTATCCTTATTAATCTCTGCTGGAATAAGCTGCAGCTGCTGTGTCTCGTTTTTTGACGGCTGAGAATAATAATCTGAGATATCTTGGAATCAATGCACTCATCTCCATCGTTTAAGTAAAGTTTTTTTGGTTTGGAGATTATTAATAAAGAATCTTTTGCGTTTACTGAAAAAATTTTTTGAAAAATTAGGTGAATGCATCTTATGTACTTGATCACTAATTGATTGTCATGGATTGCCTTGAGAGTAACGATGACACTCTAAAACGAGAGACCCTTGAGTTGCTCTATAAAATGACTAATATCTAGAATGTCCAACCTATTGTTGAGAGACTTGTAGTCTTTCTCAAAACGAACGCTGATCCTCTCTTCAGGAAAAATCTAGTGAATAAGATAACTTCCCTAGCTGAGAGACATTCCCCGAGTCACGAGTGGTTTGTTAAGACAATGAACCTAGTGTTTGAATACGGCAGTGAGAATGTCAGCAGCGATATTCTGAATACGTTCTTGAGAACTCTAGCTGAGAATTTTGCAAGCGTGGGGAGTTCATTCGGGGAGTATCTTATCAGCACGTATCTCCCGATTCTCTCTAAGCCGAGCATCTCAGATGTTACTTATTAACTTATTTCTTGGGTGTTTGGAGAAATTGGAGCTGCTACATGTAAAAATAATCAAATTGCTAAAAGTTTTCCTGACTTTAACAATAATTTTATTTTATTATTTCAGATGGAAACAACGAGGAGCAGCTGCATAAGATTGTTGAAGCCCTTCTTGAATGCATCACAAATGACTTCGAGGAGCCAAATACCCGCGGTTGGATCCTTAACGCTTTGGCAAAGTTATCATCTTGCCCAGCTTTCTCTTTACAAGAGTAAGTAGCTGGTTGTTTAGATTACTACAGTGAATCTCGTACTCTTGAAGTAGCAGACAGAGCAATCGAGTATAAAATCCTTTCTAAATACAATGCAGCACTGAGATAATCAAATGTGCTCAAAGTTGATCCTAAACTATCTTTCCTTGATGGGTTCATCGAAAAAGCAGTTCAAAATGGTGCTCCTAGATATGACTCCTCTAAATTGACTCAAGCTGTTCTTGGCAATACCACAAGTATGTTTTGAATTTCAATATTTAACTAAATTTCCTAATTTTCGACAACTTTGCGATTTTTCCCAAAGAAAATGAAGGACTCAAGTTCGATGCTTACGAAGGAAACAGACTCAACGCGAACAGATAAAACGACAAAGAGGAGACTCTCAACAACATAAATAAAAACAATTTTTGGGGTGAGAATGGTCACATTGAAATAGAATAGCCCTCCAAGACAGTCGCTACAAGGGAAGTTGAAAAATCCACAAAAAGCATATCCAGCAATGAATATTAAGGCAACAATAACGCAACCAGCAATAGCAATGAGCCATACATCCCAGGTGTGCAAGTTAATCGAAACACCAATTCAATCTCCAGCTCGAATGTTAAAGATCTTGAAGGATTAACCACTGTACCAATTACTTCTGCATACAAGCCTCGACAAGAAGCAGAAGATCTTAAAAAAAAATAGCTTGAACTTAAGGCTAAAAGCTTTTTTGGTATGGTCTCAAATAATACTCCAGCATAAGCAGTTAATTATTCAAAGCCTGTTTCAAGTTATCCTGTTAATAATACAGCAATCCCCCCTAAACAGCCAGTTCCAAGTTATACCTAGCCTAAGGGAGGAGTTGTGAATCTTTTAGATGATGACTTCGAAGTAGCTAAGCCAGTTTCTTCTCTGATTTTGTTTTCTTCATTCAACATAACAGTTGAGCAATACGAAAATTACTGGAAGACCTTGAAAAATGAAGTCAACTAGGAGTTTGTTAGTGGTTAAATCAAGAATGAGTATTAGTTCAGGAATATGCTAAGTGCACTTGGAATTGGTGTCATCGAAGTTGATGGGAATGAGCTAATATGCGCTGGAAAGAACATTTAAACTTCGAATATTTTGCTGTTTTACGGATCATACACATCAACTGGAAATCTTTCAATAACTGTGAAGAGCAACTCAAGTGCTGAAATCGATTAGATATTCAAAGAAGTTAGGAATAGATTCCTTTGAAGAGTTAAAGAAATATCATGCGATTTGACAAATTTCTCATTCTTTTATGTGTATTTTTTTCAAAAAATGAATATGAAAAACAATTATCTTTGAATTTAAAATGGGAGCATGAAAATAAAGAATAAATAAATCATATCAGTGCATTTGTTAATCTTACTTTTTTACGAATATCTACTTGAAATGAAAACTCCTTAGATGAGATCAGATTAGATCTTAAAACCTCCTCCCCCCCCCCACTACTCTCATATCCCAATAACACAGAAAATTCAAGAATAACACACTCAAATTAACAAACTTCTAATAAAAGCAATGACTTCAGATAGGAAATTCTCCTAAGATGAGTTAGAGAGAAAATTCTCTGGATCAGCATAAAGTTAAGATTCAAGCTGGCAACTAGATCAGAATAAACGATCTTAACCCTCCTAGCCAGACTTGTTTAATGATCTCAGAGTTTAAAGTGGCAAGAATTTTTTAGCTGACATGAAATAGTAGAATCTATCCATTTCAGCATAACAGCCTTAATAATCGTAACCCTACTAGCAAGAATCAAACTCTCCTTCTTCCTCTCCTTCCCTAACACCTGCTGAGCTTGAAAAACAAACCAAAAAGCAAAAGTTCCTAAGTAATGTAGTGTTCCCCAAAAACGTAATGTTTGAGAACTTCATTAGCTCCAAATCAGAAGCATTTTTTTTCTTCGCCAATCACCCTAAGACGGGAAATCTCTTTTAAGAAGAAGACACAAAAAAGGCTGAGTAACTTGTCGTCACACGCAGTAACGCAGGTAGTTTTGTGTATTTCTCGACCTGCTTGATAGCTTACTACAATACGAAATTTCTGAGATATCGCAATGTACCTTGGGGGATGACTTATAGATTCTCGTTTTTGAGCTTGATAGTGAAATACATATTCCTCCCACCAGTCATCGTGAATATGGTAGATAATATCTTTTTTAAAGGTCCATTCAATACAAGTATGTAGTAGATTTATTAGAACTACGATTTCACTGCGAATCCTGTCTTCAGGGAAGTATTTGAAGCACAAAGGAAATGAAGAAGATGATATTTAGATATCTCATCAGAATCAATTTGATAGATCACAAATGTGTGTTGCTGTTCTAATAGAAATCTAGTATAAATCAAATAATTCAAACAATAAAGAAAGATCTTTATGGCTTTGAACAAGACAATGCAAATCTATTTCAAAAAAACTTTATAAATTACCGAATATAATTTATTTAAGAGCAATAAAATACAGAAATCTAAACAGAAAATGATACAAATCAGAATTTAAAAATCCAAAAAGTTTCAGTGAAAAAAGATTTGAAGTTAATCAAGAAAAATAGGATTAATTTCGATGTATGATTATTAGTCATCGTTTTGTGAAAAATTTGATAAAAAGGATATTGATTTGAAATAATAAACGAGATTAAAGATAAGAACACAGTTTTACAGATAACTCAAGCAAAACAAAATGGGGATGAATTTGTTAAACTACCAATGAAATATTTGATATTAGCAAAACTTC
>Ga0302271_10000591_pt1 | contig 35826 bp, 25 predicted proteins | sample III_Bog_N1_1_FD_198767 | JGI IMG/M metagenome (GOLD analysis project Ga0302271, IMG submission 198767) | Peat permafrost microbial communities from Stordalen Mire near Abisko, Sweden - III_Bog_N1_1 | ecosystem: Environmental > Terrestrial > Soil > Wetlands > Peat | place: Sweden: Abisko... | reverse complement strand
TAATTCATTCTCAGCGAAACCTTCTACCCACCATCTTGCTTCCCAAGTTCTCCCCGCTTACGAGACATCTCCTTGTTCTTCTAATTAATGATCTGCTCTTCCGCGGATGCAAGCACTACGCGGAGGTTCTCTGTGAGATTGTGATTCTCCCCAAGATACGTTTACCCGAAAGTCACAGCTTTCTTGTATGTTTAAATTGCCTCCGGGTATCGCTTGAGAAACTCCAATTCCACACCCATGTTGTGATAAGCAATCGCAAGCACTGCTACTCTGTCTTCAGATTACCCTCCTTATTACTGCTAATGCTAATTAGGATCTTCATCTCCATGTTGTTGCTACTCCTCATGTAGCTGCTAATCTTGCTCTTATTGCTACTACTCCTGTTTCTTCATGACATTAGCGAAATGTTCTTCTTGAAGTAGTACGATGCTCATAAGGACATGCTCCAGTGCTTCGGAATGCTTCCCGAGTTAAGATAACACAGCACAGAGATTCAAATGTGTATCAGCTAGACTCTGTGGCTTGTCGACTTGAATTTCTATGTTCAGTGCTTTTTTAAGAAAATCTAACGCTGTTCGAACCTTGCCAACTCTTCTATAGTAACAAGCTAGATTATTGTAGGTCACAGCTTTTAATGCGTTGGAGTGCTAAGTGATCGTTAGAGCTTTGTTGAGAAACTCTAAGCAGGCCTCGTAGCGCTCTCTAGTCAAGCACACCATTCCAATGAGATTACAGAGTTCACAAACTTTTTCACTGGTTTTTTATACTTCCTCACTGTCTTCACCATATGCGCTGATCTTCAGTTGGAAGGCTTCCTCGAGGACATCTAAGGATTCACCATATTTACATTGTTTTTGTAATTCAGCTGAACGAGATTCCAGCATCCGAAGCTTGGCTCGAATGGGATCGCTAGTCTCTTATTAACCCTACTGTTGTTGTTATCCTGCACTGCTTCCTCGTTTCATCGTGGTGAATATTTGAAACACAGGTTTGTTTTTTCTCCTTTAGCTTTTTGTGCTTTTTTCTTTTTGGTTATTGTCTTAATTAAGCACTGATAGCAAAACAGCAGCAGAAGTAAATATAAATTATTAAAGCATTTCAGCGAAGGTTTCATTCTTTTTAACTGCAGAACAAACAAAATATGTATGTCTTGGAGAAACAAACACTATGAGGATTATTCCTTCAACGAAAAGAATTTTTGAAACCTAAAAAAATATTAAAAAATCATTTGTTATTTCCTCCAGCAATGATGATAAAACACTCAAGCTTCTTCGATAAAAGCAGCATGCAAATTCAGAATAAAAGACATATGATGATTTTATTATTTCTTTTTGTTAACAAAAAGTCAAAGTTAACTCTCTCTTTCTCTGAAAACCATTTTTCAACATATTTCTTTATTATTTCTTCTGATTTAGGACATAATCTCCTTTAGGCTCCTCCTCCCTCATTCCTCCCTTTACTGAGCACTACAATTACTGGTAGCTCATTGAAATAGTTTATTGTACTTTAAAATTGATCAATTACACATAACATTCATGAAATGTGATCTCGCTTGGTGCTGGAGATTAAATAAGCGCTTAGATATGTTTTTCAGATTGCTTGAATCAAGGTTCCTTTTTGTTTTGCTGCATATATTATCATCTCTTAGATCAATCTTGTTCTCCTTTATCACTTCACTTCTTTTCAGCGGGAGTGCTATCGGTCTGCGACTTATCAACCAGCTTATCTCTGTTGATCTTCTCGACTAAGTTCTTGTTGAAAATTGCGATGGCTTCTTGAACTGAGGTAATCTTCTCTGCTTCTTCATTGGTGATGTCAAATCCAAAGAGTTCCTCCATTGCAACAACGAGTTCAACGCCATCGAGGGAGTCAAATCCAAGCTCTTCGAAGGTTGATCCTCTAGCGAGCTTTTCGATCTTGCATTTAGAAGCTGAACGCAAGACTTAGAACACCTTCGATTCGACTTCTTCTAGGATGTGATTCACAGTGGTATCACCTGAAGAAGTGAAATTGTATCTTGGAGCTGCAACAGCTGCGAATTTGTTGAAGTACTAGAAAGCAGACATGGATGATGCTCTATTGATAGCAACGCCATAGCTGTTAGAAGTTGCTTTGAATAAGCATTTAGCAAGGATGACAGTACGAATCATATTAGTTGGTATTGTTGAGATTTGTTTGTGCTTATTTCGGCAAGAAGATTTCTAGATTAACTTAAGATTTTTTTGTTTCAAGATTTCGGAAGAAAACACATTTAGCTTTCTTCAGGGGAGAGAAACTTCCAAAAAACTAATTCCTCAAGTGGAAGAGGGAAAGAGGCGGATACTATGCTCTTTCTCAGATAGATTCAAGTCAGCATACCAAGCATGAATTTTTTAGTGGAAAGGAACAATTAAAAAAATCAATTAGATTTTCTTAAAAAATCACACACACAAAAGAAATATTAAAATCAAGAAAAAAAACAAAATTAACTACAAAAGCTGATTGCAACCAAAAACACAAGAATCATTAATAAGGGCATATTTATTATTTCATGGAGGGGCGAAGCACTAGCGACCGTTGAATCATTTTGGCAATACCTCTCGTTACGAGCAAATACTCTGAATTGGATCGATCTTATTCTGTTCTATGAGCTTGAAGTAGAATGGCTTTTTGTTTTTAAATACTCTCTTAATCTAAGGGAATTTACTTGCTGCAAACGATCTGCAATCTTCTTATTAAATCACCACAGGCATATGTTGTTGTTGCTGATTGTGTTTATCACTGCTACTAAGACTCCTCGAGTTGATATGGCTACAAAGATCACCCAGATTTTTATCATAATCTTCATTAATGTGATCTTCTTTTTGTGATCTTAATGATTACTGTTATTGTTATTTTAATTCCTACAGTAGCTCATCATGAACAGTATTAGGTGCACTCAAAGGTGAAATATATATTGATGTTTCTAAATTTGAACTGCTTCCTAGTGCATTATTACCTTACTAAGAGGAATTTCTAGTTTTCTTGATTTTTTAAGATGATGTTGAGCTATTCGGAAGATTCAACAAATAGTTCAGCAGTTACTTAGGGATCTTCGTATCCGATTCAGCTTTGATTTATCTGCAAGATGAACTGAATCTGCTGCTGGTGGAATTGCTAATGCTTGTTTGTAGCATATCTTTTTATGACTACGAAGATATATGCTTAATATGATTGCTTCTACTACGACTGCTGATGCTGCTGCTAGCAGTTTCAGTAGGATTCTTAAGATTGTGGAAAAGCTTAGGCGTTGAAGGTGATTAACAAAATCTTGTGAGTTAATGAAATACAGGCAATCGTGAGATTGAAGGCGAACTGATATGAAGATAACCAGCAACATTATTTTCTGTTTATTTTTTCAGCAGCTAGTTCATTATCTCCTCCTATTATGCAAGCAATAAGATTGAAAAAACATTTTCGAAATTAGTTTATTGTTATTGTGATATATTATTGTGATTACGTTATGTTAGTTATTTTGTTAAAACTACTAAAGTATCTCGATGTGCTGCTGAGGAATATCTTCTGAGACGAATTATTTCACAGAAGGTAGGGTAAGATTGTTCTTAGAGACAGGCCCAGTTGATTTAAAATGTGGTACATGGATGGTTTTAGTGGAAAAACAAGCAGACAACTTATTTTATGGAGAAGTTAGTTGTATTCTGCTGCTGTTAGTAGAAGTAGTAGTATTAGTCGATACCATTAATTATTCTGGTATTTTTCTGAATGAAAGTGTGGAAAAAGACGTAATATGAGAGCTAGTTTTGTTATTGGTGGTTTTATCTTATGTTATGCTGGTTGTATCGCTGTGTTGGTCTCGAGCACTAAAAGTGGAAAGAAATTTATTCTTTGCCTGTGATTTTTAACCAAAAGATTCAGCAAATGAAGTAGAGAATATTAAATGATTTTGAACAGCAGAAAGACCAGGAGCAACTGTGTGAAGGGGAGATAGTGCACTAAAGGTGCTTGACCCATGATTACGTTTCACTTGCGCTGAGTAAAGTTATGGACTCTATATCCTAGAAAGCTAGGATTTTATAAGTGCAAAGTTTGACGATAAATCAACCTATGGGATTTATTCCGTAGTCGCAATGTACTCCCTTTCTCGTTCTTTTTACCATTGCTACTTCATATCGTTCTGCGAGCGGAACGTATCAAGCTGCTTGTATTGCTTCAATGCGGGGAACAAATCCTATTTGAAAAAATAGATTTAGAAAATTACCCAACATCTTGATATAATTCAAAATTATCTGTTACTCTTTTGGAGATCTACAACAACACTGTAGACTAGAGCGCAATAGCTCTTAGTGATCGCTGTGATTAATGTGAGAAAATCTCATCCTAACCGAAATACTAAGAAGGTCCTAAGATCTTCAAAGTTAAGATCTTTCGTTTCTGTTTCTATCCGTATTGCTGCTCTTGTTCTATTTGAGTTAGCTGAGAATGCTATGCTTATGTGTGTTCATGTATCTATCCACTGCTAGATAACCCATCACCGTTCTATAACTGATCTAGGTGCTTTTAAATATGTACTTCTCCTTATCTAATAAAATATATCGAATTCACTTAATCCCCTTCTTTGTAGATGACTGTCTTTTAATGCAGCACTGTCTCCGTGAAGAAATGCAGCAGACTCATCAATTAACTATCTCCAACACTTGCGAAGAATGCAAATGATTTCAGAAACGACACTCTCTGTCTAACTTATCCTTCCTCACATTTTCCTATGATCCTGTCAAATCCCTCTTTGCTTAGCACCATTAAATGAGAGTCCTCTCGGCATACCATCGTCGCTGTTCTATTAAAATATTAGGGTTGATTATCTGTGAAAATTGATGTTAATTACCTTCTTTCTTTCGTCATAAGTGCAATCTCTCCAAATGCCTCCCCTGGGTTATACACCTTGACAAGACTCATCTCCGGATTGCTCAAAGATGCTTACTCGAACTCATCTGTTGGAATAGCTTCATGCTTAATAATCCCTAGTGATGACCCTCTCTACTGATTTGGCTAGCTGTTCGTTGTTTTTAAAATAATTTCGTGTATGCCATCAGTCAGTTTCTGCTATTACTATTATCCTTATTCTTATTAAATCTACTGCGTGTTAAGTATGCTATTAGTCTCTCCTGCTGATTGCTATTATGCATCTGCTTGCACTGATGTTCTTTTGTGTGTGTTGTGTTATTTCATTTTAATGACTTATCTCTCTAAGTTTATCTGCTCCTCCAGGAGTGCATCTTTGAACTCAGGTTTGGGGATAAAGCAGAAGACACTTCCCTTCAAGACCACGTAATAATGGTTACCGTACTCTCCTGTTGGGTGAAATATATCATACAAATCGCAAAATTTTTATTATTTTGAGTTTATCTTTCTATGAATCTACCAAAGCGGAAGATGGCGTGTCCTTTTGGGAATACTACATAGCTGATTTCTGAGAGGATAACACGTTGACTTGCAGGATCAGCGAGGATCTAGAGATTCTATGAGAACAATGATAGATTCAGTAGACAGCGAGAGAGATACTGCGATTCCAATAAACTCTTGTTCTTCTTGCTCAGAATTGCAATCATTATCTGATTAGAAAATATCATATTACAAATAAGAAATCACACATACAGACACACATACTTCTATCCCTTGCTTTCCTTTACTTCAGCATGTTGTGGGTCTTTTAGATCAAGTGGTAGGGTGAGTAATTGTGTTAACAATTGTGAGAGCTTCAGTTCATCTAATCCTTGATCTGATCGCTACTTCCCAGCAAATGCAAACATCCTAGCAGATCTCACTGCGAGTAGGCTGGTTCTAAAAATCCTTTGGGCAGTTGATTTCGCAGGAGGTTAAGTTGTTATTGAAGTCCTTGGCACTGATGTGGTGGTGGATTATTAAGTTGCAACCTGCTATTCATCTTAGGTAGTTGTTTTAGTTGAAACTGAAATATATCGATTGATGCTTGGTTTCCTATGATTTTGAGGGGCATTGCATTCATTGTTAAGAAGGGTTGTGGTTATATTTTGCTTAGAATTTGTGGAAGGCGATGAAAAACCTTAATGGTAGTGCTTTAGAGCTTCTAAGTTTGAGACATCTTCGAGCTCTTCATTATTAGAAAGCCTTTTCATTTGCACTTTGTGTGTGCAGAGCTGTATCTACAATGTATCTTCTCCGTTTGTCTGGTTTGTTTTTCTTCTTCTACTGGTTTGCTTCTACTTTGTTGTTCGTTTTGCCTGAAATAATTAATCATCTATCTTTTATTTGTCTTAATTGCTAACCACACACTGGCAGTCAATCAAATTCCAGCAAATAAGTTATTATTATCACAAAGAGCTGATCTTCCTTTTAATCTGAAGAAATAACAGATATTAGCATAATATTCAAATAAATCCCTAACAATAATACAGTCAGCCGAATTTGGCTGCTTTAAGCTCAACTAACTAGCAAGCAACAAAACATCAAAAAATACAAAAAAATATCGTTTTTTATTCTTTTTTTTTATTATTCAATTAATGATATACATGAATGAATCACTTTTAAACGAAGAATATCAAGAAAACATACATGCGTACAAAAGAACTGACTATTGTCATGCTTTCATTGGACTTTTTTGAAAGATACGAATAGATTTCCAGTGAATTTGTGGGAATCCTAATGGTCCTTATCTTAAACCTTAAGTTGAGTGCTGAAAGTTTGCTTGTTGAGGAAGTTCTGATCAATATGTAGATTGCAGCTACCCATGAAGTCATCAGCTGCAAAGTTATCATGATCAAGGAATTTGAAGATAAGCTCATCACCTAGTTATAAGGTTATTGTCAAGATTTAATTCCACACAGGATTAAGACTCTTGTTGATGACTTTCGTTCTGAGAATGCGCTTCCCATTGAGTTTAAAGCTAATGTACGGATCGGAGAGTCCATTGCTGTCGAATGCAGCCAACCCCGTTGCTTTCTCAATCGTTAATTCGAATGTGTATTAGGGAGCTTGTTTCTATTACGCAATAGGCTATTGCATCTGTTGTTTAGGATGTATCTATTCGAGGGTCTTAACATGAGAGAAGTCTCCTTGCATGATTTCTTTGATGAGCGGTGCGACTGCAGGGGCTGATTAAGTATTCTTAGTATAAAACCCTTTAGGTGAGACTGACCAAGTCCCCTGCTAGCATCTCGTTATGGAACACATGATATTCCCGTTGCTGATACCATCTTTGTTCTAAGATAAATTAAACTTACAGAATTCTTTTTTCGATTTTTTGTCGAACAATCTGCAGTACGCACCCTTGACATCATCGAATTGTTAGTTAGATGAATAAATGGTAATTGCAGCCCACAAAACCTACACAGCAGGTGATAGCTAAGGCAAGATAATTGAGATAACTTCGTCATCACCAGCTCCGTCTCCAGTCCTGTCGTCTCCTGAGTGGATAACTGATGAATCTTTGGTTTATTTGTTCATAAAAAACACAGTATCAATGTTATTCCCATGGTCTCCGAAGAGCAACACCGAAGAATCAACGTCACAGCGAGAATCCCAGCCGAGTCCCACACAGACTTCAGCCATGGATTAAGGCAGCACAAGGGATTAGTTTTTCTGCAAGTTGAAACTCTTTCCGCCATTCCAATTCTTGCATTCTTGGAACAACACATCGTCAAAGCCTGTCTTCAGAAGTCCTCTTTTAATCAAGTCCTCACTCTCCAGGAAGGTCTTACCAGTTCCTGCTTCTTCTACTCCAAATATCCCCCATGTACCTTCATAAGATCGCTCGAAAATGCAAGGTAGCACTGAAAGAGAATTCGCACCATGCGCACCGATTGAGGATTCGTAGATTACAACGTTGTTTTGAACTACTTACAATTACGATGATTCGACATAAGAAAGAGGTGTACCTTTAAAGGAGCAGATAAGAATGGCTAGATACTTGACTTAAAAAGGACACGTAGTGAGGTCTAATGTCATCATCTCATCAAAACCAGTTTTTTCCCCTTTGGAATCTTCTGAAAGTTTAATTTTCGATATTTTAGATGCTAACTCATTGTAGTAGACTGCTTCTTCGATTTGTCCTAGCTCATTCATAATCACGCACTGGAGATCTAAGTCTATCTCTTAGCCTTGGATTTCATCCCACTTGAGACCGACTGTGATGACACCTGCTGGGTTTACTGGTATTTTGTTAGAAGGATTCATGAATAATGCGTTGATTTTATTTATTTTTAATGAAAAGTTATCGATTTTAATTTATTTTTTTGTTTTAATTCCAGCAATCAATAATAACTTCCCCCCTCTTCTTCAGCTTTGAGTCAATCGGATCTAGATATTTCATTAAAAATATCCTTCTATAAATAGAATTCACATTGAAAAGTTACCTAAAATAGGCTGAAAAATAAATAAAAGCGAAGAATCTTAAAGAATAATGTGAAGAGATAGATTCTTTTCTTGATTTTAAATTTATTTTGCTTTAGAATAAATTTTAACGCTAGATGTCATCGCTTGTTTCTAACTCTAGTAGCTCTTAAAGGTCCTGTGTTAACATGGAACAGTAGGGAGTATTATTAATTTTACTAAATTGAATTTTCTTGATTTCAAAATAAAAATTCCTCACTTGTAATTAATCTTTTCAAAATATCTCTCCATTTTCTTTGACTTTTAACTGAGGATTAGCATAATGGCAATATCATAGCTAATACTCATAAAACATAGCTCTGTTAACTGTTTACTTGATTTGTTGCTGTTTCTATAAATCAAAAGGTACTATCACTTAACTGAACAGACTCAGCTTCTCATCTCACAGTTATTTTTCTAGCGATCTTAGCCTTGAATCGCTTCCCATTTTGAATCCTTCCGTAATTACTTCGATCCAATTTATTTTTGCTATTTAGCAGAACTCAAATGAGAACTACGGTTTCTTTTATTTAATCATTCTTCTTCTGCTAAAACCACCACATAAATGTTCTAAGCAGACATATCATCATTCATTAATCCATGTGCTAATAAAAAAATTCAAATATGAACTGGATGCGCAGATAACTTTTTCTTTGTTTGAATCGTTTAACTAATCAACAAACTGCCCAATGTTTTTTATTATTATCTCAATTAATAAATTTCTCAAATATTTGTATTTTTAAACTCTGCAATGAATTAATATTTTTGTTTTGTTTGTTTCTTCTTATTCCCCTCTGATTGTCTCTTTTCAACTTGATTAAAAGTCTTTACCCATATAAAATCCAATCAAAAAAGTTCTATTAATGACTTTTTTTGATTAATTCAGCTAAAATTCCTTATTGACAGTTCTTGGCACTGATGTGATGGCGGATTATTTAGTTGCAACCTGCTATTTCTTGGATAGTTGTTTGAGTTGAAACTAAAATATTTCGATTGATACTTGGTTTCCTGTTATTGTTGTGAATGGGATTGCTTTCATTATTATGTTGGGTTGTGGTTATATTTTGTTTATTATTTGTGGATAGCTATGAAAGGGATTAATGGTAGCGCCTTAAAGCTTCTAAATTTGAGACATCTTCGAATTCACTGCTATTTGAAAGCCAATTCATTTGCACTTGATGCCTGCAGAGTTGTATTTACAATGTATCTTCTTCGTTTGTTTGGTTTCTTCTTCTACTGCTTGCTTCTCCTTTATTCGTTTTGCCTGAAATAATTAATCATCTATCTTTTATTTGTCAAATTCCAGCAAATAAGTTATTATTATCACAAAGAGCTGATCTTCCTTTTAATCTGAAGAAAGAACAGATGTTAGCATAATATTTCAGTAACTAAATTCATAGCAATATCACAGTCAGCTGAATTCGACTGCTTTAAGCTCAACTAACTAGCAAGCAACAAAATATCAAAACAATACAAAGAAATATCATTTTCTAGGATTGTAATTTAATATCAGTGGAGGATATGAATGAATCGCTTTAAATGGAGGAGATCAAAAAAACACATGCATATAAAGAATCTCATTATTATCATGCTTTCATTGGATTTTTTGAAAGATACGAAGAGATTTCCAGTGTATTTGTGGGACACCTACTGGTCCTTATCTTAAATCTTAAGTTGAGTGCTGAAAGTTTGCTTTTTGAGGAAGTTCTAATCGATATATAAATAGCAGCTTCCCATGAAATCTTCAGATGAAAGGTTGTCATGATCAAGGAATTTGAATAATAGCTCATCTCCGAGTTATAAGGTTATTGTCAAGAGTTAATTCCACACAGGATTAAGACTCTTGCTGATGACTTTCGTTTTGAAAATGCGTTTCCCATTGAGCTTAAAGCTAATATACGGATCGGAGAGTCCATTGATGTCAAATGAAGCCAAGCCTGTTGCTTTCTCTATCGTTACTTCGAACGTGTATTAGATAGGTGGTGTTTAAACTAGTTGTTAAGTTACAGGTGGTAACATTGCTTATTATTACACAATAGCCTACGTCTGCCCCATTTAGTCAAGAATCTTAACGTTAGAAAAGCTCCCTTGCATGATTTCTTTGATTATTGGTGCGACTGCAAGCGCTGATTAAGTATTCTTAGTATAAAACCCTTTCGGTGAGACTGACCAATTCCCATGCTAGCATCTCATTATGGAACACATGATATTCCCATTGCTGACACCATCTTTGTTCTAAGATAAATTGAACTTACAGAATTCTTTTTTGGTTTTCTTATCGAATAACCTGCAGTATGCACCCTTGACATCATCGAATTATTAGTTAGTTGAATAAATTGTAATAGCAGCCCACAAAACCTACATAGCAGGTGATAGCTAAGGCAAGAAAATCGAGATAACTTCATCATCACCACCTCCATCTCCAGTCCTGAGTGGATAACTGACTTAATCCTAGGTTCTTTAGTTCTTAAAAAACACAGTCTCAATATTATTCCCTTGATCTCCAAAAAGCAGCACCGAAGAATCAATATCACAGCGAGAATCCCAGCCGAGTCCTACACAAACTTCAGTCATGGATTCAGGTAGCACAAGTGCTTTATTTTTCTCCAAGTTAAAACTCTTCCCACCTTTCCAATTCTTGCATTTTTCGAACAATAAATGGTCAAATCCAGTCTTCAAAAGTCCTCTTTTAATCAAGTCCTCACTCTCCAGGAAAGTCTTACCAGTTCCTGCTTCTTCTACTCCAAATATCCCCCATGTGCCTTCATACGATCGCTCGAAAATGCAAGGTAGCACTGAAAGAGAATTCACACCATGCGCACCGATTGAGGATTCGTAGATTACAACATTGTTTTGAACTACTTACAATTACGATGACTCGACATAAGAAAGAGGTGTACCTTTATACGAACAAATGAGAATTGCTAGATACTTGACTTAAAAAGGACACGTAGTGAGGTCTAATGTCATCATCTCATCAAAACCAGCATTTTCCCTTTGGAATCCTCTGATAGTTTTATTTTCGATATTTTAGATGCTAACTCATTGTAGTAGACTGCTTCTTCGATTTATCCTAGCTCATTCATAATCACGCACTAGAGATCTAAGTCTATCTCCTAGCCCTGGATTTCATCCCACTTGAGACCGACTGTGATGACACCTGCTGAGTTTACAGGTATTTAATAAGGATTCATGAAATATGTAGAGATAGGTTCTTTTCTTGCTTTTAGACTTATGTTGCATTAGAAGATGTTTAAAGCTAGAAGTTACAAGCTTGTTTCAAACAATAGTTACTCTTAAAGGTTCTCTTTTACATGGAAGAGTAGGGATTACTATTAATTTACTCAATTGAATCCCTTTGATTTCAAAACAAAAAAACCTCACTTCTTATTAATTTCAAAATATCCCTACCTGTTCTTTGACTTTTAACTGAGAAAAAGCCTCAAATATGAATGACATCATAAATAAAAGTGCCCCAGGCAATACCATAGCTAATACTCATAATTCACTCATAAAATACTTCTTCGTTAGCTGTTTACTTGATTTTTTGCTGCTACTTTTAAATAAAAAGGCTATTTCACTTACATGAACAGATTCAGCTTCTCATCGTGCAGTTATTTTTCAAGCGATCTTAGCCTTGAACCTCTTCCCATTTTGAATTCTTCCTTAATTACCTCCATCTGATCCCTACAGCTATTTTCGTAGAAATCATATGAAAACGAAATATCTCATTTCTTTTTTTAGCTAAAACCAACGCGTAAGTGTTCTAAGCAGACGTATTATCATTTATTGTATCAGTGCACTAATAAACACAATCCAAATATCGACAGGATGCGCAGATATGACTACCTCATTGTGTTTCTGTGAATCATATTTAAACTATTCAACAAACTGCCCAGTGCTTTTTTTTTATTTCAAATAATATATTTCTCAAATATTTGTATTTTTAAACTCCTCAACTAGTTAATATTTGTTTTTTTTGGTTTGTTTTCCTCATTCCCTTTCAATCTCTCTTATTGTCTCTATTCAATTTTTGATTAAAAGTCTTTACCCATATCAATCCCAATCAAAAAAGTACTATTAACGACTTTTTTTTCAATTAATTTAGCTGTAATTCCTTTTCTTCAAGATTAATTTTTGCTAGGAAGCTTCTTTAACCCATTACCCCTTGCCAATCTGCCATTCTTTATTATTGGCGAAAAATTTTTTAGGAGAGCTCACCCCAATCTTTGCTCTATCGTTTCTGAGCTTTTTAGGATTCTACTCCCTAAGCTCTTTTCTTGGAGGCGCTCAACTTTGTCTGGGTCACCTTGGAGACTTCTTTTAAATTTTTTTTTAAAATGGAGACATTGGAGACAGATCATCGTTTTTTAATAAAAATTGAAGATATTCGCTCTCCCCCTAGAAGTGACTAAGAAGAGCGGCCTGGAGACTTACTTGAAGTGCAATCAGCAGATGAGCCATCTTCCCTGCTGACCTATTGCCTCCTTCAACGTGATCCCTCCGCAGAAACTAAGAATAATAGATCCCCCTCCTTCTGCCCGCCTTTCTGGAGAAGCGAGTCAGACTGAAGATCCCGTGATGTCACCAAGGAGTCCGCACATGAAGAACTGAAGGGTAAGATCTGTTAGCGCTCCTTTTTTAATTATATAAAAATATTCTAAGCCCTATCATTAGAAAAAAAGAGGTGTTTATCTTTTAGATCTTATAATAAGATCAAAGAGATTATGATAAGAATTCTAAAGATAAACACCTCTTATTTCCGAAGAATGATAGGTGCTTAGAGTAAAAGTTCAGGTGATCACTCAAGGATTCAACTTATGTGAATATGTTCTGGGGAGATCTCTTGGAACTAACTTATGGATAATAAAAATATAATAATGTTCTCATCTATCTTAGTGAGGTCTCTTAGGGATTCAACAAATAGTTGATTGGATACAACAATAGTTTTAGAATCTAAGAAAATGGATACAACAATAGTATTAGAATCTGGGAAATAATTTAGTGTATTCAATCAGTTACTGGATATGTTCTGTAGATATTTACTAATTAAAACTAAAACTTGTTGAAATATAATTGAATGCTATTCCAAAGACAGAGAATACATAAATATTCTCAGAGTTATTTTGCTGGACAAAGTGGAGAGAGCTAAAGGAGGTAGAAAAACAGGGAGATAATACAAACAAACAAAATAGCAATTCACAGAGACAAAAATATTGTAAAAATTAGTTTAGTCTATGAAAAGATGATCAGAATACCAAAATATCTTTACATTTTACTCTTGCCTTAGTAGAAATGTTCTGTGTATGTTCAGAAAAAATACTGGCTGTTCTTATGATCAAGATATGAAAGGGATAGATAGAGTAAATTAAAACAAGCATTAAGTGAAAATATCACAAAACTCATCTCCTCCAACAGAATAAAGATTAGATGCTCAGAAAATAACCAAAATAATCTTATGAGAGGGAAACTTTAAGTAATCTTTGGGAGGGAGAGAGATACGCAATGAGCACTAGATAATGCTTAAAATTTGCTCGATTTCTGAGTTAATTTAATAAAAATTACGTCATCCACCTAATTTCAAATTGAATTACAATTAACACAATAAGCATCTACGATTATGCACATTGTAAACAGAGATATTTTATCACATGTTAATTTTTAGGGGAAAGAGAGGTGTATTTTAATTTAAGTTCCCACAGGTGTTAAGGGTTAAATCAATACGAATTGTCTGACTCTAAACAAAGCCAAACCAAAGAAATAAACTTCTGTAGCATCATAAATCAGAAGAAAATTAACCACAGGAACTAATCAATAATCTTGAATAAACAAGCAAAACAGCTAAAGAGCTAAACATACTTCCAAATATGAGTGATTAAGTCGGTTTGAGCTTCTTGCTACAGTTTAAAGAGCAGCACAGTGAAGATCAATACCACTTACAGAAAACCTACAATAACTTTCGATCTAACAACTTGATTTATGCAGTCTTAAATGGCATCGCGCTTGTGAACTACATAATCTTTTTATACGACTCAACGGACTGGCTGTGCATAGCGGAGTTAGGCTTGAGATTAACATAATTCACTCTAGTCTTGATCTAAATCGTTGTCACTCATCGATTACCGCATTTCAGTAACTAACTCATGGTTCTCCTGAACATCAACCATTCAATAATTGCATAGCTCGTCTTAGTCAACCGCTACAGACTAGAATCGCAGCCAGCAATTATCTCCGCCTACGCTCAGGGTGAGTACTCCAACTTGGTCTTCGTGTGATGCCTTAGAACTTCGAATTTCCTTTTAAACACACTTTTAACCGTTCTCAATCGTGCACTCACCATAACAATCTTCACAATCTTCTGCACTGGCGAATATGGAAACGAAACAGGCATCACAAGATAATCCTTATAAACATGGAATTTCTTCTTAACTGGTGTACTTCTAATCTTCTTCGACTACATCAGTGAGCAAGTAGACAGGAAGAATTTCATAAAGCACATGGATGACATGGTATGGAGGAATACATCCAAAAACATCGTCAACTAGTCATTAATTATCTCATAACTCACGAAATCTAACGAACTCAGCTTGTTCTCGTGTAACAAAATGGCAGCAAATCTCTTTGGGATAAAGTCATCAGCTACATTCAATCATTTCATATCGAAGCTACAACTGCAACTAGGAGAAAGTGTCTTTAACTCTAAACTCTTCGATCAGCTGGCATTCAAGCGATCGCTCACTAATCTCAGAGATTACTTACTCGCAAGGCATTCTAAAATGCAGCGAGAAAACACCAAAAACTAATTATCCTGGCATCACTTATCATTTAAACTAAAACTCAAAGAACTCATGAATAAGCTGCATTAAATCGGTCCAAGAACAATCTCATCTTCGCATCCTCGTTTACAGTCATAATTCGAAGAGGACTAACGAGGCAGCGCTGATTTTGTAACGGGAATAGGCACTTTCATGCATTTACTTGAAGAAAAGCCAAACTCTGAATTGAACGTAGATTATCTGCATTGTATCACCGACATCGATGGAGTTTCCAAGCAATTCAGAGTCAGCGTATTTAAATACTAAGGTGGTCCATCTGGTGCGGAATCACCGCTGCTGATACTTTGCATCGATGAGATTAAGAAGAATGACTTTATGACGCTGAAGGAGCAGTTACTAGAAAGTCGACATTTTATATTAAATGTGTTGAATTATTTTGCATTGCAATTCAAAGCGTAGTTAACCTTGCTAGCTTAGCATATTCATTTAGCTTCGCAATAGCAATAAAATTAGATTGCACAGGAGAAACACCAAGGAGAATATTATAAATACCTTGGGACTTAATAGCATTGTGAATAATCTCCATAAGAATCACTTGACACACCTACTTACCCACATTACGAGGAAGTAATGGTAACCTAAGAGAAGCAAAAGAATTAAAACTTCCATCCTATGTAGTAGTTGGTTGATTCAAAATAGCAGTAGAGTTCTTCTAGAAACTATCATCCAACTGCAACAATTACGAAATTACTTAACATATGCTTTGACTCGTAGGTAATCGCTTTGTAATCAGTGATCTAAGCGAGTAATTTCAGTGATTGCTATCGCTACAAGGAAGGTAAGCCATTGCCTTTGAGTATATCGTAATTCTCTCTAAGTGAACTGCTGCTGAAAGCATTTTCGTTCTTCACAAACAATCATAGTCATCCTAACAAAGACAGTAGTAGCTCTCCATAGCTGTTCTACGAAGCTAGCACGTAGATGATCATATCGGACCACAGGAGATTACTGCAAGTGGTATTTAACATTTTGACATTCCTACGATCGAAAACACATAATAAAGTTACATTCCTAATCAGTGATTCCCTTTCAGAAGAGAAGAAACTATTCCTAAGCTAAGGAGAATCGAATACGCATTTAGGGTATTAAGAAGAACAAAGGAATTACAATTCTTTACCAATAAGATAGGAGAATTAGAAGAGTCATAAACTGATGGAGATTGCTGTTGATAATGATTAAAAGAGGCAGAGTGTTGGAAAGAATAATAATGATAAGGAAATGCAGATTATGAAATAAAATCAAAAAGGCTAAGAATAATAGCCATAACAACAGCAAGAAGCAGAGGAACTCAAAGAGAACAATGAGTATTCGAATATTTGCATTAAAGCTGAGCTAGAAGAGAGTGCATCGATCTTCATTAATACAACTAAACTACAACCAATTCTAACACCACCTTCTAAACAAGAATATGCCTCTGGTTAGTTTATTAAAGAACTCAATTCTAGTTCGAATGTGAGTGACTCAATGCATCCACGATCAACCAGTCTAATCAGTTAGAACCATCTCCCAAAGTAGTAACTGGAATAATATGATGATAGCAGTAAAGGTATCAAGTCTATTGCAGAAAGAACTGCTGATTACCCATAAGAATAATTCTTAAATCATTTAGAAATAGCAAAGAAAAGGAAAGAATATTTGAAACGAAGAGGGAAACATACTAGGAAGAGAGATATGGATTTGATAACTTTTGAGGATGATGACGACGATAAAGATAATAGCTCATAGAATTACGATGTTGAACGAAGTGAAAATTACTGTTAAAAAGAAGAAAACGATCATCAAGTTCCTCTCAAAGCAACATCTACTCATCCTAACCATCTTACCACAGACACACTGCTATTGAGTGAGAGTGATAATATTATCTTCATCACTGAGGATAACATGATTAGATAAGATGATGGTGTATCCTCGGAGTCCTTAGATAAATCGAAAAATTAACCAACCAGATCACTGATAACTCCTCAGAAACCAACTAAACAGGCTATCAATGGATAACAACAGCCATTCCTCACAAAGCAAATACAATAATAACAGTAGTAGCGAAAGACAATATAATTGCCCTCCGCGACAACTGAAAGCTCAACAAAGGGATTAGAAACAACCAAATAGATCAGTAGAAGCATCTAATAACTCTAATAGTCCCTTAATCCTATGAACTGCTGTACTTAAAGCTGTGCTATTTTGAACAATAACAACAACCACAACAATAACAACAACAGCACTAATGAAATCTTAGGTAATTTAGATAAAGTTACAAAGAGTTTATCAATTATCCCAGGTGATGTTCTCAAGATCACTGTGCGTGTTGATGGTGAGTCCATTGTATGGCCTTAATCGAGTGTAGGCAGTGAATAAATATAAATGCTAGCTACGAATGAGATTATCAAGTTACTTGGTCCAAATAAAACAATTAACATGAGTTCCGAAGCAATTTCCTTTGAGTTATTCATAAGTTTACAGAATCCATTAGTGGATGTCGATGCTAATATTGTGTCGTAAGCGGAATCATTTGAAGAATCGATTGATTTATCGGATCTGCTAGATGCAGACACAGCTAGCACCATAGCAATCAAAGATAAAGCAATAACCACTGATATTATATCTGTTAAATCGTTTTAGCTAGCAGGCAAAGATCCTCATCGATATGGATTACATTAAAATAACTACCATAAATAGTAAATGTAATAATCAACATTACAGAATAGTATTGCAAATTCAACACCAAGATAATTGCTATTTAGCATGCACAAGCAGCCTATACATAGTTTCAATTATACCAATAATGGAATCAATAATCAGGGAGTTAGATAATCCCCTAAGGTTTTGAAGTCATCTATTATTGGTTCGCCCAAATTCAATAATAATTCACCTGATAATATCAGCAAGAATATTTAATAACTTTCTGGAACATGTAGACGATCTACACTCCCTTCTGGCAAGGGATAGATGTAGTTTGGGAGCTAATAGCGTGAGAGCTTATTGTTCTAGACTCCAACTGATATCTAGGAGCATAGTCCCAGGACTGTTGTACCACCTACAACGTATCGATCGAGCTGGATTAAGGAGAATAAATAAACTGCAGAGTCTTATAACAATGGCGCTGAATCAAAAGTAAGAAGGAAGCTGACTTAAAGTCAAGGTTTAAAGTGAAGGAGAGAGGGGATAATATTTAATGATATGTGTTTGTGAAGAGTAAATATAGTCTTAAAGATACTCTGTTTTCCTTCTTTGGAATTAGAATTCTTCTAAAATATTTTGTTTAATTGTTTTCGAAAAATCGAAGCCAATTTATCAAGAAAAATCTAAGAAATAAGAAGTAATTGATTTGCGTTTTATTTCTGTAAGTATCAATTATGTTTTTGAGCCAATTACATCAACTGATTGAACAATGAATAATTTGAGAGTCAAAGTTGATCAAATAAGCTTAGGAAAGCACATAACAAGGAAGGAATGCTTGCGTGCTGAGACAAAAGGAAAATTAAATTATTTGTTAGAATTAATCTTGAGAAAATTTGAAATAATTCAAAAGGAAGAGTTATTCGTGGGGAATAATATCCTAATAGTAAATTCAAATCGAAAAATCATCCCTCTAGCAATATAAATAAGAAGCAAACATGTATGCTTTTGTGGATTTAGAAAGGGGAAATAAAACGATTGATAAGATATGATATTTTATTAGGGGAAAATAATCAATATATTAATCAGTCCAGTCAGTTCACAATGACAAGAGAAGGAAGAAAAAAACAATTAAATAAAGATAAAGGAGAAAAGCGAAATAAATAAATTTGAAGTTAAATCCCCCAAGAAAGGAAAGAAATAAACAAAAAACAATACAATAATATTGAAAGTGTATCATCCTTTTTGTTTAAACGCACAGAGAAATATATTTTACCTATCATCTATCGCTATTGAAACACTACCTAATAAATGAGCATAGAATCCTCGCAGATGCAGCAAGCAGCTGATTTCGGGTCAGAGGCATCCTTTGGCTAAGAAGCAGCACCCAGAGAGCTCCCACATGAAGCTGTAACTTTCAAAATATTTTAAATTTCAAAAAAGAGGGATTATTAATTTGAATGTGTTCAGCCTAACTATTTAATGTAGCACTCTGCTAGATATAAACATTTTATTGGTTTGATAGGGTGACATTCAGAGTTATCTCAGAGGACTCAAAGAGAAGCAGATGGCATTGATCAAGCAGGTCTTCGTAAGAGAATAATAATCTTCATTTTAACGATTTTTCAACAGTATTCTAACAATATATTTTCCCTTATTAATTGTCTCTCTGAATTCTAGGAATCCCATTCATAGAAGCTGCAAGCAAGTGAAGTCGAACTCAGCTCATCTATGCGAGAAATCCAAGCATCTCAAGCTCGAAAGAAAGTTGAGGAAGAACAATGCAGGTTATTCGAAGAGAGACAACAAAAGGAAGAAGAAGAATACAAGAAGAAGCTCAGTGTCAAGCCTTAAACCGTTGAAGAGATCCGATAGCATCTGCAGCTCCAAAAAGAACTCGAACAGAAGAAAGTCCTCTCTTCTTCGTAGCTCGCGAGCATGCAGAAGAAACTGAAATCCTCATAATAGACTTTCAAGTCCACTGCGAAATCAGCCATCAGCGCTACAACCACTGGTAAAAAGAAAGGCACTCTCTGGTATTATCAGAATCGAGAGAAGGCAGAGTTTGAGTTCGCCTTACGTGAGTTCCTAGACTAAAAAGAAAAGAAAAAAACTGCAAAGCCTGTCCCACCTCCAAAAGTATTCAAACCGATCATTATCAAGCCAGAACAACGGAAAATATACAATTCCGTCTAAGATATCGATATCGATGTGATGACACCTTGCTCCGATGATCTCTCGAACTATGCCTTCGAAACAGGCAATGACATCATGGATAATTTCAAGCATGTGTTTGAGAATTCCTCCCCACCTCCCAGATAACAACCTCAACGTGGCAGAAAGAGAAGATACAGAATTAAAGATTTCAGAGACGATGAGCTACTGCTTATTGAATATTTCTTCTCGAAAATACCTGGTGTAAATAGAATTAGGAGGAGAATTTATGTATTGAATTTGGTTATTTTTTCCCTTTCCACAGCACGTGATCGAAGGTGATGAAGGTGAGGAAGTCGATTCTGTGAAGAAAGAATCATTTGAGCAAGCTTTACTTGGCAACAAGGAGCTTCTTTTGCTTTACAATATCCGTCCAGAAGATATCCCCAGTGAGATGATCAAGATGTCCACTGAGAAAAATGGATATGTGAATTTAAAAGAAGTAGCTGAGTTCTTACTCATTGACAGACCATCGATATCCATGGAGCACTTAGAAAACGCTTAGAGAATCAAGAACTAACAGCTGTAGAAGACAAACATTCCTGTTTCTGTGCTGACAACTGATTAGCTGAGCATCCTACGAGATATGTTCTTGGAAACAGATACCTTCGGAGAATTGAAGATATCACTGAAATAGTTCATGCATAAGATTAGAAACGATGAACGAACAAAAGATTGGGTAGAGAAACCTATCGCGATTGTGAAGAAAGTTGATAGGACAATCTTGATGGAGGATATTTTCAGTGAATGGGAGTAATGGCTAGCGATTGGGAAGGAGTAAGAAAGAAGACAAAAAGAGACAATAGATTGGAATACGTTCTAAGATATGCTCGTGAATTACAAGAGGAAGGACATACCTTCTAGGGATAAGGTGTTTGCTGCGTAGAGATTGTTAGGAAAATATGATTTCGGTGATTCGATTGAGGTTGCAAAGGAAGTATTAGCAGCGATTAAAGTAACAACGGAATTGCTACCGAAATATGCGACTTATTATGTCAATGCATATGATTTCATTGAGGAAATCAGAAATAATAAGCAGTATGCTACGTATAAGACGAAGTAATTAATTGAAGAGTTTATTTATTATTTGTTTTATTGAAATATTAATAATTGATTTGATTTTTTCGTTAGATTTGTGCGTGGCAAGCAGTATCAGGAGATGCCCATAGAAACGGTAGATGATGTACTCAACCGTATGGAAAAGGAATGCGAATCTTATCACACTTAAGACGAGATTCTTGATTTCTTTTCACGAAAAGGTCGACCAAAATATTTGACTCGGAAACTAAAATAAGCTAAGAACACCAGTTTATTGCGCAGCAAAGAAGTTGGTTCATCGGATGAGAGTGACGCTGGTGAGAATAGAAAGAAGTAGAAGGAGTTGAGGAAGCACCGAAAGGTAGCGAAGATTGTTGGTAGCACGATCGAAGATGCCAAGAAAGTCATTGAGAAAAATACATTCATGGTGAAGAAGAATTTCGGTGCATAATTCAAATCGTAAGACGATGATTATATCATCACAGTACCCAAACCATACAAGTTCGATGAGAGGGAGAAGAGCAAGCCGATTTCAATCAGGCAGTAGAGGTTATTGGATTCATTAAAGGAAAAGCAAGATGAAGAAGATTACTATGTATCCACTGCTACTGCGTTTAGAGCGAACAAAATACCAAAACATATCAAAAATAAAAAATTGTAAGGATTGAAAATTGGATAATTGTTGGGTTTTAATGATGAGAGATCGGTTGTTTGACATTGTTGTTGTAATTGCTATTTAGATGGAGTTAGATCATGGAGAAGAATCTCTAGCGACGTGAGCAGGTCAAGAAGGAATCGAAAGCGATTACATTATCGCGTGAGAATCCTTTTACATTTTACTTCAGAGATCTTGAGAAAGTTAAGAAAAGAAATGCAGGTAAACAGGAACCATTTAAGTTCGATTTATTCAAAGCGAAGGATGCACCTTGGTATTGCAGAGTTAGACTCTTTGATAGACTCAAAGAGCGGTAAGCGAAAAAGAGTGAGCAGAATATTGCCAAGAGAATTGCGGAGCTAACGAGGTAAAGTAAATTGCCAGGTGGTGTTAAGAATATGCTCGAGAGACTTAAATCCAAGGATGCGATTATGGAACAAAAACGGAATAATAGATTAGCGGAATATTCATTCTAACCACCAAGAGCTAAAAGTGTCCCTAACTTTAAGGAATAGCAGAAGCACTTTGAAGATTAGCTTGCAGAGAAAAAGCATGCATTTGTATCGACAATTCCTGTGCCATTCCAGTTCCAAGAAACTAGGGTAAATTACAAATAATTAGAAGAATTTTATGTAATGGTTAACTTTTTTGTACAAAACAACAACAGAAAGCTCCAAGCAGGGAGTTTATGGACAAGGAGAATCTCTAGGCGAAGCAAGCAAAGGAGAATACAAAGAAGCCAGAGAGGGAGAGACAATTGAAGCGAATTCTGACAATGAAAGTCAAGAGACAGCCCCCTTCAACTGCGAAGTTTGAGGCATTAGTTTAGAAGCGACGATAAGAGCAAGAAGAGAAAGAGTACAAACTCGAAGTTGAGGAAAGTCGCAGAGTTGATAAGCAGCTTAGAAGGGAGAAATTCGCTGAGTTCGTGAATGGATGCATTCAAAATGTGAACCATTCAGAGTACAGAAATCAACTCAACTAGCATAAGTAGCAAGAACGAGAAGCACGCATGATGGAAAAGATGTAATGGGAGCAGTAGTTTGATGAGAAAATGACGGAAATGATGCGAAATGTCATCAGAAGACCACTTCTCATTGAGCAAGTCGGCACCAAGAACTATGAGTCTCAGAATGGCGGATATGGAGGTACACAACAATAGAGTTAAAAGGGCTAGTTTCTTATGTTTATTCTTTTGTTTTTGCATAACAACAGAACACGGCGTTGGTGAAAACGGCGAAGACGAATTGTACGCTCCTAACTTCTAAGAAATGACCGAAGACGATTTGCGTGAGTTCTTGAACCCTGAGACTGTCGATCCTTAGACTCTAGAAGCTAGAAAATATTATTACTTGCAATACATTCAGCAGAGCAACTAGATGCCGAACATCAAAGAAGCCGAAAACGAAGACGAAGAAGGTGAACATCATGACCATTAAGTGTATGTCTAGGAAGGCCACGAACACGAAGAAGGTGAAGAACATGAAGAAGAGTTAGATCACGAAGAAGGCGAAGAAGACGGTGAGGAGTATTAAGAACATGAAGAAGAGGGATAACGAGAGGAACAAGATGAAGAAGATTTTAGGAATAACAAGGAGTTTATCGAGTAGCAGTAGCAAGTTAACCAAATATAATAGGAATAGTCCTAATAGAAATCCTAGTAATCTTAGAAATAAGATGGCAGCTAGCAGAAATCAGGATAATCATAATCATAATAATAACAACATGAAGGGCATGACGAGTAGTACGATCATGAAGGAGAATAATATGATGATAACAATGAAGAGGATGATGAGGAGTATGTCGATGAATATGGATAGCCATATCCTCCTCATCTAGTAGCGGAATACAAGAGATAATAGAGAGAGTTAGAGAGGTAATAAGCTGCAGGAGAGTTGCATGATCCTTATGATGATGAAGAAGAAGATTATGATGAAGATGATGATCTTGATGATTATGACAATGAAAATGTGGAATATGTTGATGAAGAAGGCAACCCTATTCCAAAAGAGCTGCTGATTCAATACAGATAGGAGAAAGAACAGCATAAGGAATTAAGAAGATAGTAACATGAAAAGTAACTTGAATAGCAATAATAATAACAATAGGGATCTTCAGGTTAATAATAGTAGAAGTAATAACAGCAAGCTTAGCCTAAAGAATCATCATAATAACCTTCAACTGTTTCATAGCAACCCCCATAAGCAGCAGCAGCAGCCGCATCAGCTCCTTAATCAACTAAATCCTCAGCTATCCCCGCAGCACCTGTCGAATCTGAACCTGTAGTAGTTGCACCTGGTACTAATGCAGGATTAGCCGCAGTTCCTTTACATGAAGAGAGTGAATAAGATAAGAAACCCTATTCCGATGGTGAATATGAGATTGATGAAGAAGGTAATCCTGTGCATTACGATGATGAAGAAGATGAAGAGATTGATGGTGATAAGTATGAATATGTCGATGAGAATGGTAATCCTATTGATCCTGAAATGGTTAGGTACATACAATAGCAATAATAACTGTAGTAACAAGAAGAAGAACAGTACCATCAAGAAGGAGAAGACGAAGAAGGAGAAGAAGGTCATATGGACTAATAACAACAAAATAAATTATCACAAGAATCTTCATCACGCGTGAATGAACCAAAAAAACCTGAAATCAAATCAGAACTACCTAAAACAGCTGTAGCTGCAGCTGCTGAACCTTCCAGTTCTAATCAAGCAGCTTCTCCTAGTGAAGATGTTGATCATGAACACCATCATCTTCACTAAGATCACTAAGAACACGAAGAAGATGAAGATGGCTCAGAGATAGCCTACGATGAGTACAACCAACGGATTCCAGCAGAAGAACTCAAGCGATACAAAGAAATGGCTGCAAGAGGGGAAATCGAGATGGAATAGTATCATGGAGAGGATGATGATTAAGAACCTGAGTTTGAAAATGAAGAAGAGTAAATTGAATACTACACATAGCAGCATGTCAAAGAACTCAGAGCTAGAGGGTAGACTAACATTGACGTAGAGCATGTTAGACAGCAAGTCGCTGAGTAGTTACTATTGGAACAGTAAGAACAAGATCAAATGGAGTAAGAACTCGAAGAAGCTATGGCGTAGATGTCACCTGAAGATCTCGCGTAATTCGTAGATGAATAAGGCAAACCACTGACTAAAGACTAAATCAAATATGTTCTCATGCAACAATAAGCGGAATATGATGAAGAAGAAGAACAATAACACTAAGCGTAGTAGTATTAAGATCACTATGATGATGAAGAAGAAGAAGAATAAGCTCCTTAAGACAGATATGCTAGGAAGAAAGACTAAAATAGTAGTTTCTGATGAAATAGCGCACTCTCTCTCTCTCTCTCTCAATGTGAATGTAATTTGAGATTTCTGTGTTATGATTATTTTTGTGATATTTTTTTAATATAAAAAACAGAAAATAACTTAATAGATTAAGAGACAAAGCTATTGTTTTGTTTGGATGGATTGTTAATAAAATAATTAATACTCTTATGTTCTCTCACAAATTAGATTCTATTTTGAGAGATATTTTGAGACTAAACCGAAATGATAAATAAAAAGATATTAAACGATGATACAATAGAAAGACAAATTTTGCACAGATAAGATAACTCCAAGAGATATGGATAACAAATATATGGAGAATGCTATGCAAGAACAACAAGCTAAATATTAATATATTTAATATAAATATGTGTGTAGATCTAAGGGGGAGTGGGATGTACTACTTTGATATTCCTGAGTCCACATTCATTGCTTGGTTGGTGTACATAGATTGATTGATTGAAATTATTTTTTTTACTTAACTGGAGTATTATACCTATGCGAATGTATTTATTTCTACGATTAATCTCGCTAAGTCTTGTATGACTTCTTATTCTTGTTGTTGTTGCTTTCATTATGTGTATTCCTTAATCCTTTTAGGTATAAGTTGTTACTGATTCTTATCGATCTTCTTTGCCATATTCCATCGTTCCACTAAAATTAACTAGTACTAATTTAATCATCATCAAGTAGTCTGCTGAAATGTTCTTGCGTGTTTGATAGCTCAACGATGTTAATCGGGGAGCACAATAGAGATGGCGCAACACTTGCAGATATTTTCTTCTACGATGCGCTTCTAGTGTATCGATGCTATTCAGGAGAATTCACTCTTGGATGAGGAGACTATGGATGTTACTGAGATTGCTAGGGTAAGTTAGTTAATACGTATAAGCTACCTGAGTTTTATATCAGCTAACTGTTGATTTCGGATATGTCTAACCCCAAAATCGATTTCCTTTTGTGACGAACTTTGGAAATTATTGATAATTCGCTGTGACTAACATCAGCGTCGTGAGGTTGTCTGAAAGGACTGCATCCCTCCAAACTTATAAGGTCTTAGTATGGTTAGTATTATTATTATGATTCTTTGGATTTATGTGCACTTCTATTTACTTATTATTCTTCTTATTTGTTCTTGTTGTTGTTGGAGCTGTTCTTCAGTGAGAAGGAAACACTCCTTTACCTTCTTTTTGCTTTATTATTATTTTACTGTTAGTTTTCAGCTGAGATCCTATTATCTTTTCTATTGATTCCATTCTTTGGACTGTACACATCCTAAACATTGACCAACATTTATGATGGAATCTAACAGTTTAAGGCAGTTTTTAAGTCTAAGGTTTTCTTATTCCATGCATGAGTATTTTTATCATCCTTTTTGTGTGAATATTAGCAGGTATTAAGATTAGTATGTTCCTTAATCTTTCCTATTATCGCTCTTTGAAGGTATTCCTCTATGGAGATGTGTTTTATCCCATCCTAAGGGACAGAATTAGCGATGACGTTATTCTCCTCCACTGTTGATATTGATTCTTCAATTTCTTCTCTTGGTTATGGGATGTAACTTAGTAGATAATTCATGATTTCTTGTTCTCTTGTTATGGCCGTAGAAACATCAGCAGCAATATTTTCATTATTTCTTACGTTTTCCAGGAAAGGAACAACATTGTTGAATGCAGGGTATTATTCTGGGAATAGGAGGATATTATTTTTGGAATCATAAACATTCGATTGATCTTTGTTGATCTAAACTGCATTATCATCCATGTCCCTAGTAATATTCTAACACTCCTGGAACTGATCTTTCCTTGGGTTGGTAAAAAAGCTTTCAAAGCACGACACGGCTTAGATTGCTTGGGTAGAAGTCTTAATTACTTCTGGTGAATAATCTTCAACAGTAATGACCTGATGAATTACAGAAGATTGTGATAAGATTTAAGGTTAAACAGTAATGTTTTAGTTATGATTCCCAATTATTCCTTCGTCTTCATCATCATCGTCGTCGTCTGAGATTATCAATATAAAATTATCATTCTCAGGCATAGTCTCTGTGGCTGATCTGAGATATGCTGGGCGTTAAATATCTAACCCACTCATTTAGTTTTTGCATTTGAGCATGCTGTCAGTTTATTCTGATTTAATCTACTCAACTCCAAGATGATTCGCAGCATATATTATTTCTTCTTTATGTTATTCTTCTTCTTCTTCTGCTGCTAGTGGTTGTGTATGTGCTTATTGCAATTGTTCTTCTTCTTCTTCTTGTTATTATTCTTTTTCAAAGAGGTCATTATTAATTTCACACTGTGCTTCTAATGTATCATCCTGAGTTGAATTAGTGTCCATTAAAAGTATCTCCTAATCCAACTGCTGCTCATATTGGTTAACTTCAGTGTCTCTCTAAACATTCTTTGTTACCTCTTCTTCTTCTTCTTCTTCTTCTTCTTCCTCTTAACAAAAGTCTAGTCTTCTATTTACAGATTATGATGTCCAATCATGTATTGCTTATTGGTCTCTTAGAATACCTGCTTATTACACCGATGCTATTGGCTAATCATTAAGCTGCTATTCTTATTATTGGTTTGACTGCACTTCCAATTACAACTCTTAATTTTCTTCATTTTCTATTATTTCTGCCTCCTCAAATTGTGGAAAATTACCTAGCAGCAATTCTTTAACTTTCTCTTCAGAAATAGCAATAGCATCTAAAACATCTAGCTACTACTAATACTCCTTTATTTCCATTTTATCACTCAATTACTCCTCAATTAATTGAGTATTCTCCTAGCTCGCATTCACGAACTCTTAATCTAAATTACATATCTCCAAATTCCCAGGATTCTCAGGAAGTTAAGTATCCTTTGCTCCAGAACTGACATCTTCTTCCAGTTCCATAGGTATTTCTTCCTATTCTTACACTTCCCTCAGAGGAGAATGCCTTTCCTCTACCATTTAAATCTCTTCTATTCCTTTCTTCTCCTCTTCATTCCTCTCATAATACCCAGTTATTTCTTTTGCCAATATTTAATTCCCTTAGCAATTGTTTCTTGTATCATCTTATGAACGTATCCCTAATTCTTCTTCTTCATTATTTCCCTCTCCTTCATCTTCAACAATAACAATAATCTATCTAATCTCTTCAGAGTTAATCTTCTAATCCTCTTCAACTTTATCTTCTTTGTTCCCACTTTTACCATCCTCAATAATCAAATCATTATTTCTACTAGACTCTTCTATATTTTTCTTATCATCTCTAGCCATCTATTCATCTATATTTGGATCATAACTTTCCCTATTATTATCATTCTATTAAAATTATTATTAGTTCTCTTGTATTTCCTCATTTGTTGATGTTTCTTAACACTGTATTATTTATGCTATTTCTGGTATCAGTGAGACCTTCTTTTCAACGATATTTAAGTAATCTTCTTGCATGATCGAATGTTCCTACAAAGCAGTTGAGAAAACGTTAGACAAAAGAAGCATCTAAATACATGTATCTCATAGCATTTTCCTCTTCTGAGGAGAGACCACACAATAATCAACACAAATTTCAAACTCACACAAAAAGAAAAAAAAGCCGTTAAAAATAAAAATTCGTCTCAGTAATTATTTTCAATTATTTATCTAAAAACATTTAGATCTCCCCTCCCACCCACCCTGTATAGCCTCTCCTTTGCTTTGATATCAACATAACTAATCCCCTCCCATGTAAACAACATATCATCCCTTCCCTTTTATCCATTTTGTCTTTCAAAAGTTACCCCTTAAAAATATCATTTTTCTTACTCTTAAGAACTAAATGGCGTTGTTCTTCCAGAGCTGCTTAAAGTCGAAGCTCATAAGGAAGATGTACCACAGCTGCTAGTTTAACTTAATGCACTCCATTCCATCGATCATAAGTCCTTTCACTATTCTAATCCCACATGCCTGTAATATCCCTAGAATCTCCCTTCGAAGCTGCAATTTCTCAGTCTTCGTTCCTTCCTATTACATAAATAACCAAACAAACATCATTATCACTATAAAATCAGCTTCAAGATGTCGCTTTAAAAGCTGGATAATCTAACCTCCCATATCCATCTTCTCATTCTCTCAATATTAAAATCTAATTTTGACAACTTACAATAATCTCGAAGTACAGCTGTTCAATGCGTTCTTCAATAGCCTCTATGAATACAGCCGTTGAATCTTTTGTCGGAGTAACAACAGGTTTGTTGAATAATTTCATGGGTGAGTGTGACGGCGTACGTGAAGCAACCTTAGAGTATTATCGTTAATGTACAGAACCTAAAACACTCTGATGCGCCCCAAGCATTGTAACAGATCTACTACTACTCGTAGTACTCTTGCAATGCTGTGGAAAGCGAGTAGCACTGCTATTGTAGGCTCTAAGTGTGTTCTCAAAGGGCTGCTGTAACGAACTCTTTCTCTTACTTGAATACGAAGGACTCACACCGCCATTCAACTCCCTGCGATAGCAACAAACAATACAGTTAATCACTCACAAATTCTCTCAATATTGAAAAAATTAATCTCTGTTATGTAAAGTTTACTTCTCCTTCCTCCATTGTAATAGCTTTTCTTTCATAGGATCTATTCCTTGCTTCTTCTGCGGGGTTGCCTTTGCAGTTGGAACTATCGTTGTTGTCATCACTATAGATCCTGTTGCTGCTGTTGTCTTATGTTCCTTAGTTAGATCATAGGATCGCAGTTCCTTCTCAAATGACTCTTTGACCTTCCTTTCGCTCAGCCTGTACCAAATAAAAAAATTCCATTTACTAAAATTCCCCTCTCAATCAATAAGCGAGTTATCTTCTTCCATAAATCCTATTGGCTATCTACCTGAGTTACGCGACTGGTGAAGGCGATATCGGTGACATGGGTGCTTTCATATGATGCCGAGACATAATGGTATCTCGCTTTCTGCCAACGACTACTTCTCTTAGGTGGTTTAGTGGAATATTTCAGATCGTTTGTTTTTTGATTTCGATTTGAAGATTTGAGAGTTGCTAAACTGTTCGTTCTTTGACTTTAGAGATCGATAAATTCTCTTCGAATATACCCATCTATCACTAGATATATTAAATATTCTTCTCTTCTATTATTTCTTTTTCGAGTTATTTCCACTTCCCGCCTCTTTAAAGGATAGTGTCATATTTATCTTTCCCTCTGCAAATCCCAAATAATTTTTATTAAATGCAGAAGAGGAATTAACAAAAACACAAAATTTTATTACAATTCGAACCTTAATTAGCAATATTTTGATATTTATTCATAAATATTTAAATATCATTATTTTACCTAAAAATCCACAAATTAATTTTCGTTTGCAGACAAAACACAAATACGTAAATTAATCTTATTTTTTTTTAATTACACAAGCTGTGATAGTAACCTACAAAGAAAACACGATTCTTGCAGAATTAAGAGATAGAGAGAGTTCTCAAAATGTCACAAGTTTTAATATCTTTTATTTAACTTAGAAATTGGAATAAAGCAAAAAACTGATAAATTTTAATTACTAAAATTGTAATTCAGCCATTTAACAAATTGTAATTTAAAATTTGTCACAAATATATTTATTACAAAAGTAAGATCTAAGGTAATTAAAACTGCTAGAGGATTTTTTATGAGATATTCCAACCATATAATTTTGTTATTTTTCATTAAATAAAAGAATCTCTTTTACCTGAAAATTCACAAATTAATTTTCATCAGCTGATAAAACTTCCCGCAAAAGCTAATCTTTTTTAATTACTCAATCTGTGGAGGTTGTTTAAGAGGCACAGTGAAGGATTACCTATTTCAAATTAATAACTGAGCATTGATAAAAAAATAAATCAAAAAAATTAAAAAAAAAGCATAAAAAAGGAAAGAATTAAATAAAATGGCTAACTAGAAAACCATTTGTGATTAAACGTATCATGAAACTCAAGTGGAGACTCATAAATTCTAAGTCCCTATTGTTGAAAGGATTTCAATAAATACAAATAATCCATAATAATTAATGAAGAAACTACAATAAATACCTAATTTACTAATAGATTAAATCAATTTATTTAAAAATTTGATGAAAATTGATGAGAATAGTGCAAAGTATTTAGGAAAAGGAATTTCAAAGTGTGTTACTCTCACTTCTTTAAATCTAAATCTCCCTTTTAATAGTATTGGTGAGAATGGTGCAAAGTATTTAGGAGAAGGAATTTCAAAGTGTGTTACTCTCACCTCTTTAGATCTAAATCTCAGTGATAATCCTATTGGTGAGAATTGTGTAAAGTATTTAGGAGAAGGAGTTTAAAAGTTTGTTGCTCTCACCTCTTTAGATCTAAATCTCAATAATAATTGTATTGGTAATAATGGTGCAAAGTATTTAGGAGAACTAATTTCAAAGTGTGTTGTTCTCACTTCTTTAAATCTAAATCTCAGTTATAATGATATTGGTGAGAGTGGTGTAAAGTATTTAGGAGAAGAAATTTCAAAGTGTGTTGCTCTCACTTCTTTAAATCTAAATTTTCTTCGAAATAGTATTGGTGAGAATGGTGCAAAGTATTTAGAAGAAGGAATTTCAAAGTGTGTTACTCTTACTTCTTTAAATCTTAATCTCAGTTTTAATAGTATTGGTGAAAATGGTGCAAAGCATTTAGGAGAAGGAATTTCAATGTGTGTTGCTCTTACTTCTTTAAATCTAGATCTATAGTAGAATAGTATTTACGGCAATGGTGCAAAGTATTTAGGAGAAGGAATTTCAAAGTGTGCTACTCTCACTTCTTTAAATCTATATCTACATAAGAATAATATTGGTGAGAATGGTGCAAAGTATTTAGGAGAAGAAATTTCAAAGTGTGTTTCTCTCACTTCTTTGAATCTAGAGTTCACTTCCTATCATATTGACGGCAATGGTAAGAGAATATTAAAATAATTAGTTACCAAAGCAAAAAGATTGATACAATTTTCAATTTGGTATTGGTGACAATAATAAAGAGAAAATTAAACAACTATTTTCAAAGTGTTTAACTCACTTCTCTAAAAATAAATTAATAAAAAGTAGTATTATTCTTTATGTCACAGCCTTTTTCTTCATTTCTCATCATATTAAAAAATCAGAGGGTTTTTATATATTTCATATTGTGCATTCAGTGTTTAACTAAGTATTGATTAAAATATTTTGTTATTGAATTATTTTTCATCAAGAATTTCTCAATCCGATGTTTGATTATCTGGAAATCTAATAATTGAACTTTTTTCTTAGTTAACTTTAATATTTTTTGGTATGATAACTTCAAATAGCTTGTTCCAAATTTTAAGGACTGCATATAATATGACCAAAATGTTGAACTTTGATATTTAGATAGATTTTATTGTTACAGTTAACAAGAAGGTTCACAAATTAGAAATCGATTCTCACTAATTAATTATGTTAATGCTGATAATAATTAATTATTTCCTACAAAACTGCAACAAAAAAGCAATATTATTATCACTATCATATAAATATTTAATTCCTAGAACATTCCTTTTCTCAAGCATTAAATATCGTTTTGTACGCCTATGATATCCTCGTTAGAATCACTTAATGATGTGTCCTCGATCGCATAAAATAAAACCTCTATATATTCAGCTACTCTTACCGCTGCGCTCTAAACGTCTGCTCGAACGTATATACCATGAATAAATCTTCAATTAAATAAATCAATCGTATATCTTCCTCATTGAATTCCGTTCCAGGAAGTGATATCTTATACACAATTCTTTACAGCGGACTTAATAGCTATCCTAACGCGCATGCTATGACTTCATTCTCATAATGCAAATTAATATTCCTACCATCATCGGAAGATAAAATTAACTTATCATCTGCAGCTGCTTCGGAATCTTCTCCATAAGCACTATCAGCGGCGTTTAAATCCTATAATCTCGCTAGTTTCTCCTTAATTTAGATATAATTCTAATTATAAATTGCAATCTCACTTTACAGCTTCTCTTGATATGATGATTTCATAGCAATGTTCTTCGTGAAATATTTCCAATGATCCTTCGAGATATTCACGATCTACTACGCTTAAGATATCTACGCTGGGTTCGAAATAGCTCCACCGCCAGACGCACTACTGCTATTTGGATTCTACTGTGCTTTTCTTAACTGCACACTTCTTTTAAGTGTAATATCCTAAAGTAATTCTTCCGAAATCACTTTGGATCTCTTGCACAGCACATACAACAATCGAACATCTGTTCCAAGTGTTGGCTTAATTAAATTAAACCTCTTGAACACATCTTAGACACTCTTTGCAGTGTGGAAAACAAAGTAACTTAGTTATCTCTCTTAAGCAATATATTCTTCTAATTCACTTTGAAGTCTTGAATTCAATTCTCCTTCTTGGATATTCTGCAAACAAGCATTTCCTCTGTAGGCTTAAGAATACGTGACATCAAGTGTAGTGACCTTCTTAGACGTTGTGATGCTAGTTTAAATACCATTCGAGATTCGTTGAAAGCTGTTTATTTATTTGGAAGAAACTTAGCCACTCGGGGAATTTAATCTAGAAGCATCTTCAAAGAATTGTTCCCTCGCAGTGATAATCTAAGATGATGGTGGTCTCGAGGTAAGCATAATGTTCTCGTTATTGCTGTTGTTCCGTTAGTGATGCTAGGAAGAAGCAGGTGTAGGTGGTAGATATTGCTGTAGAGCATTTAAATTTAAATGCAAATTAAAAGGGGTGGTTGTAGTAGAAGGGGGAGTTTTAGAGTTATTGTTATTGTAATTATGGCTTTCTTCGATGTTCCCAAGGTATTAACTAATGTGGACATCAGGATCAGAGAGAATCGAGATTCTTTGTCGCTTCTCCTAGGTTAATTGCTTTTTGTTCTGCTTCCTGATGAGCTCTTGCATCTATTCAATTTCGTATTTATTCGTATTGACTAATTCATGCATGTCCGTAATAGCATTATCATCATCTTCAGCTTGTTCCAACATTTATTCTCCTACTCCTTTTTCATATTTACTCATGTTTGCATCTAATTCCTCTTCCTCTTCCTCCTCTTCATCTTGATATTTATCATAAATAACTTCTGCAACCATTTCAAATGAAAACACCGGTGATGCAAACAACTCATCCCAAGTAATTCTCTTTTCTTCTTCGACTTCCAGCATCCTGCTGAGCAGATTTCTCACTTCGAGAGACAATCTGTCTTGTTGCTGTGCACTAAAACTTATATATGGTTTCGTCTTGATTTCCTTGGATAACTAAACATCTGTTGCACCCCACCAAGGGAAGGATTGTTACCTCTTGACAGGATCGTAGCAGAGCATGTAATAAAGTGTTATACCTAAGCTCCAAATCTCACTCTTTGTTGTGTACGCTTTCCCTAGAATGAAAAAACACATCACAAAATGAACAAATAATTAAAAAATGAATAAGCCTTCGCTCTCCTTTCCACAGTCTACTTTCTCTCCTATCATCAAGCATACCTTCTAGAATCTGCGGGGAGGTATACAACGGCGACCCTGTGTATGAGAAGCACTGATCATTTTCTTCAACAAACTGCTTTGAGAATCCAAAATCAGCTAGTTTAGCTTGTCCATTATGCAAGAGAATATTTGCTGGTTTGACATCCCCGTGTTTATGCTTTATAACCTTAATGAGATACTAAAACGCAGCAATGATCTACGAGAACAAATACAGTGATTGCTTCTCATCTGGCATGCATCTCTCAACATATGATTCTAAACTGCCGCCTTCACAGTATTCCATGATTAAATACATGTGCTTGCTTGTTTGCTTAGCTGTGATAAATCGAATAATATGTGGATGCTGTAGTTCTTTTAGACTATTGATCTCTCGAATTGCAGCTTGCTTTTTCCGAAGAAGAATGTCTTGCCTAGTGTGCTTAGCTTTCAAAGGAGTCTCCTTTACAGCGAATATCCTACCGTAATTATTCACTGCATATCCCTTGTACACATTTCCATATTAGCCTGAACCAAGCAGAGCACCTGTGTCGATTAAATAGCTATCAAGAACCTTAAAGAGTCTAGTTTATCTCTCAGATATAAGAGTGTTTTAAGGCATATGGTTGTAACTCAGATTTTTTTTGTAAGTATGAATATGTGTGTATGTGGAAATGTTGGTGTGTCTTGTATTTTTGGACTTCAGTGAAAAAAGAAGAAAAAAAAGGTTCAAAGCAGATTTGATTTGATGAGTTCTTTGTCAATTTGCTTTGATGAAAGCCCAATGATTCGCATAGAAATATCAAACAAATGAGTAAATGTATGATCTTCATTCTGTATCCCTCTTCCCCACTTCAATCTTCTGAAATAATCTCAATTATTTAGTTATTTCTTTAAACTTCTGAGATATATTCATAACAATCAACTGAAACATCCTCCCCTCCCTTTGTTAATCAAAAATAACTGGATTCCGTTGATAAAGTGAAAATCCAGAGAGAGAGAGAGCAAGTAATTAAGAGTAATTGTGAAAGTTATTAATTCGTAAGATAATACGTTTTGAATCAAGAGTTATAAAGAAGACAACAACAACAACTCAAACTAGAGCAGATTGATTACTGAGACATCCATCCATTCATTAGTTTATTCTCTCTCAATCCCATGAACAGCCATGCAGGCAGTGGCAAAGAAAAAGACAGTTAATTCGTGAGAAAACTATTAGATGCCTCCGAGAAGCATAATAAGAATCTTGGAGAGCTCATCACCATACTCAAGAAGGTAATCTCTAATCTTCTA
>Ga0302271_10000590_pt1 | contig 35837 bp, 17 predicted proteins | sample III_Bog_N1_1_FD_198767 | JGI IMG/M metagenome (GOLD analysis project Ga0302271, IMG submission 198767) | Peat permafrost microbial communities from Stordalen Mire near Abisko, Sweden - III_Bog_N1_1 | ecosystem: Environmental > Terrestrial > Soil > Wetlands > Peat | place: Sweden: Abisko... | reverse complement strand
TACGCACACAAAGGATGTCCTACAACGCATGAAGTTAGTGATTTCGTTCTGATATATCCAGGCATGCACACTGCACAGAGTTTGCGATTGAGATATTGATCGGTTGTGTCGTAAGTTTTGCAGTTTGTAATCAGCGTCGGATATCCTCCTGCGTTCGTCTTCCCCACCCAACTCTCCCATCCAGGGATGAACTGAATAGCTGTCGAAGGTGTTGTCAGAACGTTGGTAGCTAAGTAAAATGCATGCTCGTTTTGAAGTTTCTAAGATAATTTCTTGCAGCTGTTCCCACTCGCTTCCAGAAAGAATCCTGGCTGGCATTTCGAGCAGGCTGTGGTTGATCCATTTAACCTCCATCCGCAGTACGTACCAGTATCAACGATTATCGTGAGATAAGTATACGTTGATCCCGTGAGTTTGTAGGAAACTGTGTATCCTAACTTTGGTTGCAAGCACCCTGTCTCTGCTGAATCCAAGCGAAGACATCCCTCGATAATCTAACTTTAGCAAGCAGTCATCGCATTGTTGAGGACTAGTCCGCATGAGCATTCTAAGCACCCCCATTCAGAGGTTGAAATACATCCGTTGATGCTTCCAAGTGAGCAAGTGAGCATATCATATGATTTGGTGAATCCAGCCTCGCAGATATTGCATCGCTCAATCGAATTACTATCCAGTTTACTATCATTGCAATTGCTTATTCCAACAGGGTTAACCAGCAAGGGTATCACATCGGTAGTAACTGCTGAAGTCACAGATGTTACTACTGCTGCGAGGAATAATCCAAAAAGACACCAAAGCTGCATGTATTGTTGATTTATTTGATATTTTTTGGATTCCTGTGGGGGAGGTTTTATTCTTTCAAAGTTGCAGATTGATAATAATCACCTTTTGGCCTGAATATTTTTCTTGAGATGTATTTGCTCTTTCCGCCCCCACAAATAGTTCACCTTTATTATGATCCATTTATATTAGCATCAGATTAATGATACTAAATAGGTAAATAGAGTTAACTATTTTAACAAACTATTGATCTCTGTTATTGTTGGGGAAGAAATTATTTATTTTCTTTTGTAATCTTATCACATCCCTCCAATCGCTGTTCTGTCTTATTGTCCATTCTCTTTTAATGCATTCTTAATAATAAATAATAGATTCTTTTTTAACTGGTTATGAATTCTAATCATCACAATAACATGAACGATTTACTACCAAATTAAATATAAACAAGTTTCATCAAATAGTTAATTTGAGTTTTGAAATAGACAATAATTTATTATTTTGTTCTCAAAAAATAAGCGAATTGATTCTTCTCACAATATTAGATCTAATTAAATATAAAACCCATGATAATTCAAGCTAAAATCAAGAGATTTCCAGTAAAGAACAAAAATACAAGATATTTCTGCTAGATTATATGGATCTTAGACTTCAATTCCTGCTTACTCTACACTTTGACGATCGATCGAGAATGGCAATGGGAATCTAAGTTACTTATTTTCATCAGCTATTTTAAGAGATACTTCTGAGAACATAATAGGCTTCTTAGATATTGCTATCTTTCTAATGAGTTCTTTAATAATAGCAAAGTACTTGTAAATTAATTGTAGAGTCTACTCCGAATAAAGAACAAGACTTAAATCAGCTAGAACAACCTATAGAAACTCATTTAAAGGTAGATTCATAAAACGAAGCTTATTTGGAGAGCGCTCTTTAATCTATTTGATTGAAGATTAAAACTAATATTCCTCTCTTGGAATTTCATATTTTGTAAGGAATTTGGATAAAAAATTAAGGATACTCAGACTAATAAACTCACATCCAATCGGGTCTGATGGAGAAGTCGTTTCAGCATGAATGAACTTCATTATTTCTTAAAATGAGCTTGATTCATTGTTAAAAATGGATTCCTTAGTGAAATGATCGTAAGTCAATCTTGGAATGATGATGTCCTACTTTTTTTAGTGCTTTTTCCTGAACTCATCGCAGCCGGAAGAAATGCTAGGAAAACTATTTTGTTAAGCAGGTAATTAGTTGTCTTATTCTGAGATTTTTTATTGTTACGCAGAACTAACTTCAGCCGTTTTGCTTGATTTCTCGAAGTTAAATTGCGATTAAGACGAAAGTTGTTATTTTTCACGGATATCAAATTTATACTGAAGATTCATTAACGCAAAAATTGAATCGGAGTTCATTTTTATCATTTTAGATTTTTATTCAAACTTTTGGTATTTTCTTTGATAGGTTAGTCTTGCTTTTTAGATCGATCCACTTGAGTGCGAGCTTGTAACAGTGGCTGCTTACTAACCTGCTCTAGTTCTCTTGAAAGAATTTTTCTTTAAGGAATCTTTGTGTTTGGAGATTATTTTATCTTTTTTAACTTGTTTCCCTCGATCACTAGATTCTTCTTCTTCATCATCGTCATCCTCAACATTTTCATTGTCATACTCACCTTCTTCTTCATCATCATCTTAAAAGTCAGCAGAGTTAAAAGAAAATTCAGATGGTTCGTCTTGATCTGTCATTGTATTGCGATTATTTGTTTGTTTTTTTGATTTTGATTTTTGTCAATTCGAAATGATCGAAAATTGTGTTTTTTTATCTAATTCTTGATGAACCAACTGAGGTAAATTACAAACCTCTAGGAATCAGAATTTATCATCAAAGATGTAGATTTTTTAATTTTAAAGGTATTTTCATCTCTCTAATAGTGGAAATCACACCACTTACATTACATAGAAAGTGGAAAATATAAACTTCTTTTAATTTTTAATTCCATCATGAGTCAATGATCTAAGATCTTTTTTAATAAAATGATTATGAATGTAATGAGTTATTTTTTTTCTTAGAAATGCTAACAGATAAATACAACAATTAGAGATGAGATATTTCTGAGATAAATCGCAACAAAATAATTCAGGGAAATCATTTAGCAAGAGGCATACCAGCGACTTCGAAATGTCCGTGGATCTTTCTGATGGCATTGACGTACACAGCAATTCTCATCGAGCAGCCAAGTTCCATGCATGTATCTTTAGTTTCTTTAACAGCAACGGACATAACTTCCTCGAGACCACTGTAGACAATATCTTTCTATTTATTTTCAAAAGAATATTATTTTCAAGTTTATTATTAAATAAATATAAATTTTTACATCAGTAGCTCCTCTGAGGAGATCCTTGTGTTTAAGTTCAAGGGTCTAAAGCTTGAGACCGGTGATGTCGGAAATAACGTGAAGGAGATTGAGTTTGGATTTCTCTTCCCACTTGCGAGTAAGTCTGCCTGGTCTCATGTGGTCGAGATTCTTAAGCCATTCGAAGTAGCTGACAGTGACACCACCAGCGTTTACGAGGATATCAGGGAAGAATACAATTCCTTTCTTTGTGAGGATCTCCTCAGCGGCGATGGTAGTAGGTCCTTTTAAAAGAATTAAGGTAATTTTCTGCTGAATAAAACCAAAAGTAGTATAAAGTTACCATTAGCAGCTTCTGAGATGACCTTGCAGTTAAATTTAGCTGCATTGTTCTTGTTGACAGTTTATTCGAAAGCGGCTGGGATAAAGACATCACATTCCTTGAAAATAGCATCTTCGTTGTCGAAGGACTGAAGAGAAGAAAATGGAATAATTTAAATTAAGATTGGAATAATAGGGATTTTAAATATGTTAATTACCTCTTCAGCTCTAGGATATCCCTTGATACCTTTCTTGTTCATTTTGTATTCATGGAGATCTTCAATATCAATACCCTTGGAGTTGTAGATGGAACCATCCCACTCAGCAATACCAGTGATGATACCACCATACTCCGAAATGAATTTAGCTGCCCAGTAACCAACATTACCGAATCCTTGAATAATAAAGCGCTTGTTCTTCATGCCAGGTTCAACGCCAAGTTTTTCCATTAAAACCTTATCGTTCAACAGATCTCTAGTGCAGTAGAACACACCAAGACCAGTTGATTCAGTTCTTCCTCTGATACCACCTTGATTGAGCGCTTTACCAGTTACGCAACCATGAGCGTTGATGTCTTTATGTCCGAAGAAACTGTTTTATGTGAGTAAAAATGAAAGAAATTATTCATTTGTTGAAGATCAGCGAATTAATAAAAATGAATTACGTTTGATAAGTATCTTTCATCCAAGACATTTCTCTCTCACCAGTACCAAGATCAGGGCCCGGGACGTCGATGGCGGCACCAATGAATCCCTTCTTGGCGAGTTCAAGAGTGTATCTTCTTGTGAGTGATTCGATTTCTCTTGCTGAATACTATTTTGGGTTGAAGCCAATACCTCCCTTGGCACCACCATAAGGTAGATTCACGACTGCGCATTTCAAAGTCATCAAACAGCTGAGTGCCTCAACTTCCTTTGAGAAACAATAGCAACAAGTTGGTATGAGTTTTTTTGACAATAAAAGCCAAAAAATGAAAATGACGAAAAACTTACTTGAATATTGATGTCCTTAGAGAAACGAGTACCACCCTTAGTTGGGAGTCTGTGGAGCTTGTGTTGAGCTCTATAAGCATCGATGGATTCAATAGTGCCATCATCTCTCACAAGAGGGATAGTGAATTTGATAACACAGTCAGTCTATATTCAAAACAAAGTACAAAATTAGTTAACGCACAACTGTGACTCTTTTCCATTTTTACCTTCTTGTAATAGTTGAGTTTATCAGGGCTGATCTTAGTGTAAGAGGAGGCAGCATCAAAGTATTGATGAACCATCTCAAGGAACTTAGGTTCACCTTCAACAGAGCTGAAGGCTGAGGAGTTGTTAGCAACCAGAGAAGTTTGACTCTTGGCGGCAAGAGAAGTGCGAAGAAGCTTGGATAGCATGATGATATCTTTCTTTCTACGTATTTTTCCGATGGAATTATGTATTTTTTGAGTTATTATTTTATTATATTTGTGCTTTTATCAGACGTGTTGTCGCTCTTCCCAAGCTAGTTTTATTATCCATCCCCACACGCTGAAAGTGTTCCGGAATATTTTTATTTTTTAGCTTAAGTTGGGCAAATATATCTTTCGATGCATATTATTTCGATCACTTATCAGTTAGTACGTCACTTTTCTACATCCTTATCTAATTAAGTTCTCAAATTTGACTATATATTTCTAACCCCCCACTCACAAAAATCAACACTTCTCCTTCAGACAGTGTCTTCTACTTCCATTTTACAACACCCTTCATTTCATTCTATTCTTAGCGTAGTCTGCACACTAATTTTGTAGACTGCATTTCTTGCATTTTATTCTTTAATATTTTTATCTTAATTTGATTGCAATCCCTTCGACATACACCACATAGAATCTATCGAAAATATGAAAATTATCTTCGCACTTAAAAATGCATTTTTCTGACTCCTTTCTTGGCTTATTTCTTATGTAATTTCTTCAGCAACAGCCTCAACTTCTCAAGCATGGCAAGTTTAGGCATTGCCATCGCTGATTAGAAGGGAAGCCTTTTCCATCTTTTTAGCGATATGCTACACGCAGATTGAATTATCGCAGGATTTAATTGATAGGTTTATTGAGTTCACATAGGATGTCATAATTGCTCCGAATATCTTAAATTAATGAATTAAACGACTATGTATCGTTTATTCGAAAGATCCAGAAGAATTAAACTAAAAATAAGAAAGAAATTACCACCTGCAGATTAAGATTTAGGTAAAGGCTACTTTTGAGGAATCAGAGGGGAAGAATAATAAAATAGCAGAATATCCTTAAGCATGCATTTAGGAGTTGAGAAAGATATCTTTTTTATTGGTATTTTAAGCATTTCTACTCGAAAAAATATCATATGAATAAAGATATTTTGGATTTTAGACAAAAAATACAAGCATATTGGTGACATAAATTCATAAAGAGTTCGAAATTCCAATGCGAACAACTACACCGTTATTAAAGATGGCATTCATATCATCTATTTACTGAAGCAATTATGTAGTTTTATTGCTATTCTTGATACAATCTTAAACAAAAATATGACATAAAAGGATAGTTTCACTGTTTTTATAAATTATTAAATCATATGTTTCTATCATCTAAAACAAAGCGTTATTGATAAAGTATTCAAACCATTTTGCTTCTTTAACCTTAAATTGCTGCCTAATTTCATTTTTCTTCTCAGATTATGATTCATTAATTATCTCCTCTATTTTACAGAATGCTTTAGATTGATTGAAGATACGTATTGCTTAAAACTTTTACAAAGCAGAGATTGAAAGAGTTTATTTCATTTGGCAACTATTGCAGTACTCAAAATAACTATTAACATGTTTGTCTGAACTTAAGATACTTTCAAATGGTTGTTTTTAATACCCACCTTAACGCCACATCAAACGCAGCTTCTAAATATTCATTTCTTTTTTATGTCTCCCATCGAACCCTATTTTTCATTTGAAGAAGATCTAAAAAAAGAAGTGAAGAACTACTTTCAACAAATGTTTGTGTGCTTAAAAAGTTACATAGCAGTAAAACTACAAACAGACAATTTGCTTTCATCTAATCTACTAAATTCATTCTCTCTTGTTGCAACAACAACTCATATTCTGTTTTTGTTATTACTTTTTTACTTTTTAACATGCTATTAATATTGAGTCATTCTAATTATGTTAATAGGTCATTTATGCTCTTGTTTTTGTTTGAGAATAATAAATTAATAACCAACTAATCTAAACTTGTTTTTTTTTCTTCTCCTCAATTATTGAGTCAAACCCTTCTTCATCGAAAGGGAGTTATGTTATCAAATAAATTGCTTGAATAGGAGAAATATTATTACTAAATGTTAGCATACAACTAAGAGAAGTTGAGTTAATTTCTTATGTTTCAACAATATTTTAATTACAAACATATTCTTTGTTTTGTTACTCTTCATATTTCATCTGCGAATGATACTTCAATGATGAGAACATACAATAAGTAGACTACCTTCACATAGATCGAGTAGCAAAGTAAAAGATAAATAAATGACGCAAATCCATAATCAAATCCATTCTGCTACCAGATTGCTACTCTATCAACTAAAGAGATTGTCGAGCAGACTAGTTAAGCTATCAATATACCAGCACTCAAGAATACAATGATCTTCCTAGATTATCGAATAAAACCGAAAAGATTTCTCTCATTCTACTTTAATGGAGTTAAAATCACTAGAAATCCAATGAGACATATCGCAAGAGGCTATTCGAGATAAATTGAAATGCGCGCAAGGATATTTTCATTGAACACATCACTTGAATGATAAGGTCGAGCAAGGTAAAGTATGAACAGAGATTAATCGAATAAAAAGAAACACAGAACTATCGCTAGACTAGTAGAATTCATGAAATCGTTTAATGTTGACACCAGCTTTAGATCTTCATCCTAGGTTTTATTGAAAGTAAAGCAAATTGAACGCACATTATTTGAAAATTGAGAATGCTTTTTACTGTGAAAAACAAGCGGTACAAGCAGCTTCTGTGTTTGTATTATGGGATTTGAATAGATATTCTATCCTAGCCATCTTCAATTACTCCTAAGCTATCTTTTTGATGCAGAAATATTTCAATGGATGAAACACATTGTTAAAATGAATAGATAGTATCTCACCTATTTCTCTTTCTATCGCAGGAGGCTCTATTGTTTATCTTCTTAAGATTTCGCCGCTGGTTCTGAAAAAAATAACATGTACTGTATGTAGTGCCAGAAAGCACTCAAAAAGAAAAAGAGCGAAATGTCCTACTCTAAAGGATTTTCATCAGGATTATCTAGAAGTAACTAACGCATATTGAAACTATTCTGACTGGTAGATTTAAATAGTGCAGCAATGTTCCATTGATCTTCTGATTCTTTTCCTTCCTCCATTTTGACCAATTCTAATTCTAATTCTAGATCTTTTGATTTTTTGTTTTTTATTTATTTGTGCTGATTTTGATCTGAAATATTAAAAAGATTATTAAATCCAAAGGTTCTTTCTGATTAGATAATTAAGTAAATCAGCTCAAGGTGGTATGATAAAGTCGCTGAAAATTCGATTTCTGTTGTGATAATTTTCCTTTTTCAATTATTTTTACTGTTTGTAGGATTTCCAAAAATTATTCAGAATTTTATTGTAAAATATCAAAAATATTTTTATATGAGAAGCTTATTATAATTTTGTGGCCTTCTTCATTCTTCTTGAATTAGATTAACAGACTGCTTGGGAAATGCTGATATTTCGAACCTAAAAATGTCTCAATTTTCTATTGAAACAAACTTAACTCTGAAATTGCAATGCGTTAAATTTGAAATAAGAAAAGAGGAGTTTAAAAGAATTCTGCATGCAACTTTTCTGTGGGGGAGTATTTTCAGCCTACTTTCAAAAAGCTGCATAATTAAACAGAGGAATCTGAGATTCACCTCGCAAAAAATAAACAAACAATCAGGAAATATAGCAAATCTTGTTAGGAGTCATGTATCGAAAACAGAAATACACATAGATATTTGGACAAATTTATGTCATTTTCGTAATATGTTTCTTGATCTTCATGTTCATCGATGTACTTTGCGTCTTCCAGCCTAATCTTCTTGACTGTAATTACACACACCAAAACATTATCTTCATTTAACCAAATGTTATTATGCTTATCTAACAAAAAGGGGACAAGAAACTATTTGCGAATCTGTATTTCTTTGGGTTCAGTTTTTTCAACTTCATGATTTGGTGGTGCCTTCTACGTACTATGGTCTCCGATCCAGGAAAAATCCCACTTTTCTGGGTAAATTCTAGATTATTTTTCGTTTTTTTTCATATTTTTCTCATTTTTTTCTAACAAACATTCTTTAACAAATACCACCAATTTGTATGCAGGGATTCTTTCTTGACGATCCAGAACATAAGAAACGACGATATTGTCTCATATGCCATATTTTCAAAGTAAAACAATCAAACTTTCCTTTCTTCTTCTTTTAGAAATCCATTAAAAATTTGAAAAATAAAAGCCAGAAAGATGCCATCACTGCAGTACTTGCAAAAGATGCGTACTCAACATGGATCATCATTGCCCTTGGCTGAACAACTGCATTGGATTTTAGAACAGAAAATTCTTCTTTTTATTGATCTTATACGTTAACATAATGGTATGGTATATTCTTGGAGGTTATGCACCATTCATCTATGAGATATTCTAACAGAGAGAGTTTTTAGAGTTAAGATAGCTTTGGGTTCTCATTCCATTTATCATGTTTATACCATTCTCTGCTGTTATTTTTAAATTCCTATACTTTCACTATTCTCTCATTGATCGAAATATGACAACGATGGACGTTCTTGATAGGGAGCGAACAAAAGAGCCTGCAGATGCACCATCGAAAGTAATTAACTTTATGAGATATTTTAATTTTTCTCTAAGTTATTTTCAAAAAAAATAGTACGATATAGGGTTTAAATACAATTGGTAATCTGTGTTCGGTTCTAACCCGCTTCTCTGGCCATTTCCTTTATTTGGAGAATCAGGAAAACCTCTGGGAGATGGTGTTATTTTTCATCAAAGAGGAGAGGTTATCTCGCAGAGGTACAATTTTTCAAGTTTAGCACAACTTATTACTAAAATGAGACTTTAAAAATATTATTTTGAAATCGAAGCGCACCTTTGACTCAGTCAGAAGAGGAACCAACTTCAAAATAGCAGTAGGTGATAATTGAAAAAAGCCTTATTCCTCCTTAATTCAACAAACCAACTCAAGAGTTACAACAATAAGTCTTCAATAGTAAATATAATTCTAAAATAAAAAAAACAATTTTATCAACTTACACGAATATTGTTTAATAGGTGGAAGCAATTTGAAAAATAATCCAGCAAATTAAAGTTCCTTCATAGCAAGCTCAAATTCAGCGATGAAGAATACAACAAATGTTAATAGCTAATCATAGTTGTTTTAATATTAGATTGGATAGAAATAGCCAAGTATTCAGAATATCTCAGGAATTAATGGAAATCAATCTGGAATTAATGTACCTGAGATAAAATAATATAATGTATAAGCAGCAGTAGCTGGAACAGGAAGTAACTCTTACTCAGTCAAACCAATCAATAATACATTTTAATTCCAATAGCCAGAAGGTTATGTTGTAGGCAACAATAACAATAATAATACAAATCCTTAGGCTAATGCTCCATAATACAGATGAAAAGCAAGAAACATTCAAAATGAAATTTAAAAATTGCTTCATTTTCGTTATTCTTAAATTTTGTGATTGTGTTGTTACATAAGAAGCTTTTAAAGTGTCTGGATTTGTCAAATTGTAAAGTCTTCTGCCAATGAAATTACTCCAAGAAACCAATAAGATAACTTAACTTATTCATAAGATTTATTTTTATCATCAATTAATTATATAATATTTAAAAACAACCAAAAAAGCTGCTCAGAAATGAGACAGGACCCATTCAATTAGGCTTTATGATGAATAAATAATTGAAGTAATAAGTTTGAGGAGGATTATTTACTATTTATTGTCTAGTGAAGAACCGGAAAAGATCAGAGATTAAAGAATAGAAAAAATTATAAATGTTGAAGCTCGGGGGATATTAAAAAGGGCAGATTTACATAATTACGTGAAGACATGAAAATAAATTAAATATTTGGTTATTTTCTGAACAAAAATAATAAAAAATACATTCAAAATCACATTCTTTTTAGAACTTCTCATCAGCAAATTGTAAAACCCTTTCTAATTTATTTGAGAATACTTTCCTCCGATACTTTTACCCGCTGTCTTTTCAATAGCTTCAAATATAACTGTCCTAGTATTTAATCGAATGTTTTTGAGATGGAATAAGAAGATAATAAATTAATTAAATCCCACATTGTTCTATATTCAACAAGCAGCGGGGGAAAAGCGTAAAGTGAATTTAATTTGTTTGATGGTTGGATTTTAATTTCTTAATAAATTGGGATTTATGCTAGCTAGAAAGAAGTGCTTTTAGGTGTTAGTGAATCTTATAAATTGGCAGGAGAGATACAGCCGATTGATTATGAGCCAGTCAAAAAAAATAATTAAATATGTTGGAGATTCAATCAATAAAAATTTTAGATTTCTTAAAAAAATTATTAAAAAAATACACTATGCGTCGAATATTTAAAAATACTAAGAATAAGGGGAAGAAAAGGACGCAAGAAAGCACAAATAATTTGAGGCAAAATAAATTGACGATAGATTATGATTTAGTGGTGTTTAATCATCCTAGGATTAAGATTCTCCCTTCCTCTCACCCCCACAAAACTTATTAATTCATGAGATAAATTGAACATAACAATTGCCTGTGAGTTGCAGGAAATTAAGCAAACTAAGACCACGAAAGGAAGTGTTTGTTCTTCTTCATATTTTATTTAGCAAAGAAGCCATTACACACAGAGGTTCATACAAAAATAGCTTAAAATCACCTGCACCACGGAAGAATATCATCAACTACTTTTGCTTCTTCTAGCTATCGATAGATGAAATCTTCACAAAACGGAATAGACTAGCATCCACATTGCATAGATGAGTCAGATGAGATTAACTACTACCATAACTCTTAAACCCAACTTGTTTCTTCCTAAAGCGAAGCTAAAGAAACTACCCTCCCTGACTCGAGCGGAACTCACACTGATCATGAATCATAATCCAGCGGATCTGAAAGTGTAGCCTATATCCCATTTGCTAGTGTCTAATTTGATTGCATTAATCCCTCTTCATATGAGTTCTCTTGCAGTGATTTTTCTAGATCACCTTCTCCCATAAAACCAAATCGATATGGAGCATTTTCGCCCGATTATAAGAGAAAATCCTCTCGAGCCTCTTTGAAAATATCCATCCCATCAAGAAAGCAAAGCAATATTGACTTTAAAAAGAAATGTTTTGGCGACAAATACATTTCGCTTGAAAAAATAGGATAGGTAAAAAATTGCATGAATTTTTGATTAAATGAAAGAGATTGTTTTGAGAGAACTAGAAGAACAACCCAAAACTTAATTTGATTCTTAAAGTGTAATCGTAGTTAAGGGGAAAGGACAAAGAGGTTGAGTTTGGAATATTTTTTAGTTAGTAATTTCGCTTCAAAATGCAACTGAAGGATTTTCATAATGAAAAAAAAAAGATATTTTTTGAAAATCATTCCAGTGGTGTAAGTTAAAGCACTACGACTAAATTGTTTTGTTTAATTTAATAAATAAAGCTATTTTTGTTAGGGTTCACTGGGTGAAGTTAGACGATGCAAAGATATAAATAGTCAGTAAGATTTCGCTGTAAAAATTATCTGTTTCAAAGACGGCGAACATTTATTAAATATTTCTAGAGAATTCTTCCTGATAAAGAGTCTGAAACATCCTAATGTCATTAAGGCTTATGATTTTTTCATCGAGAACAAGAAATGCTACATTATATAAGAGTTTGTTGTTGGATTCTCTTTGTCGTCTTTCCTAACTTATACCCACAGAATGGATGGTACAAACATAGTTGAATACATATCATTTTTTCAAAAAAGATATAATATCTTTCATAAAAATGCAAATTTTACTTACTTTAAGTTAATTTTTAATGTTGAAGAGGAACAAGCTAAATTCATAGTCATTGAGACAATAAAGGCAATTCAATATCTTAGCTCAAAAGGTGTATGTCATAGAGATATTACCTGCAATAACATCCTTATTGATGAAAGAACGAATACAGTCAAACTAATTGATTTCTCAAACTCCAAATCCTTTGATTATGCACGAAGAATGATGACAAAGACAGGAACATTAACATTTATGGCACCAGAGATTTTTAAAGACCAAGAATACGATAAATAAGTTGATTTATGGTCTCTTGGTGTTGTTATGTTTTAGATTCTGACAGGAGAACTGCCATTCTTTGATGAAAAGTAATAAAAAATTAGTTATTTTTCAAGATATTTTTATGAATTATGAAAGAAAATTTGGCTCGTTTGAACCAAAAAAAAGTAGTTTTATCTGCTTTTTTTTGTTTTTTTTAAGTGAAGTGAAACTTATTAATGATATCTAGCATAAAGAGCTTGATTTTACTAAAGATAATCCTAAATTATCTCATCTAAGCGATGAAGCCATTAATTTTTTATCCTGTTTGCTGTAAAAAAAACCTAAAAAGAGAATCACAGCTTCAAATGCTCTCAACCATCCTTGGCTCAAACAAGTCAATCTCATGTACGAATTCAAAAAATTAAGTAAACTAGATAGAAGCCCTGATAGTCCTCCCAGATACAGGAATAAATTCTCATAATATAGAACAAACTAAACATCGCATTAAGCTCTGCATGGTGAAAAACTTAGTGGAGAAATACTGTTAAAATGCTACTCTCCAAGTCATGCTTCACTTAAAGAAAATAATTCGTCAGCAACTGCAAATCAAATCGAAAAAGATAAGGATTCTAAAGATAAATAAGTTTCATCTTAGACACTAATAGAAGATTCAGAAAACCCAACTTCACATAGTTCAATACACACAGAACCAAATGATTTATAGAATCAGTAAGGGCTTATGCATTACGTGCATGCTCAGAATGGAAAATACCCAAATAATGATACTAACTTTAATAGTAAAGTTGTGAATGATGATTAAACTATCCTTGATATTAGAAAGAGATCTAGAAGTAGTATCTTTTATGCGTAATAAAGCTGAGAAAATAAAGGAATTATTGCTATGATTTTGAATAGTTTATTTCAAAAAGGAGGAGGTATTTTTATCAAGCGAATAAATACACTCTTATTTAATTATATTCTCATTATTATATTTTAAAAAGATCAAAAATTATATTATGACATCATCTAAATAGTTATGTTTGTTCGTTTTCTTTACTTATTTCATAAAATATTCAACTTTTTCAAACTTCTTCATATTCTTTAAGTGAGAGAGAAAACCAACAATTTAAAAAAAATAAAGATTTTTAGGTTTTTTAAATTTGTAAATTCAACCAACAATTTAGCAGAGTTTGATTCAGCTTCCCAATAGAGGAGGACATTTTAGGCATATGGTCAGCTTCCGCTGATGCTATTCTGATCACCCTGAAATATTTTTTTAAATTAACGGTAAATAAAATTTAAAAATGTTCAGTTTTTTTTTGAATCAAGCAGTTCTTAGATTAAGGATGATAATCAATCTATTTGAATTGTTATTTGAATTCAATTGCTTAATTGTATTTTTTTGCGCCAGATATTGAATTGTAAGACAAATTTTTTTTGGAGAGAACAATCATTTGATTAATGAAAAAATCGAATAGTTTAGACACCATAATAAATCTTCTAAAACCTGATTTTAGGGATAATAATAAAAATGGATGGTCTTTATATTTGAATATTATCAATAAAAGGTCTTATTTGTGGTTGAAATCAAATATCTTATTTATTGAATCTCAGTGATAGAAAAATTAAAAGAACGAATTTCAACCATCAAATTAGTAATTAACTCAAAAGAAGATTACGTCAAAAAGATTAAGGATCTCTAGTGAAATTTATAAGAGTAATCGTGAGAGAGGGAACTAATTGAAGAGAGAGGGAATTCATTCAAATTCAAATTCAAATTTGAACGTATTGTCAAAGTGGATTTTGAGCTTAAAACTTGTAGTTCAAATGAAAGGAGACAAATCCAAGCAGTATCTTTGTTTGTCTAAAACAAAAATTATTGATAATGGAGGGAGTTACTGATTCATTTTAGTTATTTAACTTTCATTTAGAAAATAAATGATTGATTTCATGTTTTTTTATTGATTTAACAACAAAACTTTCAATAATAGAAGAAGAAAATCTTCAGGTTGAAGTTAATAAAAACATTATAAAAGCATACTTCGTTTGTAGAGTAGATGGAGTACATTTGAATTCAAAATCTAATTAAGAGTAATTCTTCGATTTGAGGTAATTAAATCAAAAGGAGGGGGAAGAAATTTACTCCTCAATAAAACTTAATTAATCGATTGGCTTTTTTTGTCTGGTTTTTCATGTTGCCGCATTTAGTTTATATAAGAAGATTAAGCAATGTGAGGAGTCTGTGAGATTTGGAGGGAATTGAATTTTAGAAAGAGAAAGAAGGAATCCGCTTGTGATTGAATTCTGTAGAACTCATTCAGAAAGAAACAAAGGATCTGGAAAAAATATTAAAAAACATATTTATCAAAGAATCCCTTGCTGATGAAGTCTTTTTCGTAAGACGCAAGGTAGAGTGATCCAAGAGAGGGTGTATCTACTCCAATAAAGAACAGAAATCATATTTTTCATGAAGACAGTCTATTAAGCAGCAGTGGGAGCAAAAGAGATTCTGCTTTTTAACTCTACTGCAAACAGAATCTCTCTCCAATTAGTTACTTCCCATTCATTTCACCCATCAATCAGACTCCTGATCGCAAGCACATTCAAACCTCCAGTGCTTCTCAATAGTAATTTCTAGATATTTATCTTCGACATTCTAATTTTTGTTTTTTTTAAAGAAAAAACAAGAGCTTTTTCAGTCCTGCAATAATCGATTCTTCAATTGAACATACCAATTATTAGATGGTTTCTCCTATCTAGTATAATAAAGGAGTGGCATCAGAGAGCTTTGAAGAGCCATAGAAAGTAGCTATTGATGAGAAACATGGCCTGAAAAAAAGCTTAAACAGCAAGATTCTCCCCTTGGTTCAAATAAATGGAGGAGATCTTGAAAAGAAACAATCATTAGAAAACGAATAACTTCATTATGGGAGCTCTTCTCCTGTTTTCAGAGTCTGCTTTGATAGATAGTAAAATCTTTTAAGATAATTGGGGGATACTAGATTGGAATAATATTCAATAATAATTGCTCGTTTTTTTTTGAAGTGATTATCTAAAATTTAATTTTTTGTTTGGCGGGGGAAAGAGCCGCTAGCAAATCAACCAAACCAAATTCATCTTGCTTGATTTACTAAATCTCTTTTAATAAAATAATTTAAAATGGCTTAAAAATATTAAAAACATGTTATTTGATACGAGTTATTTCATAAAACTTAACACAATCTAGAATTGGATGAATATGATTTTTTTCAATTAGTCTCTGTCTTTTTTGTAGACTTGTAAAACTAAAAAATTATTTTGTTTTTAAATAGGAGTTAATTCGATAAATTCTTTGATTCTGATGTAAAAAGAGATCTAAATGATGAATTTGCTTTTCAATCTGATAATAAAAGCAAAGAAACAGCAAAAGCCGATGTAGAATCGTATAAGAGAGTGATTTCGTTTCATGATGAAAATGAATAATATCAAGGAGGTTTTGTTTAAGATTCTGATGATTTTAAATCAACCGAAACAGCTTTAGGAGATAAGCAACTCGAAGAAAAGGATTAATTGAATTGTAACGAGAAGAAAAGTAGCCTTTAAAAAACAAATGTACTCCTCGAAGATGCTGTAGCAACATAAATTCCATAAGGATAGAAGATTTTAGTTTTAAAACTAAAAAAAGACCGTGTATCTCACTCAAACGCAACTACAGCTAAAAAAGATTCTGAGATAATTCTATCCGATAATGCTCTTGTTGGTCTAAAGTAAAAGAGAAAGTTATTTGAATCCCCGATATCTTCTTAAAACGATTTTTAGACTCCATCAACCTAGAAAAAAAGCACCTAACAAAGAAGCAGTGCTGAAATTGATTCAAACAACAAAACTAATGCTGGAAATGAAGTCCCACCAGTCCTAAATCCTCCAGCACCATTTTCTTCTTCAACTAAAAAAGTGACTGAACCATCAAAGATTCAAGAGGTTGTTTCTTTCTAAAGTTAAGAATCTCAAATAGTAGATGAAGATGATGAAGAAGAAGAAGAAATCGATAAAGATGAGGAGATGAATTCATCTAAACCATAGCCATTTAATGCTTCTGCATGCATGGTACATCATTCTGAAGAGAAAAAAATATGCTGTAACTGCAAGCGAACTAAATGCCTGAAATTATACTGTGAGTGCTTTGCAGCTTCAAGAGTCTGTGAAGGGTGTACTTGCCAAGGTTGTTTTAATCGACCAGAGTTCGAAGACATGAGATAAGAAGCAAGAAATGCAATTCTTGGGAGAAACACCAGTGCCTTCGATCCAAAAATAGAATAGGTAAAAAATATTTCTTGTTGAGCAGAACAAAAATACTAATCAAAACAATATTTTTAACTCATTTTTTGATTCTATTTTTTGTTAGTAAAACAACTTGAAGCAGTTATGCAATGAAGTGAGAGACATAGACAGTGATCTTAAAGCTCATAGCAAAGGATGCAATTGTAAGAAAAGTAACTGTCTCAAAAAATATTGTGAATGCTATTAGTTAGGGGTAAAATGCACAAAACTTTGTAAATGTGATCACTGTAAGAATACAACTTCTTCTGCAGCTGGAGCTGCTGATGATGAGCATTAGGAGCTCTACGCAAATGCAGAGTAAAAAAGTGCAATGAAAAACTAAAATTCCCTGAATGGCGCTTTAGCAGATTACAGTCAATATTATTATCCTCCTGATTAGTATTACTAATATTATTATCCAGGTTATCCTGCTGGGTATCCGTATTATGGGGAATACTATGAATACCCTGGAGGATAACTTCCAGATGGCACTACCCCTTACCCACAACATCCTGCTGCACATCAAATGAAGAAAAAGGCTATCAAAAAGAAGAATACAAATTGGAATAACTCTTAAAACAAATCAATTGAAGAATAAAAATCCAAAATAGTTGAGGAGAATAGTAATAAGGAAATAGAAGATCAAAACAAAATTGATGAGGATTCTGAAGATGAACAAAATATCATAGCTATTCCTCCTCCTTTATAAAAGAAGATTAAATCATAAGAGCAAACAGTTGAGTAAGAAAGTCAAATTGAAGAAAATGTACCAGAGTAAGTGGTGAAAGGAAAAAATGAAGAATAAAATATTGAGATTGAAGAAGAAAAAGAAATAATAAAAGATAATTCTGAGAATTGTCGTCATGAAGAAACTTCAAAAGATAGTAAAATCTAAGAAGAGAAGAAATTATCCATAACAAAAAATCAAAAATAAGCAGATGAAGTAACTCAAGGAATTGCTGAAAAAAAAGATGAATCTTTCCAAAAAAATACCTCAACAAAAAAAGCATCCTCAAATTATGGTTCTCCTTCAGCTATCGCACCTAAATATACTCTCACTACTCGAAGCTCTTTAAGGTCTTCCGATGGGAAGAATCTTAAAACTCTAGATGTCCAGGCAACTCAGAAATCTGAAGACCTTAAAAATAATGAAGAAATAAAACAAAGTTTATCTGGAAAAAAATCAACCAAGTCTGAAATCAAAGAGACAATTCCTATTGGTTCAAAGAGGAATGCTTAGAAAAAATTAAAATGATGAAGGATGTTTTTAAAAAGAAAGGGTTACCTTATTTTGATGAAATAATATTAATAATATGGTCATTTCACATTAAATCATCGAGCTCTTTGAATTCAAATAATTTAACATGAAAAGGAGTACTATCAATCAAGACAATCTAAAACATAACAAGCCACAAATATCTTGAATTTAACCTACAAAAATATAAATATTATCACACATACAAATATATATAAAATGTTCTCAATTTTCCTGTTTAAAATTCATATTATTGATGTGATTAATCCACTGTTCACTATTTTCGTAAATTTCATTTGGTTTTACGAAAAGTTTGTTATTATAAATAAATCATTACCAATATCCTTTTTTTAAGTGAATTTAAATTCAATAAGAATACTCTAGAAGAAAATAAATATTTTGAAAAATAATTTCTCCTTTAAGGAAAAGTAAGAAAAAAGAAGATTTATCTTGGTTATTTTAAAAATGTTAAACATACATTTTCTTCTTAAAATCGTTTGAACATCAAGAAAATATCTTAACTTATTTATTCAAATAAAGGGCGGGAAGGAGACATAAATAAAAAGAAATTTAATCACATATCAAAGAAAAATTTGAATTTGAAAGAGAGGGAAATAAATAACCTATCCTATTTCAAAAAATGGGGGAGATTAAAAACTTTATCTTCATAATTAAGACAATCTGCTAATAAAATATCCTTTTGCTCAATATTTTCTAAGAAAGTCTTTATTAAGTTGCTTGCTTGTGTGTGTATATGCGCATTTCAATTAATTGTTAAGAATTTCCCAAATCAAGCAAAAAATAAGAAAAAAATCTACGGAAAGGAGTATCTAGTAAGGAAAAATCAAAAATTTAAAAAAAAAGGAAAAGGAAAAACACTCTCTTTTTTTAAAACAATTCTTCAGCTTTTTTCAAATAGAGCAACCCAAAAGCGAAACAAAGTTTGATCTCTTGATTTGATGAAGGAGAATACCAAGGAATATCTCCTTACCCCAAGAAAAGAAGGTAAACAATTTAGCTTTACCATAAACTCCTAATAAAGCTGTACTGAGAAACAATAATATTTACATATGATCTATTAAGGTTTCTAGTCAGTCAATAAGAATTTTGGAGGAGAGAAGTTAAGAACCCCTCTAAGTGAGAAAAATTTCTCTTCGGTTCATGATTAGTCGCAGGCATCTGGACTTAAATCTCCTTGGTAAATTGAATTTTTAGCAATCTTGCTAAAAAAATGAAAACTTATTTTTTGAATATTTTTGAAAATTAGCCGCTTAAATCAAAACATTTCGATAAGTTCATCAGTACATTAAGCAAATGGTCGTCACTTTATTGGAACTATATCTCCGTGCTATTCCTCAAATGATCCTGCACCTGTTCTAGTTCAAATTCCAGCTTTAAATTCACATTAGATACTTCAAGAGTAAAAGATACACTTATTAATATTAATTTAACATGATTTTGTTGTTGTTTCAGTTTTCCTGAGTCATAAGGATTCAGCCCTTTAAAATAAGACAATAAACTTTCAGATATCATTGGATCTACTACATTGCATGTCCTAAATTCAACGATTCCTTTTAAATATAACATTTTCAATAACAACTGTGTAGATAGCCCTATGCATCCTTATCTTCCAACAGGTTTGGGATAATAGCAATAAGACATAGACCCTCCATTCAGTGAAAACAACGAATTAATAAATTTAGCATGTGAGAAACTTACGGAATATCTCAGAAAAGAGCATAATTTTGTCAGTGGAAGCGTCGTTTTGAAGAGACCACAATTTATTGTCGAATTGCAGAATAGGTAGTTATTTTTTTTGAATTTAGATTTACTTTTCAGAGTGAGAGTTGAATTCTTTTTTGAGTTTTACAACTGGATTTATGCTATTTTTTATGTTTTTTTTCCCTTTTGTGAAAGTCGAGACATGAAGGAGTTCTAAGATAGTGAATACCAAAAAGAAGTACTTAGTCAGCTGGATTTTTCAAATTAGTTCTTTCATTATGATATTCCTGTGATATCTAGCAGACATGACATGATAAAATAGCCTAGTAAAAGTATCAGTTCTAATGGAAATAAGAAAAAAAATAACTAAGAATCATAGATAATTAATCAAACTTAGAAGGGATTGTTATCTTCTTCTTTAAGGCATCCATTAAATGAAAAGTAATTAGTTCCATAATCACCGCAATACTATGGATATCCTTTTCCTGGATATTTCTATGAGTATGGTGTATCATAGATGCAATAAAAGCCTCAAGTTGATCATAAAAATGATGGAAAAGTGATGCTAAAAACAGCTGCTGAAAATGATATTTAACCAAGTAAAAACGAAGAAACTGTAATGAAAAATGACAAAGTTACAATTAAACCTGAAACAACTGAACATTTTCATGCAAGAGAGGCTAACAACCAAACTCAATGTTGTAAGGTTAAAGATGAAATAATTGGAAATGAAAACAGCCTTAATCCTAATAATAAGCAGCTTTATGAAGATTCGATTTAAGTAAAATCATAATTCAGCACAGTAAAAAAGAACAAAAACGATGATGTATTCAATTAAAAGCGAAGACATTTTAATACTCCAAGCTCCAAAAAATATGATGCTTAGACTCCTTCTACTAAAAAGAAATGCATTGAAGAACATTCATCTAGAAAGGAAGAACATTTATTAAAAGTTATTCCGGGTTTAGGCTTGTCAGATAATGAAAAAAATGTTGAAAGTTCTAATAAAAAAAACTAAGAAAAAAACAAAAGCCAGTTGAACGAATAAAATGAAGAAAGCTTCAATGAAGATGAAGAAAGTTGGATGGAGGAAGAGGAAGAAGAAGATATCTTAGATCCAGAAGATGACAATTGCACTGAAAAAAAAGAGTGCTGTGGTTGTAAAAAGACAAAATGCTTGAAACTCTACTGTGAATGTTTCCAAGCAAAAAGATATTGCGTAGGATCGAATTGCCATGGGTGCCATAATCGTCCTGAGTTTGAGGGATTGAGATAACAAGCAATGGAGGCAATTTAGTAGAGGAATAGTAGTGCTTTTGAGTCTAAAGCGGATAAGGTAAATTCTAAATAATTAAAAATGTAAAAAATATTTTTTAAATTCAAACTTAATTTTTTTTCCATAGTGCGATGAGATTTTTGAGAACACAAGCGGCCAGAAAATTCACAGCAAAGGATGCAATTGTAAGAAAAGTGATTGCCGTAAGAAATATTGCGAATGTTTCCAAATGGGTGCGAAATGCACGCATTTATGCAAATGCTAGAATTGTAAAAATGGAGCTGCATCTTCTGCAATGGATAGTTCTCCTCCACTATCTTAGCCTGTATTTTTTGTTGACAGCAATTCTCATCCTTTACATTACAGAGGACATGGCTAATAGCCGTTCTGCTACTACCCACAGTAGAAATATGTTCCTTATGAATAATGGAATCGCCATCCTTATTATTAACCACAAGGAGTGTTAACAAATTAAAAAGTTAATCGAGATTCTCCCAAAGCAGATCCAACGCCAAGATTCAGCAGTCAGAAGATGAAGATAGATTAGAATCCACATAAAAATATTCTTCCTTTTTTTGAAGGGACTAATTCAGTGAATTGAAGGACAAAGCCTTTGAAAGAGAGAAAGAGAGAGATAAGAAGTTCTCTTTAAAATATTTAAAGCTAAAAAAATAGAGTCATGTTTATAACAATAATAATTGGATTTCACTTGATTGAATAGTATCACAGTAAGTCCAATTTACGTGTTTTATATTAATTATCTTTATTCCATATAAAATGAGAAACATTTTTAATTATTTCTGCTTGTTTTTCACTTTTTCTTCTCCTTATCTGAATTAGCTCTTTTAAATAAGTTCCTCAAATAAATTTGCCAAAAAATTGAGTGGATATTAGAAGTTTGTAATTTATTCAGGGTTCCTTATCCAGAGGGGGGAATTCTAGGAAATACTAAATGATAAAATATCTCTTTCTCTTGATTCCTAAATTCGATGGTTAATGCATAAAATAACAACAGCCTTAATAAGATTCCTTTTTCCAAATAATCAAAGAGATAGGTGAATTACAAATTTATCTTTTCCCGATTTGTGCAAAGTATCTCTGGAAATTCTACTCTCCATGATTAATCTAAGAGATCCTTCATCTCAACTCTCAAGCTTTGAGCTGCAGCCTCAGAAAGATCCTTAGCAGTTTTTTCAACAGTTTCGGCTTTAGTTTTTATAAGCTAATGGAGATATCGATGGTGTCTAGTAACTTCCTCTGAAGAAAGGAGAAGAAGAGGAAGATTAGGTATTGCCTTGTGAGATGTCTTCGTTAGTCCATCCTCCTTACGATAAAGTCAACCAAGTTTCACCTATCAATAAATCCGCCAATTCTAACATTTCCGAAAGTAAGCATCCAGAGAGTTCATAAGCATTGCAATTTTCATATTATTTTGAATAAAAATCAATGTTAATCTCAACAGATTTTTCTTCAGAAAAACTATCCTTTTTATCATCTAATTTTAAGGAATTATCCAAAGTGACACTAACCCTATGAAGCACCTCGCACCTTATTCTTCATCAGATCCTTAAAACGAATTGCCAAGCTAAGGTAGCCGATTGAATCCAAACTTAAAATACAATCCTGCAAACAACGAAATGGAACTCGATTACTCTTCATTTCATCCTACTACCTCGAATAACCACAATACAATATCATAAAATCTTAATCCTCAGCAGTCAAAAAGTAAATAGGACTAATCAGACTTGCGTGTAGACTAGTTTGTACCTCAATCTTAAGGTAGATCTATCATAGAGATTCATGGGATTTCAGATGATTCTCAAAAGGATTTGCATCATTAAGAAAAAGACAAAACTGATTTAGATGAACTGTTTGATTACAACTACACTAACGGCGATGAAATATCCGCAAACGCATAACCAATTATCAAGCCTAAAGAACGGTTGACGATCAGTTAATTTGTAAAAAAGTAGTTCAAGAAAGTATTTACTTTTGAGAAGATTGAAAGTGCAAATATTAATCACACTGTAGAGATAGGTGAAAGTCAATATAAATTAATCAACGACCTTGCATCAGACGTGAAATTCGAATCAGAATAGCAGAACTCAAAAATTTTCAAAATTCTAAGAAAATTATGCTGTCTTTCAACTTTAACTTCCTTGAATCCTTCCAGCGTACATTGCTAATTTTTATTTTTAGATTATTTTCGAAGAACAAATTGAGCAGTATTTCTTAGGAGATTATTTTGATTTCTTTTTATATTTTTGTGTAATTTTACTTTTTTTGTGTTCGATAATTAGGTATTCTGCATCGCCTGGGATTTAGCAACAATAGGATTCTACTGCATTTTCTTTGTCATCTTAACGATCCAAGTATTCATGAATTTAAGTGTCTTCAGCGAATAATCTGCAGTTGGCTTTTACTGGATGCGCCTTCTTACCTAGATTGTGTTTATCTTGGACATTGTTAAAAACATTACGGCAGGATTCTACACTAAAGGATATTATGAACCTGAAATTCTAAAAATTATTTTCAAGTAAGCTCTATTATTCTCGTTGTCCTTTGATATTTGAGAGTTTTTTATTATTTATTTGAAAAGTTATACAAAATTGCGGATATGGTGTGATCTCATCCCTTTCATTCCTTTATTTGGACAATTTGAAGAATTATCTAGTTTCCCTGTGCGAGTTATCTGCTCATTGCTGTATTGTTTTAAATATTGCAACTTTCATCTTTGCCTAGAACGGATTAGGCTTTCCTGGATAATAACAAGGAGAAACTCTCTCCTTAAGAAATTCTTGCAATTGTTGGTAATCTTCAGCTTATCAGTGCATCTTTTAGCGATTTGTTATCATGTAAATTTTATTATTTTATAATGTAAATGAGGTTTCACAAATGCTCTTAATATTTAGGGGGTGAGTCTTATTGAAATTGACTCTGGAGTTGACATAGAAACTTCTTGGCTGAAACGTTTTAATTTATCAACTGGATAATCTAATGTATGGGAGCGATATCTACATTCCATCTCAGCATGCTCATTGTATCTCTCTGGCCAAAACATTTATGCTCCTCAAAGTCATTTGGAACAAGGATTTGCAATAATTTCCTCATTTTTATCCCTCTTAGTCCTTGCTAATTTATTCCTTTCATGTAAACTAACATTTTTTGTTCTTTTTCCTATATTCAATTGTTATTGAATTTGAAATTACAATTATTTTTCTTGTTTGCAGTATTTTACGAGTTAAAGCTAAGGTTCGAAGAGAATTCAGAGCTCGAGGAAGAAAAGAAAAGAATCAATGAATATATGAAAAAGATGCACATTCCTTTGCTACTCCAAGGAAGAGTGGCAAATTATCTAGAATATCTTGATCAAAATAAAATGGTTGTGAGCACTTTATCTGCAGCTAGCAATATAATTAAAAAGTTGCCAAGTGATCTCCGAGCGGAACTTATCTTCTAAGCCAAGAATTTTTATGTGCCCTTCTTCGCTTCGGTTCTGAAACCGTTTTCTTAAGAAACGATTTTAAATGTAAAATATTACCAATTAAAACAAATATGATGTTAATTGAACAAAAAGAATATTTTAATTTGGTTTTTCTTCGTTCAAAAGACCTTCAAAATCATCGAGGAATGTTCTTACTCTCCTGGGGAAATGATTTTCACTGAAGGTGATGCTGAAGATCCTGCAATTTTTGTTGTTGTTCAAGGAAAAGTTGAGATTTTTCATTCCAATCCTCTAAAAGCTGGGAATGAAAAGAGCACCAGCGGAAATGGGCTTGCTCCTTCTTAACTATCAGTATTTTCAGCCGCTGTTTCTGAAAAGAATTCAACTTCTCGACTCTATCGAGGCAGACTAACACACTTAGCTCTACTCAAAAGTAGATAAAGTTTAGGTGAAGTGAGTTTCTTTACAAATCGACCACATTCTGCTTCTGCTCGCTGTACCGAATTCAGCACAATAGTGAAAATAACAAGACAAAGATTCGTGAATCTTCTCCATGAGACCAACCAAGAAGAAGATTTTGAAATGTTATGCATGCTGAGAGACGAAGTACTGTTTAAACAAAATTATCGAGCAATAGGAATGCGTTGTTAAAGCTGCTAAAAATATGGACATCTTGCAAAGACATGCAGACTCATACATTTCTATCCTCTAAAGTCTAGGATCATTTAAGTAAAATACAGTTTAAATAAATAAATGATTTAAAATATCTTTATTTTTTGAAAAGGCAAGAACATAAAATCACAAACAATAAAGGAAACCATACATTGACAGAAAGAAACGCATTCACTATGTGTCAGTGATAAAGAATCTTGAAAAGCAAGCAAAATTTGCATAAGACTATTCAGCTGAAATTGATATTTACATTGAAAAGTATTTCCCAGGGTAGACTAACGGCAGCGATTTTAATCAATCGACAAGTTAGTCCGCTACAAATACGCATAAGCAATCTACAAACACAGAGATACTCACTGACAAAGTAGAATAATAAATCTTTTAACTTTTTTCCTTCATTTAATGTAATCTATTTTTGATTTTTGTTTTCAAACAAAAAATAAGGAATACGAAAAAAATAACTAAATGAATACCAACTAAGAGCCGTAGTAGGTTTAAAACAGTATATTTAAAACTAGTAGTGGCACACTGAATGAATCTTAGATGTTGAGGGGGACAGCTCCTGCTTAAAGACAATGGCATAAAGTATGAAAGAAAATCAATTATTTTTTTTTTAGATTATTCAATTCCATTAATATCTTCAAATTAAACCTTAGGATTCAAGTGATAGTGGAGAATTAGGATTGCGAATTCGTAGAGACAGTGATATTCTCTTGAAACCTAGAAAAGAAAGTGATTTTGGAAATAAAAATAGAAAGGATAGTGCTTAGACAAAGGCATCCAGTGATTCTGCTGGAAAGTATATTAGTTCTAATCGCTCAACAAATACGGGATTAGAGATGATGATAAAGTAAGAAACATTGCAGCTGGAGCCTCAAACGAAAAGAAAAATCAGTGATATGTCAAATCCAGCAGATGCATTTAAACGAGAGATAACTTTAAAATCAAATAAAACTAGAGGTAAAGAGCAATGGGAGAGAGGGGGTTAAATTCTCAAGCTAACGACTATTAAATTCTCATTTTCATTCGTTTTTGTAGGAACTCAGAAGACGAACAAAACTAACAAAACCAATTCTAGCATATATCGAAGCAAATTTGATTATTCACTTCAGAAATAAGATTCTAGGAACACATATTCATCTATATAAATTTCATCTCCATTAAAGTCGTCACCCCAAGAGAACTAACAAGAAAGAGGTAGAATTAATTACATTTAGTTTTTAAGAGAAAAATAGCTTTATGATTTATATTATTAACTTTTTTATAAAAACCGATGAATAATAAAAAAGTGGGAAAAAGGGGGGAAAATGAATAAATTTAAGGATATGAGAAATAGCAATTTAATTTTAAGATAAGTAATGTATTTTTTAATGGATTTGGACTGTTTTGTTGTGGGGAGTAAACAAAAATATAAAGGAGTAACAATTAAAAAGGTGAGAAGCTAAAATGATTATCCCAGTAATTAAATTTGGATGGAGGGGGGAAACTGATAAATACCTTAATTATTATTGTAAGAATTTTCGATTAAGGGAACTAAAGTGTAAAGGTTTCAATAGTTTGAATGTTACGTTTGTTTTTTGTCTAAACAGCCATGAGTAGTGACTTATAATTGCAAAACTACCCTTAGTATGACGCAGGTAATGCGAAAACGATAATAAACTAATCTGGCTCAAAACAGCCACTCAAGAGCTAGGTAGTTTCAGAGAGTTTCGAGTCTGATAACAATCAAAGCTATGAGTTAGTACTTCCAAGAATTGAATTAGTAATGGGAGCAGCAGCTAATGCTCAAATATAAGCTTCGTAATAGCAGCAATAACAACAAATGCCTATTGACATGCCGTTGGAGCATTAGAACTTTAGTTCTTTCAATTTAGATCGTTATTCAGATTAATACAGTAAATCAGGAAGTAGATTGTTTAATCAAGGGGTCAGTTCTCAGTATATTGAGACCTACACGAAGCAATTAGGATCGAATAACAACAATAGCATGCTTGAATTCGACTGCATGAAGAACTTTAAAGTTTACAATACCTAAAGCAATCCATATATTATCCTTGCTAACAGCCCAAATAGTCCTCTTCGACTGCCTCGGAAATATCAAAAGAAAGTGACTATCTAAATTGCAAGTTGACAGGGTTGTTTTTGAATGGAACTAACTAAAGTTAACAGGGGAAAAGGAAATACTTTTGTAGAATTGAATTCTATTTTTTAAGTAAAATAGAAAAATTTATGTTATTTTTGTCATAAAAACGAAGCTAAATTATGGAAAATATGAACAAAAAAACACAAATTTTAACTAGATAATATGTTTTAAAACCTTTCCAAAATACTTCATTCTAGATCATAACGCTCTACAACTTTTACTTAAAAACAAGAGAAGATTTTTGTTATCGCAGCAAAGAGAAAAATATTTCAAAAACAATGGCGATGTCGTCTATTTTTTGAAAGCTACTCCTCCGAATCCAATCCTATGAATGATTCTCAACATAATCTTTGAGTACAGCGGAGTATAAGCGATTCTCAATTATCTGACAAATAGATCGATTGTTATATTTCTTGGCTTTCACGAATTTATTTTGAATTTTTGCAGGAACATCTTCTTTTTTTTTGAAGTTGGTTCTTCGATAAGTTTTACGGCGACTGGAGTTTGAGGAGACTGACCTTTGTCATTCTCGTTATAAGTATACACATATATCTTATTAAAAATTTTATTGATGAACCATATAAACCCTTTCATGATATTCTTGAAAGCATTTTGCATGTTGATTCCTTCAAGTTTACTAAGTACTTGTTTCTCAGAGTCAGACAATTTGAAAATGAGTTTTTATAGGTGAATTTTTTCTTCTACTGATTCATCTACTTTTTCAATAGGATTTTCCTAAAAAGTTTATTTTTCATTGGATTCACTATTTTAGCAAGTGTTCTTATTTTTCCAAGAAGGGCTAAACTTGTGGGTATTACAATCTGCTTTTTTTTAATTACATTCACTGTGTAAGGAATTCTTTGGGAGTTTAGTCCTGCCAAATTACTGATGTTCTTGAGTTGAGTTTGCTTTGCTTTAAACTTACTGCTTTAATAAGAGTGAGTTTAAAGAATTCTTTGATTTTGAGAGTGTAGATTCCTGAGTGAATGCTTACTGTTTGGGGATTTCAAGGGACTATTGAAGGAAGTCTAGTTTTAATCTAGATTTGGTAGCTGAAGAATTTATTTTTGATGAATGTTATAAGGTGGTATCAAACAAGAATATTGAGGTAGGGAAAACATGGAGTTAGAAGGCTATTGGAATGGTTGAGTAGGTGAGTATTGAGTTGGCTGCAGGGAATATGAAGGCTAATATCTTATCAAATTGTTGGGGTTGCAGATATTAAAATTTGTGATGTGTTAATATATTGGCTATTATTGGTTTTACTACTGCAAATGTATCCAATACTGTCTACAGGAAATGGGGACATAGCTTATTAACAATACACAAAAGGTGAATATGAGAAGGGCAGAGATCTATGAATTTTTTTTATAGTTTAAGGTTTAATCTTCAATTAAAATAAAAAAAATCGTATTACTCTACTTTATTTATTTCAATAATAATATTATCCAAGCTTGTTTCATTTTATCCTCAAGCTACTTGCATTTTTAACTTTTCAAACTCAAATCCTTTTTCATTTATTGCAATATTATTGGTTTTATTGTTGCAGTTTAATATTAGGAAGTTAAGAATTTGCTTGATAAAAGCATGTGAGACATGAAATATCTCATGATTACAATAGGATTACCATTCTATTCGTCTGTAAATAGTCTGATAATTCCTATTTGAATTGAGTCTTCCAACAATCATACTTCCAGGAAGCATTGTGCTTCCTGGATATTGAGATGATGGTGGTAGGAATGTAACTGACCTGCTATCATTTGGTAATATCAAAATACTCTTGCAGCTTAATTTTTCGCCTCACTGTGATACTACCGATTATTCAGAAAAATAGTTTATGTTAAGGATGTTAATATTAGGTGTTACCTGGGCCTTTGCCATCCTGCTTTTGATCTTTCTCTCTCGGTGTTCTCATACTACTTCTCCCTGCCATTGTCACGATCAGCTTGGACCTTTAGTTTCCTAAAAAAAATTCTCATAGAAACCCATTCATCTAAATAGAGGTCGATTTGTTAATTTTTCTTGATTCAAGAAAATAAATTTATTTCGGACAAATCAAGGCCCCAATGTGTGAGCTCAAAAGAGGGATTATCCTCATTAAATATCAACTGTTTTTGAGTTTACTTTATTTTTTATGCTTTATTTGATGGTTACTTTTTCCGCACATTTAGCAATTATTTGTAGTTGTGTTTTGTTTTTGTTTTTATAATCATTTTCAATAAAACTAATCTTTGGTTGAATTTAAATAGACTAGCAACAGAAAGCACATATTAACTTAAAAAGAAAAATTTCACACGCGAACTCTGACAATTTGAAATTTCAAAGTAAGAAGTAGATTTAATTTAAAAATGCGTATCATTAATTTGATTTTAGTTAACTTACTTGTGTCTTTTGAAGAAAGGACAGATATCGATGATCTTTGATGGAGAGTTGCAGGAATTTAAGAAATACCTTATTGTCCTCTTTGTTTGTCAGCACGGAATTGCTGATCCAGCGGTCTGCATAATTTTCTAAGAAGTCCCTTAAAATCCTCGAGTAAAGATTATTTTTGACAATCTGTTCAATCGAAGTGTTGTTTATCTTTTTTTCTTTGAAATACTTGTTAAATTTCTGGGAAAATATTTATTTTTCGATCAGAGTAGGTGATTCGATGGAAATTACTTCGAATGTTTTGAGATTGTTTCCATTCAGAGCTTAGTTATTTGGATTATCATACACGTAAATTTTCGTAAACTTCTTGTTGACAGTTGATTGCAGCCCCTTGATTAAGTTTTTGAAGCAATTCTGCACCTTGATCTTGGTTAATTGTTGCATTAGTTGAGTATCTTCTTCACTCAGATTTTAATAAAATAATTAGAGTTCTTGGATTTCTTCGGATGGCTCCTGCTAATCTTAATCTTGAGTTAATTTATCTTTTGGGTTCCTTTGTTGTTTATTATTGTTGGTGGGGGGCTCTTCGAAACGTGAATTACTTTCTTGTTTTTTTCTTGGGCGTTTATTCAAATGAAGCATTAAATTATTTTAATTATTGCTGCTGGGCGGATTTAGTTCCCCCAAAGACTAAACCTATTTTTTTTGATTTGAGTGCATTTCACCTTGTTTGTTTAAATTAAGAGGGAAAATCACACCTTTTCTTTATAGTTTATTACTATTTATTTCACAATTTTCCTTTTAGTAAAGATGCTCTCCCTCCATCTCTTGTTTACATAAGTTTCTGAAGGTATCTTCTAGTTTAATAGCCACTTGTTTTTAATCGATTGTCTAGTCATTTTGTTGATTTTTTTCGATTTTATTGATGGTGCGATTTTATTTGATTGTAATGTGCTAGTTTTCTTAATCATACTCCATTTTTATCCTTTTATGAGGTTTTGAACCATAATTATCATATTCTTATTATTAAATTGCTGATATTTTGCAGGTCGTTTCATTCGTACTTGACATTTCTTCATTTTTAATCTGCTTCTAAAAATTATCTTGTCGAACTAGAGGATATGTGGATTAGTTTTGAGGGCAATCTTCGTTGTTTGGAGAAGTTTCCAAATTATTATTGTTGGAACTCGTGCAATTTGGATCAAATGTCTCATGCAATTCTAAATTGTCAGGATGACAATATGGTTTTTCCGCTTTTCTATCTCTTGATGCTTATTCTTTTGAGAATTATGCATACATTCGATTGGCATAGGATGGCATTGAAGTAACATAAAAGCCATCTTAGTGACCCTGCGGTTATAATAAAGTAGGAAGTGTGTTAACAGGGGGTATTTAAGGCATTTATGACACCTGATAAGAAACTTCATGCTGCTAAGGATTTTATCTAGATGAATCAATTTATGGATACTATTACTATTATTCATACAGATGGGGATGCACATATCCATTTTACATCGGATATTACTGAAAGTACATTCCTGGTATGACTGGAACATATTGATGATAGTAATTTTAGGGTAGAAAGAAACCTGTCTAAAAGTCAGGCAATGGCTTGAAGTTAGGATATGATCCGTAAAAGAAGTCCATTAGATATGATTATGAGTGTGTGTGTGTATGTGTGTAGCAGGTCTTATTCTATTTAAATTTACGACTGTTGCCTTCAATTTAAATAATAAATAAATTACACAATCATTTTTGTTTCTGTTCTATTAAAAGATCATACAATCTTAGAAACTTGTTCTTCCTTTTCATTTAAGATAAATCACCAAATTCCTTGAAAGTTTCATAATGTTGAAAAAGTATCATTTAACTCAATGGGTTTGATGCAAAAAGAAATAGAAAAGGAAAAATTGCTATTTTTGATTGAATTCTTTTCAAGATATATTTCTCCTTATGAAGTGAGTGGGATTAGAAATTGCCTCCCGAAAAATCCAAATGATGGAATTTCAATTCTCCTCTAGCATTTCTAGCATTTCTAGGGGTTTACAGTTTTTTATTTTTGTTGTTAATAGGTTACTTATTAATGAACACAAAAAACAAAACAAAAGCTGATCATTATCTAAATTAAATATTAAACTAATATTAAAACAAATTTTAAGTCATTTAACCTTTTTTGCGAAAAAGAACCTTCAAGCTTAGAGCTTATCCTCCCTTTCCCCCTTCCCCACCCCACAATTTCAGAAATTAGTCATTCTCAAAAGAAAAACTAGAAAGGGAACAATTATTCTTGTTAAATTATAAAATTAACTATCTTTCGTTGGATTCTTTGCCAGCGGCCGAATGAAGAAAAAGGGAAGGGTATCTTAAATTATTAAGGATAGAAAGAGCTGCTGGAGAAAAAAAATTAGAAAGCTCTTTGGATCTTTCAAAATGTTTCTTTTCATTTAGTATTTATTATTTATTGTAAAAACTTGAGAGTTAAAGAAAATATCAAAAAACGTTTAAAGCTCGAAATCAGGCTAGTTTTTGGTTTTATTTAATTAAATTTCGTTTAACTTTCTACCAAAAGAGCTTAAATTCTGTAAACTATACTTTTAACGTGAAGTTAACAACAATTATGACCTACATAAAAGCGTCGTTTGGAAAATTCAACTGAGGAGAATAAAATAATCCCCCCTTCTGTTTGATTTTTCCCTTTTGAAATTAACAAATTTCTCTTCATAACTAATTAATGCTCTTTGAGATAATGTCTAGGGCTTATTCGATTTATTTCTTGTTGATGATTAAGGGAGGAGAGAATCTAATTGTTGTGTTGTGAGTTGGTTTTGCGAGGAGACCATTTTCCATCATTTTCTAGCATAACTTCCCAGCTGTGTAGCTACTAGAAGAAGAATCAAATTCGAGAGCGCAGAAAAGACCTTTTCCTCTTGCTTCTTTGATGAATGGCTTCTTGATTTGCTTGAGGCCATTTAAGAAAATCTCGCCCATTGCTAAGGAATTCTCGCAAAGCTTCTCATCAATGATCACCTTGAAAATAGGAATAATTAAAAAAAAAATTCTTTAAAAGTATGCATTAGCTGTGAGGTTAAGGTTGAGAATTTTTGTTGCTTGTCTCTTTGATATATTACCTGAGTTGCAGTCATCGCTACTTTTGTTCCAAGGGGATTTCCTCCATATGTAGATCCATGCTCACCTGGGTGTATTTGATCCATTACTTCCTTATCAGCTAGCACGGCTGAAACTGGATAGAATCCTCCAGTGAGAGCTTTTGCTAGAAGCACAATATCTGGTCTGATACCATCCCATTCACAAGATAACATCTTGCCAGTTCTACCTAGACCTGTTTAGATTTCATCGATGATCAGCAACACCTTATGCTTAGTGCAGAGTTCACGCACTTTCTTAAAATATCCTGAAAAACACAGCAAATAATCATTAGAAAACCTTTATGCTAGCCATTAAAAAAACAAAAAATAATTAAAAGAATTATCTACCATTTTCAGGCAGAACAACTCCTCGTTCTCCTTAGATGTGTTCTACAAAAAAAGCTGCAATATTTGGATCATTTTCAAACTTTTGTTCTAATTATTCGATGCTGTTAAAGTCAACTAATTCAAATCCAAGCCCTCCAAATGGTCCGAATTTAGCATGGCGCGACGGATCATCAGAAGAACCACAAGCTGCAATCGAACGTCCCCAGAAGTTTCCATTTGCAAAAATAACCTTTATGAAATTTAAAACAAAGCTGATTAATCAATTTATTATTTTTAAACACGTTTTAATTAAATAAGGAATCACAAATTCATAAAAGAACTATCTGATTCCTTGTAATAAGCTAATTTAGAAATTCAAAATGAAAAAAAAATGAAATAAAGAATCATTCAATTGAATTTGCAAAAATGATCTTATTTCCTTATTCTTTTTTTCTTAGTTTTCTCATTTTATGCAGTTAAAAACTGAAAATTGATATTTTGATTCTTTATTTCATATTCTTTGATTTCTTGTTTCTGCAGCTGTTTTTGAATGCCCACCTTTGAAAAACTAATTTATTAAACACCCAAATCTCTGAGACTATGTTAATGCCATTTTCAGGATATCATGCTAAAAATACTTTGTGAAATAATCAATTTATTAACCAATACCTTTGCTTTATTGTCAGGAACTCCTTTGACGGTATAAGCCCATCTACGGGCAAATTTCACTGCGGATTCTCCAGCTTCACAACCAGAATTCATGAGCAAAACTTTATCATATCCAAAGGTTTCAGCTAAGTACTTCTCGCATTCTCCAAGATTCTTATTGTAAAACGCTCTGGAAGTGAGAGTGACTTTGGATGCTTGCTCAATGAATGTCTTCAATATTTTTGGATGGCAGTGACCTTAGTTGACAGCAGAATATGCAGACAGGAAATCAAAGTACTACTTCCCTTCGACATCATGAACATAGATTCCCTCACCCTTTTCGAGTACAACGGGTAAAGGATGATAGTTATGGCAGCCAAATTTATTCTCCAAATCAATAAAATGGTTGGTGCGACTGAACGCTCTTAGGCTGATCTTGCTTAGCATTTGAATTATTTAGATAAAGTGATTTCTTTGATTTTTTGGGAATCAGACAAATTGGCTGTTTTCTTTTATTTTCTTTCTAATTTACTAAAACCCATGAGCTCCCATTCTGGATTTGAGCAGCTTTCCTTGGAATACTTTAATTATAATTTAATTCTGCCTTCTTATTTCTTATTTTGTAATGATCTTCCTCATATTTCGAGAATGTCTATTGTTTTATTATTAAAGAATAAATAAACATGTCGATTTACTAAAATTTATATTGTTAAGAGAGTTTTATTTAAAATACTCATTATTTCAGCTAGGAAAGAACAACTTTACAGTTAAACTAGGACACAGAGAGACATAGAAGATGCAGATAATTTGTTGAATCAGCACAAAGTGCGTGGAAAATCCAGATTTTAGTTTCTCCGAAAATCTCTATGCGTCATGTTCACCGTTTGATTGATTAATAGCCCGTCATTAATTGCTGTATTTTGCTTAACTCATCAGATTTAGACTCTATTTGGACTCGATGATCTCATTTCTGGCTTTGCTCAGATTTTTTTACAAAACATTCTCTTTGTTTCGATTTAGTTCTATTCTCCTTGGAAAATCAACTACCTGTTTAGATCATAATAAGCCTCATTTTTAGAAAAATAAGAATTAATATTAATAATTATTTTTACAATTGTTAATCGGGAAATTATCCTATTTATTTTAAATAAAATTATAAATCCTTTTTTAATACAAGTACAATCTTTTCTTTTGCATTAGAAGCTAATTTGCTCAAAAGTAGGTTAATTAAAAATGCTAAAAGCCACAATTAGATTACATAGAATCCTCTTTTATCTTGAGAGAATTGTTACTAAAAACAAAGCAAAATAAAAGAGATGATTTGAAGAAGAAAAATAATAATATTTATTTTGGTATTTCTTGGGGAATATGAGGGTTTTATTATTATTTCAAATATTTTATCTATCTCTCTTTTGGTTTTAAAATTGGTGCTAGGTATTTATAAACATTAGATGAGACCATTAAATAACTTTCTATTTTGATGGCTGTATTTTTTGGGACACATTTTTATTTTTGTGATGCAAATGAAATGCATAGAAAAATAGAAGAAAATGATAAAAAAAACAATTAATTGTAGAGTTTTTTTCTGCAAAATCAAGTAGAGATAATTAATAATAGTATTTAAGTTTCTCATTGGATACAACTTGAAAAACAAATCACCCACTTCTGCGAGATGGAAGAAACTGCACCTCGAAAGCCAAAGCAGATCAATAGGCCAGAAGTATCCCATACTCGAGAGACATTCTATAATTACGATATTTTTTAGAATGAAGAAAC